>Ga0209693_10000667_pt1 | contig 14143 bp, 11 predicted proteins | sample HubBroMetageWRM3_FD_188345 | JGI IMG/M metagenome (GOLD analysis project Ga0209693, IMG submission 188345) | Warmed soil microbial communities from the Hubbard Brook experimental Forest, New Hampshire - Hubbard Brook CCASE Soil Metagenome WRM 3... | ecosystem: Environmental > Terrestrial > Soil...
TCTAGGTCTGAAGTTTCAGTTCCAGCGGGCGTTCGTCGTTGTAATTGAGCCGGACGGCTGCGAAGAGGTCGGAGCGGACAGCGACCTTTGAAACCATCCGCTCCGCGTGATTTGTGTACGGTAGCCGCCTGAATCCGGAGGCGAAACGAATGACAGCAGAATTCAGAGGTTTCATGCCGCTGGTGCGGAACCGCGAAACAACTTCGATCTCCCCTCCATCGAACAGACTTAAGCTTGCAATTAGTCCGCCGCAATTCCTCTGCCTATCGCTGCTGCTACTCTGCACTCTTTCCGGATGTGCATCCGAGGAAGCAAAACCTGCCCCCCCACCCCCCGGCGTGACGGTCACACCGGTTGTGCGAAAGGACGTGGACATTCAACAGGAGTGGGTCGGAAATACGCTTGGAAACAACGACGCAGACATCCGCCCCAAGGTGGACGGATTTTTGCTGACCCAGCTTTACTCGGAAGGTTCCTACGTCATTAAGGGACAGCCGATGTTTCAACTGGACCAGCGCCAGACACAAGCCGCCGTGCAGCAAGCCCAAGGGAAACTCGAGCGCGCCCGGGCTGGTCTGGCGCAGGCGCAGATCGACGTGAAACGGTACACACCGTTGGTGGCGCAAAGGGCCGTCAGTCAGGCTGAACTCGACAAGGCAACAAGTACGGAGCGAGCGGCGACAGCAGAAGCGGACGCGGATCAGGCGGCCCTCGATAACGCGAACCTAAATCTGGGCTGGACAACCGTGACATCGCCAATCTCCGGGATTGCCGGCATTTCCAAAGTTGGCGTCGGGGATCTGATGACGCCGTCAACGGTGATGACGACGATATCGAACGTGAATCCCATTTACGTTGACTTCAGCATCGCCGAGCAAGACTACATGCGATTTACCCGCGAAAAATCTGGACAGACCGCAGGGCGATCCCTGCAATTGATTCTAGGCGACGGCACACTTTTCCCTCAGCGTGGGCGCGCACTTCTTGTTAATCGCGAGGTGGACTCCAGGACCGGAACGATCCAGGTGAGGGCCGAGTTTGCGAATCCGGGCAACGTGCTACGGCCGGGACAATATGCCCGTATTCGTGCCGTTACGGACGTTCGCAAAGATGCACTCCTGATCCCCCAGCAAGCAGTTTCCGAATTGCAAGGCATCTATCAGGTCGGAGTCGTCGGCTCAGACAACAAGGCGACGATTAAAACCGTGACGCTTGGTCCGCAATCCGGCGACATGTGGGTGGTCAAATCTGGACTGGAGGCGGGAGAGAACGTGATCGTCGACGGATTGCAACGGGTAAAGACGGGCATGACAGTTGCCCCGACGCAATTCAAGGATACGCAGGCCAATGCACAGAGTGGTGACAAGTAGCGATGTCAAAATTCTTCATCAACCGACCCATCGTTGCGATCGTCATTTCGATTATCACGGTGATTGCGGGCGTCGTGGCGATGGCGAAGCTTCCGGTTGCCCAACTGCCAGATATCGTTCCTCCTCAGATCAATGTGTCTGCCACTTATACCGGAGCGGATGCTCTGACGATCGAGCAGTCCGTTGCCACACCTCTGGAACAGCAGATGAATGGCGTGGACAACATGCTCTACATGATGTCCACGAACGCCAACGACGGCACCATGACCCTCAAGGTGACTTATGACGTTGGCACCAACGTGGATATCGACCAGGTCAATACACAGAATCGAGTCTCGCAGGCCAGCCCCAATCTGCCCACCTCAGTCAATCAGTACGGCGTGACGGTCAAGAAGTTGATGGGGCTTCCGCTGCTGGTGATTTCGCTTTATTCGCCGAAAGGCAATTACAGCGGGCAGTTCCTGGGGAACTACGCCACGATCAACGTCAATGACGCTCTGCTGCGCGTGCCAGGAGTGGGCCAAGTCACGAACTTCGGGGCGTCAGACTATGCCATGCGCGTTTGGGTGAAGCCGGACCAACTGACAAAACTCGGCATGACCGTCTCCGATTTGACAAATTCGATTCAGCAACAGAGCTCTGTCAATCCTGCAGGCCAGATCGGTGCAGAGCCAGCTCCCAAGGGGCAGCAGTTTACGTATGCTGTCCGCGCTCCAGGCCGACTTGTCAATCCCGAAGAATTTGGCAACGTGATCGTGCGTCAAAATTCGGACGGCTCCACCGTGCGCCTGAAGGATGTTTCACGCATCGAGTTGGGCTCGCTAATCTACCAGCAGATCGGCCGATACAATGGAAACGCCGCCGTGATTATTTGCGTTTACCAAGCTCCTGGGTCCAATGCCTTGGCTGTAGCAAAACAGGTTAAGGCGCAGTTGGAAGACCTAAAGACCCGGTTCCCAGAAGGCCTGGAATACGCGATCGCTATGGATACGACGCTGCCTATCACGGAAGGGATGAAAGAGATTGTCACGACCCTAGGGGAAGCGATCTTTCTGGTCATCATTGTGGTGTTCCTATTCCTGCAGAATTGGCGCGCGACACTCATCCCGCTGCTTGCCGTACCCGTCTCGCTGATCGGCACGTTCGCAATCTTTCCTATGTTGGGCTTTTCCATCAACACGCTCTCGCTGTTTGGCCTGATTCTTGCGATCGGTCTTGTCGTGGACGACGCCATCGTGGTCGTCGAAGCTGTGGAACATCATATTGAACACGGCCTGACACCGAAGGAAGCCACGTTGAAAGCGATGGACGAAGTGTCCGGACCCGTAATTGGGATCGCTTTGGTCCTTTCCTCTGTATTCATCCCGATGGCTGCACTCGGGGGCATCAAGGGTTTGCTGAACCAGCAATTCGCCATCACCATCGCGATTTCCGTGCTGATCTCGGCGTTCAATGCGTTGACCCTCTCACCTGCACTCGCAGCTCTTATGCTGAAGCCGCGAAAAAAGTCGAAGGGACCATTAGGAAAATTTTTCGACTTGTTCAACAAGGGGTTCGGGAAAATGACCGGTGGCTACGTGAACTGGAGCCACGTGCTCATCCGGCGCTGGGTCCTGTCACTGCTTTTGCTTGTGGCAATTTCCGTTGTGGCCGTGGCAATGGGGAAAAGTCTTCCAACCAGTTTTATCCCCGAAGAAGATCAGGGTTATGCGTTCCTACAGATACAACTGCCGGATGCCGCGTCCCTGCAACGGACAGATGCGGTAATGCGCAAGATCGATGACATGCTATCGCACACGCACGGCGTCAAGAGCTTTAGCGGGATTTCCGGATTCAGCCTGCTCTCCAACACTTCCGCCTCGTATACCGGCTTTTACTTCCTTCAACTGGAGCCATGGGAAGAGCGCGTGACGGAGGAACTTTCCGCCACCGGGCTGATGCAGACTCTTAATCAGAAAATGCGCAAGGAAATCCCCGAGGCCATTGCGTTCGCGTTCGGTCCCCCCGCTATTCCGGGCCTAGGTACAGCCGGTGGGTTCACATTCATGCTGCAGGACCGCAGTGGCGGAACCGTTGAACAACTGTGGGATACTCTCGACAAACTGACGCAAGCCGCGCGGAAACGCCCTGAGCTTGCCTCTCTTGTCTCCACGTTCCGTCCATCGGTGCCACAACTCTACGTGGAAGTCGATCAGGATCGCGTCCTGAAGCAGGGTCTGCAGTTTGGCGAGGTGTACCAGACGCTACAGGCTTTCCTGGGCGGCGCCTACGTTAACCAGTTCAATCGCTTCGGCCGTCAGTGGAAGGTCTACCTGCAAGCAGAACCTGAATATAGAACGAGCGCCGACAAAATCAATAATTTCTACGTTCGGAACTCCAAAGGTGAGATGACGCCACTCGCCTCGCTTATTTCGATAAAGCGAGTATCGGGGCCCGAATATACCAACCGCTTCAATCTGTACAGAAGCATCCAGATCAACGGTTCACCTGCTCCGGGCTACAGTTCCGGGCAAGCCATGGCGGCGATGGAGCAGGTATCGGACGAAGCCTTGCCTGCTGGATTCGGTTATGCGTGGAGCGACATGTCGTACCAGGAAAAGAAGGCAGAAGGTGGTCAGGCAATGGTTTTCGCCATGTCCTTTCTGTTCGTGTTCCTGATTCTGGCCGCGTTGTACGAAAGCTGGTCGCTGCCATTCAGTGTGCTTCTGTCGGTCCCCGTTGCCGTTCTCGGCGCCTATGGCGGACTGATGTTGCGCAAATTCGATAACAACGTATTTGCGCAAATTGGACTAGTAATGTTGATCGGGCTCACTGCCAAGAACGCTATCCTGATCGTCGAGTTCGCAATATTGGAGCACTCAAAAGGAAAGGAGCTCGTTGAGGCGGCACTCGAAGGCGCACGCTTGCGATTAAGACCTATCCTGATGACTTCCTTTGCGTTCATTCTGGGATGCGTTCCTCTATGGACGGCAAAAGGTGCCGGCGCTATCGGTCGGAAAGTGTTAGGAAGCTCCGTCATTACGGGAATGACAGCGGCCACCGTACTAGGAGTCTTCCTGGTTCCCGTTCTGTTTGTGGTAGTTGAGCGCATCGCCAAGAAAAAGCCTCACGCAGCAGCGGTAAATCAACCCGCTGCGCTCGAAGAAGGACACGGCTGATGCGAAGAACTTGTGCGGCCGCAGTTCTTGCGTTGTTCTTGGCTGGTTGTACCGTGGGCCCCAAATACAGCCGCCCGGCGCTCAAGCCCCCGACCGACTTCTACGCTGAGCGACAAATTTCCACGAGTTCGGAGGCGGAACTGGCTTGGTGGGACCTCTTCAAGGATCCTGTCCTGCAAGGTCTGATTCGCGAAGCTCTGAAGAACAACTATGACTTGCAAATAGCCCTAGCCCGGGTGGAGGAGGAGCGCGCACTTGCGGGTGTGACTCGTTCCGAATATTTCCCTCAAGTCGGATACGGCGCAAGCATCAACGGACAGAAAGACCCAGCTCCCCTCATCACGAGCCATACATATTATTCCTACAACTTGAACACGATCTGGGAAGTAGATTTGTTTGGGCGCATCCGCAGACTGAATGAAGCACAACGTGCTGTGTATTTTGCAAGCGAGGAAGCCAAACGCGACGTTCGTCTTCTGGTGCTGGCGGAAGTTGCTCAGGGATACTTTCAATTGCGCGCGCTCGACACCGAGCTTGAAGTTTCGCACCGCACCGTCAAGACATTTCAGGACACTCTGGACATCTTTCAGCACAAGTTTGAAGGTGGCGCTGCATCTGGCCTGGAGGTAGCTCGGGCCCGAGCCGCTCTGGCAAACGTCGCGGCCGTAATTCCGGACCTGCAGCGACAGATTGTTGCCCAGGAAGCAGCGTTGAATCTGCTCTTGGGGCGCAACCCCCGCCCGATTGACCGAGGCGGTACTCTGGCGGAGCAGTTCGATCCACCTGACGTACCTACCGGATTGCCTTCACAGTTGCTGGAGCGCCGACCCGATGTTCGCGAGGCCGAGGAAAACTTGATAGCTGCCAACGCGAACGTCGGCGTCGCAAAAGCCAATTTTTTCCCGACTATATCCTTGACGGGCCTGTTCGGCGGAATAAGTCCCCAACTCTCCGAACTCACCGCGAGCGGCAAGGCGTGGAGTCTCGCCGGCAATTTCGCCGGGCCCATTTTTACGGCTGGCCGCTTGAAAAATGAATATCGGGCAGCTCTGGCGCAACGCGACCAGGCGACGCTTGCATTTGAGAAAACAGTTACACAAGCTTTTGGCGAGGTATCGGCCTCGCTTTCGGCACATCAAGAATTGGCGAAGGCCTACGAAAATCAGCTGACGTCCGTGGCCGCTTATCGGGAGTCAGTCCAGCTGTCCACTGTTCGGTATGACAGCGGACTCGCCAACTATCTCGAAATCATCGACGCTGAACTCGAAATGTATCCCGCGGAACTTTCTGCAGTTGGCTATGACCTCGGCCGCAAGGTGGCCCTCGTCAATTTATATCGAGCGTTGGGAGGTAGCTGGAACCTGAACGATTCACAGTGGCTAAGCGGGACGTCTGCGGCTGTGCCATCACCTACCCCATAGAGAAGCTGGCCGGTACATTGTGAAAGAGTTTTCACGAAGCCAGGAATTGAACCGCCGGACGAATGACGCGCGAATCAAAACGCACACGGATATACAGTTCGGAATTAACGCGAAGTCATATTTGTGTGGGAGAGGTCAGTCTCGATGGCCAAACAAGACGAGCCACAGCAAGTCGCAACCCTGAAGCGGAAGCACTACGACAAGCAGCTACGGCGGCTGCAGCAAGAGCTCTGCAAGCTCCAGGATTGGGTGAAATATAAAGGACTGCGCGTTATCGTTGTCTTTGAGGGACGCGATGCCGCCGGGAAGGGCGGTACGATTCGCGCAATGACGGAACGCGTGAGCCCGCGAGTGTTCCGCCTGATTGCGTTACCAGCCCCGTCGGATCGCGAGAAAAGTCAGATGTACATGCAGCGCTATATTCCGCATTTTCCCGCCGCTGGAGAGATCGTAATCTTCGACCGCAGTTGGTACAACCGCGCCGGCGTCGAATATGTCATGGGATTTTGCACTAGGGAGCAGTACCGCGAGTTCCTCAAACTTTGCCCCACTGTTGAAAAGTACATGGTGGATGCCGGGATTATCCTCATCAAATATTGGCTCGAAGTGGGAAAGAAGGAGCAACAACGGCGATTCGAAGCACGCGTTAAAGATCCTCTTCGCCAATGGAAACTTAGTCCTATGGATTTGGAATCCTTCGGCCGCTGGTATGAATACTCGCGGGCGCGAGATAAGATGCTCGAGGCGAGCGATTCCAAACATGCGCCGTGGCACCTGGTGCGCTCAGACGATAAGCGAAAGGCACGCCTAAATTGCATCTCTCACTTTCTAAGCATGATTCCTTATAAGAAGGTGCCTCGGGAGAAAGTCAAACTGCCGAAGCGCGCCGACAAACATAGCTACGACGATCAAAAATCAATCAAGAATCACAGGTTCATACCGGAGCGATATTAGGTCGCTTGGATACGCTCGAGCTGCAGACTCTGCCTGAGATGCGTAACTCATTCAAAATACCCATCCGAAGCTGCTCGTTAATGTTTGCCAGCGAAATTGGCGACGCGTCAGTTTCAGAACACGACTTTTATGACGCGCATGATGAGTTCTTCCGGGGAGAAAATAGTAAGAAGGAGCGGCAGGAGAGGTGCTGCGGTGGCGGCAGCCAGACGAGTGACGTCCTCGAGTCCGAATGGAATCGAACGCATCTCGCGCACGACAGAGTAGCTGTTCCCAAGATCGGCGAGCGACTGGATATCAGCAGCTCCGAGGAGTTCCTCGGAAGGACCGGGATCGCGGAGAACCCATTTCTGTTCGAAGCTCTCGACGTAACGCTGAGCGAGCAATCCATAGTCGGCCAATCCCTTTCTTTTTGCGCGAGCCATCGCCGGAGTAAACATCACGAGTGGACCGAGGATGGCCACAACGAAGAAAACGACGAAGCCGCCGATCTGTAACTTGAAGGACGTCAAGCTCTCTCCCCGGTAAAGGACTCGCCCCGCAAGCAGACCGGCGAGCATCGCGCCTTGAGCAAACAGAACCGGGCCGAAGGCGTAGGAACTCTTGCCCAGGAAGGCAAGGCCGGCACAGCGATCGGGATGAGTCGAAATAAGGTTCAGATCGATCCTGGAAACCTGCCACAGAAAACGAAACCAAATGAAGAGCCTGAAGTACCACCGCAGGAGGAGGAACTGCAAAATGGGAATGCTAACCAACACGTACCAGAACCCAGCGGGCGTCAGATGCCACCGTCCGCCGGGCAGGGCATACCATGTCGGCGCGGCGATCGCGATCCGATTGCTCCAGAGCCACAGGCCAAGTGTGTAGACAAGCAGTAGCAGCCCAAGTTCGATGGGGATGGAGTTTCGTAGCCTTACGGCCGACTTGATCGCGCGACCAAAGCGGGGCAACTCCTGCGGCATGACAATTCGTCGCTCGACGAACCGCTGCACAACAAGACGTATCCGGGAGTGAACGATCAACTCGGCACCGACCAGGACCGGAATTGCAATGAGGAAGCGGACATGCACTTCAACGTCGTGCAGGAAGGAAAGCCGACCGACATTGTCTGCTGACGGGCTGAGGGTGGTGATGAGCAGCAGCGGCAACCATGCGAGCAGGGTGAGAACGATTACCCGGCGATACAAATTTTCCAACGCCGCTCCGGCGAGATGCGACTTGAGAAAGAACTGGTAGGTCGGACCGCCCAATACCAGGGAGAAATCGTGTGGTTCCTCAAGCGGGTTGGATTCCGTCACAGTAAGTAACCTGATTGCGCCAAGCAACTCTTTTTGGTCGCACGTATGTCCGCTTCAAGTCTTGTGATCGTCACGTCGGCCACTGCTGCAAAATCGCTTAGAATCACAGATTGTGCGACGAACTCTCTCATCTCCGCGTTGTCGGCCGGAGATTCCAGGCGGCCTGTAGCGTGACACACGCCCTAGTTGGCCTCGCCTGTAACGACAATTTCCGATTGTGTCGATCCGCACATTCCGTAGATAGTCCCGGCAATACACGCACCCAGCGAGAATTTGTAACACCCAGGGTGTTTGGCAACGGCTGAGATCGACCTGTCAGAACCCCCGATGATTGTGCTGCCAGTGTCAAAGGGGGAAGAGGGCCCAAAATCAACAATAAAGCCTGTATTTTTCGCCGAGGTTTGCCAGGTGACCGTTGTCCCGACGTTCACGCAGAAGGCGGTATTTGCCTTCGCATCCGGTATGCCTGGCGTAACGGTGGCCGAAGTCCCGCCCTTGCGTTTCAGATCGACTACACACGGATTTGAAGTGGATCCGCAACGAGTTGCTGCACTGCAGGTACTCGCTGGATTTGTTTCCGAGCAAACGTACTTGTTAGAGCGCTTATTTTGCGCCTTGGCGACTAGAAAGCTGGCTAGCGATAGTGATAACAGCAATCCACCAAGGCACAGGACCAGTGTAGGCCGAATCTTCACGAGGAGCCTCCTTACAAAGCGAGTTCAAGAACTACGCCAACGCTGGCGTTTCAGCGGGGCCGTTCGTTCGTGCCTGCCTTGTTCCAGTCAATGATGTTGACGAGCTTCCAGGGATTTTTGCGGAGCTGGAATTCTAACTGTCCCTCTTTATTGATAATCAGCTGGGCCGCCGGATAGAGCACGCCAGCGCTCTTGTCCTTGTCGGAGTCGTTTATCTCGATCTCGCCCGCGGTCAAGTTGTATGCCGTGCTTTGTGTATTGTAATAATGCTCACCGAATCTGAGCAGGCGGTTGGTGACGAAGCGAATCTTGCGGCCGGTTGGCGTGGGGATCAGGCGAATGTAACTGAGGTCATAACCGAGTGTGCCAGTGATGGCAATGCGACCTACGGATTTCATTCTAGTGAGTGCATTCACCAGCCCCTCATTCTGGCCCTTCTTGAAGGCGTCCACGAGAATCGCTCGGTCGTCGTCTGTAGAGAAGTCATAGATGGTGACCTTCACGTTAGTTACGGTGCCCAGCTGAGTGCTGGTTCCCATCGCAGTTGAGTCGATAACCTCTACACCTCTCTCGTCAGCGGACATGACGAGAGTGACTGCCAACAAAAGCGCTACGAGCAGGAGGCCGCCGAGGCTGATTTTGCGAATTCTGATTTCGCCCAGATTCCCTTGAGGCATCACCTTCCTCCTTACCGATGCTGTTTCTCGTTGCCTCAACCCTCCGTGCGAGAGAGGCCTGATCCTTCGACTAGATTCCCGCAATGCCGTTGTTCTGCAAAATACCGACTATGACGCGACGGGAGCCGCTGGGAATATGTTCGACGAACCTCGAAGTAACGAGGCCGCAGCTCTCCCTTTCTCAGATAACGCTAGGTCTAACTCGATCCGTTCACAACTAGGGAAATCCCTAGGCGCGTTTCGTTGCCACCAGAGACTACCCTGAAATGAGCAAAAGCCCTGCCTGTCAAAGGCTTCACTTGGATCGCCAGCGCCCGACCGGTGTCCTTTGCATCATTGAATCTCCCTCCTTCAGTGTTTCGGAATCGGAAAGAGAAACGTGAATTCCAGGTTCAGCTGCCACTTTGGTGAAACCGGATTCGTGGGCCGAACGGCGTTCCAATAAAACGCGAGGATCGAATCCATCCCCTGGTTTCCGACGTTGAAGCTCCTGCCGGGCCCGCCTCCTATTGGCACGACCCACCGCTGGCTTGTCGGCTGGGTCCAGTCCGCAATAATTGTCGGATTGCTGGTGAGGTACCAGCCTCGAGGCAGATTGTAGGAGAGTAATGGCTCGAGCTGTAGCTGGTTCACGGGTGAACGGTTCGAGCTGCGGACAACGGACCAAATATTCTGAACCAGCGCGCCAACGGAGCCCCATTCCGGCTCGACCAGAACAGCACACGTTGGACCCAAACCCCATTTTCCGGCGCCCAGCTGATCGCTAGTGGCCGTCGGCATTAAGACTGCCGGCCCTACTCCCCAAATAAGCTTTCGCGTGCGGGCCGGAGTCAAAAAGAACGAAGCGGTCGTGTCGCCCAATCCGGTCGTCCCGCCGCTCCTTGCCGCTAAATTCGGTTGATACGCAAGCGCCGTCGCCGCGACGCGCGTTACCAGCACCCAGTTTCCCGTGATCGAGAGCGGGATCACCGGATCAATCGCCAGAGAATTCGCATTTCGATCGTAAGGTCCCTGGCTGAAGGTGAAATCTTCCTCGAAGGGAAGCTTGATCACATCGGCGAGCGGATTTCTGGCGGCGATTCTCAGCTCGTCGGGAGTGCTCTGCGCGAGCGCCGCTGGCGGCGTCAGAAGAAGGTACGCGGTCCATACTAGAAGAATTCGCATGCTTGAGGCCGACGGAATAAATTTATTCGCATTGTCGATCAATCCGCTGCGAATATCCTCAGAGACCCCAAAGAAGCAGCGGGACTTTTCAGGCTAAGCGGCTGGTCAAACAGCCGCATCCTTACGTCGAACTGCTATTTAGACTTTAGAATTTCGCGCCCGTTGGTTGGCTGGATGGGTCGCGCATCCTTCGGGTAAATTTTGGCGAAAGCTGCAAGTTGTTCCGGGGAGATCGAGCTGTGGCTCTGCAAAACATACCAGCTAACGGCTTCGCTGCAGGGGGGAGTGGTCAACGACCCAGCAAAGGTGAAGTAGCTTCTGTCACTCGGGAGCAATTCCTGCGCCTGAATAGAGACTGAAGGGATGTCTTGAGGTTTCTCTTTCTCTGACGGAATGTTCTTCCACAACGTATCGATCAGCGGATTGGCTTTTCCTTGCTCGAAGAGAACTGCGACGACGGCCAAGTGCCCGTCGGCATCCGCATGCACGAGATGCGCGACCAGGGGGAAGCCCTTGCCGTTGACGTGTTCTTCACTTGGATGGTGAAAATGAAACTGCTTCAGAGTGTAGATTTTTTCACCGACCGTGAGCGTGCTTCCAGGAGCGTAATCGACCTCGATGGTATGGCCATTGTCAACTATGTCCAGGGGAACGGCGCGGTAATCGAATTTGAGTGCCGGCAAATCTGCCTTCTTCGCATCCTTGATGTTTATCGGTGATTGAGTGTGCCCACTTGAGCAGGCGGCGTAGTTTGAATCCAACTTTCCCCACTCTGCGGGCCCCTCCTTGCCCTCGTAAGTCCAGTGCGGCGGGTGGCCTTCCTGAGCAGCGCTCAAGGCTGGTAAGCCAATCAGGCTTGAGATGGAAGCAAACAGGACAGCCCCGTAGAAAGAATGTGAACTCATGAAGCTCTCCTCGCGCAGCGATTCAATCGGAATTTCCTTATTGGTTTCGAAAACGAGTGCACGGTACACCCGTGTCGCCGGTTCGCGCCACGCTGTTGCAGTCTACGTGAGAGATCTGCGAGTGGGAGCATCGACTGATCAATGCACTGCATAGTGTTGCATCGACTGGGTCAGCCGGCAGGCCTTGCCGGAGAAGTCCCCAAGAGCGACCTTCTATATTCCGGCGATGCCTTTATTCTGCAGAACACGGACGACAACCCGGCGATTCTCCGCTTGGCCTTCTGCGCTCGTGTCGCTGCCGACCTGGTGGCTCTCTCCCATCGCACCGGGGGCCAGCATCCTGGTGAGGGGAATGTGTCCCTGCTGGACCAGGATATTGGTAACTCCATCGGCGCGGTCCTCGCTCAGCTGCTGGTTCAGGGTCACGCTGCCAACGGACGAGGCGTACCCTTTCACCTCGATCATGTAGCCTTCGATTGCCTTGGCCTTCTCAGCCAACGCCAGAAGTTGGGGGTTGTACTTCGGGTCCACTTTGATCTTGCCGTTGTCGAAATAGACGGTTAGCTCGTCAAAGATATAGTAGTCGTCCAATTGGCCGAAGCGCGCGATGGCTGCGTCCACGGCCGCCTTATTCGCGGCGATCTTGGCTTGGTGTTCGGTCAACTGCGCCTGCTGTTGCTGCAAGGTTTCGTTCTGGGCTTTCAATGCCGCATTCTGTTTTTCCAGCTCCGCCTGATTTTGCTGCACTTGCACCTTTGTTTCGTGCATGCCCGCTTCAATCTTTTCGGCGTCTTCTAGATCGTTGCCTTTGAAGGCGACTGATTTGGCGATGAGTTGCTTCTGGTCGTCGTAAGTCCCTTCTACTTTGACTTGGAGACCCGGGATGAGCGCCGCCATGGACATGTCCTTCCTGCGAGCTTGAAACACTCCCTGGATTTGGCCGACTTTAGTGTCATCGGTCAGCAGAACCGTAAGGTCCAGAGAGCCGGAAGACTTGATAATCATTGTGTCGCCGTTACGTGCTTTAACGATGCCCTCTACCTTTACGGACTGCGCGGCGGCAATCGGGCTCATCAACGCTAGCCCGATCACGAGCATCGTCACAAGATATGCGATCCTCCGTACATTGAACTGGTACATAACGGTACCTCCTCCTGAACTTGCTTTTCAGATGCCCAAGCACCGTGCTCGGAATTTGACCGGTTCGATGATCAAAAGCCCCCGCGAAATCTCAACAATCACGACCCACTATCGCGAGAAAAGTGGCCCTAGCTACCGGCGATGCCCTTATTGACCAGGACTTTAACTTCGACGCGACGATTCTCTGCACGCCCGGCCTTTGTCTCGTTCGGCGCTGCTGCTCCGTACTCTCCCATCGCGCCGGGTGCCACGATATACCGCACCGGCACGTTCCCCTGTTGCATCAAGAACGTGATCACTGCCTTGGCTCGAGCCTCGCTCAGCTTCGTATTCATCGCGGCGCTGCCGGATGAGTCGGCATAGCCCGTCACTTCGACGATATAGCCAGTCAAACCCGTGGCGGTCTGCGCCAACTTTTTAAGTTCTTCCTGGTCCGTCGTCGAGATCTTGGAGCTGCCGCTATTGAAGTTCACAGTTGCTTGGGCCTTCGTGTCGTAATCGCTCAATGTGGAGAAGCGATTCGTGTTCTCCTCGATGTCGCTAATGTTCTTTTGAATCTGCTCTGTGTGAGCCGCGATGCTTTGCTGATTCGCTGCGATATTCTGTTGGTTCGTTGAGATATTTTGCGAGTGAGTATCGAGCTGCGCCTTGTGAGTCTCGAGGGTCTGCACGTTGGTCGCGACTTGCTGAGCAGTGGGATGCAAACCGGCCTGAATCATCTCGGCCGATTCCAGGTCGTCGCCGTCAACGGTAATGGTGCTTGCTACAATCTGGCCCTGCGAGTTCGACGTTCCATCAACGTCTACCTTGAGCCCCGGAATGAGCACAACATCGGACAGATGTTCCTTGTCCAGGCCGAAAAGTCCCCTGTCATCCTTTGTTGTCGTACTGTCGGTAACTACCACGGTAACGTTGCCGTTCGCGGTCCGCACGGTCAACGTCGCTCCGGCCCGACTAATGATCATTCCTTTGACCTCGCCGCCAAAAGCAGATACGGATGCGAGAAACGACAACGCCATCAGACCTACCACACCAATGATCCTGTTCATTTCCGCTCCTCTTTTTCTCAGGAATTGAATCCAGACCGAACTTCCGCTACCAGTGGCTGAATTCTGGAGTGATCCTAGGTTTGGCTCGCTGTCTACTCAACTAGGGAAATCCCTAGGACGGGCGGATCGGAGGAATGGTGCAAGGTTGGTAATATCCCGGGTGTTAACTTTGGACGTTGAGCTTTTGGAGACAATTTGTAGGGTTAGTATGTATGTGTCCGCTTCATTTACCCTGCACCTGTTCACGAGTCATCCGCGCTGCGACTTCGTCCTTAGACACGTGAAGCAAGTCCCGAGCCGTCACACGTGCGA
>Ga0209693_10000668_pt1 | contig 14134 bp, 12 predicted proteins | sample HubBroMetageWRM3_FD_188345 | JGI IMG/M metagenome (GOLD analysis project Ga0209693, IMG submission 188345) | Warmed soil microbial communities from the Hubbard Brook experimental Forest, New Hampshire - Hubbard Brook CCASE Soil Metagenome WRM 3... | ecosystem: Environmental > Terrestrial > Soil...
ACCGCTATCCGCACGAATTCTCCGGCGGCCAGCGCCAGCGCATCGGCATCGCCCGCGCGCTGGCGCTCAGCCCCGACCTGATCGTCGGCGACGAGCCGGTCTCGGCGCTCGACGTGTCGATCCAGGCGCAGATCATCAACCTGCTGATGGACCTGCAGGACGAATTCAAGCTCTCCTACCTGTTCGTTGCGCACGACCTCGCGGTGGTCGAGCACATCAGCCACCGGGTCGCGGTGATGTATCTCGGGCGCATCGTCGAGATGACCGACAAGCAGAGCCTGTTCGAGATGCCCTTGCATCCCTACACCGAGGCGCTGCTGTCGGCCGTGCCGATCCCGAAATCGGCGGCGCGCGCGCGCAACCGGGTGATCCTGAAGGGCGACGTGCCGAGCCCGATCAACCCGCCGTCGGGCTGCCACTTCCATGCCCGCTGCCCCTACGCCATGCCGCGCTGCCGGACCGACGTGCCGGCGCTGCGTGAGGTGAAGCCGGGCCATTGGGCATCCTGCCATCTGCACGATGGCGGGTTGACGTTTCCGCTGCGGGTGTCGTCATAGCGCGCAAAGAAAACCTCATCCTGAGGAGCCGCGCGAAGCGCGGCGTCTCGAAGGATGGGATACGGCATGACTGCGGCCCATCCTTCGAGACGCACGCCTGCGGCGTGCTCCTCAGGATGAGGTGGTTTTTGGCGCGTCCAGCTACACCGACCCTCTCAGCCTTGGATCGAGCAGGTCGCGGATGCCGTCGCCTAAAAGGTTGAAGGCGAGCACGGTGATGGTGATGGCGACGCCCGGGAACAGCACCAGCCACCACGGCGGCACCAGACCGGCATTGAGGGCGTCGGACAGCATGTTGCCCCAGGTCGGCGACGGCGGCGGGATGCCGACACCCAGGAAGCCGAGCGAGGCTTCGATGACGATGGCGACGCCGAGATGGGTGGTGGCGAGGATCAGGTAGGGCGCCACGCATTGCGGCAGGATGTGGCGAAACATCAGGCGCTTGTGCGAGGCGCCCAGCCCACGCGCGGCCTCGACATACTGGATCTCCTTGAGCGACAGCACGACCGAACGGATCACCCGGCCGCCGAAGGGAATGCGGGTGATGGCGATGGCCACGATCACCGTGACCAGGCCGCCGCCCAGCGCCATGGCGATGGCCATGGCCAATATCAGATCGGGGAAGGATTGCAGGAACTCGATCAGGCGCTGGCTCACCATGTCGAAGCGGCCGCCGAAATAGCCGCAGGCCAGCCCCCACAAGGCGCCGACCGTGGTGCCGAACAGCACCGCACCGAACGCCACGGTGAGCGAGGCGCGGCTGCCATAGATCACCCGGCTCAAGGTGTCGCGGCCGATCTGGTCGGTGCCGAACCAGTGCTGTTCGCTGGGCGGCTTCTGCATCGAGCGGAAGTCGGATTTCAGCGGCTCGTAGGGCACGATGACGGGCGCGGCGACCGCCATGGCGACGATCGCGGCGGCGATGCAGCCCCAGAACGCCGAGAACGGCGCACGCCGGAAGAACATGCCGATGCCGCGCAGCGCCGAGCGGGCGCGCGAGGCGGTGGTTGGCAAGGCCGGTTGGGCGGGAAAGATCGCGGTCATCGGGTGCGCTTCATCTGTAGCGGATTCGGGGATCGAGCAGGGCGATCGTGACGTCGACCACGATGTTCAGCAGGACGAACACCACGGCATAGACGAACACCAGATTCTGCATGACGAAGACGTCGCGCTCGCTCACGGCGGTGAACATGGCGTAGCCCAGCCCCGGCGTGCCGAAGGCGCGCTCGACCGGGATCGATCCGGCCAGCACCAGGCCCAGCAGCACGCCCGACAGCGTGATCACCGGCAAGAGCGCATTGGGCAGCGCGTGCATGGCGATGACCAGGCGGTTGTTCAGCCCCTTGGCGCGCGCCGTCCGCACATAATCCTCGCGGATCACTTCCAGGAGGCTGGAACGGCCCATGCGGGCGATGTAGGCGGCCTGGCCGAGGCCGAGCACGATCGCCGGACCGACCACGAGCTGCAGGTTGGCCACCGGATCGGCGAACAGCGAGGCGCCGGCCATCGGCGCGCGATAGCCGAACCAGAACAGCAGCGCGAGCACGATCAGCATGCCGACCCAGAAGCCCGGCACCGCGATGAACAGGATGCTGACGAAACGCACCAGGCTGTCGGCGATGGTGTTGGGCCGGAGCGCACTCACGATCGCCACCGGGATGCCGACCAGCCACGACAGCACGACCGAGATCAGGGCGATCTCGGCGGTCAGCGGACCACGGCGCAGGATCATGTCGGCGACGCTTTCGGAGCGGAAGAACGAGTGGCCGAAATCGCCGCGCAGGATGTCCTTCACCCAGGCAAGATACTGCACCCACAAGGGATCGCTGAGGCCAAGCGCGGCCATGTAGCCCGCGCGCTCCTGTTCGGAGAGCTTGGTGAAGCCTTCCGGTCCGAAGATCGCGACCAGCGGATCGCCGGGCAGGATGCGCATCACCACGAAGACCATGATCGACACGCCGATCACCGTCAGCGTGCCGAAGGCGAGCCGCCGGGCGATGTAGCTATACATGACGCCGCTTGCGGCGTGGTGGCCGGCCGAGCCTCATTGCATCGTCTCCCGGGCGCGTATCGTTTCTTGGCGGGCATCATAGGGCCTAGTCGGGCACCGAGGCGAATCCTCGAATCGCGCGAGGCCGGCCGCTATTGCGCGGCCACCGCTTTCGTGTTCGGGGTCGTCAGGCGCTGCGTGGGAACGATCGCAGACAGAATGAGCAAGCCACCGAGAATCTCGAACGCAGCGCCTGGAATGATCGACAGCAGGCTCGACAACAGGCCGGCCGCGAATACCGAGAGCGCCACGCTTGCATTGCCGACACCCAAAGCCCAGCCTTGCTCGCTCTCCTCGACCGCCGATGCAATAGCCGCAAGCAACGTAACGAAGGCGAGGATGTTTGAAATCGCGATCAGCATCGTAAGCACGACTTGCGCGGACGCGGGCATCGGCAGCGCCGTCAACCCGACCAGGATGCCGCAAACCGCAAGACCGACAGTGGCAACGCGCGTGTCGGCTCCGAGTAACTTCTTGGCGAGCTTGTAGCCAAAGGACGTTCCGGCCACAAATCCGCAACCCATGACCATCGAGAACAGACCGATCTGCGCCGTCGAGAACCCGTAGCTTCTCTGCATCTCGATCATGATGAAGGTGTAGTAGACCATGAACCCGAATTGAAACAGGAAGAACGCCAGCACCGGCGCCATGAGGGCAGGGTTCAGACGCACGCGCGCGAACAGCAGGAACGGTTCGCGCCAGTCGAACTCGAACTTACGCTTCGCCACGTCGCCGGCCAGCGTCGAGGACCACAACGTGATCAGGGTGACGACGCAGAGCGTCAAGGCAAGGCCGAGCGGAAGCCGGAAGTCCCAATGGCCGAGGACGCCGCCAATGGCGGGGCCTGCAACGAGACCGACCGTGTTGACGAGGGTAACCTGCGCCATCGCCTCGGAGCGCTGATCGGGAGGGGCCGTGTCCATCATGGCCGCCTGGGCGATCGGCGCGGTCCCCGCCATCAGCCCCGACACGAGCCGTCCGGCCAGGAACAGCCAGACGAGGTGCAGCTCCACGGATGCCCACATCAGTCCGTAGCCGCCCGCGAGACCGGCCATGCAAATCATCAGCGTCCGCCGCCGGCCCAACGCATCGGAAAGATCGCCGAGCAGCGAAGCGCCGAAAAACATGCCGATCGGAAACAGGGAGAAGGCAAGCGACAGGAACGCGTCACGCGAAGCGGGCGAGTAGGCCTGCGCGACCCAGCCGGTGTGGAACATGCCGACGATCAGGGGATACATCAGGCCGAACGAGAAGATGTCGATGAAGACGGCAAGGAAGAGCGGCAGGCGGGCGCGCAAACGCGAAGGCTGCATCGGACAACTCCACGATCAACGCTGCTCCATGCGAACGTCAGGGTGCCACGCTCGCGATCACGAAGCCAGGACAAGTGCGTGCGTCTATCACCGCACCGCTATTGACAAGTTTTTGAGGCGCGACGGATAGTCGGTTCGCCGCCAGCTGAGACCCAAGAATCAAAATCAAGGTCGTTTAGGGAGGAGCCTATGCTTCGGCACATCGGCAGAGTTGCTGCTCTCGCCGTCGCGTTGGTCGCCGCCGCCCAGGCGCCGCTTTGCGCGCAGGACCAAAAGGGCACGCTCGTCTTCGCCGTCGAATCGCTCGGCGCCCAGACGCTCGATCCGATCCTCGAAGGGCGGCCGGGCAACGCGGTCTACCAGGCGGTGATGTACGACTCGCTGGTCGGATTCGACCTCGAGAAAGGCGGCGTCGGACCCGGCGTCGCCGAACGCTGGGAGCTCTCGCCCGACGGCCTGGCCTGGACCTTCTATCTCCGGCCCGGCCAGACCTTCCACAACGGCGACAAGCTCACGGCCGAGGACGTGAAGTTCAGCCTCGAGCGCCAGATGGGCCCGGGCTCGCAGGCCTCCGCCGCGGCGAGCATGCGGCGCACGATCAAGAGCATCGAGGTGGTCGACGACCTCACGGTGCGGGTGCACACCGCCAGCCCGCAGATCGGCCTGCCGGCCGCGCTGTCGCGCGCGGTGGCGCCGGAGGGCGCCATCATGCCCAAGGCCTATATCGAGCGCGTCGGCGAGGAGGAGTTCCGCAAGAAGCCGATCGGCAGCGGCCCCTGGAAGTTCGTGCGCAACGTGCCGGGCGATCGCATCGAGTTCACCGCCGTCACCACGCCGCACTGGCGCGGCCGGCCGCATTTCAAGGATCTGGTCCTCCTGCTGGTGCCGGAGGAGAGCACGCGCGTGGCCATGGTGCGCACCGGCGAGGCGGCGATTGCCTCGATCGGACCCGAGACCATGCTCGGCGCCGCGCGCGCCGGGCTGGAGGTGCTGTCGGTGCCGGGTACGATGCAGGCGGTCTTCCAGTTCTGGGGCACCTATAAGCCGGAGGTGAAAGATTCACCGATCGCCAAGGTGCGCGTGCGCCAGGCGCTGTCGCTGGCGATCGACCGCAAGCAGGTGATCGAGCATGTCATGAACGGCAAGGCGCAAATGCCGTACCCCTTCGCCACCTTCGCCTACACCGACTATTTCAGCGCCGACCGCTGGGAGAAATGGGCGGCCGAGGCCTATCGCTACGACCCCGTCCTGGCCAAGAAAATGCTCGCCGAGGAGGGCTATCCCAACGGCTTCGAGCTCAAGTTCGCCAACACCGCGCTGCCGGGCACGCAGTTCATGGTCGATATCGGCACCGCGATCGCCGACATGTGGACCAAGATCGGCGTCAAGGTGACGCTGAAGCACTACGAGTGGGGCTCGTTCGCGCCGATGGAACTCGGCAACCAGGCGCCGCTCATCGGCTGGGCCTCGATGTACCGCACGGCCGGCCGGCCCGACGCGCTATGGCGCTATGACGGCGCCTTCTCGCCCGATAGCCAGCAGCGCCTGCTGGGCGACAAGGACAACTGCCAGGAGACCTGCCAGGAGTTCGTCAAGACCTACCGCGCCCTGCTGGGCGAGCTCGACAAGACCAAGCGCACGGCGCTGACCGACCACATGGTCGAGCTCGTGGCCAATTCGTGGACGGTGGTGCCGATCCTCGAGGGTATGGGTTACTACGCGGTCAACACCAAGATGGTCGGGCAGTTCGTCCCGATTCCCGGCCGGCACGAGCTTGGCGACGTGTTCGAGCGCATCCCGCGCCCGGAGGAGAAACCCTGGAAGAAGTGAGACCGACCCCGAAGATGGACGCGCCATGAAGCGCTACATCGCCCGTCGCCTGATGCAGGGTGTGGTCCTGCTCTGCATGGTGGCGACGATCGTGTTCTTTCTCGGCCGGCTGACCGGCAATCCGGTCGACCTGATGCTGCCCGAGGATGCCACCCCGGAGGACCGCGCGGCTCTCACCCAGACGCTCGGCCTCGACGGTCCGATCCTCGAGCAGTTCGCGATCTTTGTCGGCAAGGCGATCCACGGCGATCTCGGCACCTCGATCCGCATGCGGCAGCCGGCGGCCGAGGCCTTCTTCGACCGCCTGCCCAACACGCTCGCGCTCATCCCCTGGGCGATCCTGCTCGGCATGGCGCTCGGCATCCCGCTCGGCGTCGTGGCGGCGCTCCACCGCGGCAGCTTCCTCGACCGCGCGGCCGGCACGGTGGCGGTGCTGGGCATCGCCATGCCGAGCTTTTGGCTCGGCATCCTGCTGATCTTTGTCTTCAGCGTCGAGCTGGGCTGGCTGCCGTCGGGGCGCATGGGCGGCCCGGCGCACTACGTCCTGCCGGTCATCACCCTGGCTGCGTTCCTGGTGGCCGGCTTCATGCGCATCACGCGCTCGGCCATGCTGGAGGTGATGGAAAGCGAGTTCGTCAAGCTCGCGCGCATCAAGGGACTGAGCGAAGGCGTCGTGATCTGGAAGCATTGCCTGCGCAACGCCCTGATCCCGGTGCTTACCCTGTGGGGCGTATTCGTCGGCAACCTGATCACCGGCGCCATCGTCACCGAGACCGTGTTCGCCTGGCCCGGCATCGGCCGGCTGACCTACGAGGCGGTGATCTACCGCGACTTCCCGCTGCTGCAGGCGGTGATCATCCTGAAATCGATCCTCATCCTGTCGATCAACCTCGGCGTCGATATCCTCTACGCCTATGTCGACCCGCGCATCCGGCTGGCCTAGAGCATGTTGTTCCCTGAGCGCAACGTCGCGTCAGAGGCCCTCTCCGCCCGCGTCATCGCGGGGGGAGAGGGAGGGGCCCCGCGCTTGCGCGGGGAGGGTGAGGTGGGCCCCGGTATTTGCGACCGACAAATCTGGTTTGGACGGAGCACCACCTCACCCTCCCATTGCTTCGCAATGGGCCCCACCCTCTCCCCCGCTGCGCGGCGGAGAGGGACTCTGAGCGGCGAGGCTTCACCACGTCATCTCCCTCCCCCGTCATACGGGGGAGGTGGCCCGCAGGGCCGGAGGGGGAAAGCTCCAGTCGAAGCGTCTGCCAATTCCAGATCTGAAACTTTCGGAGATCGTCTGTGGGGCCTTCCCCCTCCGCCCCGTAAGACGGGGGAGGCAGATGATTGGAGGCGCGATGGCCGTCGTTGAGCGTCCGCAATCCGCTGGCGCGCCGGCTGCACGGCCGCGCCGCTTGTTGTGGCGCTTGCTCTGGCCGGCCCGCAGCGCCGCCGGCGCGCGGCGCACCGCGCGCGTGCCGTGGATACCGATCGCGATCATCTCGGCCATCGTCGTCATGGCGCTGTTCGCGCCGCTGCTGGCGCCCTATTCGCCGATCGACCAGACGCTGCGCGACAAGCTGCTGCCGCCGGCCTGGCTGGCGGGCGGCAGCGACAAATACTGGCTCGGCACCGATGCCTTCGGCCGCGACATCCTGAGCCGCCTGATCTACGGCGCGCGGGTCAGTCTGCTGGTGGCGGTGCTGGCGCTGACTGCGGGCGGCGGCGTCGGCCTCGTCGTCGGCATTGTCGCGGGCTACCTGGGCGGCGCGGTCGACAGCGTGCTGATGCGCCTGGTCGACGCGGCCTTCACCTTCCCGGCCATCCTGTTCGCGCTGCTGCTCGCCGTCACCATGGGCCAGGGCCTGGGCACCTTGGTGATCGCCATCACCCTGCTCTTGTGGGCGAGCTTCGCCAGGGTCATCCGGGGCGAGGTGCTGTCGCTCCGGCAGCGTGACTTCGTGGCGCTCGCCCGGGTGCGCGGCTGCTCGGCGCCGCGCATCATGCTGACCCACATCCTGCCCAACGTTCTCAACACCTTCATGGTCCTGGTCACGCTCAACATCGGCGTCGTCATCATCGCCGAGGCGACGCTGAGCTTTCTCGGCGCCGGCATCCCGCCGCCGACGCCGACCTGGGGCCTGATGATCTCCGAGGGGCGTGGCCGCATCGCCGATGCCTGGTGGGTGGCGCTGATCCCGGGTATCGCCATCACGCTGATGGTGCTTTCGGTCAACCTGTTCGGCGACTGGCTGCGCGACCGGCTCGACCCGAGGCTGCGCCAGCTATGAGGGGCGAGACCGTTCTAGAAGTCCGCGACCTGCACACCCATTTCTTCCTGCGCCGCGGCGTCGTGAAGGCGGTCGATGGCGTGAGCTTCGCGCTGCGGCGCGGCGAGGTGCTGGGCCTGGTTGGTGAATCGGGGTGCGGCAAGAGCCTCACGGCGCTGTCGCTGATGCGCCTGCTGCCCAAGGGCGGCGCCCGCACCATCAAGGGCGAGGTGCTGCTCGACGGCAAGAACATCCTGGAGCGCACGCCGGCGGAGATGCGCGAGATCCGCGGCCGCCGCATCTCGATGGTGCTGCAGGATCCGCAGACCTCCCTCAATCCGGTGTTCACGATCGGCAACCAGTTGCGCGAGGCAATCGTGCGCCGCAAGCGCGCGCCCCTCATCGGCGCGGGCCGTGCCGAGGTGATGAAGGAGGCGGTGGCGGCGTTGCGCAGGGTCGAGATCGCGGCGCCCGAACAGCGCATCGGCCAGTATCCGCACCAGATGAGCGGCGGCATGAAGCAGCGCGTGGTGGGGGCGATCGCCATCAGCGGCGAGCCAGGGGTACTGATCGCCGACGAGCCGACCACCGCGCTCGACGTCACGATCCAGCTCCAGTACCTCAAGCTGCTCAAGCGCCTGCAGGCCGAGACCGGCATGGCGATCCTGTTCATCACCCACGATTTCGGCGTCGTCGGCCGCATGTGCGACCGCGTGGCGGTGATGTATGCCGGCCGCATCGTCGAATGCGGCCCGGTGCGGCAGATCTTCGAGGCGCCGCAGCATCCCTACACCCGCGCGCTGATCGCCTCGGTGCCCAGGATGAGCGGTCCGGTCGGCCGGCTCACCACGATCGAAGGCCAGCCGCCGTCGCTGATGGACCTGCCGGTCGGCTGCCGCTTCGCCTCGCGCTGCCCTCTCGTCGAGCAGCGTTGCCTGGACGCCTATCCCGGCACGGTCCAGGTCGGCCCCGAGCACACGGCGGACTGCTGGAAGGTGGCGCCGTCATGAGCGGCGAACCGTTGCTGCGCGTAGAAGGGCTGCGCAAGCATTTCGCCCTCACCAAGGGCATCCTGTTCGCGCGCACGCTCGGCTACATCAAGGCGGTCGACGACGTCTCTTTCGAGATCCGCGCCGGCGAGACACTGGGCCTGGTGGGCGAATCGGGCTGCGGCAAGACCACGACGTCGCGCATGATCCTCAATCTCGAGACGCCGACCGAGGGCCAGATCCTGCTCGAGGGCGAGCCGATTGACGGCCTGCAGGGCGACGCGTTGCGGGCCTATCGCACCAAGGTGCAGGCGGTGTTCCAGGATCCCTGGTCGTCGCTCAATCCGCGCATGAAGGCGGGACGCACCATCGCCGAGGCACTGATCGTCAACGCCGCCAGAGATCGGAGGAGGGGCGACCAGGCGAGGATCGCCGCGCGCGTGCAGGAGCTCCTGCTCCAGGTCGGCCTGCGGCCCGAGCAGGCCCAGCAATATCCGCACGAGTTCAGCGGCGGCCAGCGCCAGAGGGTGGCGCTGGCCGCCGCACTCGCCTCGCGGCCCAAGCTGATCGTGCTCGACGAGCCGGTATCGGCGCTCGACGTGTCGATCCGCGCCCAGATGATGAACCTGTTGAAGGACATCCAGGCCGAGGACGACGTGGCCTACCTGCTGGTGGCGCACGATCTCGCCACCGTGCGCCATATGGCCCATCACACGGTGGTGATGTATCTCGGCAAGATCGTCGAGCAGGCGCCGACCGCTTCGCTGTTCGAAGACGTTCGCCATCCCTATACCAGGGCCCTATTCTCGGCCGTGCTGGTGGCGGGACCGGGCCGGCCGGAGGAGGAGATCGTGCTCAAGGGCGAGGTGCCCTCGCCGCTCAATCCGCCGTCCGGTTGCCACTTCCATCCGCGCTGCCCCTGGGTCATGCCGCGCTGCTCGCAGCAGGAACCGGCGCTGCGCGAGGTCTCACCCGGTCACGCCGTGGCCTGCCACCTGTTTGATGGTGCGTAGCGTGACGATCACCCCGTTCATTCGCCTCCCCCGTAAGACGGGGGAGGTATGATTTGAGTCCACGCTGTATGACCGTCATATAGGAGAACGCGTCAATGTCCCAAGCGTACGGCCCGTTGCAGGGCGTCAAGGTCGTTTCCTGCTCGACCGCACAGGCGGGCACCGTGCCCTACATGCTAATGGCCGATCTCGGCGCCGACGTGATCAAGATCGAGGTCCCGGAGGGCGGTGACGGCTCACGCCGCATGACGGTGCTGCCGGGCATGCCCAGCACCTTCTTCGAGACCAACAATCGCGGCGTGAAGAGCGTGACGCTCAATCTCAAGGCGCCGGAGGGCCGTGCCATCCTGCACAAGCTCGTGGCCAAGGCCGACATCTTCGGCCAGAACTTCCGCCCTGGTGCTGCCGAAAAGAACGGCTTCGGCTGGGAGGAGTTGCGCAAGATCAATCCCAAGCTGGTCTATGTCTCGATCTCGGGCTACGGCACCAAGGGGCCGAACGGCCATCTGCCGGGCACCGATTCGATGGCGCAGGCGCTGGGCGGCATCGCCGAGGCCTATTCCATGCCGGGCCAGAAGATGCGCACCGGCATCGCCTCGGTGGCCGACGAATCGACGGCCATGCTGGCCTTCGGCGGCGCGCTGGCCGCTCTTACCCACGCGCGCGCCACGGGAGTCGGCCAGAAGATCGAGCTGTCGCTACTGGGCTCGCTGGTCCGCCTGCTGGGCTGGACCTTCACCACCACCATGTGGCGCAACAAGAATCCCGTGACCGGGCAGGCGCGCATCACCGGCACGGCGCAGCGGGCCGGCATCAGCGCCTCCTTCAACGACCGTGACGGCAAGCCCCTGGTATTCCAGCTCACCGGGCCGGAGAACTGGAAGGACGCCATGACGGCGCTGGGCTTCCAGGGCCGCATCAAGGCGGCGGGCTTCGAGAATCTCGGCGTCATTATCGACAACGACGACAAGCGCATCGAGCTTCTGGCCCTGCTCGACGACCTCTTCGCCACCGGCACGCGCGACGATTGGGTGGCGAGGCTGCGCGGCGCGGACATCGTGTCGGCGCCGATCAACACCATGCTGGAGGCGTCCAATGATCCCGACGTGCTGGCCAACGGTTACGTCACCGAGATCGACTATCCCAAGCACGGCAAGCGCCTGAAGGTGCACGGCACGCCCTGGCAGTTCTCCGAAACGCCGGCCAAGCCCGGCATCGCGCCGGAACTGGGTGATCACAACGACGCGGCGCTGGCCGAGCTGGGCTACAGCCCCGCCGAGGTGGCAGACCTGCGGGCGCGTAAGATCATCTGAGCCATGAACGCCCTATGCATCGGACAGTGAATTCATTGTACAGACAGTCGACTGCGGCGCCAACTCACCGGCAAGATGGGCAACAGTCCCGGAGGAAGCTCCCATGGCAATGGAAGTACACGCGCTCGCGGGCGGCTTCGCCGCCGAGATCAGAGGTGTCAAGCTGTGGGAGCCGCTCGCCGCCGCTGACTTGGAGCGCTTGCGTCGTCTTTATGCCGAGCACGGGGTGCTCGTGTTCCGCCGGCAGTGTCTCTCCGAGCACGAGTATGCGGATTTCTGCGCATCGTTCGGCTCGCTCGAGCGCACCGTCCGCACCGACTGGGCGTCGCGCGTCAGGCCCGAGGTGGGACTTATCACCAACCTCAAGGACGGCAGCGGGAATGCGCTCGGCGGTCTGGGCGACGGCGAGCTCAAATGGCATTCCGACCAATCCTACATGGCGAACCCCGCCACCGGCGCGGGACTCTATGCCGTGGAGATCGCGAACCAGGGCGGCCGCACCTACTGGGCAAACCTCATCGACGCATACGCTGCGTTGCCCGAGAGTCTGAAGCAGGCGGTCGAGGGCAAAAACGCGGTGTTCCGCTACCAGAAGCGCCTCAACTTGTACAAGGGCGACGACCAGAAGTTGCCGGAAGAGGGCAGGAAGCGGACGCCTGATGTCATTCATCCGCTCGTGCACACGCATCCGCTGACCGGCAAGAAGGCCCTCTACCTGGATCCGACCACCAGCATCGGAATTGTCGGCATGCCGGACCTCGAAGCCAACCAGCTGCTCGACGAACTGGCCGAGCTCGCCACCCGTCCCGAGTTCGTCTACGCACACGACTGGCAAGTCGGGGACACGCTGCTGTGGAGCAACGGCTTTCTTCTGCACCGGCGCGATCCCTTCCCGCCGACCGAGCGACGCCTCATGAAGCGTACGACGATCCATCTGCCGGCGGATCAGCACATCGTCCCCAAGACGATCCTTCCTGCCGAGTTGGCCGCCTGACTCGCCGAGAGGGTCGGCGATGTCCTTCTTCACCACTCCCTCGAGGCTCCTCGCGGGCGCGAAGCTCGCGCTCACATGGCAAGTGAGCGCTCACGCGCAAGCACCGTATCCAGACAAGCCAATACGCATTCCTTACCCCAAGCATGGCAGGCGCCTGAAGGTGCACGGCACGCCCTGGCAGTTCTCCGAGACGCCGGCCAGGGCCGGCATTGCGCCGGAACGGGGCGACCACAACGACGCGGCGCTGGCCGAGCTGGTTACAGTTCTGCCGAGGTGGCGGGTCTGCGGGCGCGGAAGATCATCTGAGCCGATGCATCGGACCTTGAAAGCCCTCGTCTGCTGCCTGCTCGTCAGGCGCGGAGTTGCTCCTGGTGAGCCTTGGCCAGTTCGGCCATGCTGGTGAAACGGAAATCGTACTTCGGCATCTCGCCGGGATTCATGGTTGCGCCGAAGCCTTGATCGTTATGCCGACGATAGATCCAGCACGAGGCAAGCCCGATGGCGTTGGCCGGCTTGTGGTCGTGGAACATGCTTTCGGCGGTGTGAAGTACTTCGCTTTGCGTCACGCCAAGCGACTTGAGCTTGTCGAGCATGTACCTGAAGTTCGCCGCGGCCGGCTTGTACGAGCCGACATCTTCCGCGGTGTAGATGGCGTCAAATGACACGCCAAGCTTCTGATTGCTGAAGCTGAAGCTCTCGTTGTCGACATTGGAGAGAATGACGAGCTTGTAGTATTTCTTGAGGTACTGAAGCGCCGCCGCGGTGTCGGAAAATGCCGGCCAGTCGCGCACGCTTTTGCCGTATTGGACGCATTCCGCCCACGTGACCCCAAGGCCCCACTCCTCCGCGAGCCGCTTGTAGACGATGGGAAGCAGGTCGCGATAGCGCTTGCCCGGGGTTTGCTCCTGCTGCGCTGACTCGTGGCGAGCGTGCGCCTCGAGGACCGCATTGCGCGAAAGCGCCGTCCCCAGCTTGCTCGTGAGCGGCTTCAGCCCTTCCATCATGCCGGACTCCCAATCGATGAGGGTTCCGTAGCAGTCGAAAGTAAGAGCCTTGTAGTCGGTCAGTTTCATGGGAAAATCCTCTTCAAGTCCCTGCAGGTCGGCAATATATCGAGGTCCATTGGGCTGTTCTTCCCGGTCGATGGAAATAACGCTTACCCCCGTCATGGTGCTTACTTATTCCGATCCGGCCTCGCCGAAGGGGCCGCGAATCGTCTACAGCGACACTAAATAATAGCTTGACTATTACTTATGCATTACTTAAGTTACTTCCTGTGTTTCACAGGAGGCTGAGAATTGACCAAAGCTGGACGTCCCACGCTCTACAAACCCGAGAACGGCGAGCTCGCCCGCAAGTTCTGCATGCTGGGCGCCACCAACGAGGATCTGGCCGACTGCTTCGAGGTGTCCCGGTCCACGATCGACGGCTGGATTGCGGCCATTCCCGAATTCGCCGAAGGCGTGCGGCAGGGTCGCGATGAGGCCGACGTCGCCGTCGTCGAGAGGCTCTATTCCCGCGCCATGGGCTGCAGCTACGAGACCAAGAAGGTCCTGATCTGCCGCGGCGAGCCGGTGACGGTGCCCCATACCGTGCATTGTCCGCCGGATATCCAGGCTTGCATCTTCTGGCTGCGCAATCGCCGGCCCCGTCACTGGCTCGAGAAAGCCGAGCCTCGGGAGGAGGAGTTCGACATGGCGAGGGCGCTGGACGCCGCCAGCGAGGCGGTGCGCGCCGCGGGCGCGCGCATGACCGAGGAGGCGTGATGGCCACTGTGAAGCCGGGGTGCTGGGCAATCAACGCCCGCGGTCCGGAAG
>Ga0209693_10000669_pt1 | contig 14131 bp, 12 predicted proteins | sample HubBroMetageWRM3_FD_188345 | JGI IMG/M metagenome (GOLD analysis project Ga0209693, IMG submission 188345) | Warmed soil microbial communities from the Hubbard Brook experimental Forest, New Hampshire - Hubbard Brook CCASE Soil Metagenome WRM 3... | ecosystem: Environmental > Terrestrial > Soil...
CGCGGCGCCGCCCGCTACGGAGAAAACGGGCGAATAACGGAACCGCGAGCACTGGCAAACAGCGCCTCGCGCGTCTAGAGTTGAGCGAGGAATTGGACGGTTCGAACGCATATGCCCTGCTGGGCCAATTATGAGCAACATTTCAACTGACGACGTCCGGGCTGAAGTGAAAAAGTTCTGGGATCTCCTTTCCCGAAAACTGAAATCTCAATTCGCGGAGATGTATGTTTCCTCGGCAAGCGTATTTGCGGCCGACGCGCGGCGGATGGAACCGGCACGCCTGATGCTGGTGAGGCGTGAACGCGAGCTATTGGGTCCTGCATCGTTCGTGGCTACGAAGCTTGGCTCGATTGACGTGCAGGCTCTGGGAGCGGACCTGGCCATAGCTTCTTACCCATTCCACTTGTCAATCACTCGGACGCGCGCGAATGGCAAGCGCTATCAATCGGAAGTTCCCCACGGACGCGCCACGCAAGTCTTCCAGCGTGATGAAAAGGGCGTGCTGCGAATTATTCACGAACACATGAGCTCGGCCGAGCCTGTTTCCACGAAAGAGTTGCCAGCAGCGGATGCGCCGCAGCAGGCCTGATCAACATCCGAACTGCGTTCACTCCGCTGACCCATCGGTGGTTAATGTGTGGCCGGGCTTGGCGCGTAGCCCGTGACGCCGAGTTGCCAGAAGAGGAAGGCAACTTCGTCGCCTAGTTCGATGTCGCGCTGGGATTTGGTGGAGCCCAGCCCGTGGCCGGCGTCGTAATCCACACGCAGCAGGACGGGCTTGCCGCTGCTGGTCGCGGCTTGCAGGCGCGCCGTCATTTTCGCAGCTTGCCACGGGGCGACGCGCGGATCGTTCACGCCAGTGGTCAGAAGAACCGCAGGATAGGGCGTATTAGGTTTGACGTGTTGATATGCGTCCATCGCAAATAGCGCCTTGAATCCATCCGCTTCCTTCACCGTTCCAAACTCCGGAATATTTGCAGGACCACTGGCCATGGTTTCCGAACGCAGCGCGTCTGAATCGCCGACGCGAATCAGCGCGGCGCCAAACATTTCAGGACGTTGCGTGATGGCGCCGCCGATGGTGATTCCTCCGGCGCTGGTTCCCTCTCCGGCCAGATGAGCCGCGGAAGTATATTTGTGTTCGATCAGGTATTCTCCGCCGGCAATAAAATCGTCAATGGTGTGCTGCTTGGTCAACTTTTGTCCGGCCTGATGCCAGTCTTCTCCGTACTCACCGCCGCCGCGCACGTGCGCGAAGGCACGCACACCGCCGTGCTCCAGAAATACCAGCATGGTTGGATCGAAGTACGGATCGTAGTTGATGCCGTATGCGCCGTAGCCCGTGAGCCATGTGGGATGCGAGCCGTCGAGCGCGAGGCCGCGCTTGTGGATGATGGAAAGCGGAATCATGGTGCCGTCGGCGCTTTTCGCTTTTACTTCCTCGGATTCGATTTGCGAGAAATCAACCGGCGAAGGCGGAACTAGCGCGGTGTCCGTGAGCTTGTCGGTTTTCGCATCCAGCGAATACCACAGCGGCGATTTGGTCCAGGAAGTGAGCTCCAGCCATGCGCCGGACTCACGCGGACTGGTGACGAGCGATTGAATCGCGCCGTAGAATGGCAGGTTTACGGGCTGAATGTTGCCGCCGCTGTATGGCAGGCGACGCAAACGGCCGATGCCGCCATCGAGATCCTGTATATAGAGCGCGTCCGCGGCAGCGCCGATGTTGTTGATCACCACTTCACTGGCCGGCACCGCAACCGCGGCATGCGCCAGATCGGGCGAGCTAAGGCTGGTGCGCAGAACTTTGAAGCGTGAAGCGTTCTTGTGCGAGAGCAGATAGATTTCGGCGGCGTGCACATCGAAGCCGGTGACTTCATCGGTCTGGTCCACAACTTTCTTCCAAACAGTTTTCGCGCCGGGATTGGCGTCGAACGGTATGGCATAAATATCAATCTCACGTTTCACACCGTGGATGACGAGTCCGAGCACGAAATCCGGCGCGCCCGGCGAAAAGGCCGCTATCGTAAAATCATTTTCGTCCACGTTGACCGTGGGATTTGCGCCGAAGCCAAAGACGAGCGGTTCGCTGTCCGGGTCGCCGCCCAGCGTGTGGCGATACACTTTCAGCTTCTGATATTTCGCTGTGGGAGGCGCGTCGGCAGTGAGTTTTTGCGCGCGCGTATAGAAGAAAGACTTGCCATCGGGCAGCCAATTGGGGGAACCAAACTCGGCGCGGTCAATGCTATCAGGCAGCACTGTGCCGCTAGCGCTTTGCAGGACGTGCAGGACGCTTTCTTCCGAGCCGCCCAGTGAAATTCCGTAGGCGACGTAAACGCCGTCGATAGAGGGCTGGAAATAATCAATGGAGTAGTGCTTGCCGTCGGCGGTGGTCATCTTTTCGGTATCCACCAGCAGGCGTTCGGGCGAACTGAGCGTGTCGCGCGTGAAGAGCTTGCGATTGTCGGAGCCAGGCTCCGTCTTGTAATAAAAATAATGACCGCCCCACACTTGCAGCCCGGAAACTGTGTTGCCGGCGTTATCGAGCGACTTGATGCGCGCGAGCAATTCGTCGCGGCCGGGAATGCGGCCGAGCACAGCGCGCGTGTAATCGTTCTGCGCTTTCATCCAGGCGATGACTTCGGGGTCGGCGGTGTTCTCCAGCCAGCGGTAGGGATCCACCACTTTGGTGCCAAAGTAATCTTCCGTCACCGGGCGCACCGGCGTATTCGGCAACTGCGATTGCGCGGAGGCCACAGCCGGGATGAGTAGCAGGAGCGGAAGCACGTAGCCGATAAGTCGTCGCATCAGATTGTCCTTGGCGGTGATTGGATTATTGGCAGCGTAAGACCATAGCTCGTTATCAGGGGTAGGCTCAAGTTGTTTGTTGCGGCTTCAGGCGAAAGTCCCGTGCTGCAGACGTCTACTCGTAGCGCAGCGCGACCATGGGATCGAGTTTCATGGCACGGCGTGCGGGCGCGTAGCAGGCCCAGAAGCCGATGGCCGCGAGCAGCAGAGTCGCGGTCAAGTAGGTGAGCGCGTCGGTGGGGCTCACTCCCACCAGAATCGTTGCCATCGAACGCGTCAGCGCCCACGCCAGCACGACACCGGAAAGCACTCCAGCGAATATCAGCATCAATCCCTGCTGCAAAACCAGCCGCAAAATGTCGCGACGGCCTGCGCCGAGGGCCACGCGGATGCCGATCTCGTGAGTGCGCTGGCTCGCCGCGAACGAGACGACTCCGTAGACGCCGACCACTGCCAACGTGAGTCCCAAAAAACCCATGGCCGCGGCCAGAATTGCACCAACCTGGAAGATGAAAAATCCGTTCCCTCCGCTGAGGGACTGCCGCATGGTTTGAACATCGGAAACCGGCATGTTGGGGTCGAGCGCGCGGACTTCATTCTGCATCTGCGCGATCATGCTTTCGGGCGGCAACGACGAGCGAACCTGCAAGGTCCGGTACGCTGTGTAATTCTGCGAGAGGGGGACGAAGAAATATGGTTTTTTGTCAAAGCCGATGAAGATGAACTTGCCGTCAGCTGCCAACCCCACGACCTCAATGAAGGGTCCGGTGGCGCTCTTCAGGCTGAAGCGCTTCCCGAGTGGGTCCTGATTGGGCCAGAATTGCTGCGCCATGGTCTGATTCACGATGGCGACGAGCGGAGCTTTGTCGTCGTCATTTTCACGGAATACTCGGCCGCGCAGCAGCGGGACTCGCATCGTGTCGAAATAAGGCTCGTCCACATGGTTGTAAATCACCACGGGAGGAGGCTGGCCGGGAGTGGGCGGCTGTCCTTCGACGTAAATCATGTTCCCATCTTGTACGCCGCCCATGGGCACACTGAAGGCGAGGCTCGCCGATTGCACGCCGGGCAATGCGCGGACTCTGGCTTCAAGGTCGTGATAGAACGACTTGGTGCGCGCGTCGTCGTAGCCAACTTCGCGCGGATCGAGCGTCAGATTCAGCACGTGGTCAGCGTCGAATCCCATGTAAGCGTGCTGCGCACGGATGAGGCTGCGCAGGAACAGGCCCGCGACGATCAGTAGCACCAGAGAACCCGCCACCTGCGCCACCACCACCACGCTGCGGAGACGGTGGCTGCCAGCTCCCGCGGTGTCGCTTCTACCGCTGCTTTGCAGCACACTGTTCACGTCCGCACGAGCCGCGCGCAACGCCGGCCACAAACCGACGACGGTGCCAGTGAAAAGAGCGGCTGCCATCGCGTATGCAAATACGCGCCAATCGAAACCGAAATCAATGTGGATGGGAATTCTGCCAGCCGGGAGGATCGAAACGACCGCGCTGCTGGCCCATACTCCGAACGTCAGCCCGCCAACACCACCGAAAAGCGAGAGAAGGATGCTCTCGGTGAGCATCTGACGGATCAGTCGCCAGCGATTTGCTCCCATGGCCGCGCGGATGGCCATTTCGCGCTGCCGCATGGTGGCGCGCACCAGCAGAATATTTGCGACGTTCATGCAGGCCAACAGCAGCACCAGCCCCGCCAACGCCAGAAATATGCCGGCAATAAAGGGAACGATATTGTTCGGGAATGGCTGCGGCCGTGCCAGTCTTTCCAGAACGAGGTGAACCGATACTCCCTTGTCCGTTGCGGGATACTGCTCCGCCAACCGCGCTGTTACCACATTCATCGAGCTTTGCGCTTGCTGCAGGCTCATGCCCGGCTTCAGTCTTCCCAGCACGGTCAACGAGCGGGCGGTGCGGTCACTCCAGAACGTGGCCGCATCCTGCGCGGGCATCATGTTCAGCGGGATGTAGCCGTCCAAGTCCAGGGGGAATTGCGTGCCTTGAAATCCCTTCGGCGTCACTCCGATAATCGTGGCCTCTTGCCCGTCAATTAGCGCTTGCTTACCCACGACGTCGGGATCTCCGCCAAACTTTTTTTGCCAGAAGTCATATCCAAGCACGATGTAGGGATCTTTGCCGCCTGACTCTCCCTCTGTCGGAAAGAACAGCCGACCCAGAGCTGGCTGCACGCCCAAGCTTGAAAAATAATTTCCGGTCACATAGCTATAGACGAATTGATTTGCTTTGCCGCCGTAGCTGAGCCCGCCGAAATTGACTTGTGAGCCAAACACATCGGAAAAGGCATCGGACTGTTTGCGAAGATCCACCAGTTCGGAATAGGAAAGCGTAAAGATTCCCAGAGTGTCGCCCTGCACCTGCGCGGCCAGCACCATGATCTGGTCGGGCGATTTAACCGGCAGAGGCCGCAGCAGAAGGCCATTCACGAGGCCAAAGATCGCGGTGTTGGCGCCGATGCCCAAAGTGAGCGTGAGGATCACGATTACGGTGAGCATAGGCGATTTCGCGAGCATCCTGAAGGCGTAACGGACGTCCTGCCAGAGCGTGACCATGAAGCTGTCCTCCCCTTACTTTGATTATAAATATGCACGTGTCTGCCCTTACGCATATGCGCGCCATCTGTATGTTGGTACGTGACTTACGGCGAGTCGTGTGCCCGTTTGGGGACGCCTGATGAGCGATTCCGAAACCCGGCATGACGAAAACGGACAGCTGCACGATTGAGCCGGCAGGCTTTCCTGACGCGCGATTTAACCGCAGGCGGTTTCCTGCTAGCATGGCTGCGTTTGCGCGCACGTCATGGAAACCATCAAACACGTTATCGTCGGGACTGCGGGGCACATTGACCATGGCAAATCCTCTCTTGTGGAGGCGCTGACTGGCACGAATCCAGACCGTCTGGAGGAAGAAAAGCGCCGGGGTATCACGCTGGATTTGGGTTTTGCGTTTCTGGAGCTTGAGGGCGTACGGCTGGGCCTGGTGGATGTGCCGGGGCACGAGCGGTTCGTGCGCAACATGCTGGCGGGGGCGGGCGGGATTGACCTGGTGTTGCTGGTGATTGCGGCGGACGAAGGCATCAAGCCGCAGACGCGCGAGCATTTCGAAATTTGCAGCTTGTTGGGAATTCCGCGCGGAATCGTTGCGATTACGAAATCCGATCTGGTGGATGCCGACACGTTGGGACTAGTGCGCCTGGAGATCGAAGAATATGTGCGCGGATCGTTTTTGGAAAGCGCGCCGATTGTGCCAGTGAGCTCGCGTAGCGGCACGGGTCTCGACGATTTGAAACAAGTGCTGCGACGAGCGGCACAAGCCGTGGCGGCGAAAGATGCGACGCAGAATTTTCGTTTGCCGATTGACCGCTCGTTTGCGATGAAAGGATTTGGCACGGTGGTCACCGGAACGCTGATTTCCGGCGCTGTGAAATTGGAGGACGAAGTGGAGTTGTATCCTGTGCGGAAGCGTCTGCGCGTGCGCGGGCTACATTCCGGCGGGAAACAGATCGAGCGCGCCGTGGCGGGGCAGCGCACTGCGGTGAACCTGGCGGGAATCGAGCACGAAGAAATCACGCGCGGCATGGTGCTGGCGCCAGCCGGGCTATTCGAAGCGACGCAGCGCGTGGATGCGCGCATCACGCTGCTAGGTTCCGCGCCGCCACTGAAGAATCGCGCGCGAGTGCATTTTCATCAGGGCACGGCGGAGGCGATTGCGGAAGTGATTCTGCTGAATGACGCCGGCGGCGAACTCGCGGCGGGCGGTTCGACGTTCGCGCAGTTGCGGCTCGATAAACCGCTGCTGCTGCTTCCGGGCGACCGCTTCATCCTGCGGCGGTTTTCGCCGGTGGTGACGATCGGCGGCGGCACGGTGCTGGACGCGCGCGCGCCACGCCACAAACGCAAAGACGCCGCCGTCGCGCCTTTTCTCGGCGTGCTGGAACACGGCACGCGGGAAGAAATTCTCGGCGCTCTGGTGGAGGCCGCGCCGCGAGGCATGACCCTGCCCGAAATCGTCGCGCGCACGGGATGGATCGAAGTGGAAACGCGAGCGGTGGCTGAAAAACTCGCGGCCGTGAAACGCGTGAGGATCCTGGGAAGTGCGCCGATCGTGGTGGCGCCCGCTCAGGCGGTCACAGGTGGTGCCGCGGCGATCCGTAAAGCGGTCGAGACTTTTCATCGCGCGAATCCGCTGTTGCCGGGAATTCCGAAACAAGAATTGCGCGCGCGCGCGGGGCGTGCGCGCGTGGAAATGTTTGAGGCGGCGCTGGGCGATCTGGTGGCGGCACGGGCGCTGGTGGTGGCTGGCGATCTGGTGGGCCAAGCCGGGCGCGAGATCGCGCTATCAGCCGAAGAGAGCCGCGCGAAGGAATTGATCGAGCGCGAATTCGAGAGCGCGGGGCTAACGGTGCCAGGATTTGCCACCGTGCTGGCGAAGCTGCCGGTGGACGCGCCGCGGGCGCAGAAAATCCTGCAGATCCTGCTACGCGAAAAAGTGCTGGTGAAGGTTTCCAGCGACCTGGTGTACCATCGCATCACGCTGCAACGCCTGCGCGAAACGCTGGCAAAATATCGCAAGGAACACGGGGTGCGCCTGCCAATCACTGTATTCAAGGAACTTACGGGCATCACGCGCAAATACGCCATCCCACTGCTGGAGTACCTGGACCGCGAACAGGTTACGCGGCGAGCCGGGGACGAGCGTGTTATACTTTGATGCATCGGGGTCTGAGTAGCGTTTTGCAGGCAGCCGCGGGTCGTGAGCTGCGATTTGGCATCCAGAGCAGTCTGGAAGGCAGGTGATTCATGGAAGCATTAAGCCCGTTCCATTTGATTATTATTCTGGCAGTGATTGTGCTGCTGTTTGGCGGCAAGAAAATTCCCGAAGTGATGCGCGGACTGGGCGAAGGCATCCGCAACTTCAAAGATGGCATGAACTCGCCGCATCCGACTTCGCCGAGTGCGAACCCGCCGGCAAATCCTCCGGCAGCTGCGCCCACAGCGCCTCCGCCGTCAGCAGGAACTGAAGAAAAGAAGTAGCGGCGCGACGGCTTCGTTGCTTTGCGAGAAATTTGAGGCGAGAGGTCCTCGCCAGAAGTTTTCTGACGGCGGTCCCAGTTCGCGGGACCGCCGTTTTCTTTTGCAGCGCGAGAGCTATGCTGCGCTGTCTTCCGTCCAGCCGAGCTCTTTCAGCGTGGTCCAGAGGCGCGAGAGCGGCAGGCCCAGCACGTTGAAATAGCAGCCTTCGATGCGTGTGGCGAATCTTCCAGCGATGCCTTGAATGCCGTACGCGCCGGCTTTGTCGAATGGCTCGCCGGTCTGGATGTAACCTTCGATTTCCTCTTGGGACATTTTCAGGAATTCAACTCGTGTTTTTTCCACGTGGAGCAATTCTTTCCCCGTCGCAATGTCAATCACGCAAAGGGCGGTGAGAACTTCATGAGTTTTGCCGCTAAAGAGGCGCAGCATGCGGCGCGCGTCGGCGGCATCCTTGGGCTTGCCGAGAATTTGGCCCTCCGCCAGAACGATCGTGTCCGCCGCAATCACGATGGCGCGTTCAGCGGCGGCGCGCGCTGGCTCGGCAACGGCGTGAGCTTTTGCTTTCGCGACGCGGCGGACATAATCCTCGGCGGCTTCGTGCGGCAGGCGAGTCTCGTCCACGTCGGCTGGACGGACCTGAAACACAAAGCCGGCGTTGCGGAGGACTTCCGCGCGGCGTGGCGACGAGGATGCGAGGATCAGTTTCATTGCCGGCTTTTGATTTTGGTGGCCTGTTTAGCGGCGCGCGGCAGCTGCGCGCACGCCGCTACGGCTTCAACTTTCGTCCAGCCGAAAAGCCGCGCGAGCTGTATGGGCGGCGAATTCGGATGCCATTTGCAGAATATCGCGGCGAGTTTGTCACGCGCATCTTCCGGCGAAATGCGCCGCGCCGCCGCTGTCTGCTGCGGAAACGCGCGGCGCGTCAGTTCGTAGCGGCCGGAGGCCCATGCGTTGGTTTCCTGCTCGGCGCCGAAATGGACCACGATCAACATGCACTGCAATTCCAGGATGGCGCGCTTAAAGCGAATGTTGCCTGCCTTGGTGTCCATCTTGCACGCGTTGCGCAGCTCCAAAGTGGCGAGCGGCCCGTGCTCTTCGAGCGCTTCCCAGATCATGCGCGCATCATCACGGATGCGCCCCGCTGAATAAAACCGCGCCGATTCGCCGGGTGCGACCGCTGATTCACGCATGGCCAGAAAGTACGGCAGCAGCTGCAGCGAAATAAAGGTGCCGCGGCCGCGAAAATATTTCGCGTAGAAGGCGCGGCGGCGGCGTGGCAGCTCGTCTTTCCATCGCCACACCATACTTGAATATTTGTCCCACTTCCATTTACCGTGCAGACCGCGCCGCGTGACGGCGTAGTACAGGGACGGCAGAGGGACGCCTTTCACGGGGAACAGCATGCAATAGCCCGTGGCGTCTATGAACTTCACCGCCTCGGCGAGCGTGAGTACACGCCGCGGCCAGCGGATTTCGCTTTCGAGCGTGGCGTGGTGGCGCATAGCGGCAACGAAAAACGTAACACAAGACCGCGGCCCTCACCGGCAACAAACGCGCCCCTGACTGGCGGCACGACCCGCCGGCGAATGGACCGCGCCGAACCACTGCGAGTCCTGTACGTTCGTACAGGTTGCAACTGTGCAACGGGGCCGTGGCTGATTGTACGCAGGCTAGCGTGTCCGGCGTGGCGGCTGGTAGCGAGATAGTCTAGGCTCATAGAGCTGATTGTGTGCCGCGGAATTGCCCGGCGATTCGCGGGCATCGGGATTTGACCGCGTGGCGGCGGAACTTCTGCAACGGAGCGAGACCAAAAGAAATGGGATTCCTGTTCTACGCAAACTTTGTGAGATTTGTCCTGGAAGGCGGCTACGGCCAGGTGCTGGCGGAGCGTGCGCGCGTGTGGATGAAGGCTGCCGGCATCGTGCCACCAGGCGAATAGACATATCCGCGCTGTAGAATCGCGAACAACCAAAGGTGCAGCTGCAGAAAGTCCGAGGGCCAAGACGATGCCGATGACCAGAGAAGCGCGCGGGGGACGGGGCGTGGACGTGCGGACGCCGGAAATGCTTGGCACGCTGGCCACGCGCGCGCCACTGATCGAAGATTTTCAGTTCGTGAAATTCCGCGTGGAAGGCGAAGTGGCCCATCTGCGCCTGGATCGCCCCGACCAGAATCTGCTGAACGAGCGGATGCTGATGGAAATCGCGGCGGGCATTAATTCCGTCAGCGAGAAGCGCCAGGTAAAGCTGGTGCTGCTGGATTCGGCGGGCAAAACTTTTTCTGGCGGAATCGAGCTGGGCGAATACACGCAGCGGCGCGTGTTTCAGTTGCTGGATGCATTTCACAGCGCGTTCGCGGCGATGATGGACACATCGAAACCGGTGATAGTGGTGGTGAATGGCCCCGCGTACGGCGGCGGCGCAGAGCTGGCAGCGCTGGGCGATCTGGTGATCGCGACGCCCAACGCGCGTTTCGCGCAGCCGGAAATTAAATTGGGTGCGTTTCCTCCGCTGGCCGCGGCCGTGCTGCCCTACATTCTGGGCCCGAAGATGGCGATGGAGCTGGTGCTCACTGGCGAAGCCATGACCGCGGAACGCGCGCGCGAAGTCGGCTTGGTGAATTTTCTGGTGCCTGAAGACAAGCTGGTGGAAAAGGTGAATGAGATTATCGGGCGCGTGACGGCGCAGTCTGGTCCGGTGCTGACCATGGCGAAGAAAGCGATTCTGGGCAGCTTGGGATTGCCGCTGCGCGACGGCGTGCGCAATTCCATGAAAGTTTTCCTGAACGAACTGGCCGACCTGGAAGATTCGCAGGAAGGTTTGCGCGCGCTGGTGGAAAAACGCGCCCCGAAGTGGAAGAATCGGTAGCGGCGCGTCAGCCGTTTTCGGCCGCCGCGTCTTTGCAGCGTGCGCTAGCGCAGCAGCAAATCCCGCCAAGTATCTGTGCCGCGACTTTTACAGTGAGAGCTGTTGCCATGCGAGAAATCGAATTTGCCGTGCCGCGCAACGCCGATCTGACACAAGCCATTAAACTGATTGAAAAGATTTGCGCGCAGTACGAGCTGATTCTGGCGATGAAAGGCTCACTCGCGGCTTATCCCGGATGCATTCATTGGCACTACAAACGGGAAAAGCAGAAGGGCACTTTGGAACTCACGCTATTCGCGCGCGACCGGCGTGTATGGGCGAAGGTGCAAGACGGACGAAAGGCACCTTGGATTGAAAAGGACTTGCCCGCGCTGCAATGGGCGATCGAACGCGCGCTGGGGGCGGCCGCATCGTGAATTTTCGCTCTACGTTTCCCATTTCATTGACAGCAAAAGCGGGGGCGCTTACACTCGCCGAGGACAACTTAGCTGGCTCGGGGTAGCCTTGCGAGCGTGATCATCGCGCACGCAGGTAAAAATTGAAATCGCTGTGGATGGATTTCAATTTTTAGGGAAGGCCGTGAAAATCGGCCACGGTCCCGCCACTGTAATCGGCTGTCGCTGGGATGCGCCCTGGATTTGGGCGGCGTGCCCAGCGGACGAGCCCTTCGATTCCACTGAGGCGTTTTCGATGGGCAACCCTTCGAATCCGCCACGGGCGGATTCTCAGGGCAAGCTGAAAGTCAGGGAACCTACTCGAACTGGTCGAAGCTGACACTCTCCGCGCGAGAGAGTGTGGCGAGACGCCTCGCTCTGTTCGCGAGGCTTTTTTATTGCGCGAGGAAATATTTTGGCGGCAAGCGAAGCGAGACGACGGTTTTTTGTGATGGCGCTCACGTTGGCTTGTGGTGTGTTCGCGTGCGGCTTGCGTGACGCTCGCGCCGCCGAAACGCATTTGCAACAAAGCGCCACCACGCCCGCGCCGATGTCCCCGGATCCCGCGGCGCAAACCGCGGCGAACAAGCGCGCGACGAAATTGGTGACGGATGAAACCGGACGGCGCATGGCGATTCCGCTAAACGTGCAGCGCGTGGTGAGTCTGGCGCCGAACCTGACGGAAACGATTTACGCGCTTGGCCTGGATGCGAAGCTCGCGGGCGACACGACGTATTGCGATATTCCGCCGGCGGCGAAGGAAAAGCCGCACGTCGGCGCGCCGCAGGATCCGAGCCTGGAAGCGATCGTCGCGTTGCATCCTGATCTGGTGCTCGCAACCACGTCTATCAACCGAGCTCAAACAGCGGATGCGCTGCTGAAAATCGGCGTGCCGGTCTATACGAGCAATCCGCACACGATGGCCGGGATGCTGAGCGCGACCGCAACGATGGCGGATTTGCTGGGCGCGAGCGAGCAGGGCGCGAAGCTGGTGGCGGAATTGCAGCAGCGACTCGACACGTTGCACGTGGCGTTGCAAGACCGGCCCATGGCGCACGTGCTGTTCGTGGTGTGGGAAGATCCGTTGATTTCGATCGGGCAAAATACCTTTATTGCGGATGCGCTGCGCTGGGCGGGCGCGGAATCCGTCATTGTGGCCAGTCAAAATTGGCCGCAGGTGAGCATGGAAGAAGTGGTGCGCTTGCAGCCGGAGTACGTCGTGCTGACGTCCGATCATTTGACTGCGGAGACACACGAGCGCGTGAACAATTTGCGCGACCGCCCCACGTGGAGTGAATTGCGCGCGGTGAAGTTGGGGCACGTCGTGATGGCGAGCGACGAATTCACGCGGCCTTCGCCCGGATTGGTGGATGCGATCGAAGCGCTGGCGCACGAATTGCATCCGGAAGTTTTCCCGGCGAAAGCGGAAAATAGAAAAGTGAAAATGGAAAACGGCGCGTGCTTTTACGCCGCGATACCGGCGGCCGAATCGGGGTCGGACTCAGCAAAGGGGTGCGGCAGATGCGCCCGCTGACGCCGCGACGAATCCTCGCGATCTGCGGGATGCTGGCGGCGATTCTTTTTGTGGTGGTGGTGATTTCGCTCCGCGTGGGCGCTTATCCCATCAGCATGCGGGACATCGTTGTCACGCTGTACAACGGCGCGGTCGGAAACGGCGACAGTTCGGAATTCAGCCAGGTGATTTTTGGATTGCGGCTGCCGCGCATCGCCTTGGGAATTCTGGTGGGCGCGGCGCTCTCCACTTCCGGAGCCGGATTTCAGGCGCTGCTGCGTAATCCGCTCGCCGACCCCTACGTGCTGGGAGTTTCCAGTGGCGCGGCGCTGGGCGCGATGCTCAGCCTGATCATTGCGCCGCACACCGTGGGAGCTATTCAACTCGCGGCGTTCATTGGAGCGGCGGCGACCATCGCGGCGGTTTATTTTCTGGGCCGGCGCGGCGGGCAACTCGATAGCGCGACGCTGCTGCTGGCGGGAATCATCGCGGCGTCCTTCCTTTCGGCAATCATTATTTTTCTGCTGACGCTGGTGAACGGCCCGGGACTGCGCAGTATGACGTTCTGGCTAATGGGCGATTTGACGGCGCCTCCGCCGACGCAAAATGTGCTGGGCTGGTTCGGTTTTCTGTATTTTGTTTTCATCGTGGCGGCGGGAGCGATGTACACCACGTCTTCCGACCTGAATCTGATTCTCACCGGAGAACAGGAAGCGGGGCACCTGGGCGTGAACGTGACGCGTGTGAAACTGGTGGTGTACGTGGCCGCTTCGGTGCTCACGGGCCTCGCGGTTTCGGTAAGCGGCACGATTGGCTACGTGGGCTTGCTGGTGCCGCACGTGATGCGCATGCTTTTCGGCACGGATTACCGCCTGCTGATTCCGACGTCGGCCATTGGCGGCGCGATTGTGATCGTGCTGGCGGATACGCTGGGGCGCACGATTGTGGCGCCAACGGAATTGCCAGTGGGCGCGATGACGGCGCTCGCGGGCGCTCCCGTATTCATTTACTTAATGCGCAGGAGAATTCGATGAACGCCGGCGCGGAAAACGGAGCCGCGATGGCGCAACAGCCGATCCCGTTCGCGCCGCCGAAGCACGTGCGCCTGAAAGTTGAGCAGGCCAGCTACGCTTATTCCGCGACGGACCGCTCGGCGCCTAAATTCACGCTGGGGCCGGTGAGTTTCGAAGCGCAGCAGCGCGAACTGGTGGCGATTCTAGGGCCTAACGCCAGCGGCAAATCCACACTGTTGAAATTGCTGGCAGGTTTGATCAAGCCGTTGTCCGGCCGCGTGGAAGTGGACGGCACGGAAGTGAGCGAGCTGGAATTGCGCACGCGCGCGCAGCAGATCGCGCTGGTGGCGCAGGAGAGCGAGCTGCTTTTTCCGCTGCGCGTGTGGGAATACGTGCTGCAGGGACGCTATCCCTACGGCAAAAGATTGCGCTTCGAGTCA
>Ga0209693_10000672_pt1 | contig 14069 bp, 11 predicted proteins | sample HubBroMetageWRM3_FD_188345 | JGI IMG/M metagenome (GOLD analysis project Ga0209693, IMG submission 188345) | Warmed soil microbial communities from the Hubbard Brook experimental Forest, New Hampshire - Hubbard Brook CCASE Soil Metagenome WRM 3... | ecosystem: Environmental > Terrestrial > Soil...
GGTCGCGATGCTGATCACCAACTGGGTCTCCAGCCGGCTGGGGGCCAAGAAGACGCTGATCGCAGGCCTGATCGTGATCGTGGTGTTCAGCGCGCTGGCCGGGGCCTCCCCCAGCATCAACGCGATCATCGGCTTCCGGGCGGGCTGGGGCGTGGGCAACGCGCTGTTCATCGCCACCTCGCTGGCGGTCATCGTGGCCTCGGCCAGCGGCGGCTTCGCGGGCGCCATCGTGCTGTACGAGACCGCGCTGGGGGTCGGCATCGCGATCGGTCCGCTGCTGGGCGGCACGCTGGGCGAGATCAGCTGGCGCGGGCCGTTCTACGGGGTCGCGGTCCTGATGGCCATCGCGCTGATCGCCACCGTCGTTCTGGTTGAGCCCATCCCGAAGCCGAAACACAAGACTGGCCTGTCGGCGCCGCTGCGCGCGCTGCGGCACCGCGGCCTGCTCACCCTGTCGCTGACCGCGCTGTGCTACAACTGGGGCTTCTTCACCGTCCTGGGCTACGCGCCGTTCCCGATGAACCTGAGCCCGATCCGGCTGGGACTGGTCTTCACCGGCTGGGGCATCTTCGTGGCCCTCTTCGCGGTGTTCGGCGCTCCGCGGCTGCAGGCCAGCCTGGGCATCGCGCGGACCATGTACCTGAACCTGGCGGCCTTCGCGGTGGTGATACTGGTCATCGCCATCTGGACGACGGACAACGCGGTGCTGATCCCGGCCGTCATCGTGTCGGGGATCTTCATCGGGATCAACAACACGGTCACCACCCAGGCGGCGATGACCGTGTCGCCGGTGGAGAAGCCGGTGGCTTCGGCGGCCTACGGCTTCGTCCGGTTCATCGGCGGGGGCCTGGCCCCCTACGCGGCGGGCCGGCTGGTCATCGCGGTCAACATCCACTTCCCGTTCTTCATCGCGGTGGGCGCGGTCGTCGCGGGCATCGTCATCTTGTCCACCGCCCACAGCCTGCTGACCGAGGCCGAACGGGTCCAGGCCGAGCCGGTGGCCGCGGATACCGGGCCCGCCGCCCTGGTCCTGGTGCCGGTGGCGAGCACCGCGATAGCCCCGAACGGCGCCGCCGGCGTGATCTTGGCCGCGATCGACAACTCACCCATGGCGGCCCGGGTCACCGAGACCGCGGCCCGTCTGGCCGCGGTCAACGGCCGCGCGGTGTACGTGGTGCACGCCCAGGAGGACGTCACCGCGACCTACACGGCCGTCGACGGCGAGGACCTGGAGGACGCCCGGGCCCTGGTCAGGAACCAGCTGGACGTGCTGGCCGCGCACCGCGTGCCCGCGCAGGGCCAGGTCCTGCGGCACGCCCCCGGTCACGGCGTGGCCGGACGGATGATCGCCGAGTACGCCGCCACCATCGGGGCCGGCACGATCGTGATCGGCGCCCCGTCCCACGGCGGGCTGCCCGCGCTGATGGACGACAGCGCGAGCCAGGAACTGTGGCGGCACGCGCGCAGCAACATCCTCATCCTCAACCCGGACGCGCCCGGAACCCCGACCACCCTGGACGACGCGAACGAGCTCGCGTCCCGGGCGAGCTGACCCCGGCTACGCCCGCTCACCCCGCCCGCGGCGGACCGCCGCGCGCAGGTCCTCGGCCAGGTTCTCCAGCGCGGGCAGCGCCGCGACCAGGGCGTCCGCCTGCTCGGGGGGCAGGCCCGCGACCCGTTCGGACAGGATCGCGGCGCGTTCCGCGGCGATGCGCTGATAGGCCTGCCTGCCCTCGGGCGTGACCTCGACCCGGGCGGCGCGGAAGTCGTCCGGGTCGCGCAGCCGACGGATCAGGCCGAACGAGTCGAGCTTGCCGACGACCCGGGACAGCATGGTCGGGTTGAGTCCCTCGATCTCGGTGAGTTCGGTCAGGCCGAGCGGGCCACGGTTCGTCACGATGCCGAGCACCGACGCCTGGGTCGGGGTCAGCCCCTCCCCCACCGAGGCCGCGTTCAGCTGCCGTGCGAGCCGCAGGACGACCCGCCGCAAGCGGATGACGCTCTCTTCCTCCATGCGTGCTGCCCTCCCTCGCTCACGCAGGGTCCTGGTTAATCATCGCAGTCAGGAGGGGCGTGTCTCTACATCCGTTCCTTCAGCCAGGCGTGCACCTCGGGGACGCGGTTGGTCAGCAGGGTCAGGTGGCCGTCGTGGTCGAACAGCCGGGCTTCGACGCCGGGGATGTGCTCGGCGAGCCACTGGCCGTGGCCGAACGGCACGAACTGGTCCTGGCGGCCGTGCATCAGCAGGACCGGGACCGAGATGGCGGACAGTGCGAAGCCCCACGGGGTGCAGTGCGCCACGCCGTCGTCCCACCAGCCCTGACTGCCCGGCGCCAGGCCTTCGTGATCGCAGTAGACGAGGAAGTCGGCCAGCCCGTCGTTGAGGACCGCCGCGTCGGTCGGCGACAGCAGGGTCTGCAACCCTTTAACCAGCTCGGCCGCTGACGCGCCCAGGACCTGCTCACGGTCGGCGTCCAGCTTGGCCCGGGCCGCCTCCGGGTCTCGCAGGAACAGCCGGGTGTCATCGGCGTTGAGCTCGCCCATGCCGACGAACCAGTCGAGCCCCTCGGCGTCCAGCGGGGCCAGCGAGGCCAGTGAGGCGGCCGCGCTGACCAGATCGGGCAGCAGCGCGGCACAGGCCAGGACGTGCGGTCCGCCGCCGGAGATGCCCCACATGGCCAGCCGGGCGATGCCGAGCTCGGCGCAGATGGCCCGGACGTCAGCCGCGCAGTCGGCGACGGTGCGGCCCGGCTGCGGGGTGGAGCCGCCGTAACCGGGCCGGTCGTAGCTGATCAGGCGCAGGCCGCGGGCGGCGGCGTCGATCCCGGCCGGGGGGTACAGGTGCCGGGAGTTCGGCGTGCCCTCGTGGACCATGACCGGGCGGCCGTTCGGGTCACCCGCTTCCTCGATGGCCAGCGTGCGGCCATCCGGGGTCTGGACGGTCCGGTCCACGTTATTCGGTGGCGAGGATGACGTCGGAGGCCTTGATGATGGCGGTGACCTGGCTGCCTTTGGTCAGGCCGAGCTGCTTGACGGCTTCGACGGTGATCGAGGCGACCAGGCGGGTGCCGTTCGCGTCCAGAGCGACGTTGGCGATGGCCTCTCCGGTGTTGATGCTGGTCACCGTGGCGGGGATCTGGTTGCGCGCGCTCAGCTGCATGACTGGGACTCCTTTGTCGCTGGTCGGTGTCGTGCGGATCTACGTTAGCCCGCCGGGGCGGTCGTGCTTGGCTTGGGCTACTAGGCCGGCGACCTGAGCCTCCAGCGGCACGGCCGCGACCAGGCGGTTGTCGACCGTGAAGTGCGGGGCGGCCGGCTCGGTGCCGAGCCGGATCCGGTCGGTGAACTCCGCGAAGCCGGCCAGCTTGGCGGCGTCGCGGTCCAGCCCGCGGGCGGTCAGCCGGTGGCGCACGGTGGCCGGGTCCGACCTGACCCAGACCAGGTGCACGGTTCCGCCGCCCAGTTCGGCCGTCCAGGAACGCCACCGGCCGACGTCATGGATCTGCCCGGTGAACGGGCCGGACAGCAGGACGGGACAGCCGTGCGAGCGGATCTCGCGGGCGGTGGCGGTCAGGCCGGCGTACTCGTGCACCTTGATGTGCTCGTCGTACCACGGGCCTTCGCGCTCCCCGGGCGGGCGTCCGCTGGCGGCCAGGGTCGCGGCCACGAACGAGCCGTACATGGTGTCCTTGTCGAGCAGCGCCGGGACCGGGTCGAGCGAGGCGAGCAGCAGCGCGGCCACGGTGCTCTTGCCGGCGCCGGGCGGGCCGGCCACCACCCAGGCCGGGGCGGGGACGCTCATGTCCAGCGAGGATAGGGCGTCGGGGGCTAAAGGGCGCCGACGGCCGTGCCGAGAGCGTCAAGCGTGTGCCGCAGCGTGGCGGCGGCCGAGCCGGTGATCTGGCCCTGGGCTTGGTCCTGGTCATAGGCCTGGATGAGCTGCGCATACTGCTGGTCGACCTGCTGCGAGTCCTGGCCCGGCGGGCCGAACAGCAGCTGCTGCAGGTGGTTGAACAGGTCCTGGCCCGCCTGCTGGGTCACTTGCCCGCTGGCGACGCCGGCCTCCAGGTCACCGACGAACGCGGCGGCCGCCGCAGCGGCCGGCGGCAGCTCGCTGGCGTACGAGGCGCCGGGTACCGCCGTCGGGCTCGGCCGGGCGCGGGCCAGGCTAGCCTGACCGGTGGCGGCTGGATGATCCGGCGATGCCGCGGGCCCGGCGGCGGTTCCGGCAGGCCCGGCGGCCAGCACGCCGACCAGCGCGGCCAGCGCCGCGGCCAGCGCGATGGCCAGGACCGCTTCAGCGGGGCGCGGCCGCCATCGCGGGCGCCGGGGCGGCGGGCCCGGGACCGCGCTGCCGGGCAGGGCGTCCAGTACGGCAGTGCGATCCGGGCCAGTCGCCGCGAGCAGGGCCATCCGGGCCGCGGCCGCGCCGGGCGGCCGCGCAGCCGGGTCCTTGGCCAGCAGCCGTGTGGTGATCTCGTCGAGCGGCGCGGGCAGGCCCGGACGCCGCGCCGACGGCGGGCCGGGATCCTCGTGGACGTGCCGGTACGCGATCCCGACCGAAGAGTCCCCGGTGAACGGCGGCGCGCCGGTAAGCATCTCGAACAGCACGCAGCCGAGGGAGTACAGGTCGGCCTGCGGCCCGGCCGGAGCGCCGGAGGCCTGTTCCGGGGACAGGTAGGCTGCCGTGCCCAGGACGGCCTGGGTCCGGGTTGCCCCGGCCGGATCACCGGCCCGGGCAATGCCGAAGTCCAGGACCTTCACCTGCCCGCCGGACAGCACGATGTTGGCCGGCTTGATGTCCCGGTGCACCAGTCCGGCCGCGTGCGCCGCCTCGAGCGCCTCGCACACCGCCGCCGCGATCGCGGCTGCTTCACCGGCCGGCCGGGGCCCGGCCTGGTCCAGGACCTCCCGCAGAGTGTGGCCCGCGGCCAGTTCCATCACGATGTACGGCGTCCCGCCGTCGATCTCGCAGTCGAATACCGTCACGATCCGCGGATGGTTCAGCCGGGCCACGTGCCTGGCCTCCCGCTCGAACCGGGCCAGGAAACCCGGATCCGCCGCGTACTGCGGGCTGAGCACCTTGACCGCGACCTCGCGGCCCAGCACCTCGTCGCCGGCCCGGTACACGGTGGCCATGCCCCCGGTACCTAGCACCTCGAGCAATCGGTACCGGCCCCCGAGAACCCGGATGCCCGCCACCGCCATGCCCTCAGTCATACAGCATCCGCCGCCCCCCCACTCCCGTTCCGGGTCGGCGGGGCATCGCGGGCCAGGCGGCGGTACAGCCAGAACAGCAGCCGGTTGCGGCGGGCGCCGGTCTGCGCCTCGGCCTGACGGGACGCGGCGACCGCGGCGTACCCGTACTCGCGCATCTGCCGTTCGTAGTCGCCGATGGCGGCCACGACATCGGAGCCGTCCGTGGTCGGTATGCCGTCCGTGGTCGGTATGCCGTCCGTGGTCAGCATGCCGTCCCTGATCAGCACGCCGTCCATGGTTAGCAGGCGGCAGAGCAGCGCGGCGTCCTGCAGCGCGATGTTGGCGCCCGAACCGCGGGCCGGGCTCATCGCGTGGATGGCGTCGCCGAGCACGGTGACCCGGCTCGGCGGCCAGGCGGGCACGGCGGGCGAGGTGCGGACCCGGATGGCGAACGTCTGGTCGACGTCGGCCGCGGCGTGCAGCGCCCGCAGGTCCGGGTGCCAGGTCCTGATCAGCCTGGCGGACAGCGCGTGCAGCCCGGCCGGATCCAGCGCGGTGAGCTCGGTGCCCGGGACGCCGAAGCACTGGCGATCGCCGGCCAGCGCCCACATCACGTAATCCCGGGCGGGCGTGAGCCCGAGGGCCTGCGGCGGCGTCCGGAAGCGGACCACGCCGATCGCCATGCCGATGCGGCCGCCGACCACGGCGGTGAACCCGTCTTCGAGGACCGCGGGCAGCGCGGCGTCCGGGCCCAGCGGCGTCTTGCCGTAGATGCACCGCGCCCCGCTGTCGGCCGGTGAAGCGGCGGGCAGGTACTGACGGCGCACCGCGGAGCCAACGCCATCCGCGCCGACCAGCACGTCCGCCTCGGTGTATTCTCCGTCGGCGAAGTGCAGGCGCACGCCGCCGGCATCGACGTCGTAGCCGGTCAGCTCGTGGCCGAACGCGATCCGGTCGTCCAGGCCCGTGGCCAGCACCTCCCGGAACGTCTGGCGGTCCACCGACGTGGACAATGTGGCGGCCGCGTACGGGTCGTCGCCGCGGTCGGCGGCGACCTGCTCATGCAGGATCCGCAGCCGTTCGGTGGTCACGGTCAGACGCCGGCTCGGCTGGGCGCAGGTGGCCTGGAACAACGCGAAGGACTCCGGCGGCAACGTGGCGTCCAGGGCCAGCCCGGCTCGCGCGTCCAGGTGCAGCCGGTAACCCTGCCGCCGGGTGACCAGGCTGGCGTCGCGTTCGTAGACGGTGACGTCGGCGCCGGCCCGCAGCAGGCCCTGGGCGAGAGCGAGCCCGCCGAGGCCGCCGCCGGCCACCGCGACCCGCAGAGATCTCATGCTGCTAACCTAGGGATCCACTGGCGATGAGGCTCGCCACAACCGCGCGAAGCCGCGCTGATGGCCTCTACCCCGAAGGAAACGATGGGTAGGAGGCCGTTGTTTTGAGCAACACTGCCATGACCGATGCGCTGGAACCGCCCGGCAATGATTTTGGGGCCGCGCGGTGAGCGTGGCCCTCCCGATTCCCCTGGTCCAGCTCTTGCAGGTATTGACCGTCGCCATCGGCGCGCCCGGGGTGACGGGCGTGATCGCGAAGGTCGAGGCGCGGCTGCAGGGCCGCCGGGGGCCTCGGGTGCTGCAGCCGTACTACGACCTGGCCAAGCTGTTCCGCAAGGAGGCACTGGCGCCGGAAGGCGCGAGCTGGTTCTTCCTGGCCGCCCCGGTCATCGCGGTGGCTGCCTACCTGACTATCCCGTTGCTGATCCCGGTGCTGACCACCTACCCGCTGCCGCTGGGCTACATGGGCGACATCCTGGGCGGCGGGTTCCTGCTGTCGCTGGCCAGCTTCGTCATCGCGACCGCCGCGCTGGAGACCGGCGACCCGTACGCGCAGCTGGGATCAAGCCGGGCCAAGACGTTCTCGGCCATCACCGAGCCGGTGGTGCTGTTCGTGGTGTTCACCGTGGCCCTGCTGACCGGTACCGACCTGCCGTACGCGCTGGCCGCGACCGTCCGATCCAGCGCCGGGCAGATCGTCCGGCCCGCACACCTGCTGGCCGCGGCCGCGCTGTTCATGGTGATCCTGCACGAGACGGGCCGGATCCCGGTCGAGACGCACACCGGAACCAACGAGTTCGGGATGATCGAGGAAGCCCGGGCCTTCGAGCACTCCGGTCCGTACCTCGCGCTGCTCAGGTGGGGCTCCGAGCTTAAGCAGCTGATCCTGTTCACGATCCTGGCCGACGTCTTCCTGGCGCCATGGGGCCTGGCGTCCACGCACCGGCTCGGGGCGGTGCTGCTGGCCATCGTGGCCCTGCTGGCCAAGGCCTGCGCGGTCGGGTGCGTGGTGGCGGTGATCGACAACTCCTTCGCGAAGCTGCGCCTGTTCAAGATCACCGAGTTCGTGGCGGGCGCGTTCCTGCTCGCCGTGCTTGGGGTGTTCACGCTGTACCTGGGAGGTGGCTGATGAGCCTGGCCAGCGCGGTCCCGGCGGCGCCGCCGATCTACGTGGGCGTGGCCAACGTGATCGCGGCGGTGATGCTGCTGATCGAGTTCGGCATGCTGCGCCAGGCTCTGGCCCGGGACCAGGTCCGGCTGTACGCCGTGCAGTCGGCGCTGATCTCGGTGCTGGCCATAGTCATCGCCGCCGACCGGAACCTGCCGGACCTATACGTGCTGGCCGGGCTGTCCGCGGCGCTGAAGGTCGTGGCCGTCCCGCTGGTGCTGCGCCGCCTGCTCGGCCCAGCGGTGGGCAGGGCCGTGGACGAGGAGGAGGCGCTGGGCGTGGCAGGCAGCCAGACCCTGAGCCCGGCCTCCGCGGTGCTGGCCGGGATCGTGCTGGCCGCGTTCGGGTTCTTCTGCTTCGGGTCGCTGGGCATCCGCGGGCCGGCCGCCCCGGCCACCGCGCTGGCCATCGCGGGCGCGATGGTGCTGGTCGCGTTCGGCCTGATGATCGTGCGCCGGGACGTCGCGTCGCAGGCCATCGGGTTCTTCTCGCTGGAGAACGCGATCTCGCTGGCCGCGCTGGTGGTGGCGGCCGGGCTGCCGCTGATCCTGGAGACCGCGTTCCTGTTCGACCTGCTGGTGGCGGTGGTGGTATTCGGCATGCTGATCCGCGTACAGCACGCGCGGTCCGAGTCGCTGTCGACCGCCGACCTGACCAGGCTGCGGGGGTAGCCGCTATGCTCGCCGTCGTCCTCGCCCTGCTCATCGTGCCGCTGGCCGCCGGGCTGACCAGCGCCGCGCTGCCCCGGACCGCAGCTCGGGCGATCACCGTGCTGTCCGGCCTGGCGTGCTTCGGCCTGGTCCTGGCGCTGATCCCGGCGGTCGCGCACCACGACCTGAACTATTTCGGTTACCTAAGGGTCGACGCGGTCAGCGCGATCTTCCTGCTGGCGACCAGCTTCCTATACGCGGCGGTGGCGCTGTATTCGGTCGGGTACCTCAAGCAGCACGAGGACCTGTACGCGCGGCGGTTCTACGCCGGGCTCAACCTGTTCGCCTGGGCGATGCTGGCCGCGCCGCTGATGAGCAGCCTGGCCCTGCTGTGGATCGCGGTCGAGGTGACCACGATTATCTCGGCGCTGCTGGTCGCGATCGAGGACACCGACGGCGCGGCCGAGGCGGCCTGGAAGTACGTGCTGATCGCCAGCGCCGGGCTGGGGCTGGCCCTGCTCGGCACGGTATTCGCGTACTTCGCCGGGTCGCAGGTGCTCGGCCAGCACTACAACCTGGCCATCACCCCGCTGCTGCTGGTCGGCTCGCACCTGCCGCATACGCCGGTCCGCCTGGCCTTCCTGCTGGCCCTGCTCGGCTACGGGACCAAGGTCGGACTGTTCCCGGTGCACACCTGGCTCCCGGACGCGCATTCGGAGGCGCCGACGCCGGTGTCCGCACTGCTGTCCGGGTCGCTGCTCGCGGTGAGCTTCTACGCGGTGCTGCGCTTCTACCAGGTGGCCGCGGCCACCCTGGGCAGCGGGTTCCCGCGGGACGCGCTGCTGGCCTTCGGGGTGGCCTCGCTGCTGCTCGCGGCGCTGTACGTGTTCGGGCAGCGGGACATCAAGCGGCTGCTGGCCTACTCCAGCGTGGAGCACATGGGCATCTTGGCCATCGGGGTCAGCTTCGGCGCGCCGGTAGCGCTGGCCGGGGTGATGCTGCACGTGCTGGCCCACGCGGCCGCCAAGGGTAACGCGTTCATGGGCGCGGGCGTGCTCCGGGCCAAGTTCGGCACCAAGCAGATCTCCGCCATCCGCGGCGGGCTGGACCTGCTGCCGTGGTCCGGGCCGCTGTTCCTGCTGGCGGTGTTCGCGCTGTCGGCGCTGCCGCCGTCCGGGATCTTCCGCAGCGAGTTCCAGATCGTGGCCGGCGGCCTGGACAGCGGTAGCTACGCCGCCACCGCGGTGCTGATCATCGGGGTCACGGTCGCGTTCTTCGGGCTCAGCGCCGCGGCCACCAGCATGCTGTTCACCCCGGCCCGCGGAACCTTGGTCCGCGGTGAGCCCAGCACCTGGATGGTCGTCCCGATGGTGGCCGGGGTGGCGGTGCTGTTCGTCCTCGGGGTGCATCCGCCCGGGGAGCTGACCGGGCTGATCGCTCGCGCGGTCACGCAGCTGGGGGTCACCCGATGACGGTGACGGTGCTGTGGAAAGAGATCGAAGGGCGGGTGGCCGCGGGCGACCGGTTCGCGGGGCTGTTCGCCACCCGATCCCCCGGCGGCGCACTTGTACTGTCCGCGCACGTGACGTCGCCCGGTGGAATCGATACGCTGGAGGCTGCCCTCCCAGCGGGCGCGGGCAGTTATCCCGCGCTTACCCCGCGGCTGGGGGCGGCATTCTGGTACGAGCGGGAGATCCACGACGACTTCGGCGTGGTCCCCGAAGGCCACCCGCGGCTCGCGCCGCTGTTCCGGCCCGGCTCGCCCGAGGAGCACGCGCTGACCCGGCACGTGGCGGGCTACGGGGTGTTCACCATCCCGCACGGCCCGGTCCGCTCCGGGGTCGTGGAGTCCATCGAGTACCTGGTCGAGACCCCGGGTGAGGCGATCCCGCACCTGAACATGCGGGTGTTCTACAAGCACCGCGGGATCGAGAACCGGTACCCGGGGATGACCGCCGCCGAGGGCGTGCTGCTGGCCGAGCGGACCGAGGGCATCGCCAGCGTGGCCCACGCCCTGGCCTACTGCCACGCGATCGAGCGGATCGCCGACGGCCAGCCGCCCCGGGCCGCGGGCCTGGTCCGCGTGCTACACGCCGAGCTCGAGCGGGTTGCGAACCACCTGGACGTGGCGGTCCGGCTGGCCGACGCGGCCGGCCTGGCCGTGGCCACCGCCCGGTTCGCGCTGCACAAGGAGCGGGTGCTACGGCTGGTGAGCCGGATGTGCGGCAGCCGGTTCGGCCGGGGCGTAGTGGTACCGGGCGGGGTCAGCGCGCTGCCGCGGCTGTCCCCCGCCGAGATCCTCGCCGAACAGGCCCGGCTGCGGAAGGCCGTGACCGCGGACGCCACGGCGCTGATGGCCACCTCCTCGTTCCTGGACCGGCTGCGCGGCACCGGGCCGCTGAAGCCGGAGCGGGCCCGGCAGCACGGGGCGCTCGGCCCGATCGGCAAGGCGGCCGGGTTCGCCGACGACGACCGGCTGGCCCGCCCGTACGACGCGTACCCGCTGGGCCTGGAACCGGGCCGACCGCATGCGGCCGGGGACGCGATGGCCCGGCTGCGGGTCCGGTGGGAGGAGGTGGACCAGTCGTTCGGCCTGCTCCGGCGGGCCGCCGAAGATCTTTCGGCCGAACGGGCCACCGATCAGCCCCTGGCCAGGTGCGAGCCAGCCAGCGGACGCGCGGTGGGCTGGGCCGAGGCCCCGCAGGGCGAGGTCCTCTACGACGTGCGGCTGGAGGGCGGCCGGATCGTTCGCTGCCATCCCCGGTCGGCGTCGTTCCACAACCTGGTGCTGATGCACGAGGTGTTCGCCGGCGACATCCTGACCGACTTCCCGTTCATCGAGGCCAGCTTCGGGCTGTCCGTGGCAGGGGTGGCACTGTGAGCCGGAGGCGAACGGGGGCTGCAGAGTGAGTCTGTGGGTGCTGCGCGGGCTGCGGGACGGGGTGGTGACGACCCGGTGGCCGCAGCGGCCGGATGAGTACGCGGACTCCTGGCGCGGGCCCGCGATCGTCCGGGGCGAGGCTGCCGACCTCGACGGGGTCGAGGCGCTGTGCCCGACGGGGGCGATCACGGCCGGGCCGGACGGCCGGGTCCGGCTCGACCAGGGCGCGTGCATCCTGTGCGGGCGGTGCGTGGCCGAACGACCGGACGTGTTCGCGTGGTCGGCGGGTGCGACCGGGCCCGGCGCCGCGGCCTTCACCCGGCAGCAGCTCATCGTGGGTGAGGAGACCGACGAGGCCGTCGCGGCGGCCCGCGCGCGGCTGGCCACGCGGACTTCGGCGCTGCGCCGCAGCGTGCACGTCCGGCACGTCGACGCCGGATCCGACGGCAGCGAGGAGTGGGAGATCCAGGCCCTGCTCGGCCCGGTGTATGACATCTCCCGGCTCGGGGTGTTCTTCACCGCCTCCCCGCGGCATGCCGACGTGCTGCTGGTCACCGGGGTCGGCGCGCGGGGCATGACCCGGCCGCTGCGCACGACCTACGAGGCGATGCCCGATCCGCGGATCGTGATCGCGGCCGGGACGGACGCGGTCAGCGGCGGGCTGCTGAGCGGCAGCGAGGCCGCCACGGCCGGCGTCGGCGCCACGGTACCAGTGGACATCTGGCTCGTGGGCTCGCCGCCGAGTCCGTTCGGCCTCATCAATGCCCTGCTGGTCGCGGTGGGAAAGCTGGCCGACGGCGGGAAGTGGTCGCGGTGAATGGGCTCTTTGGGGCCGGACTGATCCTGCTGGCCGTGGCGGCCTTCGTCGACCTGGCGGGGTGGCGCAAGGGACCGCCGTACATCTTGGGTGCCGTGGGGTCGGCGTGCCTGGCGCTGGCGGGCGGGTTCGCGCTGGCCGGGTGGACCGTACGGCTGCCGGTGGCGGGATGGCTCGGGCAGCCGGTGCCGGGCCAGTCGTCCGCCGACCTGTCTGCCGACCGGCTATCGGGGCTGTTCATGGTCATGGCGTTCGGCGCGGCGGCGCTCGTGTCGGTGGCGTTCGCGAGCTGGGCTTCCCGCCCGGATACCGTGACGCGGCGCGGGCTGGGCGCTGGGTACGCGCTGGCGCTGGGTTCGGTCGCGGTCGTCGTGACCGGGCAAGACGCGTTCACGGTGCTATTTGGCTGGGAAGGGCTGACGGTCGCGTTCTACCTGATGGCCGGGTCGGATCGGCACCACCCGCAGTCGGCCCAGGTGACCGTGGCGTTCGGCAAGCTCAGCGGGGCGGCGCTGCTGGCTGGGCTGCTGCTGCTGGCGGCGAAGTCTGGATCGATCGCGCTGGCATCGTTCTCGCACGTGCCGGGCGGCGCGGCCCGGACTGCGGCGCTGGTGCTGCTGCTGGCCGGGTTCGCGGTCAAGGCCGGCCTGGTGCCGTTCCAGGTCTGGCTGCCGCCGGGCTATTCCGCCGCGCCCGGCCCGGCGCGGGCGATCATGGCCGGGGTGTGCGTCAACGTCGCGTTCTACGGCATGTGGCGGACGCTGGAACTGCTCGGCCGTCCGCCCGGCTGGCTGGTGGGCGCGTTGCTGCTGCTCGGGGCGACCAGCGCGCTGCTGGGCATCGCGCACGCAACCGTGCAGAACCGGCTGAACCGGGTGATCGCCTACTCCAGTGTGGAGAACAGCGGGCTGATCGTGGTCGGCTTCGGCGTCGCGCTGACCGGGGCGGCAGTGCATGACCAGCGGCTGATCGCGGCCGGGCTGCTGGCCGCCAGCCTGCAGATGGTCGCGCATACGGCGGCCAAGTCGCTGCTGTTCACCTCGGCGGCCGGGATCGAGGATCCGGCAGGGTCTGACGACCTGGAACAGTTGCGCGGCGCCGGGCGGCGGGCGCCGTGGAGCGGGTTTGGTCTGTCAATCGGGTCGCTGACGCTAGCCGGGCTGCCGCTGACGGCCGGTTTCGTCTCCGAGTGGTTCCTGCTCGAGTCGCTGATGCAGCAGTTCCGGGTGCCCGGGCTCGGCTACCGGCTGGTCCTCGCGGTGGCCGGGGCTGCCGTCGCGCTGACCGTGGGGTTCGCCGGGGTGGCGTTCGTCCGGCTGGTCGGGCTGGTGGTGCTCAGCCGTGGTCCCGGTGCCGGTTCCACGGGCGGCTCGCAGGCGCACGAGTACGGCTGGGCGGGACGGATCGCGGTGACGCTGCTCGCCGCCTGCCCGCTGGCGCTGGCGGCGGTGACACCGCTGGAGATCCGGGTGATCGCCATGGGGCTGTCACCGGTGGTGCCGACCACGGTCACGACCGGGGCGCTGAAGTCGCCGTGGGTGCTTCAGCCCGTATTCGCCGGATTCTCGATCCTGTCACCGTCCTGGCTGTGGGTCGAGATTCCGGTGATGCTACTGGTCGTGGTGTTGTTTACCTGGGTGGTGTCCGGGGGGCGCATGCTGCGGGTGCGGCGGGTGCCGACGTGGCGTTCGGCGACGATGGGCGTGGAGGGGTCGGGGTCTTACACCGCGTTCGGCTACGCCAACCCGGCGCGGCGGGTACTGGCCGGCGTGCTGCACACCCGCGCCGATGTGCGACCGGTGGCGGCGGAGGACAACGGCAACGGCTCCGAGGTCCCGGGCCAGCCGCATCTGGAGTACTCCTCCGACGTGATCGAGGTCGTGGGAACCTACCTGTACCAACCCGGGCGGCGGCTGTTCGACGTGGCGGTCCGGACCGCCAAGCGGCTGCAGTCCGGGCGCCTGGACGCCTACCTGCTCTACATGCTCATCGCGCTGATCGCCATCATCGCGGTGGTCAC
>Ga0209693_10000674_pt1 | contig 14032 bp, 15 predicted proteins | sample HubBroMetageWRM3_FD_188345 | JGI IMG/M metagenome (GOLD analysis project Ga0209693, IMG submission 188345) | Warmed soil microbial communities from the Hubbard Brook experimental Forest, New Hampshire - Hubbard Brook CCASE Soil Metagenome WRM 3... | ecosystem: Environmental > Terrestrial > Soil...
TACGCGGCAAAGGGTCCCGAGGAACCATGGCAGTCTTACTACGCCCGCCGGATCATCGACCACTTCCGGGGGTAGTAAGCGGCGGTGTCAGACGCCGATCTTTGTGGCCAGGTCGGCCAGCCAGGCCGCAAAGGCTTCAGTGCCTGCAAAGATCTCGTCGGCGCTGTCACGAACCTCCTGGGCGGTCTCCGGACCGTGATCGACTACCAGGGCGTAGCCGCTGAAGTTCGTGGCTTTCTGCACGGTCTTCAACGCCGGGATGTCCCCAAGGTCGTCGCCGGCGTAAGCGACAACGGTGAGCTTCTCGGAACCGATGAGGTTGCGGACGGCTGAGCCCTTGTCGACGTTGATCGGTGGCCGCAGTTCCTCCACCAGCTTGCCTGGTTCCGGCCGCAGACCCGTCTCCGCCGCGACCCGTTCGGTGACCCGGCGCACCTCTCTCTCGGCCGCCTTGTGGTCGGGAGCCTGCCGCCAGTGCACTGCCACAGACACGGACTTCCGTTCGACCCGGACACCGGGTGATCCGGCCAGTGACTCACTCAATGCCCGGCCCGCCTCGTTCACGGGGCCCAGCCACTCTTCGACACCCGGAGCAACCCGGAGCACCCCATCCTGGATCTGCTCGATGCCATAAGACCCGAGCAATGGCACTCCCGCAACCTTGACCCGGTCCGCGAGGAACTCGGCCGGCCGACCCGACATGACGGCGAGCAGTCCCAGTTTCCCGGCCAGTCGGCCAAGGATGACAGCAACCCGGTCGGGCATCGCGCTCGTCGTAGGATCCTCGACTATCGGCGCGAGGACGCCATCGAAGTCGAGGATCAGGCCCGAACTCGGTGGGTTCTCCGCCAGGGCCTCGATCGCAGGTGGCCGAGGACTCATGACACTCCTCCGGGTTTGCAGTGGGCGGGGCCGGATCATATCGCGACCGGCGGCCGGTCCGTCCAACGCGGTCCGAGCGCACTTGCAGCGTAGCTTGCCATCGCCCGGACGGCTTGCTGCCCTGCCTCTATCGCTTCGACGGCTTGCTGACCTGGCTGATTTGGCAGCTTCACGCACAGTGCAGGCGTTCTTCCAATTCTACTTAATCCGGTCGAATCATCCGTTAACACGCACCATTGTGAAGAATGGTTTCTCCCGGTCTAGTCCTTTAATAGACTCACTGCAGTAATGGATGAGATCTGGGGAGTCACGTGCTATGACCTACGCCGACGGCGAGGATTGGCTGCTGGGCCACCACAGAGTTGACATGCTGCCGCCGCTCGAGCGCGAATTGGTTGGCAGAGAGGAACAGCTCAGCCAGCTTCACCGTTTGATGCTTCAGAGCAAGGCCGACCGGAGGCGCGGCGCGGCCCGCGTGGCCATCACCGGTGTGGCTGGGGTGGGGAAGTCTGCGCTAGGCACCGGGTTCGCGAACTCGCTTGAGGATGAGTATCGCGACGGCACGCTCTACGTGGACCTGAACCGGTCGATGGTGGACGGCGTCGTCAACAACGCGCAGATCCTGCGCGAGTTCCTTGAGGAGCTTGGAGAGGGTCCTGACCAGCTCGCCCCGGAGCCAAACCTCCCCGCCAGGTTCAATAATGCCACGGACGAAAAGCGGCTTATCGTCTTTCTTGATAACGTGCAAGATTACACGAGTGTGGAAGATTTAGTCCCGAAGAGCCCTACCTGCTTCGTGATATTCACGTCTCTTCGGAGCCCGGATGCAACCATTAGGACGCTGCCGCTCGAGCCACTCTCCGATGAAGACGCCGTGAAGTTGTTCGGCGAGATTGCCCCGTCACGGAAGGTCGACGATGATGAGGCAAACGCTCAGCTTGTCAAGGTCCTTGAGGCTTGCGCGGGCCTGCCGATCGCCATATTGCCACTGGCCGCGCGGCTTGAGCGCAACCCGGGCTACACCCTGGCCCGCATAGCTCTCGACCTGAGTTCGCTGTTCGGAGAGGGCCGGGACACCATCGAGAGGTGCTTCTCGGTCAGCTACAACGAACTGACCGATCTTGAGCAAAGGCTCTTCCGGGGGCTGGCCATCCTTCCGGGCGAATCATTCGACGTAGCGATGGCGGCGTGCCTTAGCGAGAAGCCACTAGGCCGCGCTCGGCAGCTACTCGAAAAACTGCGTGCGCTCCAGCTTATCCAGGGAACCCAGGATGAAGATTACTTTTCCATGCACTCGCTGTTGCGGAGGTTCGCCAGCGAGCTGAAGGACGCCAAGAAGAAACAGCAGCTGAGAAAGGCGCTGGTCTTCTGCTGCGAACAGGCCGAAGACGCTGACCGGGTTATTCGGTCACTGCCGCCATTGAACAATCCTGAATGGTCGGCGAACGGGCGTGAGAGCAGCTGGAGACATCGGGATCCAGCGGAAGAACGGGACCGGGCACTGACGTGGATGGAGGATCAGCATAAGAACCTCGTGGCCGCCGTCATCCGCGCGTGTGACGACGGGCAGGCGGACATTGCCTGGCGGACATGCCGAGCGCTGGTTGAATTCTTCGACATCCGCGGCAAGTGGGAGAGCTGGCAGCTGACGCACGAGGCGGCCGCCAAAGTGGTGCCAATGCATAGCGAAGGTGACGCCTATGTGGGCTACGGCCTTGGCCGGTACTACGGCGCCCGGCAACAGTGGCAGGACGCCATCAATCCGTACCGGACCGCCATCGCCGTCTTCCGGCAGCACGGCGACGAGCTTCAAGTAGGCCGAAGCCTGAACTCCCTGGGCGACGCGTACCGATACATGCGCGAATGGACCGCTGCCGAAAACTGCTTCGAGTGGAGCCTGAAGATTCTCAAGCAATTCGGCAATTCGCGCCAGCTTGCGATCGCCAAGCGTTCGATGTCCACCATTCACCGGGTACGTGGGCAATTTCGCGATGCCATGTCCCTGTGCAACGAGGCAATCGCGATCCTGAAGAAAGAGGAGCCGCCAGATCAGCGCTGGATAGCCGCCACGCAGCTGAGCCTCGCCGACATATACCTTGACAAACGCTCCCATGACGACGCGCGCGGGCTGCTGGAGGAGTGCCTCGAGGTCTTCAAGAACTTCGGTGACAGTCACTGGCTGGCCCTGACCCGGCGCAGCCTTGCCGATGCGCTGCGCGAGGACGGCGAGTACGACGCTGCCCTCGAGCAGTTGCAGCTGTGCCGCGACTCGCTCAGGCAGGCACAAGATCAGCACTGGGAGGGGCAGGTCCTGCACAGTTTCGGCCTGGTGTACCTGGGCCTGGGGGACACCGAGCTGGCCCGCGAAAACTTCGAAATGGCGCTGCAGCATTTCGGGCATCCCGGGCCCAGCAACGACCCGCTCTGGCAGGGGCGGACGCACCTGTCCCTCGGCCGGACGGCGTCCGCGGCGGGCAACGCGAGCAAGGCGAAGGCGGAGTATCACACAGCATGGCCGCTGCTGGTTGAGCAGGGAGCAAAGGCCGACCTTGACTGGCTCAAGGAGCTGCTGGACGCCGAGCCGGACGAGCCCGAGGCGCCCAGGCCTGCTGCCGACGACCCCGAGTGATCGCGATGGCAGCTGCATCGGCGGACGCGGCTAGCATCCTCGGCCAGGTCGTGCTCGCAATCGGGACCGTTGTCGCAGCGATCCTGGGCGCAGTTATCACCGGCTTCTTGGCTGCCGGCCTCAAGCACAAGTGGGATACCGAGGCCGACGAAAAGCGCTGGCGGCAGGAGCGCGCGGCCCGGGACCGAGCCCAGCGGCTGGACGCGTTTGCCGAGTACCTGGACGCACGGCCAGACCTTGCCGCGGTGACGGCGATCGCCAAGAAAGAAAAAAGTGCCGCGGCCGTGGCCAGCCCGGCCCAACTGGCCGCCGCAAGATTGCTGATCCTGCTGCCCGATGCCGATCAGCACGCCATCGTGAAGGACGATCTGGATCAGATGATGAAGTGGGTGGCCGCGTGGACGGCGCCCTCAACGGAGGGCCACACGGGCGTGCCATCCCTCGAACCGATTCTCGGGCTGGCACGGGCTCTGGTGATCGAGAGCTACGAAGGCGGCCCGGGCCGCTAGCGGCGGACCCCGACCACGAAAACGCGGCGGAACGGGAACACCGTGCCGTACGGGGCGGCCGGGTAGGCCTGGCTCACCCGGGCCCGGTACTCGTCGAAGAACTCCGCCGCCTGGTCCGGCTGCAGCGCGGCGAGCACCGGGCGCAGCCCGGTCCCCTTGTACCAGTCGAGAACCGGGTCCTCGCCGTGCAGCACGTGCAGGTACGTGGTCTCCCACGCGTCGACCTCGAGCCCGGCCCGGGCCAGCAGGTCCAGGTACTCGGCCGGGTCCGCAGCCTGCCGGTTCAGCGGAACGTCGCCCAGCAGCGCTCGCCATCGGTCGCTGGCGGCCAGCTCGCGCAGGGCCGCGTGGCCGGGCTGGTCGTAGTTGGCGGGGACCTGGAACGCCACCCAGCCGCCCGGCTGCAGGAAGCCTGCCCACCGGGCCGCCACGGTGAAGTGGTCCGGCACCCACTGCAGCACCGCGTTGGAGACGATCACATCGACGCGTCCGTCGGGCCGCCAGTCCCTGACGTCCCCGAGGGCGAAGCTGAGCCGCCGCCCCTCGGGGACCGGGAGGGCCCGCGCCGCCCCGATCATCTCGGGCGAGCTGTCGATGCCGCGGACCTCCGCGTCCGGCCACCGGTCGGCCAGCGTGGCGGTCAGCGTTCCGGGGCCGCAGCCCAGGTCGGCCACTTGACCGGGGTTCTCGGCCGCCACCCGGGCGAGAAGGTCGAAGAACGGCCGCGATCGCTCATCGCCGAAGTGCTGGTACTGGCCCGGATCCCACATGTCCGTCTCCCGCCCGGCCATGCCCCGGCGGACCGTTCCGGCCTCCGGTGCGTAATTGTCTTGATGTCAAGCTATTCGTTGCCTGCGGAAACCATAGGCCCGATAAATCTTGATGTCAAGAGATTCTGGCCGTGGGCGCGTCAGGCCTTGCGTGCCACGCCGCCGTACGCCGACACCCCGCCCTCCGGGGGATTGTCCCCGGGGTCGGGCCGCCAGGCGTGCACGTAGACGACGCCCGGCGGCACCAGGTCGAGGCCCTCGAAGAAGCGGGTCACCTCGTCGCGGGTGCGGAGCGTCTGCGGGGTGGACACCCGCTCGTTGTAGCGCCGCTGCGCTTCGGCCTGCCTCGCGTTGATGTCACTCGCCGGGTGCGAGATGACCAGGTAGCTGCCTGACGGCAGCGCGTCCATCAGGCCGGCCACGATGCGGTGCGGCTGCTCGGAGTCCTGGATCAGGTGCAAGATCCCCACCAGCATCAGCGCGACCGGCCGGGTGAAGTCGAGGGTGCCCGCTGCCGCCCGCAGGATGACCGGAGCGTCCCGCAGGTCGCCGTCGATGTACTGGGTGGCGCCCTGCGGGCTGCCGGCCAGCAGCGACGCGGCGTGGGCGAGCACGATCGGGTCGTTGTCGACGTAGACGATCCGCGCGTCCGGCGCCACGGCCTGGGCGACCTCGTGCGTGTTGTTCGCGGCCGGTATCCCGGTGCCGATGTCGAGGAACTGCCGGACGCCGGCCTCGGCCGCCAGGTAACGCACGGCCCGGGCCAGGAACGCGCGGTTCGCCCTGACCCGGGACCGCAGCCCGGGAGTGGCCGCGAGCACGCGCTCGGCGGCCTCGCGGTCGGCCGGGAAGTTGTTGCTCCCGCCCAGCCAGTAGTCATAGACGCGGGCCGGGTGCGCGACCGAGGTGTCGATATCCGCTGCCTGGCCCGCCGCGCCGGTCGGCCTGCGCTCCGCTCGTTCCTCAGCCACGATGCGCCTCTTCCGTCTTCGGCCGGACTCTCACTCCGATCCTGGCACGGTGAGCGGCGGTTGCTGCGTTATGCCCGTTCTGGCAATCTTTCGCTCGTGAGCGCCCGGCTCTCCGTTCCCCTGTCGGTGCTCGACCTGTGCCCGGTGCCGACCGGCGAATCGCCTCGCGAGGCGCTGCGCCGGAGCGTCGATCTGGCGCAGCACGCCGAGCGGTGGGGGTTGCGGCGGTACTGGGTCGCGGAGCACCACAGCATGCCGGGCATCGCCAGCTCGGCGCCGGCGGTCCTGGCCGGCCTCATCGCGTCGGCCACGTCGGCGATCCGGGTCGGCTCGGGCGGCGTGATGCTTCCCAACCACGCGCCGCTCACCGTGGCGGAGCAGTTCGGGACGCTCGAGGCGATGCATCCCGGGCGGATCGACCTGGGGATCGGGCGGGCTCCGGGCACGGACAAGGCAACCGCGCGGGCGCTGCGGCGCGGCGCGGACGGCCTGCCGCCCGAGCATTTCGCCGCGCAGCTCGCGGAACTGCGGGGCTACTTCGCCGGCCGGGCCGCAGCGGTCGGCTCGGCCGGGCAGATCCGGGCGATCCCGGCGGAAGGCAACGAGCCGGCCGTGTGGCTGCTCGGGTCCACCGGTTACAGCGCCGAGCTGGCCGGCCTGCTCGGCCTGCCGTTTGCCTTCGCGTATCACTTCAGCCCCGCGAACGCCCGGCCGGCGCTTGCCCTGTACCGCCGGACCTTCACGCCTTCCGCCCGGCTGGCCGAGCCGTACTGCCTCATCAGCGTGTCCGTGCTGTGCGCCGAAGACGCCGCGGCGGCGCAGTTCCTGCACGGCTCGTCGCGCCTGTCCATGCTGCGCCTTCGCGCGGGTCGCCCGTCCACGCTGCCGAGCCCGGAAGAGGCCGCCGGGCGTGATTACTCGGCTGCCGAGCAGACCGTGATCGGGGAGGCGACCGGGTCTGACGTCGTCGGCGACCCTGACACGGTGACCGGGTTGCTGGACCGGCTCATCGCCAGCACCGGCGCTGACGAGGTGATGGTGACCACGAGCACCTTTGCGCATGCGGACCGGCTGGCCAGCTACGAGCTGCTCGCCCAGGTGGCCCAGGCCGCCGGCCCGGGCGAGCAGCGAGCATCGGCCCCGTTAGAGGCCTTTCCCGCGGTAGTTCCGGAATAGGTCGTCCATACCGGAGGTCCCGTTCATGCTGGGGTTTCCGCCGAAGGACTGGGGCAGCGGCGGATGGTTCACCGGCTCGGGGGACACCGACTGCACGCTGTCGGCCGAGCAGATGTCGGCGGGGTCGAACGACGCCGTGCCTTCGAGCACCTGCACCAGCGATTCCGACGGCGGGCTGATCGCCGGGCCGATCACGTCCGAGCTCGTCGGAATGGAGGACGGCTGTACCGCGTAACGCCCGGGCACGGGCTCGGGGAGCAACACGTCCCGCAGGTTCCGCGCGTGCCGGTCGCGGGCGGTCAGCGGGCTCAGGCCGAAGGTCGACTCGATCAAGGCGAGACTGGAACAGTGCTCGAACGGGCCCTCGTGCACCACCCGGTGCGGCAATGCCAGATTGGTCACCACGATGCCGGGGACCCGGAAGCCGAGCTGCCGGTAGTTGGGATAGAGCTGGCCGTCGGTCGGCGTGCTGCTGTCGCCGGCGTGCATGACGTTCGCCGGGTTGGTGTCGTCGATGACCTGCGGCGGCGGCACGTGGTCGTAGAAACCGCCCCATTCGTCGAACGTCACGATGAAGACCGTGTCGTCGAGGTAGCCGTTGTCGGCGAGGGCGTGGTAGGCGTCGGCGATGAACCGCTCGCCGAGCCGGATGTCCCCCTGCGGGTGGTCGTCCCCGGACGTCCCCGTCGTGTCGTTGTAAAAGGCAGGGTCGATGTAGGACACGTTCGGCAGCGTGCCGTTCTGGCAGGCCGTGACGAACGACGTCCCGGAGGACAGCGCGGCCGTTGACGCATTGGCGTCGGAGAAGGGGTGCATGAACGCCTGGTACTTGAACGTCGCGCCGATCTCGATCCCCGGGTCGGCCCACAGGGCGAGGAACGGCGCGTCCTGGTAGTAGTAGCCGCCGGTGGGGATGCCGCTGGAGTTCGGTATCGGGGACAGCTGATCCCAGATCGTCGGCACGGTCGACGCCACGAACGAGTTGTGGTCCCGGTCGGTCTGCGCCGCGTGCTGGTAGAAGCGGTTCGGGTAGGTCTCGGCCGCGATCGCGCAGAAGTAGCGGTCCAGCGTCGTGTAGTGCTCGGCGAGCGCGCCGATGACGGGCAGGTCAGGCAGGGCCTTGCGGCGCCCGTTGTGGTGGAAGTTGGTGTAGTACCCGATCGGGAACGTGTTCGCCTTGGCCGGGATCACACCCGCGTTGGCCACTTCCCCCGGCCGCTGCAGGAAGCCGTTCATCTTGCCGTAGTTGTACTCGACGAGCCAGCCTTCCCAGCTGTGGTCCGGGTCGCTGTACCCGCAGCCCTGGAAGTCCGGTGCCAGGGGGTAGTTCGGGTAGGTGTTGCCGTCGACCGCGGACACGAACGTCATGTCGTGCCGGCCATCGGCACCGGGCAGCCAGCCGAGGAAATGGTCGAACGAGCGGTTCTCCATCATCAGGATGACGATGTGGCGGATACCCCGCGAGCCGTCGGCACGAACGGCGGGTGAGGCGTTGGCTACGGCCTGGTTGAGCAGGTCGGTGCCGGTGATGACGATGCCGGACGAAGCGGCCGCGATTTGGAGGAACTTACGGCGAGAAAACATCCCATAATGCTAGGCCGCAAAGGCAGACAAAAGCTCTCCGATAGCCCGACGATCTGAAGAAGTTATGGCGAAATCTCCAGACGCCGTGCCGCCCGGGCTGGCTCGCGCGGAAGAGGGGTCGCCCGGGCAGCGCCGCTCGGACGGCGGGCGGGCCCGGCAACGCCACTTCCCCAGCCGTTGCCGGTGCCGTAGGATCGTCGATATACCTTGACGTCAAGATAACTGCGGGAGGTCGGATGATCCATCACGTGCAGCTGGCCTGCCCACCCGGCAGTGAGGACGCACTGCGTGACTTCTACGGCGGGGTGCTGGGCTTGCAGGAACTGGCCAAGCCGCCAGTGCTGGCCGCCCGCGGCGGCTGCTGGTTCCGCGGGCATGGCATCGAATTGCACCTTGGTGTGGAGCAGGACTTCCGCCCGGCCCGCAAGGCGCATCCCGGCCTGCTGGTCCGCGACCTCGACGCCTGGGCTGACCGGCTCCGCGCCGCTCACGCTCCGGTTCGCTTCGATGAAGACTTCCCGGGCATGCGCCGCTTTTACAGTGCGGACCCGCTCGGCAACAGGCTGGAGTTCCTCGAACCCATCGACGAGAGAAGGGGGCACTCGTGATCCGCAACGTCGTGGTCGGGCGCCTGCGGCAGGCCGATGACCCGCCTCAGCAGGCGGCGGATGCCGCGCTGCTGCAAGAGGGCCTGGCAGGTATCGCCGCGCTCCGGTTTCCGGGAATGCTCGCGATGAATGTGGGATCTGACCTGGGGCTGCGCGAGGGCGGCTGGAGTTTCGCGATCACCAATGACTGGGCAGACGCCGACGCTTACCGGGTGTACGACGCGGACGAGGAGCACAACCGGCTGCGCCGCGAGATCTTCGCGAAGATCTGCCAGGACATCGCGCGCGTTCAGATCGACGTGCCCGGCTGACGAGGACCGATGCCTGCCCGCCAGCGTGCCGTCGTCGCGATGATCGACGGCCTGGACCCGGCGTACGTCACCGAGGAGACGATGCCGGTCTTCGGGCGGCTGGCAGCGGAAGGCACGTCGCGCGTTGTCCAGGCGGTCATGCCGACCGTAACCAACGTCAACAATGCGGGCATCAGCTGCGCTGCGTGGCCCGCCGAGCACGGCATCACCGGCAATTACTTTTACGACCGGGTCTCCGGTGAGCAGGGATACATGGAGGACTCGAGGTTCCTCCTTACACCAACACTGCTGGCCCGGGTGACAGCGGCGGGCGGCAAGGCGGCCTTGCTCACCGCGAAGAAGAAGACGGCCAGCCTGCTCGGCGACGGGGCCACGCTCGTGATCGCAGCGGAGGAACCCTCGGCCGAACTGGCGGCCCGCCACGGCGCAGCGCCGGGCATCTACTCAGCCGAGATCAACCACTGGCTGTGGCAGGTCGCCGCGGACCTTCTTCATACGCGGCGCGACCTTGACCTGCTGTACGTTCACACCACCGACTTCCCGATGCACGCGTGGGCTCCTGGCCACCCCCGGTCGTCCAGCCACCTGCGGCGCCTGGACGAACTGATCGGCGCGGCCATCGCGGCCGCGCCCGGAGCGGCGTTCTTCGCCACCGCCGACCACGGCATGAACGCCAAGGACCTCGTCTATGACCTGAACCAGGCTCTCGCCAACCGTGACCGGCCCGTCCGGCTGGCGCTGTCCACGGAAAAGGACCGCTATGTGCGGCACCACCGGACCTTCGGCGGGACGGCCTGGGTATGGCTCAACCGGGCGGCGGACGAGGACGCCGTTGCCTCGCTCCTGCGCGGGCTGCCCGGCGTCGAGACGGTTCTGACCCGCGACGACGCCGCCCAGCTGTTCCACCTGCACCCCGGCCGCATCGGCGACCTGGCCGTACTCGGCGACGTGTCCACGGTCTTCGGTGACCTGCCGGAAGGGCAGGAATCCGAGATGCTCCCGGCCGAATACCGCTCGCACGGGAGCCAGCACGAAATGAGCGTCCCGCTCGTCGCGTGGAACAACGACCATCCTTACCTGGGTACGCCCGAGCACAACAAGGACCTCCTGACGCCGCTGCTCACCGCCTGGCTCCGCTGACCGAGATCCGGTCGCACGCGCCGCTTAGGACTCATAACAAAAGGCCGCGGTGGCCGGTGGCTGTCTGTCAGCCGCTTGAGTCCGTGCCTGTGGCTAGGGCGGCTTGAACTGGGCCCAGGATGACGGTCTGACTTGAGACCATTCATGGGTTGGCGTGGGCTGGTGTGCGCGGGCTGGAAGGTAGTGTCGGCTTGATACGGACCCGGTTCCGTGGGCTGGCTGCGAGGTGGTCGCGCCGACTCCGGGTAGTCCGGATCGACTCCACTCGAGGAGTGAGTCAGCCATGAACTCCCAGGAGAGCGCCGATACCCGGATCGTCGACCCGGCCCGCCTCCCGTTCGCGTACCAGGACGCGCTCAACGCCGGGGACGCCGACGCCGTCGTCGCGCTGTTCCACCAGGACGCGACGATGCACACCTTCACCGGCAAGGTCCTCACCGACCAGGAGGCGCTGCACGCTGACGCGGTCCAGTCGATCGCGGCTCAGGCGCGTCTGACCAACAAGCCCAGGTCCACCCTGATCGGGGGCGATACGGCCCTGATCATCGTCGATTGGGACCTCGAGGCGATGTTGCCGGACGGCACCGGGATCTCGCCGACCGGAACGACGACGGCTGTCGCCCGCCGGTCGGCCGACGGGTCGTGGCGGTTCGCCATCCTCGACTGTCAAGGGGCAGTTGGATCTCCCGGGTGGTCGTAGTCGCTTCAGGGCGGCTGGCGGTGGCTCGCTGCGGCCTGCTGGGGCAGTACATCAACGACGGCGAGAGCAAGGGTTCAAGGACGGCAGCCTGGAGCGAGGCACTTCGCGAACTTCATGCGCTGCACGAGCGCCGCACCCAGTTGATGCGCAGGCGCTAGTTCACCGCGGAGCCAACCGCGTCGCAGCATTGGTCCTCCCGCGCATGCCCGGTCCCAGCGCTTTGACGCGGCGCGCTCGGCTGGAGGTTCCCGCCTAGTGCGCTTTGTGCCGCGGCCTGCCTGGCTGGAGGTTTTCGCCCGGTGCGCGTTTGTGCCGCGGCCGCGCTGGCCGTCAGGTCCCGGCGGGCCGGGCCGGGGTCAGGCCGGTCAGCTCCTCGCTGAGCTCCCACAGCCGCCGCGCTGTCGCCTCGTCCTGTGCCGCCTTGGACGGCTCACGCAGCTGGCTCTTCACGTAGTAGCCGCCGGTCGCGTCCGCCACGTCCGGGGACGTGGCCAGGTACACAACCGTGCTGGCCCCGCGCTCGGGCGACAGCAGGAACGGCCGTGCGAACACCAAGCCGATGCGCAGCAGCGGGCTGGCATCGCGCCCGAACCCGCTCCGCACCACACCCGGGTGGGCGCAGTTCGCGGTCACCCCGGTGCCAGCGGTCCGCCGCGCCAGCTCGCGGGTGAACAGGATGTTGGCCAGCTTGCTGTTGGAGTAGGAGCGCCAGCTGTCCCACCGGTGCTCGAGCTGCAGGTCATCGAGGTCGAGCCGGGCCGCGGTGTGCGCGTCGGAGGTCACGGTGATCACCCGGGCCGGCGCCGATGCGGTCAGCTTGCCCAGCAGCAGGTTCGTCAGCAGGAACGGCGCCAGGTGGTTGACCGCGAATACTTCCTCGAAGCCGTCCTCGGTCGTCCCGCGTCGGCCAGCCACGAAACCCGCGTTGTTGATCAGCACGTCGATGCGGTCCATCGCGTTCAGCCGGTCAGCGAGCGCACGCACCTGCGCCATGGAGGAGAGGTCGGCGATCTCGACCTGCGGCGGCGACGCCGCCACCTTGGCCAGCTCCGCCGCCGTCGCCTCGCTCCGCCCGCGGTCGCGCCCGACGAGCACCACCTGCGCGCCCTGTCTGGCCAGGGCGGTTGCCGTCGCCTTGCCGATCCCGGAGGTTGCCCCGGTCACCACGCATACCTTGCCGTTCATGGCCGCATGGTAGTCCTCGTGGCGAAGCGGAAGGAAAGGATCACCGGCCGGTGCGCCCGTCGATCAGCTCGCCGAGGATGTCGGCGTGGCCGGCGTGCCGGGCCGTCTCCTCCAGCAGATGCGCGAGAACCCAACGAAGATTCACTGGCGGGCCGTCCGGCTGCCGGCAGGGCTCATCCAGGCTGACTGCCTTGAACGCCACGCCATCCACTCTCTCCCACGTGGCCCGGTAGAACTGGATCGCCGCGTCCAGAGTGTCGCCCGGCTGCGGCGTGTCGTCCGGAACGACGACGTCCTGGCCCGCGAAACGGCGCAGCATCCAAGTGATCTCGGCGCTGGCCATGTGCTTGATGAGCCACAGCAGGCTGGTGCCGCTGTCCACCGGCGACCGCCGGGCGGCGGCATCGTCGAGACCGGCAACCTTCCGTACCAGTGAGTCGCGCTGGTACTGCATGAGCGCGAGCAAAGTCTCGAGCTCCCCGGCCGCCAGTCGCGGCGGCTTCTGGTCGGGCACCAGGTCAGAGTAATCGCAGACGGCGCTCCGGAAGGCCTACGTGCACCCGCAGGCTGTGAAGCTGTCGCAGCACGTCACGAGGGTGATCTTGGCGCGGCAATGGTGGCAGGTTACGAAGCCGCTGTGCCGCATGCGTCTTTCTGGTTCTCGGCGTCCCACACGAGGCTGAGCCGTGCGGAGCAGGAGCCGCAGAGTTTTGCTGTATCGAGTGGCGCGATGTAAACGCCGCCACCAAGCATGACTTGGCTGAGCTCTTCGTTGTAATCCGTATCGGCCCAGTCATCGTTCAGGACGATCATCCATCCCAGGTACTTCCGCAGCCGCAAGACCTCTTGGATGAGCTCGACCCTGGTCAGCGTCCGGGGGTCTGTGGCCTTGAGTAAGGCATCGCGTGCTTCGATCACGCCACGGTCGCATGTCTCCATGCGTCCAAGCCTAGATGCTATGTATGGCCATGTATAGCACTACGTGTGTTTCTGCAGCTAACTACACGGATACGTTGCTCTGCATGGACGTGCCCGACCTTGATCACGGCAGCCACGTCCCGCTGTACATACAGGGGGCAGACTGGATCACTGCGCAGGTCAAGGCGGGGAATCTGGCGCCGGGGACACGGCTGCCCGCTGAGCGTGACCTTGCGGAGCAATGGGGCATCGCCTATATGACTGTGCGGCGGATGATGGCAGAGCTGCGGGAACGGGGCGTGGTTGTGTCTCAGCCGGGCAAGGGAACCTACGTGCTGTAGACGGATCTGCGACCATGTGGGCCTTCCTGTGGCCCCGGCGAGAGTCCGGCTTGACCTTGACCCTGGGTCAGGGTTGCAGCATGGGCCAATGACCACGAACTTGGCTCCCAGTACCACCCGATCCGCCGTGGTCGTCACCGGGCTGCGGAAGTCCTACGGCGATCATCTGGTGCTCGACGGCGTAGACCTGAACGTCGCCGAGGGCACGGTCTTCGCGCTGCTCGGCCCGAACGGTTCCGGCAAGACCACGACGGTCCGGATCTTGTCCACCTTGCTCTCCGCCGATGCGGGCACGGTCCGCGTGGCCG
>Ga0209693_10000675_pt1 | contig 14006 bp, 13 predicted proteins | sample HubBroMetageWRM3_FD_188345 | JGI IMG/M metagenome (GOLD analysis project Ga0209693, IMG submission 188345) | Warmed soil microbial communities from the Hubbard Brook experimental Forest, New Hampshire - Hubbard Brook CCASE Soil Metagenome WRM 3... | ecosystem: Environmental > Terrestrial > Soil...
CCTTCAGGTCGGTCAGCAGGTGCAGGTCGTCCAGGACCAGTGTCACCGGCGGGTCCTGGGTCGCCAGCGCCGCCGCCAGCCACAGCAAGAACACGTGCTCGGCGTCCCGGCCCCGCGCGCCGGGCGTCGCGGGCATGGCAGCGCCGGACCGGCGCAGCGCCGCGACGACATGGGCCCAGAAGATCCCGGGCCGGTTGTCGAACTCATCCGCACGGACCCAGGCCACCGGCCCGGGTTCGGTCGCCGACCACAACGCCAGCGCCGTCGTCTTGCCCGACCCCGCAGGGGCGGTGAGAACCGTCAGCGGGCACCACCGCGTTCCCTGGGCGATCAGCGTGGTGATCCGCGGGCGGGGCACCGCCCAGGCCGGCTCGTCCGGTGCGGTGATCTTCGATGCCAGGATCGGAACGGCCGAGACCGTCAGCTGTCGGGCGCAGGCCGCCTGTCCAGCAGCATTGGTCGCCATCGGGACCTCACGCTCCTTCCCCCGGCGAGCGGCCATCAGGAACGATGCCCGCCGCGCCATTGAGGGCGCCTGGCCCTCATAGCCATCAAACGCCGGGCGGCTAGCGCGGCACATCATGCCATTGGCATGAAATCCGGAATCACGGCAGCTCAGGTTCGGATGACCCGGAGCAGCTCCCCGGACCTCGGCTGAGCCAGCCGAGCGCGGTGAAGGGCAGCAGGTTGGTTCTCAGCGGAGGCACGCCGCGAACGATCAGACCGTGACGAACTCATCACAAGCAGGATGCAATTGGCTCAGTATGCCGGGAATGTTGACGACCTAGGCGGAGCGGTATTTGATCTGGCCGTAAACCGGGCTTCATTGATGTGGCGTTTGACGCAGGGGTTACGTTTTAAGTGTGAAACCGGGAACCATCGACGCCGAGCGGGTTATTTCTGGCGCAGATCACCGGACTGCGCCAACGCTGCCCTTCGAATTGCTTGAGTCGAAGTTCCACCCTCCCGCGGCCCGTCCCGGAATCGTGGCCCGGACGGCGCTGGTCGACCGGTTGGCCGCCTCGCAAGCACCAGTTGTCACCGTCGTCGCCCCGCCCGGTTACGGCAAGACGACGCTCCTGGCCCAGTGGGCTGAACGAGGCGGGCCGCGAGTGGCGTGGATCTCCTGCGACAACGCAGACAATGATCCTGTCGTTCTGCTCAGTGCCCTGGCGGTTGCGCTGGATCGGATCGAGCCGATCGACCCTACGGTGTTCTGGGCCTTGGCCTCCTCGGGAGCCGGTATCACCGTCGTCCCCAAATTCGTGTCCGCAATCGCCTCGATGCGACTGCCTGTCACCGTGGTGCTCGACCATACCGAGGCGATCACGAACAAAAGGTGCCTGGACACGATCGCCGAACTTGTCCTGCACCTCCCGGCTGGCTGGCGGTTCGCACTGGCTTCACGCACGAAAGCGCCGCTGCCCACGGCACGGCTGCGCGCTGAGGGCAGGATCGTGGAGGTTGGCGCCGAAGATCTGGCGATGAGCCCGGAGGAAGCATCCTGGCTGCTGGAGGGTACCGGCGTGAAGCAGGATGCGGCGAGTACCGGCGAACTCGTGCAGCGGACCGAGGGATGGCCGACCGGTTTGTACATCGCCGCACTGGCCATCAGGGCCGGCACACGGCAAAGCGAGGCGGGATTCACCTTTACCGGCGATGACCGTTTCATGGGTGATTACCTGCGCTCTGAACTCCTGGATCGCGTCTCGGATAGTGAGGTGTCGTTCCTCACCCGCACCGCGGTCCTGGACCGGATGTCCGGATCGTTGTGTGACGCGATCTTGGACGCTACGGGCTCGGGCCGGGTCCTGGAGGAGCTGGAGAGCCGGAATCTGCTGGTGGTCCCGCTGGACCGTCGCCGCGAGTGGTACCGGTATCACCACTTGTTCCGGGAACTGCTGCAGGCCGAACTCCGGCGGCGTGAGCCCGGTCTGGTCCACGATCTTCACGTCCGGGCGGCCGCGTGGTACGAAGCGAACGCCATGCCGGAGGCGGCCATCGAGCACGCCCAGGCGGCTGGCGACAACGACCGGGTGGCCCGCCTGGTCCTGGAACACGCACAACCCGCCTGGGCCAGCGGGCGCGTCGTGACCGTGCTGCGCTGGATGGAGTGGCTCAGAGCCGCCACGTCAGCGGAGCATTATGGCGCGATCGCCGTGCATGGCTCGCTGATTCTCGCGCTGCTCGGCCATCCGGGCGCGGCCGAGCGGTGGGCCGCCGCCGCCGAGCGGGGGCCTTCCTCCGGAACCCTCCCCGATGGCAGCACGATGGAAGGCACGCTGGCATATCTGCGCGCCATCTTGTGCCGCGACGGTGTCGGCGAGATGCGGCGCGACGCGCAGATCGCGTGGCAAGGACTAAGCCCGGCGAGCCCGTACCGGGCGACGATGCTGCACACCGAGGGCATCTCCTATCTGGTGGAAGGCGATCTCGACCGGGCAGCCCCCATCCTCGCCCGCGCATTCGACGTCGCGGCCAGCGCTAACGCCTTGCCCCTGGCCGCCCTCATCCTGGCCGAGCGCTGCATCGTGGCGGCCCATCACGATCGCTGGACCGAAGTCACCGGGCTCACGCAACGCGCGGTCGCGCTGGTGGAGGACGGGCGCTTCGAGGACTACTGGACGAGCGCCCTGGTCTACGCGTGGGCGGCCCGGGACTCGCTGCACCGCAGGGACCTCCCGATGGGACGGTATTACGTCGAGCGTGCCGCCCGGCTCAGGCCGCTCCTCACCTATGCGCTGCCGGTCGTGTCAGTCCAGGCGCTTCTCGAGCTCACGCGCTCTTACCTCGCGCTCGCTGACCCGGGTGGCGCCGCGGCAACCCTGGAGCAAGTTCACGACATCCTCCAGCAACGTCCGGATCTCGGCGTCCTCCCCGGGCAGGCCGAGGAACTGCAGTCCAGACTCACCAAGATCAATGCGGGCGCCGTCGGTGCATCGTCGCTTACCGCGGCTGAGTTGCGACTTCTGCCGCTGCTGCCCACCCACCTCTCGTTCCGGGAGATCGGCGAGCGGCTGTACCTCTCCACGAACACCGTCAAGACACAGGCGTACTCCGTCTACAGAAAGCTCGGGGTCTCATCACGCAGCGAGGCGGTCACCCGCACGCACGAGCTCGGTCTGGACGCTCTTTAGGTACGCAGCGGACACGCGCTTACTTCGGAGGCATCTGATCCGTAGACGCCCGCGTAGGCGTCCGGACCTGTTCAGAACGGTTCGTGACCTTTGATCGGCCTGGTCATCGCGGTCCTCATCCCCCGCCAGCCGGTCGTGGCCACGGCACCACCGTCCTCAGACGGGTACCTGCACCTGAAACGCTAGGCCAGGTATCGTAACCGCTCCCGTCTTGTCCTCGAGGCACCAGCCCGCACTGCCTGGACATGCCTGGTCCCGGGCGCCTATGCTCGTCATGTCTCAATGACCGAGATCAGCTGAGACGGCCTCGAAAGGCTTCTGCCCGGTGATGGAGCCGGCGTGGAGTGCGTGTCCCCGCTCCACGCCACCAGTGGACGGTTCCAGGTGATAACCACGGGTCGGCAAGTTCTGGGCGCCGACGACCCTGGGTGGTCCGCCCCGCCGGGCAGCGAACGGGACACATCATGTCATCGGCGACCTACCGCACCCTGTTGCGCGCTCCCGGCGCCGCCGCCTTCTTCCTGACCGCTGCCGCCGGCCGCGTCGGCATCGCGATGACCGGCCTGGGCATCGTCTGGCTGGTGCACGCCCGGACCGGCTCCTATACCACGGCCGGGCTGGTGACCGGCGGGTTCGCCGTCGCTGAGGCAGTGGCCGGACCGCAACTGGCCCGGCTGATCGACCGCTTCGGCCAGAGCCGGGTGCTGCCGCCCGCGCTGCTGGCCCACGCCGCGGCGGTGGCTACGCTGCTGGCTCTGGTCGCCGGCGGCACCCCGGACTGGCTGATGACGGCGGCCGGGGCACTGGTCGGCGCCACCATCCCCCAGCTTGGCGCGCTGTCCGCAGCCCGCTGGGCGGCGCTGCTGCGCGACGAGCGAGCCGCGGCGCTGCCCACCGCGTTTGCGCTGGAATCGCTGGCCAACGAGCTGGCCTACCTGGCCGGTCCGGTCCTGGTCAGCATCCTCGGCGCCAGCGGGTACCCGGCAGCCGGCACGGTGCTGGCCGCCACCTTGGTAGTGGTCGGCGGATTGTGCTTTGCCGCGCAGCGCCGTACCGCACCGCCGGCATCTGGCGCTGCCGAGCGGCACCGTCCGGGCCGCTCGCTGCTGCCACCCGGATTCGCGGTCCTAGTCGGCGTGAACCTGGCCATTGGCGGGTTCTTCGGCGCCATGCAGATCTCAGTGACCGCGTTCGCGGTCAAGCATGGCGCGGCGGGCACGGCCGTTGCACTGTTCACGGTATCCGGTTGCGCTAGCCTGCTGGCCGGCTGGCTGTACGGGCTGCGCCAGTGGCGCACAGCCCCGCAGGTGCAACTGGCGGTGACCGCGGCCGGGCTGGCGATTGGCTGCCTGCCGTTGCTTGTGGCCGGCTCGCCGCTTGAACTGGGGTTCGGCGTCGCGCTGACCGGGCTGGCGATCCCTCCCGTCCTGATCCTCTGCTCGGTGCTGGCCGAAGCGGCTGTCCACCGGGCCGTGCTCACCCAGGCCTTTGTCTGGCTGAACTCGGCCAGCGCGGCGGGTTCGGCCGGCGCGGCGGCGGCGGCCGGCTGGGCCGTGGGCACCTTCGGCGCGCACGGCGGCTTCGCGGTCGCTGCGATAGCCACCAGCGTGATGGCGGTGCTGGCCGTGGCCGGCCTGCGAGCACTGCGAGTACCGCAGCAGCAGGCGGCTGCAACGCAGTCGGCGGAGTAAGTGTCCCAGGTATCAGTCAATGGCTGCCGGACCAGACAGCAGGAGAGCAGGCACGGCAGCCGCCGTCACCAGCTGAGCTGGTAACGGGGGGATGGGTTGCGGGAGCGTTAGCCGGCGAGCTGCCGTCGCGGAACGGGCGGGCGACTGCCGAGCATCGGGGGGACCGGTCGCCAGATCAGGCGCAGCGGTCAGCCTTTGAACGCTTCTTGCAGCTCGCTGGTGATCTGGTCGACCGTCGCCTCTATCTCGCGCTTGAAGACCTTCGGGGTACCGGTAAACACCTCGTCGAGTGCTGGTTCGATGGTCGCCTCGCCGATCACGATGAGCCCTGCCTCGCCCGCAAGGAGTTCGTCGGCCGCATCACTCAGCTCCTTGCGGGTCAGGGCCCCGCCGCCGAACCACTCGGGGATGATGCGGGCGTGCGGGTGGTCCATCCGCTTGACGACGTGCGCTTTGCCGTTCTCCTTGTCGACCACGGCCGCGTCGTACGTGCCGGCCACCGCCTCGTGCGGGTGCTCGATGGTGTCCAGCACCGTCCGCGCAGCCGCGACATTCGGGTACGTGGCGGCGTAGACGACCACATATTCTTGCTCAGCCATGACATCTCCTTGTCGCTCGGGTGTTCCTGCGGTCCGAGGCGAGGGCTGCGACCGGGGGCGTCGGCGCCCGCGCTACTGGCTGGTCTTCAGGGCACAGAACTATTTTGTCCTGGATGCGCGGCGATCGGAATAGGACCAAAGCCGCTTGAGGCTACTCTACGGCCCGACATACCGCCTCCCCCGCGCGGGTATGGCCTCCCCTGCCGCCTCAGCCGAGACTCCAACAGCGAAGTTCTTCCTCTGACCAGCCATTACGCCGTCCAGGGACCAGCACCGCACAGCTCATGCTCGCTGGAGAGCCTAGGGATCCCGGACCTGACATGGGGGCCTGCCCCTCTGCCTTAGTCGATGAGTGCTTGGGTGCCGAGGACGATGGCGAGGGCGAGCCGTTCGGCGTCCTGGGTGCCGGGTTCGGCGGTGTAGACCGTGATCCGCAGGTCGTCGCCGGCGACGATGAGGGCGTCGCAGTCCAGTGCGATGAGTCCGACGTCGGGGTGGTCGATTATCTTGTGCCGGGACTGATCCTGGGGCGAGCCGACCTCGCCGGAGGCCCACAGCTCGGCGAAGCGCGGGCTGCTCCCCTGCTGCTGGCGGGCCCGGCGAGGTACGCGGCAGCGCTTCTTGACCTCACGCGTGCCCGCCATGTTGACTAGAGACACCATCACACCAGAGACGTCGCCCCCGTTATCTTCGAGGTACTGGATAGCGCTTGTGAGGCCAGAGTGATGTGGCCGCATCCACCGACACCTGACAACTTGGCGGGACGAGGTCCACGAAGAGCAGCCGTCGGCGAGAACCGAAGACGAGTTCTCGGCTGAACACGGCTTTCGCAGGTGACTGGGCGGAACGGTCAGCCCCCGAATCCAGGCGGAGGTACCACAATGGCAACCACAGAACCAACCTGGCAGCCGTATGAAAGGCACGGCGACCTCACAACGCGAAGCGACCTGCCGGACACCGTTTTCGCATTTCCCAAGCAGCGGAAAGAGCCGTTGACTGATGCGACACATGTGCGGAATGCGGTCGCACGCTTCGATCAGGTTACCGACGTTCCCGATGCCGATCGCGCGGTGGCGTTCGCAAACATCGAGAAGGCGGCGCGTTACTACGACGTCGATCTTTCCGAGACCAATTGGCACGAACTCGGCGTTCATCCGCAGCCGAACCGCGAAGAGAGCGCGAGAAAGGGCGCCGAAACGCGTATGCGAACGGGAGAAGCCGAGGAGGCCGCGCTCAAAGGCGCGGCGACGCGAGAACGGCTCGGCATCGCCGAGGAAGCAGCGAAGAAGGCTGCGGCAACCCGCCGTCGCGAGCGCGAGGAGGCGGAGGGCCACGGAGAAACCTAGCCCGGTAGAGGCGACGCACGACCCGATTGTGTGGGGTCGGGCCGCTGGACACCGGCCATGGTCGGTGCCGTTGAGCGCGAAGTAGGCAGGGCGGTGAACTGGGCCTCGAACGCCCGCCTACGCGCAGCCGCGGGAGCACACCCGCGACATTGAACGGCTTAAGAGCGAGTTCCAACACGGACTCCTCCCGATACCTGCCAGCCGATCCCGCTGCTGCTAGGCACAGGTTTTCGTCTCCGGGGAACAGAACGTGACCTCGGGGTAGCGCGGTGACGGCTGGTCCAGCAAAGCTTGTGGCTTTTTGCGCAGGTGCTGGTCGAAGAAGGCCCGGACGTAGGCGCGGGTGATGTCCAGGGACCGGGCCCCGGGGAGGCCGGCGCCGACGTCGATACCGACTTGATCCGCTAGTAGCCCGAGGTCGGTGAAGGATGCGTGTATCGCGCCGGCGACCACGAGCCACCGTTTCCACCCGGTCAGGCGTTTCCAGTCACGCTCCCAGGTGGTCACGGCACCTTCGCCTCCCGGGGTGTAGTTCGATTGCTTGCCCAGGAAGAGAAACGGCCGTGACAGGCCGCGGTCCGGGATCCGGGCGTGAGTCGAGCCGTCCATGTCGATGCCGGCGCGGATACGGGAGTCGGCCAGCATGGCGGCGATGGCGGCTGCGCCGCCGGCGGAGTGTCCGGCCATCGCGATCCGCGACGGGTCGATCAGCCCGGCGCCCGGCCATGCCCGGTAGGCACCGGTCAGCTCGCCGAGCACGAACGAGACATCGGCTGCCCGGCCTGCCACCACCTTCTCCCAGAACCCCGGGCCCCTGCGAGGTGCCTCACGGGCCAGGGCGGCGGTGACCCGCCCATCGGGAAAGGCCGTGGCGAAGCTCTCGTACGTGTGATCAATCCCGGCCACGACGTAACCGTGGCTGGCCAGGTCCTCAGCCAGCGCGGTGAGCGCACTGCGGGAATTGGTAAAGCCAGGTGAGAGCACCACGAGGGGGAGGGAACGCTGGCCCCCCGCCGGTGTGGCATCGCTGATCGCGTTGGTCCGGACCGTGCTCAGCGCGTCCTGCGGCACACCGGTGATGCCCCTGCTGGTGAGCTGGAGTTCCGACTCCGCTGGCGTCATGTACCGGGCTCGCCGCCCGTCCGACGGCGTCGCCGGATACCACAGTGAGGCCATCAGCTCTCGTGCCTTTACCCCCGCGGCCCAGGGATCGGGACGGGAGACGTCTTTCAGGTACAACGACGTGGTACCGACCGGGGACGGACCGGTCGGCTCAGGCAGGTACGGCGTTTGTCCCGGCCCGGCCGGCGCGTCACCGGCGTCTGCGGAAGTTCCCATGGCGCCAATCATCACCGGCCAGCCCCTGCCCCGCCATTCGGAAAGCCCTGATCGGCGCCGAAGGTCGCGGCACGCCAGCTCTCGGGTGCTTCCAGGAGCGTCAGGTAGATCACTGGCCGAGCCGCACCAGCGCCTCGGTCTCGCTGCCGGTAAGCCGGAGAATCATCGCCACGCGAGTCTCAACGTCGCCGCGCATCTGCTGCCGGACGTGCTTGGCGGGGCGGTAGACGGGGCGCTCGTCTCCGACGACAACGACGTGCATTTCCCGATCGACCGGCAGAATGTACTGCGTGGCGGAACGAACCAGTGGGAACCCGATCGTGATTGTCGGCGGTGGCATGGCGGGCGGCAACGCCGCCGCCACCGTCCGGGAGGAGGGGTTCCCGGGACCGGTGGTGCTCATCAGCCGGGAACCGGGCGTCCCCTTCGGCCGTCCTCCGCTGTCCAAGACCTACCTGCGGTCCGAGGAGGATCTCGACGGCTGGTACGTAAGACCGGCCGGCTGGTACGCCGATCACGACGTCGAGCTCCGCAACGGCCCCAGCGTCGTGGCCGTCGATCCCGCCGCGCACACGGTGACCCTGGACTCGGACGAGCAACTCACCTATCACAAGGTCCTGATCGCGACCGGCGGGCGCAACCGGAAGCTCGGGATCCCGGGCGCCGGCCTGCCCGGAATCCACTATCTCCGGACCAAAGCTGAGTGCGACGCGATCAAGCAGGAGGCGGTGCCGGGCCGGCGCGCAGTCGTCGTGGGCTCGGGATTCATCGGCTGCGAGGTCGCGGCCTCGCTGACTCAGCTCGGCGTCCAGGTGACCTCGGTCTTCCCCGACCAGGTCCCGCTGGAACGGGTCCTGGGCGGCGAAGTTGGCGGGCTGATCGGCGCCATCCACCGCTCGAAGGGTGTCGACCTGCGGCCCGGAGAGCAGGTCACGGCCTTCGAGGGCACCGAACGCCTGGAAGCGGTCGTGACCGCCGCCGGTCACCGTTTCCCGTGCGATTTCGCCGTAGCGGGCATCGGCATACAGCCCGATATCCCGCCCGTCGCGGTCGACCAGGAGAACGGGATCCTGACCGACGAGCTCTGCCGGGCCAGCGCGCCCGATGTCTACGTGGCCGGTGACGTGGCGAACATTCTCCACCCGCTGTTCGGGCGGGTCCGGGTCGAGCACTACAACAACGCGGAGAAACAGGGCGCCGCCGCGGCCAGGTCCATGCTCGGCTCCACGGCCCCCTACGACTACCTCTACACCTTCTGGTCTGATCAGTACGAGCACAAGATCGAGTACGTCGGCCACGTCACCAAGTGGGACGAGTTCGTGGTCCGCGGCAGCGTGGCCGACGCCAAACTGATCGGCTTCTACCTGGTCGACGGGGTAGTGCGGGCCGCTGTCGGTCTCGACCGCGGCGGTGATCCCGAACTGGACCACGACGGCGAGATGGCGGCCTGCGCCCGCCTGGTATCGGCGCGCGCCCGGCCGGCTCCCGCCGTTCTCGCCGACGACCGCACCGACCTGTGGTCACTGGCCCGGCGCTGAGGCGCGAGGCTAGGCGTTCGAGAACAGCGGAATGTTCGCCCCGCTGGCCGGGGCCAGCGCGCTGTCCAGCAGCGCCACGATCAGCTCCGCGACGTCGGCCGGGGTCAGGCCGGGACGCAGCGCGGGATTGGCCCGACGCAACATCTCGGTGTCGACGGCGCCCGGGCTCAGGCAGATGGCGCTGATGCCGTGCTCCTTACCCTCGACCGCGATCGCCTCAGTGAGGCCGATGACCCCGTACTTGGAGACGTTGTACGCGGCCAGCCCGGGGAACTTCTCGGTGGCATAGACACCGGAGAGCGAAGCGATGTTGACGATCCGCCCCTCGCCGGCGAGAACCATGGCGTTGAACGCCGCGCGGCAGCACAGGAACATCCCCGTGAGGTTGACCCCGAGTGTCTCGTCCCACATCTGTGACGTCGTTTCGGCGAACGGCGCGGGCGTCAGCACCCCGGCCGCACAGACCAGCGCGCCTAGCTGGCCGACGTGCTCGACCTCGGCGAACAGGCGCTCGACCTCGGCCTCGTGGCTCACGTCCGCGGGTACGGGTGTGGCCTGGCCGCCCGCGTCCTTGATCCGGCCGGCCACGCGATCGAGGGCTTCGCGGTCACGGGCGGCCAGAACTACGTGAGCGCCGGCCGCCGCCATCGCCGCGGCGGTGGCCGCCCCGATCCCGCGGCTGGCCCCCGTGACCACCGCCAGCCGTCCCGCCAGCCAGTGCACCGGCTCACCCACCAGCCACTCGCTGGTAGAGCCGTTCGTGAGCGCTCAGGCTGAGTTCGAGGTCAAGCTGGCCCACGGCGTGCTCGCGGCAGGCCGGCCGCGAAATTCCGGCCACCTTTGACACCGCCTCGGCCGCAGCCTGGATGTCATCGGGCGGCACCAGGAAACCGGTCACGTCGTTCACGATCACCTCACCGAGTCCGCCGCGCCTGAACGCGACGACAGGAGTCCCGCACGCCTGCGCTTCGGCGGCGGCCAGCCCGAAAGGTTCGTCCCACCTGGCCGGATACAAGACCACGGCCGCGCGGGTCATGGCCTCCCACAGTGAGGTCCTGGGTATTCCCTGGTGAACCGTCACGTCTGGCCAAGCTCGGCGCGGGCCGATCTGTTCCCGGCTGTACTCGGCATCGTAGACGTCGCCGTAGACGTTGATCGGCACTCCGGCGGCGCGGGCGATGTCGATCGCTTCGGCGGCGCCCTTCTCCGGACTCAGCCGGCCCGCGAACAGGGCGCCCTGCCCGGCCTCCCCCGACCAGGGGATGACGCTCGTGGGCGGGTACGGCGGGAGGATCGCGTCGACGGGGACGATCCGGCGCCAGGCATCGGCCTCGAAGGCCGACACGACGGCTACCGCTGGCGGTCTGCTGCCCCGGGCCACGTGACGAACCGCCGCCGCCACAGTCTGGTCCGGAGGCAGGTGGAGCGTGTGCACCACCGGTGCCTGCAGGGTCGTCGCGAGCCGGACGGCGGGCGCGTCGAAGGCGTGATTGTGGATCACGTCGTACCGGATCATCTGCATGGCCGTGTACGCGGTGGTGAACGCGGCCTCGGCCGCCGCAGACGCTGCCGCCTCAGGTTCGCCGGTGGCTGGTCCGGCCCGGTAGAGCGTGTCCGCCAGAAGCCGGGGATCGACTCCGGTGTCGATCACCTCGACCCCCGGGATCTCCGATCCGGAGGCGGCGTAGACGTGCACCTCGTGTCCCCGCCCGGTCAGGCCGAGGGCCAGGTCGGATACGAACGCCTGCGAGCCGCCGCGCTGAGGCTCGCGGATGGCCGTCACCAGCGGCGCCATGATGGCGATCCTCATTGGGCCAGCTTCATTGGGCCAGCACCTTAAAGGCCAGATCGCGCGGCGGGTTGATGCCCAGCACCTCGAAGGGAACGGTCCTCCGGCCGCGCCGCCGGACCTCTTCGGCCGCCCTGGGATAGAAGATCCCGGCCAGCTCCACCGCTTCCCGATAGCTGCCGAACTCCACAGACATCGGTCCGGGGAAGCTGACGTACGTGTAGCCATGGGCGGCGAGCCAGTCCAGGTGGTTCGGCCAGATTATGGCCACGCACCCGCCCGGTCGACAGACCCGCTCCATCTCGGCTAGGCCCGCAGCGCCGCCGTGCCCCGGGGCGGGAGTGAAGGCCGAGCAGGCGACGACCAGGTCGGCATAGTCGTCGGGAAGCGGCAGCTCGTCGAAGAACCCCCGTATCACCCGGACCCGGTCGCCGTGATCGGCGGCCGCGAGCTTCCGCCTCAGAATCCGGCGCAACGGCCGCGCAGGCTCTACCGCGACCACCTGTTGGCCACGCTCGACGAGCTCGAGCGTGAGCCGTCCGGTGCCCGCGCCGACCTCGGCGATCCGGTCCAGGCCGCGCGGCAGCCAGCCCACGACACCGGGATGGAGCCGCTCGGCGCCGGCCAGCCGGTCATAGAGCTCCGGTTCCAGCCGGTACAGCAGTTCCCAGGCCAGGACCACGTTGGTTTGCGGGTCACCGTCCCCCTGCGGGACAAACCGGCTCGCCTCATCGCACGTAAACACGCCTAGGTCCGCGGCCGTGTAGCGGTTGCGGAGTTCCCGGCCCGCACGGGCCGGAGCCTCAGGCCTGGTCACCGACTTCAGCCCAGTTCTTGTCGGTCTCCCAGAGCCGGACCGACCGCAGCAGCCCATCGGGAAGCTCGGGCTGAAGCCGTTCCCAGAAGGCCAGGGCCAGGGTTTCCGTGGTCGGGATGCGTCCCTTGAGCCAAGGGACATCGGTGTTCAGGTTGCGGTGATCCACGTCGTGAATGACCAGCCTGTTGATGACGTCTGACAGTATTTTCAGGTCCAGGACGTAACCGGTGGCCGGGTCGATCTCGCCGGCCACGATCACCTCCAGGACGTAGTTGTGCCCGTGCAGATTCGCGCATTTCCCGAACAGGCGCCGGTTCTCGTCGTCGGACAGGTCCGGGTCGCACAGCTGGTGCGCGGCATTGAACGATTCGCGGCGGCCGACCAGAACAGTCATAAAGTCCGGTCCTCTTTCGCGAGCTTTTGCTAACGATAGACTACATGAGTGAGCTTGCCGCAGATCGAGGCGGACCTGGCCTCGCTGGGCTGTCTGGGTGAAATGAACCTCGGGCTGATCCGGGGGCGTGGGCGGCGGGCTAAACCCGGTCCTTGAATCGGAACCCGAGCACTGCTGCCTCCTCATCCCGGCAGCCACGCCATGACGTCAACGGGAGCACTATGACCCACCAGCCAATCCCCGATGGTGCCGACCGGACGCCAGCTCCGCCGAAGCCAAGTTCGGCCAACGGCACACGGCCGGGTTCGGCGCTGCTGGTAGCTCATGAGAGCCCGGCCTTGGACGCCACCGGTCAGGCCGTGGACCAGGACGGGGTGCAACCCTCCATCGACGTGAACGGGGCGCACCCGCCGGTGGACCTGGAGGGGGAGCAGCGCGTCGTCGATCTGGACGCCGCGGAGCGGGCCGCCGCGGACTTCCTCGCCGCGCTCGGGATCGACCTCGACCGCGAGGAACGGCGAGCCACGCCTGCCCGGATGGCCCACGCCTACGCAGAGTTGCTGGCCGCGCAGCCGTTCCGGCTCACTACCTTCCGGAACGACGAGGGCTATGACGAGCTGGTGCTGGCTCGCGCCATCCCGTTCCGTACTCTCTGCGAGCATCACATGCTGCTCTTCTCCGGCGTCGCGCACGTCGGCTACCTGCCCGGGGAGCGCATCCTCGGGTTGTCCAAACTGGCCCGCCTGGTTGAGCACTTTGCCGCCCGGCCGCAGACCCAGGAGCGGCTGACCATGCAGGTCGCCAAGTGCCTCGACGCGAATCTTCACCCCCGGGGTGTCGGCGTGGTGATGGAGGCCGAGCACACCTGCATGACCCAGCGCGGCGTCCGCGCCCTCGGCGCCACAACAGTCACCTCCGCCCTGCTTGGCGGTCTGCGCACCGACCCGCGCTCCCGCGCCGAGTTCTTCGCCCTGGCCCGCGTGCCTAATCCTCCTGCCGGATAGACCGGGATCAGTTCTCCCGCGGCTAGCTCCTGCGCAGCACCGCGGCCTGTTTCTCCAGAGGGAGGATCTCGGAGCCGAAATCGGGATACGCGTCAAGCCAGAGCCGCAGTACTTTCTGCATGTCCGGGACGACGAGGTCGTCGAGGACAGCGGTGGCAACCGGGCTCAGTAGCCCGCTCAGCAACGGCAGCGCCGGATAGCGGGCCTGGTGACCGGTGGTCGCGGGCGGCCCGTCAACGAAGAGGAGATCGATCCCCTTCAGGTCCTCCCAGGCCCGCCTCGCGTACCACGAGTAGGTCTCGCCATCAAGGCTGAAACTCTCCAGCGGGGCGTCCCGTACCTCGGCCAGATCG
>Ga0209693_10000676_pt1 | contig 13996 bp, 10 predicted proteins | sample HubBroMetageWRM3_FD_188345 | JGI IMG/M metagenome (GOLD analysis project Ga0209693, IMG submission 188345) | Warmed soil microbial communities from the Hubbard Brook experimental Forest, New Hampshire - Hubbard Brook CCASE Soil Metagenome WRM 3... | ecosystem: Environmental > Terrestrial > Soil...
GGATTTTGCTCAGCCCAACCCGCGTGCGGCGATGCAAACGGAGGATGCGCGGCCGTCGCCGAACTCACTACATGCCCCTCGCCATCGAGCAGAACAGCCCGTGTGCCGCCAGTCCCTACATCAATCCCCAAAAGTTTCATCGCCATCGCACTCCGATACACTCCCTTCGGCGCGCATAGAAGCGCAGCGACGGCCTTCCGGGGACCGCTGCGACAAACTCCTCTCAGCGCTTCTGCGCCAGAGCCATCTCAAAATCAGCAGCCGCCTTGTCGATCCCCGCAGCCACGTTCTCAATTGTCTGCGCCACCCCCGGAATCTGCGCCTCCGCCTCTTTCCATTTCTTCTCATCCATATATTCATGCACCGCTGCCACTGTCTTCGCCCCATACCCCGTGTAGGCGCCCGGCGCGTAAATCTGATTCTTGAACCAAGGACGCTCCGGCAATCCCTTCTCATTCAAGAACAGCCGCGATATCCGCAGCAAATCCGCATTCAAAGTCTCCAAGGACTGTGGCGCCAAAGCCGGCGAGCTCGCAGCCTGCCACGCCGCCAGCGCCTTGGAATATCGCTCCGCACTCTTCTTCAGAGTCTCTATGGAATTTTTCATCGGCGTAAAGTTCATGTAAGGCGGCACCGCTTCGGCGGGCGGCGGCACGAAAGTTTTGCGCGGGTCCGCCGACGCCGTAAACACGCCCTCCTGCAATTCCAAATTGCGTTCGGTAATCTCGTCCTGCTTGTCCTTTAGCAATTTCTCCAGTTCCGTTTCGTATTTTGCGATCGCTTCCGCTTGCGGCGCATAGTCCACAGGAATAAAATCAGCCCCGGCCAAACGCAAAATGGCCGTCCCGGCAGTCTGCGCCAAGGCCCGCCCGTACGAGAAATCCGTATCCACGAAATGCGTGTACCAGTAAAAATCGTCGTAGATCGAATGGTACTGGGTGCCATCTTCCTCGCCGCCAAATCCCACGTCCAACGACGAGATGCCTGCGAAATCCTGGAACGCCGTATAGTCCGACCCGTCTCCTAACGCGAAAATTTCCAAGTCCGCGCGCTTGCGAGCCTCCGCGCGTTCTTCAGCATTCTTCGCCTCACCAATGCTCACCAGATGCGCGCGCTGAAAAACCGATAAATGCGTCTCCGGATCCTGAATGTCGTGCGTCACACCGCTGATTACTTCCTGCAAATCCTGCGTGCCGCCCGCGCCAAAATGACCGCGCTCATTGCTGTCGGAATTGATGTATGCCACAGCATGCTGCTGCAGTTCCGCCAAATGCGTTTCCACCCACTCCACGGACCCCAGCAGTCCGGGCTCTTCTCCATCCCACGCGCAATAAATAATCGTCCGTTTCGGTGTCCAACCCTGCTTGTGCAGCTCGCCGAGCATGCGCGCCTCCTCCAGCATCTCCGACTGGCCCGAAATCGGATCGTCCGCGCCATTCACCCACGCATCGAAATGGTTCCCGCGGATCACCCACTGCCCGGCATTGTCGCTGCCATGCAGCGTGCCAATCACGTCGTAAATCGTTTTCATGTCCCAATTGGATGCGACTTTCAAATGTACTTTCGCCGGTCCCGGACCGACGTGATAAGTGATCCCAAGCCCGCCGCGCCAATTCGCCGGAGCCACCGGACCCTGCAGCGCGGAAAGCAGCGGCAGCGCGTCAGCATAAGAAATCGGCTGCACTGGAATTTTCGTAATGGTCTTTGCATCCTTAATGGCCAGGCGTTTCGCATCCGCAGTCGCGCCCACGCCCGGTGTCAACGGATCGCCCGGATAATCCGTATCCATCACGCTGCCGCGCTGCACCCCCTCGCGCGGCCTCCATCCCCCCGTCGGATAATCGTCGCCCTGAAAATATCCGTCCCCGCGCGGGTCGGAGTAAATGATGCAGCCAATCGCGCCATGCTCAGCCGCGACCTTGGGCTTCGTGCCGCGCCAACCGGAGCCGTAGCGCGCGATCACGATTGCGCCCTTCACCGAAATTCCCATGCGATCCAGTTGCTCGTAGTCTTCGCGAATCCCGTAATTCACATACACCAGCGGCGCGGTCACGTCTCCATCCGCGGAATAAGCGTTGTAAGTCGGCAGCTGTTCCGCCGTCTGATTGCTCGTCGGATCAATCGGCAGGGCGGGCTCTTGCAACTTCGCGCGGGATCGCGTTGGTTCCAGCAACTCGACGACGCGTTCCTTCGGCGTCGGAAATAGCACGCTGAAAGTTTCGATATGCGCGTCCAATCCCCACTCCTTCATTCGCGCCAGGATCCATTCCGCGTTGTCCTTCTGATAAGGCGAGCCCACATGATGAGGCCGCGCGCTCAGTCGCCGCATGTTCTCGCGAATGTTTCCCGGTACGATGCCATCCTGAAACTTTTTCTCCAAAGTGATTTCCGAAGCCGCGGACGCCTTGCTGTAGCCCGCGATCGTCGGCGAAGTCTGCGCGTTCGCAGCCTGTCCCGGCGTGATTTGAGCCGAGAGCAAAGCAGTAATCGTAAGCATCGAGCAGCACACCGAGCGCAAGGACATGAAAGGTTTCTCCTGAAATGAAATGGCCGGCTCAAACGGGACACGTGCGCGCAAATCGTCATGCACAAGATTACCGACGCACGTCCAGCACGCGGCGTTTCAGAGCCGTTGCATTCTCATACCATCGCGGCGCACATGCCAGCGGATTCTTTTATCGTGAGGAACGGAAAGGAGGGAACTAGCGCGCGGGGAAGGCGATCGGCAGACTCGACGCTCCCGGCCCAGAAGCGTCCCTTTTAGAGCTGAATAAGCTTAGCAGATGGCGAGTTCCGATCATCCTTCGAGCCTGTCTCTGACAGGCTCGAAGGGCCACCACAAAACCCTAAGCCCTCGTGCGGCCCTGGCCGCTGCGGCACCTATTTTCCCGGCGCTTCGGCCTGCTTATTGCCACCACGTTTACCCAGGCCGAACGTCGGATGGTCTTTCGTACCGCCAATTTTAATAGGCACGTCGCTTCCACCGTGTTTCCCTTTGAAAAATGGATCAGCAGCCTTCAGAAAAAATGATTTTGCGCCCGTAGTCGTCTGCGAAAGCTTGGCCTGCATCAACAGGTCGCCATTGAAATCCATTGCCGTACTGTCAATATTGTAAGTCCCGTCCAAATGCACTGACGCGCCCTCTACCGCAAAACTCAAGCTCGAAAACGTCACCACCGCGTTGGCGAGTCGGAAATTTCCGCGGAGATCAGACGCAACCTCGCTGATATCCGTGTCCTTCGGCTTTCCCTGTCCTTTGCGGCTCAGCGTGTCTACCTTCCCCTGCACGGTCGCGCTGGTAAACTGCGCGTTGCCCACTCCGAATGCCCCCACAAGCTTCATACGGTCCAGAAAATCGTCCGCGCCTTCCGGAACATCGATCGTGGTCTTGAGGTTCGCGGCCCCAGTCATCAATGGCTCATCGGACTTGACCGCCAACCGCAGCAAATCCTCGATGCGTGCGTTATCAGATGACGCATTCAAGTAGATTGTCCGGCCCTTGATCTCCTGGCTGACGTCCACGATCTTGCCGCTCGCCAGCAACGTGGTATGCAGAAACTTGGCCGTCACGCCCTTCAATATCACGTCGCCGTTGGTTCCATTCACCAGCGCCGAAAAATCCGTGTGCAGCGCCATGGGTTTGCCGCCAGTGCGTAGCCCGAAGTCCGGCGTATCCGTGTAACCTTCCACCGACAGATAATCCAGTGGCCCCGAAAATTGCCCTTTCGACGAAAGAATCCCGCGCAGGCCTTTCAACGTACCCAGGTCCGCATTCTGGAATGCGTAATGGCCGTTGGCAGGAGTCTCGCTTGGTTCTTCCGCCTCCCACGGCCCGAACTCGCCTGTCGCATCAATTTCACCCTTTGGAATCGCGTTGGTCAACAGGGCGTGAAATTGTGCGGGACGATCGAAACTCAGGTCGTGCAGATCAAGATGATGAATCGGGAATTCGCGCGGCGGCTTGTCCGATTGCGCTCGCAGCACCTCGATGCTCGCATCGTCCGCGCGCACTTCGCCAATCAGCACCGGATATTTCTTCCCCAAATCCTGATCAGTCTTATGAATCAGCGGCTCACTGCCTGGAACGTGCGGCGGAGTGTGAATCTGCAATCCGTCCAACTGTACGAACGAAATGTATGGCCTGGGCTGCAGCAAGCCCGCTAATTGCGCATACATCGAAACCGTCTTCACTTCGATAAGCGGCGGAATGTCGGTGCGTCCCTTGTGGCGCAACACGAGCCCGGTGATAGTCACATGCATGCGTGGAAACATGGTGACGTCGAAATCCGAAAATTCCACCGTGCTCGCAAAATGCGTCGCCAGTACTTTCTGCATGCGCTCGCGAACGAGGCCATGAATGTTCGCGCGCAGCAAAAATCCCGCCGCCACCAGCAGCACCAGAACAATCGCGCCTGCGACCATCCATTTACGCATAACTTACTCGCCTATCCTTTTCGCGGTTCCGCGGCGCCCTTAACCGCCCCATCGTAGTCGAGTCGCCCCGCAAGCTCTCTACCGCAAACGCTGTATAGCCCGGAGCATTTCACTTGGCGAAGCCGCCATTCCCGCTTAACGATCACGCCGTCGCTCGGCTCTGATTCCGACCGCAGGGCTCCCGAAGCGTGGATTATTCCATAAAAGGCAGTGCGCCATCGCAGATTGCAAGTTCAGGCGCGCGAAGCAGCAGAACTCGCAACCAACTCCCGCCCAGACGCTCCCGCCAGCGCCGTAAAAAAATTCACGCTGACAGTTGCCTGCTCCGAAGCAGGAAACTCCTACTCGCGCCCTTCGAACAAATCTCTCCCTTCCACCAGCCGCGAAGTATTTCCCACCAGCCACGATGGCACCGGATAACTTCCCACCACAGTAGTTTTGATTCGCGGATTCACGGGGTCTCCTCCCGTCGAAGAGACGGTGCGACACAAAACACCGCGCCCAACAAATTCGGTGATAACCCCGATAAGAACGCCGTTGTCGCTCCAGGCCGCACGCTGCCCATCGCCATCCTCGTGGCTGGCATAGTGAATTGAGTTAACGCTTCGCTTGGCCTTCTCGCCGCCGACGTCGCGCGTAGAAATCGGGCGAACATCGGCCAATTGGATTGCCGTCCGCGCGTCCAGATGTATACTGGCCCGCGAACGGCGCTCGCACCCCCTCAGCGCGAATCACAAATCGCGCGCCGCAGCCGCCGGAGGACCACATGCCCATCGTTGATGCAAAAAGCAGTCTCGCGTCAGTCATACAGGAATACGGCCGCCCCGATATTCACGTCGGCGCTGGAGAAGATGAATCTCCCTACGTGCCGTTCAAAGAAAATGTTTTTATCCGCCATCTCGCTTTCGATGTGCGCACCAATTCTTTCGCCAACATCCTCTGGGTGAAAAAAGGAGGCATGCTCGGCCGCCACCGCCATCGCGGGCCCATCTCCGCCTGCACGCTGGAAGGGAGTTGGCGTTATCTGGAATATGATTGGGTCGCGCGCCCCGGCAGCTACGTTCGCGAAAACCCCGGCGTAATTCACACCTTGGTCTCCGACGATCCCAACGGCATGAAAACAATTTTCTTCCTGAATGGCTCGCTCGAGTTTTACGACGACCACGACGTGCTGCTCGACACCCTCGATGTTTTCTGGTTCATCGACCACTACCTCAGCCACTGCCGCGCCCACGGCCTGAAGATCAACCAGAAGCTCTGGATCTAACTGCGGCGTAATGAGGAGCAAGAACATGTCCGCACCATACCGCGCCGACCACGTTGGCAGCTTTCTGCGTCCCCCCGAACTGCTCGAAGCGCGCCGCGCCGTTGCGCAAGATCCCCAGCGCCTGCACGCCATCGAAGATCGCGACATCCAGCGCGTCCTCGCCAAGCAAGAAGAGCTCGGCTTCGACATTTTCACCGACGGTGAATTCCGCCGCCGCAATTTCATGAGCGACTTCACCGACGCCGTCGAAGGTTTCGACCTGGGCGACGCCGTCGCGCGCGCCTGGAAAGCCGGCCAGGAAAAAGTAGCGCCTGTCAGTAGCGTCACCGGCATCGTCACCCGAAAACTGCGCGCCGTCGAGCCGCTCACGGGGCGCGAGCTTCCATTCCTCAAAAAACACAGCCCCGGCAACATAAAAATGACCCTGCCCAGCGCCACGCAATTTCCCGCCATCTCGTTCAAACGCGGCGTTACCGACAAAATTTACAAAGATCACTCCGAATTGCTCTGGGACATCGTCGCCATTATGAAAACCGAGCTGGCCCGACTCTCCGCCGAGGGCGTCAAATACATTCAGATTGACGCGCCGCGCTACAGCTACTTCATGGATCCGAAATGGCGCGAATGGATTCGCACCGAAATGAATGTCGCGCCAGACGCGCTGCTCGATGAATCCATCCGCGCCGATAATGCCTGCTTCACCGCCGCCCGCCGCCCCGGCGTCACCCTCGCTATGCACCTCTGCCGCGGAAATAATCGCAGCCACTGGTACGCCGAAGGCGGCTACGATGCCATCGCCGAAAAGCTTTTCGCCACCATGGCCGTGGATCGTTTTCTGCTCGAATATGACGACGATCGTTCCGGCACCTTCCAGCCGCTGCGCCTGGTCCCGCGCGAAAAAACCGTCGTCCTCGGTCTGATCAGTTCGAAGAAGCCACAACTGGAAAACGCGGACGACGTCGTCCGCAGAATCGAAGACGCCGCGCGCTATTTCCCATTGGAAAATCTCGCGCTAAGCCCGCAATGCGGCTTCGCCTCTACCATGGAAGGCAATCTCCTAACCGAAGAAGAGCAGTGGTCCAAGCTGCGCCTCGTCTCAGACGTCGCACGCCGTGTCTGGAGCTAAGCGCTAGATTTCATCGCCGGCAGGGTCGCTTGACATTCCCAGACGGGAAGAGAAGAATCGCCGCGAAAGTAAATCGTACAATCGCGCGATAAACGCGCGCCGCGCCCATTCCGCGCGCAGCCCGGAATCCGCGCTAGTCGGTTCGCAAACCGCACTCAACGAGGAAGGTACACCATGCTCTCCACTCCCTACATTGACGGCAAGCCCATCGAAGTTTCCCCCTCCGCCATGTCCGACGTCCTAAACCCAGCCAATCAAAAACCATTCGCCAGAATTTTCATGGGCCAGGAACAACACATGCGCGCCGCGATTGACGCCGCCCATGCTGCAAGAGCAGCCTGGGGAAGTTCCCCCGCAGCCCTGCGCGAAAAAATTCTCCACCGCGCCGCGGACGAGCTCGAAGCCGCTACCAATGACATTGTGGATCTGCTGATCGGCGAGGGCGGCTCGACATTCGGAAAAGCCCATTTCGAAATCCCCTTCGCCGCCAATATGTTGCGCTCCATCGCCGGCGAAGCGCGCCGCGTGCAAGGCGACGTTTTTCCCTCCGACGTTTCCGGCCTCCTCTCCCTCGCGATCCGCCGCCCTCTAGGAGTTGTCGCCGGCATCTCTCCATTCAATTTCCCGGTAGTGCTCGCGCTAAAAAAAGTCGCGTTCGCGCTCGCCACCGGCAACACTTTCGTCCTCAAGCCATCGGAAGAAACTTCGCTCGTAGGTCTGAAGCTGGCCGAAATTTTCGAAAAGGCTGGCCTGCCTCCCGGAGTCCTCAACGTCGTTCCCGGCGACGGTCCCACGCTCGCCCGCGTCCTTTTCGACGATCCCCGAGTGAAACTGATTTCCTTCACCGGCTCGACAGCCGTCGGACGGCACATCGCTGTCGAATGCGCCAAAAAAGGCAAGCGCGTGATTCTGGAAATGGGTGGCAAAAGCCCGCTCATCGTGCTGAAGGATGCCGACATGGATTACGCCGTGGATACCGCCTGCTTCGGCATCTTCATTCATCAGGGGCAGATCTGCATGGCTGGCTCGCGCATCATCGTCGAAGCTCCGATCTACGAAACATTCCTCCAGCGTTTCGCCGCGAAAGCTAAAACTCTGCAAGTGGGCGACCCGCGCGACCCGCACACAGTAATCGGCCCGCTGATCCGCTCGTCGCAATGCCAGATGATCGATCGCAAAATCAAGGAAGCCGTCGCCGCAGGTGCCCGCGTCCTGACCGGCGGCACCTACGAGGGAAATTTTTATCAGCCCACGGTAGTAGCAGACGTAACTCCGAACATGGCCGCCTTCCGCGACGAACTTTTCGGCCCAGTCGCCGCTGTCACGCGCGCCGACAACGCCGATCACGCCCTCGCGCTCGCCAATAATTCCTCCTACGGCCTGTCCGCCGCGGTACTTACCAATGATTTGCAGCTAGCCATGCGCTTCGCTCTCGAACTCGAAGCCGGCATGGTGCATCTGAACGGGCCAACGGTGCACGATGAGCCGACAGTTCCATTCGGCGGCGTGAAAGATTCAGGCAGCGGTCGCGAAGGCGGCCGCTGGTCAGTAGAGGAAATGACCGAAGTAAAGTGGGTAACAATCCAAATGGGCCGCCGCCACTATCCATTCTAAGCGCGGCTCACGGCGCGTTTGCACCAACCAGAAGGTCTTTGCAGGTCGTAGACTCAGCCACGACATCCCGACCACGAATTTAGAGCGGCTTTAGCCGGTGAAGTACAGGTTTTGAATTCGCCGCGCTCGTCACTCAACAATCAAAAAATACTGTCTCCCCGGGTCCCTGCATAATCACATCCCATTTCAGCACGCCGTCCATCCCCGACGCGTTTCGAGCAATCAAAGTCCCGCGCCGCCCGGCCTCCACCAAACCCAAAACGAAATCTCCCGCATTCCCCGCCGAATCCGGAAAATAAATCCGCGTCACCACGCGGCGCATCAATCCGCGCATAAAGACAGAAACCGCAATATGCGGCGCCTGCAATTTTCCGTCCGGCCCCGGCACCGCCCCAGGCTTTATGGTCGTAAAACGAAATTTCCCATCCTCATCTGTCGGAATTCGTCCGTAACCTTGAAAGCCCGCCTCCACAGGTTTCTCCTGCAGATCTTCCGGATGCGCATATTTCCCATGCGAATTCGCCTGCCACAATTCGATGATCGCGTCCGGCACTCCCACGCCATCCGCATCCAGCACGCGCCCCTCAATCGTCACGCGTTCGCCCGCCACTCCGGGCCCCGCAAGTTCGACGCGATTCAGCCGCTCCATGCCAATGCTGAAAAATGGCCCAACGGTCTGTGAAGTAGTCGCGCGCAAAGTCATCCTATTTCTCCATCGGCGTCGCTTCGCGACCGTTCAAAATAATGTCAAATTTATATCCCAGCGCGTGCCCCGGAATCGTGCTCTCCCAATCGAACACCGAAATCAATCGCTGGCGAGCAGCCTCATCAGCCGTGCAGTTGTAAATCGGATCAAACTCCAGCAGCGGATCCCCGGGAAAATACATTTGCGTCACCAAGCGCGTCGCAAACGCCGGACCAAACACAGAAAAATGCACGTGCGCCGGCCGCCACGCATTGTGATGATTCCCCCAAGGATATTCCCCCGGCCGCACAGTTATAAAACGATAGCGCCCCTCGCCATCTGTCATCGCATAGCCATGCCCGCTGAAATTCGGGTCCAGCGGCGCCTGATGCTGATCCACTTTGTGTCGGTAGCGCCCCGCGGCGTTCGCCTGCCATACCTCCACCAGCGTTTTTCGCACCGGCTTTCCATCCTCGTCCAGCACGCGCCCGCTCACGATGATGCGCTCCCCCAGCGGTTCGCCGGTATGTTGCCGCGTCAGATCGCAAGCCTTCACGTTCACCGTTTCCGGCGCGAACACCGGCCCGGTAATTTCCGAAAGCGTGTGCGGCAAATAAACCAGCGGCTGCGATGGCGCGCGCTTCAGCGACGATTTATAGGTGGGATGCAAATACTCCGGCTGCGTTCCAGCAACCGCGCGCCGGTAGCCGGCCAGTTTGCTCATAGGATATTCCTCGCCATAACTATACATTGCGCGCGAATGAAGATCGCCCCCTTCACTCCGCGCCCCCACTGCCAACGTACGCCGCGGCCGTCCGCGCGCGCTCGGTTTGGCGAATCTAGGCGGGCGGCCTCTTTCTTGTCAAGGCCGATTATCGAAATAGCGTGCGCCTATCGCCCAATTCGTGTATCCTGCGCCGTTTCCGGGCCGTGGTCCAGGAGAGCTTCGATGCTTCGCCCTAATAATCACAAATCTGTCAAACGCTCAAAACCCGCCAAAGCTGCCAATCGCGCTGCAATGCCACGGTTGCAATCACCGGCGATTTCCCCCGCCGCGCCGCCCACTCCCTCCGCGCAGATTGACGCGCTCACCGGCGATCCCGATTTCATGACGTCGCTCGCTCGCGGACTCGCCGTCATCCAGGCCTTCTCCCAGAAAAAACGCCAACTCACCATTTCGCAAGTCAGCAACAAAACGGGCTTCTCGCGTGCCGCCGTCCGCCGCTGCCTTTACACCCTCGCAAAACTCGGTTTCGCCGGCTCCGACGACAATCGTCACTTTTTTCTGCAGCCGCGCGTCCTCGCACTCGGCCATTCCTATATCTCTTCCATGCCGCTCGCCACCGCCGCGCATCCCATCCTCGAACGTTTCAGCCGTATGATGCACGAATCCTGCTCCATCGCCACTCTCGATGGCCTGGATATCGTTTACGTCGCGCGCGCCAACGTCACCCGCATCATGGCCATTGACCTCGGCGTCGGCAGTCGTTTGCCGGCCTTCTGTACTTCGATGGGCCGCGTGCTGCTCGCGAATTTACCACCTGACGAGCTCGAATCTTTTCTCGCGCGCATTCAATTCACGCGTTACACCAACCGCACCATCATAACCGCCGATAAACTCCGCCCAGTCCTGCGCACGGTTCTGCGCAACGGTTACGCCATCGTCGATCAGGAACTCGAGCTCGGCCTCCGCTCCATGGCCGTGCCGATTCAAAGCCCGAGCGGCCAGGTGGTAGCCGCGGTCAACGTTGGCGCCCACGCTCAGCGTGTCTCGAATCAAGAGATGCTAAACAATTTCCTGCCGCATCTGCGCGCTGCCGCACAGGAACTTTGCATGTTGTTGCGCTGACGAGCGCAAGCATGCTCGCGAGAATGATAGCAACGAGCAATAGATGAGCATGGATACGAAAGACTATTCGAAGCGCTACGAAACCACCCTCGTAGCCATCCTGTTCTTTTCCTGGGGCACGGTCTTCCTCGACCGCATGTCGCAGCTCTACCTCGCCCCCTACATCGCTCCCGAATTCCATCTGACCCACGAACAAGTCGGCATGCTCGCCTCGGTCCTCGCCATCACTTGGGCCGTTTCCACTCTATTTTTTGGCGCGCTCTCCGACCGTTTCGGCCGTCGCAAAATCCTCATCCCCGCGGTCTTCGCTTTTTCACTCCTGTCCTGGGTCTCCGGTATCGCGCACACTTTTCACCAGCTTCTGCTCGTCCGTGCGCTGATGGGCATCGCCGAGGGTCCCTGCTGGTCTATCATGACTGCGCTCATCGAAGAATCCTCCACGCCCAGCCGCCGCGGCCGCAACATCGGCATCGTCGTCAGCGCCGGCGCACTGGTCGGCCTAGCCGTCGCGCCAATTCTCACCACGCAAGTCGCCGCGCGCTTCGGCTGGCGCTGGGCCTTCTTCGTTTGCGGCGTGCCCGGAATCGTAATGGGCCTACTGATGTGGAAATTCGTGAAGGAGCCGCCGAAAAAATCTGGCGCCGACGGCGAACGCCTCCACCAACCAAGATTCCGCGATTATTTCACCATCTTGCGCTATCGCAACGTGTGGCTATGCTGCGTCGGCGCCGCAGGTTTCATCTCCTGGCTATTCTTGTCCAACGTCTTCGCGCCGCTCTACATCACCGAAGTCGCGCATCAGAAACCCACCACCGCCGGATTTCTCCTCGGCGCCACAGGCCTGGGCAGTTTCATCCTCGGCTTCCTACTGCCCGCGCTCTCGGATCGCTTGGGGCGTAAGCCCGTACTCCTTGCCATGGCCGCAATGTCTGCGCTTGTCCCGCTCGTGCTCTTGATCCAGCCGCTCTACGCCTACCCGTGGCTTCTCGCCGCGATTTTATTTCTCACCAACGCGGGGCAGGGCATGCCCACTCTAACCATGGTGCTGATTCCCACGGAAAGCGTGCCGCCGCAATTCGCCGCCACATCCATCGGTCTGGCGACGCTCGTCGGCGAAGTTTTTGGCGCGACGATCGCACCCACTCTAGGCGGCGCGCTCGCAGAAAAACACGGCCTCGGAATCACGCTGCTCATGTCCGCGGGAGGCGCCGGCCTTCTATTCCTGGTTGCGCTGTTCCTGAAAGAAACCGCTAACGTCAGACACGGCGCCGCACATCCGCAACCCGTCGCCGAACCGCTCCACTAACGTGCAGCACACATGCGCGCCATAGACTATTTCGACAAGCAATCCGAAGCACTCCCCGAACAGGAAATCCTAGACCACTGCAAAATAAAACTAGGCGGCGTGAAATCTCCAAAACAGTAGAATTCGTGACAGAAATCGCCAAGACTCCCGCAGGCCAGATCGATCGCAAACTACTCCGCAAGCCCTACTGGTCCGCCACCGACCGCGCCGTCCACTAGCAGCTCGCGAGCGTCACGGATTGGATCCGCGGTCGCGTTCTTGCGCATTCTCATTTTCCTTCAGACTCTCATTCGCCCGAAAAATCACATAACTCCGAATCGCCGCCGCATCCCCCTTCGAAATCTCCTTCGCAAAAGAAACCATCCCATTCTCCCGCAGCAACCCTCCCAACACGACGCTGAACCACTGATCATTCGTCAAAGTGCTCGAATAACGCAGGTCCGGCAACACTCCGCCGCTAACCGCCACATCCCCATGGCAATTCCCGCAAAATCTCTGATACATCTTCTCGCCCCGACGTACCGTCGCCGCATCAGCCAAAGACGCAGGCGGATGCAAAACTTCCGGCTCCATCTCCGGCAGCGCAGGCAAAACCGCTTTGCCTCCAAGCTTGAACGCCAACATGCGACTAACGTTCCGCACGCGCCCCGATTTCAGTGCAGGCTCACCAGCAGCCAATGGAAAAACTCCGCCCCATCCTGCCAAAATCGCCACATACTGCTCGCCATTCACCATGTAACAAATCGGCCCCGCAATCGCGCCCGTCTGTATCGCGTAAGACCACAACTTCGCGCCGGTGTCTGCCCGATACGCTTCGAAATTTCCCTTCGCCGTCCCCTCGAACACCAGATTGCCCGCCGTAGAAACCACTCCGCTATTCCACGCCTCAGGACGATCCACATCCCACGCCTGCTTCTGCTGAATCGGATCCCAGGCCACCAACCGCCCCCTCACGCTGTTCATAATCGCTTTTTTAATCTGCGGATTTTGCGGCATCCCCGCAGCCGCGAAGTCGGTCCCCGTATCGAACCCCAAATTTTTCGCGTGAAAATCCGCATCCGACTTGTACGGAAATCCCACATCCTGAATCGGAATGTAAACCAATCCCGTCACGGGGCTAAAAGACATCGGTTGCCAGCCATGCGCACCCAAAGGTCCGGGAATGACCACTTCCGAATTGCGTCCCGGATAACGCGCGAGCGCGGTCTCCACAGGCCGCCCAGTTTTCATGTCCACTCCGCTGGCCCATGTAATATGCGTATAAGGCGCCGCCGAAATCAGCGACCCTGTCGCGCGATCCAGCACATAAAAAATCCCGTTCTTCGGCGCGTGCAGCAAAACTTGCCGCGCCCGACCTTCAATCGTCAAATCCGCCAAAATCATTTGCTCGTCGGAATCGTAGTCCCAAGCCTCATCCGGATTTTCCTGGTAGTGCCACACGTATTCACCCGTCTCCGGCCGCAGCGCCACAATCGAGCAGGTAAATAAATTATCGCCGCCGTGCGGGCTGCGAATCCGCGGATTCCACGGTCCGCCATTCCCCACTCCAATAAAAAGCAGATCAAGCTCCGGATCGTACACAATTGAATCCCACACCGTTCCGCCACCGCCGTATTTCCACCACTCTCCGGTCCATGTCTTCGCCGCCTTCGCCAAAATTGGATTCTCAAACCGTTTTGCGGGATCCCCCGGCACCGTGTAGAACCGCCACGCCA
>Ga0209693_10000679_pt1 | contig 13962 bp, 12 predicted proteins | sample HubBroMetageWRM3_FD_188345 | JGI IMG/M metagenome (GOLD analysis project Ga0209693, IMG submission 188345) | Warmed soil microbial communities from the Hubbard Brook experimental Forest, New Hampshire - Hubbard Brook CCASE Soil Metagenome WRM 3... | ecosystem: Environmental > Terrestrial > Soil...
GCCGTTGTTCCGCGACCTCGTCCTGGTCTGCCGCTCCGATCGCGCCACCCGGCCTGTCATCGCCGCCGCCCTCGCCGTCTTCGCGAGCCACGTCGCGCCACCGGTCGGCTAGAACGTCAGGCGGTCACCGGCTCCTTGCGCGGCACCCAGCTTTTCTCTTCGCCGGCATAGATCGCGCCCGGATTGCCGCGTACCGTGGTGCGCCACATCATGCGCTGTTCCTTGTCGGCGTCGTACCAGGTCGCGGCGTGGACCAGGCAGCGATTGTCCCACACCACCAGGTCGCCCACCGTCCATTCATGAACATAGACGAACTCGGGGCGCGTCATGTGGGCCATCAGTTCGTCCAGCAGAGCGGCGCCGTCGCCATGCGGGCCGGGCTGCATGCCGACGAACGGACCCTCATGCCAATCCATCTGGCCCCATTCGCAGATGTATAGCGCCGGCTTGCCCGTGACCGGATGGATACGCACAACGGGTTGACGTTGCGAGCGGGCATGCGGCGGTTGCTCTTCGACCTGCCGGCCCGCCAGCACGGCGTCGCGCGAGCGGCTCATGCCGGGCTGGCAGTGCAGCCCCTGCAGCCCCTCGACCTTCGCCTTGAGATGCGACGGCAGGGCTGCGTAGGCCGCGGTGCAATCGGCGAACAGGGTCTGGCCTCGGTCGCGCGCAACCGGCGTCACGGCATAGAACAGCGAGATGTCCGGCGGCGGCCGGCGATAGCTTTGGTCGGTGTGCCAACCCTTGCGGTGCGGATACTGCACCGGCAGGCCGCCGTCGGCGGTGAGCGGCGGATCGGGCCGCTTGGGCGGTGGGCGGTTCACCGGCGCCATGTTCGAGACCATGAAGATCTCGGGCACCGTCGCATGCACAGAAGTGACCGAGGTCAGCGTGTAGCGGTAGTCCTCGACCTCGCTCCCGAACAGCCGGCTGAGACAGACCAGCAGCTCGGGCTCCGCGACGATCTCGTGCAGGCCCGGAATCAGCAACAGTCCGCCCGCCGCCGCCAGCGCCTCCGGCAATCCCTCGGGCATCTTCTGCGAAAGCGGCTTGGCAAGCTTCACCGCCGCGCCGAACGCGGCGCCGGGCAAAGGCCGGGCAATTTCGAATTCGGCGCTCATACACGCTCCTCCAGCCACTGCGTTGTGGACGACCTCGCGCATTGTAATTCAAAATCCATGCCGGGGATAAGAAGGGAGAACCAATATGAAGCGCTTTATCGTGGGCCTGCTGGCTCTGAGCCTTGCCGCCTTCGGCGGTCAGGCAGCCAAGGCTGACCGTCTGGAGGACATCCTCAAGAAGGGCGTTGTGCGCATCGCCGTCCCGCTCGACGTGCCGCCGTTCGGCTCGCAGAACCAGGCGCGCGAAGCCGAGGGCTTCGACGTCGAGCTGGCCGGCATGGTCGCCAAGGCGCTGGGCGTGAAGCTCGAATTGCAGCAGGTCACCGGCGCCAACCGTATCCCCTTCCTGCTGACCGACAAGGTCGACATCGTGATCTCGGTGATGGGGCTCACGCCCGAGCGCGCCAAGCAGGTCATGTTCACCTCGCCCTATGCCGACACCAACCTCGCGGTATTCGGCCCCAAGAGCGCCAACGTGAAATCGGCGGCCGACATCGGCAGCCTGAAGGTCGCCGCCGCCAAGGGCACGACCCAGGAACTGGCGCTGTCGGCGATGGCGCCCAAGGCCAACATCATGCGCACCGAGGACGACGCCACGGCGGCCGCAGCCTATCTCTCCGGCCAGGCCGAGCTGTTCGCCACCAACAATCTGATCATACCCGACCTGCAGAAGCGCAATCCGAGCAAGGAATTCGAGATCAAGTTCGTGATCCGGCGCAGCCCCGCCCATATGGGCGTGCGCATGGGTGAGCACAATCTGGTGCGCTGGCTCGACAGCTTCATTTTCTTCGACATCATAAACGGCGAGCTCAACCGTCTGCACGAGAAGTGGCTCGGCATGCCGATGGCGCCGATGCCCTCGCTGTAAGATCATGAGCGAGATCGAATGGTCGAGGCTTAAAGCCTCGGAGATCAAGGCGCTGGCAGCGCGCAACGCCATCGTCATCGTGCCGATCGGCGCCACCGAGCAGCACGGGCCGCACCTGCCCAGCATGGTCGACTGGCGCTGCGTGCATGAGGTATCGCATCGCGCTGCCCGAATCATGGACAAGACGACACCGACGCTGGTCGCGCCAACCATCCCCTACGGCATGTCCGAGCACCACATGTCGCTTAGCGGCACGATCACGCTTGACTATGCCACGATGTATGCGGTGATCCGCTGCGTGGTGACCTCGGCGGTGCGCCACGGCTTCAAGCGCATCTTCGTGCTGAACGGCCACGGCGGCAACACCACGGCGCTGCAGAACATGATCGGCGAGCTGACGGTCGAGTACAAATTGCCGTTCGCCACCGGCACCTACTGGGACATCGCGGCCAAATCCATCGCCAGGCTTTTGGAGAAGCAGAAGGCGCTGCTGCATGCCTGCGAGGCCGAGACCTCGATGATCATGGCGATGGCGCCCGAGCTGGTGAATCCCGACGAACTGTCGCAGATGCACGGGCCTTATATTCCGGGCCTCGCTGCCATCCCGACCGTCAACGAAGGCGTCTACCGCTGGCGGCAGCTTTCCAGCCGCTCGCCGATCGGCGTCATCGGCGATGCCGGGGCGGCGAGTGCCGAGAAAGGCGAGAAGCTGCTGGCCGCGATCTCGGCCGACGTCGCCGAGGCGCTCGTGAACGACCGACTGTGGAGTGAACCGATTTGAGCACCACGACGAAGCAGGCCGACTTCACGGCCATGAGCCGGTTGTCGGCCGATATTGACCTTCTGGCCGACGGCAAGGCGATGGGTTTCGTGCGCGTGCCGCATTCGGTACACCGCTCGGCCTATGGCTGGATCCCGATCCCCATCGTCCGCATCAGGAACGGCGATGGGCCCAGCGTGCTCCTGCAGGCGGGCACGCACGGCGACGAATGGGAAGGCCAGATCGGCCTCGGCAACCTTTTACGCGCGCTCGAACCCAAGGACATCAGGGGCCGCCTGGTCATCCTGCCGTCGGCCAATTTCCCCGCCGCCATGGCCGGCCAGCGCACCTCACCGATCGACGAAGGCAATCTCAACCGCCTCTATCCCGGCGATGCCGAAGGCACCATCACCCAGCAGATCGCCTACTGGATCGAGCACGCCCTACTGCCGGGCTTCGACTACAGCTTCGACTTCCACTCCGGCGGCAGCTCGCTCACCTACATTCCGAGTGCGCTGGCGCCGCGCCACGAAGATGCGGCACGCATGCAGAAGATCGTCGGCATGCTGAAAGCCTTCGGCGCGCCAGTGTCCTACATTGCGGCGGCGCCTCAGGGTGGCGGCCGCACCTTCACCTCGGCGTCGGCCCGCCAAGGCGTGGTCTCGATGGGCACCGAACTGGGCGGCGGCGGGCTGGTGACGCCCGCGTCGCTCAAGGTCGCCGAGGACGGCATGCGCCGCGTGCTGGCCCATATCGGGCTGCTGCAGGGTCCCGTGCCAGCCGCCTCGCCGACCCGCCTCACCGAGATCGGCGGCGACGACTACTATGTCTATGCGTCGGACGGCGGGCTGTTCGAGCCGCTGGTCGATCTCGGCGCCGAGGTGAAGCCCGGCCAACCGGCCGCGCGCATCCATTTCCACCACACGCCGTGGCGCGAGCCCGACCTTTTGACCTTCAAGCGCGACGGCCTGGTGCTGTGCAAGCGCGTGCCGGCGCGTTGCGAGCGCGGCGACTGTCTCTTTCATCTGGCGACGGATATCGACGGCTAAACCCTCAATTCCGCGAGGCCGACCATGACGTACTACGATCTCGGTGCGTACACCCGCCCGATCACGACGAAATCTCCGGATGCACAAGTCTGGTTCGATCGGGGACTGAACTGGGTCTTCGCCTTCAACCACGAGGAAGCCATAGCCTGCTTCGGCAAGGCGCTGGAACACGATCCCGGCTGCGCCATGGCCCATTGGGGGATCGCCTACGCGGCCGGGCCGAACTACAACCTGCCCTGGCATCTCTACGATCCGGCTGGAAAGGCCAAAGCGCTCGCCGCCGCCTATGATGCCATGCAGGCGGCGCTAGCCTGCCTCGACCAGGCGACGCCGGTCGAACGGGCGCTGATCCGGGCGCTGCCGGCGCGTTATCCGCAGCGCGAGCCGATCGAGGATCAGTCGGCCTGGGACCGAGCCTTCACCAATGCCATGCGCACGCTCTTCAAGGCGAACCGCAACGATCTCGAAGTCCGCTGCGTCTTCGCCGAAGCGATCATGAACGAGACGCCCTGGCGGATGTGGGATCTTTGCACCGGCGGCGTCGCCGAGGGCGCCGGCACCGCCGAGGCGGTCGAAGTGCTGGAAGAGGCTTTTGGTGACATTCCTGCCGCGTGGGATCATCCGGGCCTGCTGCATCTCTACGTTCACCTGATGGAGATGTCGCCTTTTCCGCAGCGCGCGCTGCGGGCCGGTGACCGGCTGCGCGACCTGGTTCCCGATGCGGGCCACCTGATCCACATGCCGACCCATATCGATGTGCTGTGCGGGCATTACCGCGACGTCGTGGTCTACAATCAGAAAGCGATCGTCGCCGACCGCAAGTTCCTGGCGCGCCAGGGTCCGATGAACGTCTATGCGCTGTACCGCAGTCACAACCATCATTTCGTGATCTACGGCGCGATGTTCCTCGGCCAGTACACGCCGGCCCTCCAGGCGGCGGAAGAACTCATAGCCACCACGCCGGAGGCGTTGCTGCGCATTCCCTCCCCGCCCATGGCCGACTTCATCGAGGGCTACATCCCCATGAAGCAGCATGTGCTGGTGCGGTTCGGAAAGTGGCGCGAGATCCTCGACCAAGCGCTGCCTGAAGATCGCGAGCTCTACTGCTCGACGACGGCGATGATGCTCTACGCCATGACGGTCGCGCACTCGACCTTGGGCAACATCGCCGAGGCGGAAAAGACCCGGTTGGCATTTCTCGAGGCCAAGGCCCGGGTGCCCGAGAGCCGGCGCGTCCACAACAACACCGTCGTCGACCTGCTCGCCATCGCCGAGGAGATGCTGAACGGCGAGCTCGAATATCGTCGCGGCAATTTCGACGCGGCCTTCGCCCATCTGCGCCGCTCGGTCGCTCTCGACGACGCATTGCCCTATGACGAGCCGTGGGGCTGGATGCAGCCGGCGCGCCATGCGCTGGGCGCCCTGCTGCTGGAACGCGGACATTTCGAAGAAGCGGAGGCGGTCTACCGCGCCGATCTCGGTTTCGACGGCACGCTCAACCGGGCCTGCCAGCATCCCGACAATGTCTGGAGCCTGCACGGGCTCCACGAATGCCTCATGCACCGGAACGACAAGGTCGAAGCGCCCTTGATCAAATCCCGGCTGGATTTAGCCCTGGCGCGGGCCGAAGTGCCGGTCCGGGCATCATGCGCCTGCCGCCAACAATTCGCCGAGGCGGCCTGAAGCGACCAAGGAGCCCGTCTTTTCATGCTCATTCGGACCGCGGGACGCCCGCGGTCCGGAAGACTCCCCTAACGGCTTCGGCAGCTCGCGCAGGAGAGCTTGGACGCGGTCTTCCGCCCGTCCTTGCGCGGCCGCTGCTCGGCGTGGCCGCACACCGAGCAGCCGTCGATCTCGAAATCGACCCAATGCGTGGGCTGGCCGCAGCACTCGCAGGGCAGCCCGCGTCGCGCGCCGATCGGACCGAAGCCCGGCGTATGGCATTTCGGACAAAGCCGCTCCAGCCGCTTGGCGAGCTTCCATGAAAGCGCGCGCAGCACGCGCATGCGCATCGGATTGCGATTGGCGCGCATGTCGGCGATCACGATGGCGAGGCCGTCGTCGGAGCGTTTGGCCTCGCGGTTCACGGCGGCCACCACCTCGTCCATGTTGGAGAGGTCCTTGACCGGCCGGCTGGGGTCGCTGCTGCTGATCACGAACACGCCGTAGCGCGGGAAGCCCATTGCCTTGACCACGGCAGGCACGCCGGGATCGCCCGCCTTGAAGCGCCGCAGGCGCCAGTTGGTGCGATGCGTGCCCAGCGTCTCGACGAGCCTCAGCCCCCGCTTGCGGTCGATGAAGGCCATGATCTCGATGCCGCTCACTACCAGCGGCACGCGGTCGATCGGCCCGTAGCTGCCCTCGTTGGCGATGGTGCAATCGACGTCGAGGGAGCGGAAAGCAAGCTCGGCCTTGAGGATACAGGTCTCGACCAGCGCATCCGGACGCGGCACCTCGCCCGAGAAGGTGCCCAGGGCGTCGGTATCGAGGCCGTGCGCGACCATGACCTCCGCCCCCAGCAGGCGGCGGAACGGCGGCGCGATCGCCAGTTCCTTGGCATGGATCGTCGCCAGGCCGATTCGCGCGTTGGCGTAGGGATGATCAATCACAGGCACGGCGGGGCCGCCGATGAACCGACGATGACTACTCCGCGGCTTGCGGCACGGCTTGGCGGGCGAGCTGCTGCTCGACCAGAGTCGCCCAGTATGACGCGCCGATCGGCAGGATCTCGTCGTTGAAGTCGTAGCCCGGGTTGTGGACCATGCAACTGCCCTCGCCGTCGCCGTTGCCGATCCAGATGTAGCAGCCCGGCCTCTTCAGAAGCATCCAGGCGAAATCCTCGCTGCCCATGGCGGGCGTCGGGTTGCGGTTGACGTTGTCCAGGCCGACCAGCGCCCCGGCAGCCTTGGCGGCGAACTCGGTCTCCCGTTCGCTGTTGACGGTCGCGGGATAGCGCCGCTCGTAGCGCCACTTGATGACCTCGGCGCCGAAGCCCGCCGCGACGTTGCGCGCGATCTTCTCGATGTGCTTTTCGATCATGTCCTGCACCGACTTCTTGAAGGTGCGGACGGTGCCGCGCAGCGTGCATTCCTGCGGGATGACGTTCCAGGTGTCGCCGGCATGGATCTGGGTGGTCGAGACGACCGCGGTATCCATCGGATCGACGTTGCGCGCCACGATCGACTGCAGCGCCGTGACAATGTGTGCGCCCACCACGACGGGATCGATGCCGTGATGCGGCATGGCGCCGTGCGCGCCGACGCCCTTCACCACGACCTCGAAGATGTCGTAGGCTGCCATCATCGGGCCGGGCCGCACGGCGAAGCGACCGACCGGGATGCCCGGGATGTTGTGCATGCCGTAAACACCCTCGACCGGGAACTTGTCGAACAGCCCCTCCTCGACCATGACCCGGCCGCCACCCTCGTTCTCCTCGGCGGGCTGGAAGATGAAGTAGACGGTGCCGTCGAAATTCTTGGTCTCGGCCAGGTACTTGGCCGCACCCAGCAGCATCACCGTGTGGCCGTCGTGGCCGCAGGCGTGCATCTTGCCGGGGATCGTCGATTTGTGGTCGAAGCTGTTGGTCTCGTGCACGTCGAGCGCGTCCATGTCGGCGCGCAGCCCGATCGCCCGCTTGGACGTGCCCGACCGCAGCACGCCCACGACGCCGGTCTTGGCCAACCCGCGGTGAACTTCCAGACCGAACTGCTTCAGCTTGGCCGCGACCGTGTCGGCGGTGCGCACTTCCTCGAATGCCGTCTCGGGATGGCTGTGAATATCATGCCGCCAGGCAGTCATATCCTTGTGAAACGACGCAATACGATTAATAACCGGCATCCGGGACTCTCCAAAATATGGGAGCGGATCGTAAGGGAGCGCGACGACGGGTCAAGCGCGCCGAGCATGCGCCGGCGCACATCATGGCCCGTGCGGCAAGTTGTCGGGCGCCAGACCGTCAGCCGGCCGGCGCGTAGCTGCGTTCCTCAACCGGAAGGCGACCCTCTTGGATCGCATGGCAGGCAACCGTGCCGCCCTCGATGGCCAGCGCCTGGGGCCGCTCGACCTTGCAGCGTTCGTTGGCGAAGGGGCAGCGCGGATGGAAGGTGCAGCCCGAGGGCGGGTTGATCGGGCTCGGCACCTCGCCCGCCACCGGCGCGCGCTGGCGCCCGGTCATGTCGAGGTCGGGGATCGTGTCCAGAAGCATCCGCGTATAGGGATGCTTGGGCCGGCGGAACAGCGTATCGGTCGGCGCGACCTCGACCAGCCGGCCGAGATACATCACGCCGACCCGCGTCGAGATGTGATAGACGACCGCCAGGTTGTGCGAGATGAACAGATAGGTGAGCTGCAGCCGGCGTTGCAGGTCGACCATCAGGTTGAGGATCTGGGCCTGTACCGAGACGTCGAGCGCCGAAGTCGGTTCGTCGCACACCAGGAACTCCGGCTCGCTGGCCAGCGCGCGGGCGATCGAGATGCGCTGGCGCTGGCCGCCCGAGAATTCGTGCGGGTATTTGCGGCCGTCGGCCGGGGTCAGCTTGACCTGTCGGAGCAGTTCGCCGACCCGTTTCTCGAGATCGGCCTTGCTGCTCGACAGCCCGAAAGCGCGGATCGGCTCGGCGATGATGTCGAACACGCGCCAGCGCGGATTGAGGCTGGCGAACGGATCCTGGAAGATCATCTGCATGCGCCGGCGCAGCGCCGCCATGTCGCTCCGGCTGTGTCGCGCGGCCATGTCGTTGCCGTCGAACTCGATCGAGCCCGCGGTCGGCGCGTAGAGCCCGACCACCAGCCGGGCCACCGTCGACTTGCCGCAGCCCGATTCGCCCACCAGGGAGAAGGTCTCGCCCTTGGCGATCTCGATGTCGATGCCGTCGACCGCCTGGACGATCTGGCGCTGCCGGCTCTCGAGCGTCCGCACCAGCCACGGCGCCGATACGTCGAAGTAGCGCTTCAGCCCGGCGATGCGGACGAACTGGGCAGCACTCCCCGTCGGCAGAGGGGCGTCAGGCATCGGCCAGTTCCTTGGCCACCGGTGCGCCGACACCGGCGCGATCGTGCAGCCAGCAGGCAGCGCGGCTCGTGCCGGCCGACATCAGATCCGGCCGCTCGACCAGGCAGCGTTCTCCGCGCTCGGTGCAGCGTGGATTGAAGGCGCAGCCCGGCGGGATCTCGGTCAGCCGCGGCATCGCGCCGTCGATTTGCGTCAGCCTGTCATGGCGCACGCCCAGGCTCGGGATCGAGCCCATTAGCCCTTTGGTGTAGGGATGCTTGGCGTGCTTGACCACGTCGCGCACCGGCCCGATTTCGACGATGCGGCCGGCATACATCACGGCGACACGGTCGGCGGTCTCGGCGATCACGCCCATGTCGTGCGTCACCAGCATCACCGCCGTGGCGTGCTCGCGGCACAGCCGCTTCAGCAGGGCGATGATCTGAGCCTGGATGGAGACGTCGAGCGCCGTCGTGGGCTCGTCGGCCACGATCAGGCGCGGCCCGGCGCAGAGCGCCAGCGCGATCACCACCCGCTGGCGCATGCCGCCGGAGAACTGGTGTGGATAATGCTCGATGCGGCTCTCCGCGCCCGGAATGCCAACCTCCTTCAGAAGATCGAGCGCGCGCCTGCGCGCTTCGGAGGCCGACAATGGCAGATGAGTCTGGATGGTCTCGACGAGCTGGCGGCCGACCGAATAGAGCGGATTGAGGCTGGTCAGTGGATCCTGGAAGATCGCGCCGATGCGGGCACCGCGCACCTTGCGCATCTCCTCGTAGGGCAGCTTGTCGATGCGCCGGCCCTCGAGGCGGATCTCGCCTGAGGCGATGCGGCCGGGCGGCTCGAGCAGGCCGATGATGGCGTTGCCGGTCAGCGACTTGCCGGCGCCCGATTCGCCGACGACGCCCAAAACCTCGCCGGGGGCGATGTCGAACGACACGTCGTCGACCGCCAGCAGGGTGCCGCGCCTTGTCGGAAATTCGACGCGCAGGTTCTTGACCTCGAGCAGCGGCGGATTGTTGGACGGCGTGGCCATCAAAGCCTCACTGTCATCCCGAGCGCAGCGCCTGCCCCGAGCGAAGTCGAGGGGAGGGATCCTTCCTGATCCCGCAAAGGTCCCTCGGCCTTCGGCCTCGGGATGACAATCGTCATGTACACGCGGCCTAGAGTCATGATGCTCATCGCAACTTCGGATTCAGGGCGTCGCGCAGCCAGTCGCCCAACAGGTTCACCGCCAGCACCAGGGCGGCCAGCGTGACGGCCGGAAACACGGTGATCCACCATTCCCCGGACTGCAGCAGCTCGTTGCCGAGACGAATGAGCGTGCCCAGCGAAGGCTGCGTCGAGGGCAGGCCGACTCCCAGGAACGACAGAGTCGCCTCGGTGATGATGGCGAGGCCCAGGTTGATGGTGGCGATCACCAGCACCGGCCCGGTGACGTTGGGCAGGACATGGCGGACCATGATCAAGAGCGGCGACAGGCCGATCACCCGCGCGGCCTGCACATATTCCTTGTTCTTCTCGACCATCACCGAGCCGCGCACGGTGCGCGCATACTGCACCCAGAAGGAGAGGCCGATGGCGCCGACGATGACGAAGACGGCGACTTCGTCGTGGCGTTGAACCGAGATCAGGCCGCGCACGATGCCGTCGATCAGCAACGCCACCAGGATGGCGGGAAAGGTGAGCTGGACGTCGGCGATGCGCATGATGATAGCGTCGATGGTGCCGCCGAAATAGCCGCTCACGAGGCCCAGCGCGATGCCCAGCACCATGGCCACGATCACCGACGCAATGCCGACCTCGAGCGACAGGCGCGTGCCGTACATGATGGACGACAGGAGATCCCTGCCCTGATCGTCGGTCCCCAGGGGGAAGGTCCAATCACCGTCGTCCGAGACCAGCACCGGTGGCTTCAGGCCGTCGCTGAGGCTGAGCGTCGCCGGATCGAACGGCGTATGGGGCGCCAGTACCGGCGAGAGGAACGCCACGACGACGATGAAGAAAGTGGCGGCTGCGGCGATCACCGTCATCGGCGATGACTTGAAGCTCCACCAGATGTCGCTGTCGGTCATCCGATGCAGCCATTCCGGAAGGGCCGAACGCGCCGCCATCTCAGTGGCCCGCCACGCGCGCGCCGCCGCCCTGAGCACGCAGGCGCGGGTCGACGGCGAAATAGAGCAGATCGACCGTGAGGTTGATCAGCACGAACAGCAGCCCGATCAGCATCAGGTAGGCCGCCATCACCGGGATGTCGGCGAACTGCACGGACTGGATGAAGAGCTGCCCGACGCCGGGCCAGGCGAACACCGTCTCGGTGACGATGGCGAAGGCGATCAGCGCGCCCAGCTGCAGACCGGCGACGGTGATCACGGGGACCAGCGTGTTCTTGAGCGCGTGGCCGAAATTGATGGCGCGGTTGGTGAGCCCGCGGGCGCGCGCGAACTTGATGTAGTCGGTGCGCATCACCTCCAGCATCTCCGAACGCACCAGCCGCATGAGGAGCGTGAGCTGGAACAGGCCGAGCGTGATCGACGGCAGGATCAGCGCCTTGATGCCCGACCAGGTCAGGAAGTTGGTCGTCCACCAGCCGATCTGCACGGTGTCGCCGCGGCCGAACGATGGCAACCAGTGCAGGCTGACGGCAAATATCAGGATCAGCAGGATGCCGATCACGAAGGTTGGGAGCGAGATGCCGATCAGCGAGACCACCTGCAGGGCGCGGCTGGTCCAGTGGCGTGGATAGAGGCCGGTATAGACGCCCATCGGCACGCCGACGAACAGCGCGAACACGGCGGCGCAGAACGACAGTTCGAGCGTGGCCGGCATGCGTTCGAGGATCAGGCGGCTGACCGGCTCGGAGGTCCGGTAGCTGAGGCCGAACTGGCCCTGCGCTGCATTGCTGATGAAACGGATGAACTGGACCGGCGCCGGATCGTTCAGGCCCAGCTTCTCGCGCAGCGCCTCGCGCTCCTGGGCGGGCGTGTCCTGGCCGACCATGCCGTTGATCGGGTCGCCGACGTAGCGGAACAGGGAGAAGGACACCAATCCCACCGTCAGCAGGACGGCGACGGACTGGGCAAGACGTCGGAGGATGAAGGCGAGCATTTGTTGCCGGATTTTAGCGCAGCGCCAGCCGTAGCAGGATTGACGCCAAAACGGAACCGGCCCCCTTCGGGCGCTGCACGCCACCTTCCCCCGCGAGCGGGGGAAGGCATGACGGTCATCACCCTCCCCCATCATATGGGGGAGGTGGTCGAATGGCCGGAGCGGGGCTACTTCACCGTGACGAAGCGCAGCGGGAAGCTGTTGTCGGCCGGCTGGACCAGGTCGATGTTCTTGCGCGACGCCCAGACCAGCGCCTGCTGGTGCAGCGGGATATAGGCGTAGTCATCGACATAGATCTTGGTCGCCTCGCGGATCATGGCATCGCGCTTGGCCTTGTCGGTCTCCTGCTCCATGGCATCGGACAGTTCATCGATGCGCTTGTTGGAGTAGCCGCCGGTATTGAACAGGCCCTTCTTGCGCGCCGCATCGGGCGTCTGGATCAGCGATTCGAAGACATTGTGCACGTCGTAAGTCGTGGCCGGCGACCAGCCCAGCATGAAGAAGCTGGTCTGGCCCGGCTTGCCATCCGACGTGTTGCGCAGGATCTTCGCGAAGTAGAGGCTGCGCGTCTGGGCGCGCAGGTTCACCTTGATGCCGATCTTGGCCAGCATCGACACCACGGCCTGGCAGATCTTCTCGTCATTGACATAACGGTCGTTGGGGCAATCCATGCCGGTCTCGAAGCCGTCGGGATAGCCGGCGTCGGCCAGCATCTTCTTGGCCTCTTCGGGCTTCAAGAGCGCCGGCCGCTTGTCGAGATCCTTCATGTAGCCGTTGATGCCCGGCGCCACCATCAGGTTGGTCGGGAAGGACTGGCCGCGCATCACGGTCCGCTTGATCGCTTCCACATCGATCGAACGGTGCATGGCCTCGCGCACCTTGGGATTCTTGTATGGATTCTTGCCCTTGACGTTGGACTCGAGCAGTTCGTCGCGCTCCTGGTCGAAGCCGAGATAGACCACGCGGGTCTCGGGCCCCTCGAGCACCTTGATGTTCGCGTCCTTCTTGAGCGTCTCGGTATCGGCCGGCGGCACCTCGTACATCATGTCGATGTCGCCCGCCTTGAGCGCGGCCACGCGGGTGGCGGCGTTGGGCACCGGGGTGAAGATCACCTCGGTTAGATTATGCACCGGCTTGTCCCACCAGGTCGGATTGGCGGCCAGGATGGTCTTCTCGCCGGCGCGCCGCTCCTTCAGCACGAACGGCCCCGTGCCCATGGCGTTGCGGGTCGCGAAGTTCTCCTCGTTCTTGAGCATGTCGGCCGCCTGGACGGCGTTGTTCTTCTCGGCCCATACCTTGGACATGATGCCGATCGACGCCCATTTATCGGCCAGCAACGGATCGGGATAGAGCGTCGTCACCTCGACGCGCAGGTCGCCGACCGCCTTGAGTGCCTTCAATGACGCGAAGTTGCCATTGACGTTCGAGCCCGGGCCATTGGCGCGATTGATCGAGAACACCACATCGGCCGCGGTGAAGGGCGTGCCGTCGCTGAACTTCACGTTCGGCCGCAGATCGAAGAACCAGCTGTTCTTGTCGATCTGGCCCCATTTCACGGCGAGCGCGGGCTCGAGTTTCAGTTCCTTGTCGCGGCGGACCAGCGGCTCGTAGATATTGGACGTGAAGGTCAGGAGGAAGGTCTCCTGACGGGCATAGGGGTCCATCGAACTCACGTCGCCCGAATTGGCCCACTTGAAGGTCTTGGCGTCCGCCATCGGCGCTACGCTAAGACCCGCGCAGGCGACCGCCGCCAGCGCAAGAGAATGCCGGAAACTGAAGTTCATCTGTTACCCCTTCGTGGCGCCACACCCATGTCGCGCCTTACGGTCTCCCCGACCCTGGAGCTATGCGCACGCGCATACCTGGAGCAACGTTGCACCGGCTGTGAGTTGGCGTCAATTGCCCAAATTTTTTGCATGGCTGACGCAGTTGGACATCCCCAGGCCGGGGCCGCTATCGTATCGATCTCGGTACTTTTTCTCAGGGTGCGGCCATGAATGACGTTTCACGCAGCTTCCGCGGCAATTCCAACGCGGCCCGCGATATCGCGCACCACCTGCACCCCT
>Ga0209693_10000680_pt1 | contig 13958 bp, 10 predicted proteins | sample HubBroMetageWRM3_FD_188345 | JGI IMG/M metagenome (GOLD analysis project Ga0209693, IMG submission 188345) | Warmed soil microbial communities from the Hubbard Brook experimental Forest, New Hampshire - Hubbard Brook CCASE Soil Metagenome WRM 3... | ecosystem: Environmental > Terrestrial > Soil...
GGGTGCTCAGCACGTCAAAGGACAATTCGGTCAGCTCAGCGACGTCAGCATCGAGCCGGTCGAGCACCGCCACCACACCGTCCCTATCCGAACGCATGTTCGAATACTACGCCGGCCCACCGACAAGAAGTCCGACGCTGAAACCACTGAAACCAAAGTGACACAAGTGATCTCGCGGCGGCACCTACCCACCCAGCTGCGAAAGCACCGCGGCAACAACCGAATCCACGGGGACCGACACCTGCTCGCCCGTCACGAGATCCTTCACCCCGACCGTCCCGGCCTCGATATCACGATCGCCTGCCACCAGCGCGATGCGCGCACCGGAACGGTCGGCCGCGCGCATCGCGCCCTTGAGGCCGCGGTCGCCGTAGGCGAGGTCGACGCGGACACCGGAGGCACGTAGCCGCCCGGCCAGCACCGCGAGCCGCAGCTTGGCCGGCTCGCTCAGCGGCACCCCGAAGACGTCGCAGCGCGAGGTCTCCCCCACGCTCTTGCCCTCGGCGCGCAACGCCAGCAGGGTCCGGTCTACCCCGAGCCCAAACCCGATGCCGGACAAATCTTGTCCGCCGAGCCGGCGCATCAGCCCGTCGTAGCGGCCGCCGCCACCGATGCCGGATTGCGCGCCCAGGCCGTCATGCACGAATTCGAAGGTGGTCTTGGTGTAGTAGTCCAGTCCGCGCACCATGCGTGGGTTGATCGCATACGGCACTCCGAGGGCATCCAAGTGGGCCAACACGGTGTCGAAATGCTGTTTGGCGACATCGGAGAGGTGGTCGAGCAGCACCGGCGCGTCGGCTGTCATCGCCCGCACCTCGGTTCGTTTGTCGTCGAGCACCCGCAGCGGGTTGATCTCGGCGCGCCTGCGGGTCTCCTCGTCGAGGTTGAGCTGAAAGAGGAATTCCTGCAACAGTTCCCGATACTGCGGGCGGCAGCTCTCGTCACCCAGCGAGGTGATTTCCAGCCGGAACCCATTCAGGCCCAGCGAGCGGAAGCCCTCGTCGGCGACGGCGATCACCTCGGCATCCAAGGCCGGGTCGTCGACGCCGATCGCCTCCACGCCTACCTGCTGCAGCTGGCGATAGCGGCCGGCCTGCGGACGTTCATAGCGGAAAAACGGCCCCGCGTAACACAGCTTCACCGGCAGCCCGCCGCGGTCCAGGCCGTGCTCGATCACCGCGCGCACCACCCCGGCGGTGCCCTCCGGCCGCAGCGTCACCGAGCGGTCACCACGATCAGCGAACGTATACATCTCCTTGGACACCACATCGGTGGATTCACCGACGCCGCGGGCGAATAGTGCGGTGTCCTCGAAGATGGGTAACTCGACATCGCCGTAACCGGCCCGCCGCGCTGCACCAAGCAGCCCGTCACGCACGGCGACGAACTGGGCCGAATCCGGCGGAAGGTAGTCCGGTACCCCTTTGGGTCCAGAAAACGCGGTGAACGCCTCCGTCACCGGCTCAGGCCTTCGAGAAACGGGTTGCGACGCCGCTCGGCGCCGATGGTGGTGGAGTTGCCATGCCCAGGCAGTACCACGGTCTTGTCGTCGAGCACCAACAATTTATCGACGATCGAGGTCAGCAAGCTGCGGCCGCTGCCGCCGAACAGGTCGGTGCGGCCCACCGAGCGCTCGAACAGTGTGTCGCCGGTGAAGACGACGTCTCTGTCGTCCCCGTCGTCACCAGTCGCCGTCGCCGCAAGGACCCGGAAGACCACGGATCCGCGGGTGTGCCCGGGCGTGTGATCGACGTTGACGGTCACACTGCCGAGGTCGAGTTTGTCGCCGTCGCGGTCCAGCTCGACAACCTGTTTGGGCTCACGGAAGAACGCGCCCGTCACCATCTGAGCCAGCCGGGGGCCCAGGCCGTGAATCGGGTCGGTCAGCATGAACCGGTCCTCAGGATGGATGTAGGTGGGGCAGCCGTAGGTGTCGGACACCTTCTGGGCCGACCACATGTGGTCGATGTGCCCGTGGGTCAGTAGGACCGCGGCGGGGGTCAGCCGATTCTCGTCGAGAATGCGCCGTAGCGGACCCATCACGCGCTGGCCCGGGTCCACGATGACAGCATCGGTCCCGGGCCGATCGGCGAGCACGTAACAGTTGCACTGCAGCAACCCGGCGGGAAATCCGGTGATCAACACGGTTCCAGTTTCCCATCCCCAGCCGCCGAGCCGCCGAAGCGGGGCGCCAAGGGTGATCCGAGGCGTGCTGTTGATCCGGGAATGGAAGACTTGACACGGGCCGCGGCGCCCACATTGGCTAGCCTGGGCTGGCCACCGGCCCCGACGCGTTCCGCATCGCAAGACAACCAGGGAGGGATATCAGCCGTGCCGACCAACGAACAGCGACGTGAGACAGCAAAGCGCAAACTCGAACGGCAGCTGGAGCACCGCGCCAGACAAGCCAAACGGCGCCGGATTCTGTTGATCGCTGTTGGCATAGTCGTGGCTGTCGCCGTGGTGGGCGCGGTGGTGGCCGTCGTGATCAAGGACAAGGACCAGCACAAGAGCAACACCGCGTCATCCACGACCTCAAGTGCCGGGACGAGTACGGCTACTACGGAACCGCAGACGCCGCCGGCTGCGCCGATGCCACCGTTCAAGCCGTCGGCCAACCTCGGCGCCAACTGCCAGTACCCGCCGTCATCGGACTCGGCTACCAAGCAAGTCAAGCCACCGCGAACCGGCAAGATACCGACCGACCCGGCCAGCGTGAGTGCCAGCATGGCAACCAGCCAAGGCAACATCGGTCTGCTGCTGGCCAACAACGAATCGCCTTGCACGGTCAACAGTTTCGCCAGCTTGGCCGGTCAGGGCTACTTCAACGGCACCAAATGCCACCGGCTGACCACGTCCGCGGATCTGGCCGTACTTCAGTGCGGCGACCCGAAGGGCGACGGCACCGGTGGTCCGGGCTACCAGTTTGCCAACGAATACCCCACCGACCAGTACCCGCCCAACGATCCCAAAGCACAGCAACCCGTGATCTATCCGCGAGGCACACTGGCCATGGCCAACGCGGGACCGAACACCAACGGCAGCCAGTTCTTCCTCGTCTACAAGGACTCGCAGCTTCCGCCCCAATACACCGTCTTCGGCACGATTCAAGCTGACGGGCTGGCCACCCTGGACAAGATCGCCAAAGGCGGCGTGGCCGGGGGTGGCGAAGACGGAACGCCGGCCACCGAAGTCACCATCAAGTCGCTACTACTCGATTAACCTGCAGCGCGACTGATAACGAAGGTCTTGGATCGCCGCCCGGCTCTTAGCCCCAGCGGCCCAGGCGAGCCTAGGCGGCGGAAGTCACCCGGTAAACGTCGTAGACGCCTTCGACGTTGCGCACGACGTTGAGTAGATGCCCGAGATGCTTGGGGGCACCCATCTCAAAGGTGAACCGGCTGATCGCCACTCTGTCACCCGAGGTGGTGACCGACGCCGACAGGATGTTCACTTTCTCGTCGGCCAGCACGCGCGTCACGTCCGATAGCAGTCGGTGCCGGTCGAGCGCCTCGACCTGAATGGCCACCAGAAACACCGACGACGGCGACGGGGCCCAAAGCACCTCGATGATGCGCTCGGCCTGCTGCTGCAGTGAGGCGGCGTTGGTGCAGTCGGTGCGGTGCACGCTGACCCCGCCCCCGCGGGTGACGAACCCCATGATCTGGTCGCCGGGCACCGGCGTGCAACATTTGGCCAACTTGGTCAGCACGCCCGGGGCCCCGGGGACGGAGACCCCGACATCGTCGGCGCTGTGCGAGCGCCGCGGCATGGTCGTCGGGGTGGACCGCTCGGCAAGCTCCTCTTCGGCCTGGTCGATTCCGCCGAGCTCGGCCAGCAACCGCTGCACGACGTGCCGGGCCGACACGTGCCCCTCGCCGATCGCGGTGTAGAGCGCGGACACGTCAGCGTAATGCAGCTCGCGCGAGACCGCCCCTATGGAATCACCATTCACCAAGCGCTGCAACGGAAGTCCGCCTCGGCGTACTTCGCGGGCGATCGCCTCCTTGCCGGTTTCCAGCGCCTCTTCACGCCGTTCCTTGGCGAACCACTGCCGGATCTTGGCCTTGGCGCGCGGCGAGACCACAAACTGCTGCCAGTCCCGCGACGGCCCGGCATTGGGCGCCTTCGACGTGAAAACCTCTACGACTTCGCCGTTCTCCAGCGTGCGTTCCAGTGCCACCAGCCGCCCGTTGACTCTGGCACCGATGCAGTGGTGGCCAACCTCGGTGTGCACCGCGTAGGCGAAGTCCACCGGCGTCGACCCGGTCGGAAGCGTGATGACGTCGCCCTTGGGAGTGAAGACGAAAAGCTCTTGCGCCGCAAGGTCGTAGCGCAATGATTCCAAGAACTCGCCCGGGTCGGCGGCCTCCCGTTGCCAGTCGAGCAGCTGGCGCATCCAGGCCATGTCGTCGATCTCGGCGGCCGCGTGCGGGTGCGGAACGCCGTTGCGGCCCTTGGCTTCCTTGTAACGCCAGTGCGCGGCAATGCCGTATTCGGCGGTGCGGTGCATGTCGCGGGTGCGGATTTGCACTTCCAGCGGTTTGCCCTCGGGTCCGACGACGGTGGTGTGCAGCGACTGGTAGACGCCGTATCTGGGCTGGGCGATGTAGTCCTTGAACCGCCCCGCCATTGGCTGCCACAGCGAATGCACCACGCCGACAGCGGCGTAGCAATCCCGGATCTCGTCGCACAGAATGCGCAGGCCGACCAAGTCGTGGATGTCGTCGAAGTCTCGCCCCTTGACGATCATCTTCTGATAGATCGACCAGTAGTGCTTGGGGCGGCCCTCAACTGTGGCTTTGATCTTCGACGCGTTCAGCGTGCCGACGATCTCGACACGGACCTTGGCCAGATAGGTGTCCCGGGACGGCGCGCGGCCCGCGACCAGCCGGACGATCTCGTCGTACTTCTTGGGGTGCAGGATCGCGAAAGACAGGTCTTCCAACTCCCACTTGACGCTGGCCATACCCAGGCGATGCGCAAGGGGCGCAATGACTTCCAGCGTCTCACGGGACTTGCGCGCCTGCTTTTCCGGCGGCAGGAAGCGCATGGTGCGCATGTTGTGCAGCCGGTCGGCCACCTTGATCACCAGCACCCGCGGATCGCGGGCCATCGCAGTGATCATCTTGCGGATGGTCTCGCCTTCCGCGGCGTTGCCCAGCTCGACCCGATCCAGCTTGGTCACGCCGTCGACGAGATGACCGACCTCTTCGCCGAATTCCTCGGACAGCGCCTCGAGTGTGTAACCGGTGTCCTCCACAGTGTCGTGCAGCAGCGCGGCCACCAAAGTAGTGGTGTCCATGCCCAACTCGGCCAGGATGTTGGCGACGGCCAGCGGGTGGGTGATGTAGGGATCCCCGGAATGGCGCAGCTGAGTGGCGTGGCGTTGGTCGGCGACCTCGAAAGCTCGCTGCAACAACGTGAGGTTTGCCTTGGGATAGATTTCCCGGTGCACCGCCACCAGCGGCTCCAGCACGGGATTGAGGGCGCTGCGTTGGGCGGTCATCCGCCGGGCCAACCGGGCCCGGACCCGACGAGACGCGCTGCTGGTTGTCTTCAGGTTTTCGACCGGCGGCTCCGGCGCTTCGGAAATCGGCTTTGGGATCGGCCCGGAAACAGGCCCGGAAACAGGCTCGGCGACCAACGGGGCTCCAGCGACTTCAGTGGGCGCCGCAAGAGCTTGAGCCGTGCTCTGATCGTCCGCCACGCCGGTCACCTCCAACCTCAGGATATCCCTACACTCGCTCCACCTCGGGCCGTTAGGCCCGCATCGTCGCCGAACTAAAGTCCGATTGCCCCGCTGCAGCTAGACCCGACTCAAGCTGTGCACCGGCAGCGGCGCGATCGCCTCGCGACCGCCCAGCGCGGCGAGTTCGACAACCACCGCCACCCCGGTGACATCGGCGCCCGCACGCCCGAGCAACCGGCTCGCCGCTGCCACCGTGCCGCCAGTGGCCAACACGTCGTCGATGATGACAACCCTGCGGCCCCTCAGCTCGATACCGCCGGCGGGGATTTCCAGGGTGGCACTGCCGTACTCCAGGTCGTAGTGCTCGGCGTATACCGGCGGCGGCAGCTTGCCGCCTTTGCGAACGGCCAGCACGCCGGTGCGCAGCCGGGCGGCTACGGCCGCTGCCACCAGGAACCCGCGGGAGTCGATGCCGGCCACCAGGTCGGCACCGGATGCGATTTCAGCGAGCGCGTCGGTGACTGCACCCATTGCGTTTCCGTCGGCGAACACCGGGGTCAGGTCGTTGAACAGGATCCCCGGCTTGGGAAAATCGGCGACTTTCCGGGTCAGCGACGCAATGACGTCGGCTACCGACGCACTTCCGGTGGCACTCATCTCTCTACTCATCCCGTTACCAGGGCCCATCGATCCATATTCCAGCCCACACCCCATCGGGTCGGATTCCTGCTCACGGCATACATCTTCTTCGACGTCAGCAGCGTGCGCTGCTGCCTGTACAACGGCAAGGTAGGGATGTCAGCCCACAGTATCGGGGCACCCTGGGCAAGTAGCCGAACCCGCTCGGTGGGGTCGGCCGATACCGCCAACGCGCCGATGATGCCGTCGATCTGAGCATTTGTATAGCCGGACAGATTGTTTCCGTTGCGGCTGTGCAGGTCGTAGGCATCCATCGCTGACGATCCGGTCGACCCGCTGCCGGTCGCCCCACCCGTGCTGGCCAGCAGCGCGTCGATCTTTCCGTCTTTGAGCGCCTGTGGACCCGACGAGTCCAATGTGACGTTGGTGACGGTGATACCTGCCGCCGAGCACGACTTGGTGATGGCCCCGACGGTGACCGCGAACCGCGCATTGGGTCCCTCGTAGCCGATCCGCACCGGCAGCGGCGCACCACCCAACGCATCGCGGGCCGCGGCGGGATCCGCCTTGCCGTAAGGGCCGGCCTCGGCGGCGCCGTCGGCCTGCGCGGCGGCGTCCTCGGTGGCCGGGGACAGGCGTGTGTTGGCGATCGGTACCCCGGCTTCGTGCGCAATCGCGTCGCGTGGCGTACACAATGCGAACGCGCGGCGCTCGCGAGTCTGCGACAACGGTCCCTGCGCGCCGAAGATCAGCTGCTCGATGCCGTCCGACGGCCAATCTGTGCGTTCGTAGTGGTCCGGGGTGGTCAGCGCTCCCGACGATCCGGTGGAGACGTCGACCACGTCGACGTTGCGGCCGTTGACCCGGTCCTGGATATCGGGTCCCTGCGGCCGTACGGTAATGCGCCTGGTGATCGCCTTGGTGCCCCACCAGCGATCATTGGCGACGAGCACCACCGCGCCACCATCCAAGACGGATTCGATCTTGTACGGTCCCGACGACGGGAAACGTTTGAGGGCTTCTTCGGGTTTAAGACCGGGCTTGAGGTCCCACGTGGTATTCCACAGCCGCGCGATCTGCTCCACCAACGGCCCGTTGTTGCTCAGCAGCGCTGCCGTCACATCGATATTCAGCTGGTCGGCTATGACGTGCGACGGCATCATCGACGTCGCCGCGAACAGCTGCGTGTAGTCGGTGACGGTGCGGTCCGGGTTGAACGACACCCGGGCTTTTTTCTGCCCCGGCAGGCACTCGATGTTGGCGATGTCAAGGTAGCCGGCCTGGGTGGCGGCGTCGAAGCCGGGAAACCGCCCGGATTGGGCTGCCCAAGTGAGCACCAGGTCGTCGCAGGTAACCGGCTTGCCGTCGGAGTAGACGGCGTTGTCGGCGATCTGATAGTCGAGCACCAGTGGCGCACCGCCGACTTCCGAGATGGTCCCGAAGTCATGGTCGGCGACGACTTGTCCGTCAGGACCGTGATACCCGAACCCGGTGAGCGTGCGGGAAAATGCCTGCGCCCCGGCCGATGCGGCACCGACCACGGTATTGGTGTTGTAGGTGACCAGCCTGCCGTCCACCACGTACTCGATCTGCGAGGCGGCGCTTCCGGAACACGCGGTCAGCGTGAAAGCTGCCACCAGCGTCGCGACCAGCGCAAAGGTCCACCCTTGCAGGCCGGCCCGCACGCCAGTATCGACCTCAGCTCGCCGGCACCGGGTGGCCATCCTGACTACCGCCGGCTGGCATTTCGCTTGCCGCTCGGACGCCGGGTACGGGTGGGCCGCACCGGCCGCGCACCCGGGACAGGCTTGTCTGGAGCGGGCTTGCTGGACGCCGCAGCAGCCTGCGCGGTTTCGGTGATCTCTTCAGTGGAACCGGAGCCCGCTTGCTCCTGTCCCTCGTCAGCGGCTTTTTCGTCGGATACTCGCGAGCCGGGGTTGCGCCGTTTGACGACCCGGCGGGTGTGGGTGCGCACCAACGAGGTGCGCTCGCGCAGCGTGACCAACAGCGGAGTGGCGAAAAAGATCGACGAGTAGGTGCCGACCAGGATGCCGACCAGTTGCACCAGCGCCAGGTCTTTCAGCGTGCCGACGCCCAGCAGCCACACCGCCACCACCATCAGTGACAGCACCGGTATCACCGAGATCAGGCTGGTGTTGATCGAGCGCATGAATGTCTGGTTGACCGCCAGGTTGGCCTGCTCGGCAAACGTGCGCCGGGTGGTGTGCTGGAAGCCGTGGGTGTTCTCCTCGACCTTGTCGAAGACGATGACGGTGTCATAGAGGGAGAACCCGAGGATCGTCAACAGGCCGATGACCGTGGCCGGGCTGACTTCGAAGCCCACCAACGAGTACACGCCGGCGGTGACGGTCACGACGAAGCACATGGCCGCAAGTGCGGCGATTGCCATGTAGCGCTCGTAGCGCACGGTGATATAGAGGGCGACGAGCACCAGGAACACCACCAGCGCCAGCAGCGCCTTCTTGGTGATCTGATCACCCCAAGTCTCGGATACCGCCGAGTCGCTGATGGCCTGCTTGCTGGGCTTACCGTCGTTGCCTTTGGGTTCGAACGCGTCGAACAAGGCGTTGCGCAACTTCGTCGTCTGATCGTTGGACAGCGTTTCCGAGCTAATCTGCACCGTCGCTGATGCACCGCTGCCGACGATGACCACCGATTCGGGGTCAGTGCCGAGGGTCTTCTTGAAAACGTCGGACACCTGCGCGGTCTGGACTGTGCTTGTCCCGCTTGCGGCGGGCATCGACACCGTGGTGCCGCCCTTGAAATCGATCCCGAAAGTGAAGCCCCGCAGGAGGATGCTCAGGATCGCCACCGCGACGATCGCACCGCTGATGCCGAACCACAGCCGGCGACGTCCCACTACCTCGAACGCGCCGGTGCCGGTGTACAGGCGCGAGAGGAAGCTGTGGCGCGGCGTGTCGGAAGTCAGCTCGACAGCACCTGTGCTCACCTCGGTGAGTGCAGCATCCGTGCCACTGTCACCGGCTTTGTCGTTCGTGGTCACGTTCGCGGCGTCAGCGCCGGTCTTGCCGTCGGAGGCCTCAGAAACCATAAGCAACCATAAGCGCTATCCCCGTCCCGTCTGCACGTGTGACGAAGCCCGGCGTTCGCGGGCGACCTGCTGAACAGCCCCCAGGCCGTTGAACGCCGGCTTTGCCAGCGTCTGATTCTTGGAGGCCAGGTACAGCAGCGGCCAAGTCACCAGGAACACCACCACGAGGTCGATGATCGTGGTGAGGCCCAGGGTGAAGGCGAATCCCTTGACCTGGCCGATCGCCAGGAAATACAGCACCGCGGCCGCCAGGAAGGTGACGGCGTCGCCCGACACGATCGTCTTGCGGGCCCGCACCCAACCGCGTGGCACCGCCGAGCGGAACGAACGGCCTTCGCGGATCTCGTCTTTGATGCGTTCGAAGAACACCACGAACGAGTCAGCCGTGGTACCGATACCGATGATCAGACCTGCGATACCCGCCAGGTCCAGTGTGTAGTTGATATATCGGCCCAGGAGCACGAGGATCGCGAACACCGTTGCACCGGAAGCGGTTAGCGACAGCGCGATGAGTAGTCCCAGTGCCCGGTAATACAGCAACGAATAGATCAGCACCAGGACCAAACCGATCGCGCCCGCGATCAGGCCGGCTCGCAGCGATGTCAATCCCAGTGTCGCCGAAACTGTCTGGGCTTCCGACGATTCGAAGGACAGCGGCAGCGACCCGTATTTCAGGACGTTGGCCAGTTGGCGCGCGGTCGATGCGGTGAACGGCGGGTCGCCACCGGTGATCTGGGTCCGGCCGCCGGGGATCGCTTCTTGGATCATCGGGGCGCTGACTACCTGCGAGTCCAGGGTGAACGCGGTCTGGGTACCGATATGGGCGGCGGTGAAGTCAGCCCAGGTATTTGCCGCCGCGGATTTGAATTGCAGATCGACGACGTAGCCGATGCCGCGCTGGTTCATGCCCGACGTGGCGTCCTGGATCTGGTCGCCACTGATGATCGACGGCGCCAGCAGATAGGCGGTCTTATGGTCGGTCGAGCAGCTCACCAGCGGCAGCGTCGGGTCGTCGTTGCCGGCCAGAATGTCGTCTTTGTCGCAGCGGGTGGCCTCGAACTGCAAGGCGACCATCTCGATGTACTGGCTGGTGTTCTGCCGCCACTTCTTCTCCTGCGCGATGCGGTCGGCGAGATCCTTGCGCGAGTCCGGGGGCGCAGGCTGATCAGCCGGCGGCGCCGCCGGCGCCCTGGATGCGGGCGCCCCGGGCGCGGGAGGCGCGGAACCTGGCGCCGGGCCGGGAGGTGGCGTGGGTATCGGGGTGGGTTCCTGCGGGTAGGGCCGCGGTTGCGCCCCCGGTTGGCCGGGGGACGCAGGTTGGGCCGGCGGCGCGACGGCGCCCGGTTGGCCACCCGGCGCCGGTCCGCCCGGCGCTGGTCCGCCCGCGCCGGGCGGAGCCCCTGGCGGCGTCCCGGCCGGTTGGTGGGGCGCGGGTTTGGGTTCAGCACTCTGCGCCGGCATCGAGTTGAGCACCGGCCGGATGAAGAGCCGCGCGGTCTGTCCCAGATTGCGGGCCTCGCTGCCGTCGCTTCCGGGCACCGTGATGACCAAATTGTCGCCGTCGACGACGACCTCCGAGCCGGAGACACCAAGCCCGTTGACCCGCGCGCTGATGATCTGCTGCGCCTGCGACAAGGCGTCCCGGCTTGGCCGCGAGCCGTCCGGTGTGCGCGCGGTCAACGTGACACGGGTGCCGCCCTGAAGATCGATGCCAAGCTTGGTGGCGGCTCGCTTGTCCCCGGTCAGAAAGACCAGAAGATAGAGACTGACGAGCACCAACAGGAAAACCGACAGATAGCGGGCAGGGTGCACCGGCGCCGAAGACGATGCCACGTTCCTTGTATCTCCTTGAGATCGGTTCTTTGCCCTCGACAGAGCCTTCAGATGAGACGCCTTCAGAAGAGACTACGTGCCGCGTTGACAAGCCCGACGCGGCACGCGGCTGATCAGTTCCGGTCAGGAATCTTTGGTCGCCCGCCTCGAGTCGTCCACGTCCGCGGGGTTTTCCGGGCCCTCGTGTTCGTCCAGATCGTCGTGTTCGTCCAGATCTTCGTGTTCGTCCAGATCGTCGTGTTCGTCCAGATCGTCGTGTTCGTCCAGATCTTCGTCGTCGTCCGAATCGTCGTCTGGCAAGATCTGGTCACGGACTGCCAGCTTCATCCACGTGGTCACCACGCCGGGTGCGATCTCGAGGTCAACGGTGTCGTCGGCGATGGCGACCACGGTGGCTTGCATGCCGGAAGTGGTGTGCACCCGATCACCCGGCTGCAGCGACTCGTGCAGGTCGATCGTGGCCTGCATCGCGCGGCGCTGACGGCGCGACGCGAAGTACATGAAGCCGCCCATGATGAGCAGGAACGGCAAGAATAAGACCAAACTCTCCATCGACGCGCCTGTCTTTCATATCGGTATTGCCCAGCATTTCGGGTCTGCGCCAGGCTGACCCGACGGTCGGGCACCTCGCAACAGTCCAGTGTGCCATCAGCGCAGGTCGCAACCGACCGGCACCTTCCGAAGGGCTTGATCGACCAAGAAGCCGACCAAGCACTCAACCAACAGCCGACGAGCTGTCGCTCGCCTGCCGGCCCCGGCGAACAGTACGCTTTGTCTGCGACGTGACGGCGCGCCGCGCTAAGGAGGGGATGTGGTGGCCAGCCTCGAGCAGAGTCGCCAGCTGGTCACAGAAGTCCCGGGTCCCGCGTCGCGGGAACTGGACATACGCCGGGCCGCGGCGGTGTCTCGTGGCGTGGGCATCACCATGCCGGTGTTCGTGGCGCGGGCCGGCGGCGGCATCGTCGAGGACGTCGACGGGAATCGGCTCATCGACCTGGGTTCGGGCATCGCCGTGACGACGATCGGCAACTCCTCCCCCCGTGTCGTGGACGCGGTGCGGGCGCAGGTCGCCGACTTCACCCACACCTGCTTCATGGTGACGCCGTACGAGGAATACGTCGCCGTCGCCGAAGAGCTCAATCGGATCACCCCGGGTTCGAGCGAGAAGCGCTCGGTGCTGTTCAACTCCGGCTCCGAGGCGGTCGAGAACGCCATCAAGGTCGCCCGGTCCTACACCCACAAGCCCGCCGTGATGGCGTTCGACCATGCCTACCACGGCCGCACCAACATGGCGATGGCGCTGACCGCCAAGTCCATGCCCTACAAGAGCGGTTTCGGTCCGTTCGCGCCGGAGATCTACCGGGCGCCAATGTCCTACCCGTATCGGGACGGCCTGCTCGACAAGGAGCTGGCCACCGACGGTGAACTCGCCGCCGCGCGCGCCATCAGCGTCTTCGAGAAGCAAGTCGGCGCCGACAATCTGGCCGCCGTCATCATCGAGCCCATCCAGGGCGAAGGCGGCTTCATCGTTCCGGCCGAGGGGTTCCTGCCGGCGCTGCTCGATTGGTGCCATAAGAACAACGTGGTGTTCATCGCCGACGAGGTGCAGTCCGGGTTTGCCCGCACCGGAGCGATGTTCGCCTGCGAGCACGAGGGCCCCAATGGCCTAGAGCCCGACCTGATCTGCACCGCCAAAGGTATCGCCGGCGGATTGCCGCTGTCGGCGGTGACCGGCCGGGCCGAGATCATGGACGCGCCGCACGTCGGTGGCTTGGGCGGCACGTTCGGTGGCAACCCGATCGCCTGCGCGGCCGCGCTGGCCAGCATCGCGACCATCGAGAGCGACGGGCTGATCGAGCGGGCCCGACAGATCGGACGACTGGTAACCGACCGGCTGGTACGGGCACAGGCCGGCGATGATCGGATCGGCGATGTGCGCGGCCGCGGCGCCATGATCGCCGTCGAGCTGGTGAAGTCTGGAACCACCGAGCCCGACGCCGAGCTGACCGAAAAGCTGGCCACCGCAGCCCACGCCGCCGGCGTCATCGTGTTGACCTGCGGCATGTTCGGCAACATCATCCGGCTGCTGCCTCCGCTGACCATCAGCGACGAGCTGCTGATCGAAGGACTCGACATCATCTGCCGCATCCTGGGCGACCTCTAGACCTGACGAGCCTGACCCCTGTCGCCGCCAGAACAGGTACGAACAGGGGGTGTTTTCCCAACCGTGGGTGGGCGATCTCACAGCATCGACCTGGGCATCTTCATTGAGGAATACCGTTAGTAAGACTAACGTTCTAGGTATTGGCGCAGCGTGGCGCGATCGAAACACCTATTTCGCATTTTTTTCAAGGGAAACTGTTATGTCGAATCCCATTCAGGAAGAGCGGCTCGCACGCCGCATCGAAGACCTGTCCGCTAACGACCCACAATTCGCCGCTGCCAAGCCGAGCCCGGCGGTCGCCGCGGCTGTTGAGCCGCCTGGACTGCGACTGCAGCAGATCATCCAGACAGTGCTCGAGGGCTACGCCGACCGTCCGGCCCTGGGGCAGCGCGCCGTGGAGTTCGTCAAGGACCCACAGAGCGGACGCACCTCGCTGGAGCTGCTCCCCCGCTTCGAAACCATCACCTACCGTGAGCTGGACGACCGGGTCGGCGCGCTGGCGCGCGCCCTGACCAACGACTCGGTGCAGGCCGGCGACCGGGTCTGCGTGTTGGGTT
>Ga0209693_10000681_pt1 | contig 13948 bp, 17 predicted proteins | sample HubBroMetageWRM3_FD_188345 | JGI IMG/M metagenome (GOLD analysis project Ga0209693, IMG submission 188345) | Warmed soil microbial communities from the Hubbard Brook experimental Forest, New Hampshire - Hubbard Brook CCASE Soil Metagenome WRM 3... | ecosystem: Environmental > Terrestrial > Soil...
CCACTCCTCGGGCTCGCGCCTGAGCCATTGATCTCTCCCCCAGGGACTAACCATGACTATACCACACCTTGCACGCGACGCTTGAAAGCCGCAGCTAACGCCCGGCCGCGGGCGCCTCGCCGGCTTCGTCCGAAAGATCGCGCTCGGCAGTCGACGGCAGACGGCTCTCGCCTTCCAGCAGCAGACGCTCCAGCGTGTCGCGGGCGCGCGAGATGCGGCTCTTCACCGTGCCCACCGAGACGCCGGTGTGCGCCGCAATGACTTCGTAGGGCAAGCCCTCGAGCACGGCCAAAAGCAGCGCCTCGCGCTGCGTCGGCACCAGCTTGGCGAACGCCATCACGAATTCGCGCATGATCAGGCCGCTGTCCTGATGCGCCGGGTGCGACAGCGATTCGGCAATCGCCGTATCGACCGGAACGCTTGGCCGCTGGCGGCGCAGGCCGGAGATGAACTCGTTGCGCTGAATGCGGAACAGCCAGGCCGCGAGGTTGGTGCCCGGCTGGAAGCTGCGCCGTCCGGTCAGCGCTTTGATCACCGTGTCATGGACCAGGTCATCCGCCGCGTCGCGATCGCGCGTCAGCGACAAGGCATAGATCCGCAGACGCGGCAGGATCGCCTTCAGCTGCTCGTGGAAGTCGTCGACGTCATTGCTCGTTTGGATGGCCATGAATGTCTCCCGACAGGAAAAGGCAAGTGTCGGACTAATGCGCCAACGACGGAAAGGTTACGCAACTTCTGCGATGCTCTATAACATATTGAATTAACACGACTTTTTCTAGCTCAGCTGGCTGGCGAGCTGCTTGCGCGCGCGCGATACCCGGGCTTTCAGGGTGCCCACCGAGCAGCCGCAGAGGGCGGCCGCCTCTTCGTAGGAGAAGCCGCCGGCGCCCACCAGGACGAGCGCCTCGCGCGATTGCGGGCTGAGCTGCCACAACGCCGACGACAATTCCTTCAAGGCGAGCGTGGCTTCCGGATTGTCGACCGCGGCCAGCGGCGGCGCCGCCTCGTCGTCGATCGATGTCGGGCGGCGGCGTGCCGTGCGCAGGTCGGAGTAGAAGCGGTTGCGCATGATGGTGAACAGCCATCCCTTGAGATTCGTGCCGGGCGAGAACTGGGCCTGCTTGTCGAGCGCCGCGAGGATGGTGTTCTGAACGAGATCGTCGGCGGCCTCGCGCTCGCGGCAAAGGAAGCGCGAAAAGGCTCGGAGGTCCGGAAGCAACCCCACGATGTCGTCCTTAATCATCGAGTGGAAGGCTCCAGCGGCGCAGTGAATTTGCAACGTTCGCGCTTCTATGTGGGCAATCGATCGGCCCGGCGCAAAGGGATTCTGGCGCGGCAACCGCGCGCCCAAGCCCGCCTTGTTGGCACATTGCGCGGACCGAAGACGATCTCTGACCGTCATCGGCGGCAAGCGGGACCAACTCGTCGGCCGCATCCAGGGACGCTACGGCGCTGCCAAGGACGAGGCCGAGCGTCAGGCCAAGACGTGGGTGAACCGCATTAGATGCCCACAGGGAACCATCCACGTCATCCTGCGTTGTGACTCCAAGTTTTCACGGAGGGCGAGGATGGGACGCGCGGCATTGCTGTGGTTCCTGGGGGTGCCGATTCCGGTACTTCTGCTGATGTGGGCGCTGGGTTGGCTGCACTAGTGGTGCCGCCCGCCCCAATACGAAAAGCATGGAGATAAAATGATCAATCATTCCCTGAGAGTTATGGTGACTATGGCCGGTCTTGCGTTGCTGACGTCGGCCTGCGGCGACCGGCCGGTCGACCGCGCTCTGACGGGCGGCGCGATTGGTGCGGGTACAGGGGCGGTGATCGGGTCGACCGTCGGCAACCCGATTGCCGGAGCGGTCATCGGCGGCGCCGCCGGCGCGACCATCGGCGCGGTTACCGCGCCGGAGCAGTAAGCAGCGTCTGAGCTTGATGACATCGTCCATGCGGGGACAGCTTCACGGATTGTCCCTCGGGACGATGGTTATTCTGTATATTGCGACGGCTAACCCGGGCGGCAGGAACGGGCCGGCCGCCGGCCGGTCGTGACGGGGCACGCGAGAGATGAGGGAGAGTGTCGTGGCAGACAGTCCAGCCACCAGCAAAATGTCCGAGGCGATAACGCGGACGTTGCCGTTTCTGCGTCGCTACGCACGCGCCGTTACCGGCTCGCAAAAGCGCGGCGACGAATGGGTGCGGCTTTGCGCCGAAGTCGTCATGGCCCAACCGGACCTGATCACCAAGATCGAGGATACCAAGCTTGGCGTCTTCACCTTGTTCCATCGGCTGCGGCAGCCTTTCGGCAATCTGGAGGAAGGCGCGGGCGAGGACAGCGTGAGCGGGCGCCTGAAGGAATCCCTGACTGACATGGCGCCGCTGCAGCGCCAGGTGCTGTTGCTGACCGTGCTCGAGGGCTTCACGGTTTCCGACGCCGCGCGCATTCTCGGCATCGACGCCGATGCCGCCGAGCGTAGCCTCGAGGAAGCGCGCCGCGAGTTGCAACGTGTGGCGGCGGTGCGTGTGCTGGTGATCGAGGACGAGGCGGTGATCGCCCTCGACGTCGCCGACATCGTGCGCAACGCCGGCCACCAGGTCGTGGGCATCGCGGCGACCGAGAAGACCGCCGTCGAACTCGCCAAACAGCATTCGCCGCACCTGGTTCTCGCCGACATCCAGCTGCGCGGCAGCGACAGCGGCATCGCGGCGGTCAACCAGATCATGCGATCGATGACGGTTCCGGTGATCTTCGTTACCGGCTATCCGGAGCGGCTGCTGACGGGCAAGCAGGTCGAGCCCGCCTTCGTCATCTCTAAGCCGTTCGATCCCGACCTTCTTCGCGCGGCGATCGCCCAGGCGCTCGACACCGTCTCGATCTAAGGTCGGGCCGATGGCCCGACGGTCGCTGCGCACCAAGCTGATCGCGGCGGTGATCGTCGCGGCGCTTCCTGCGCTCGCCCTCTCGGCATGGCAGGCCGTCGATCAGCAACGCAACGCCGATCTTCGCAAGAGCGAGACCGTCGCAGCGACCGCCGAACTGGCGGCGGCCCGCTATCGCACATTGATCGAGGGCTCGCGCCGTCTGCTCGAGGCCGTCTGCGCCGAGGATGCCGTTCGCCAAAGCGCCAACCCGGACGCCCGACCGGCCGAGATCAATCGTTGCGAGGCCTATCTCACGAACGTGCTGGGGAAATTTCCTCGGGAGTATTCGTCGGCTTTCGTTACCGACGCCGAGGGCGTAGCGCGTTGTGCCACCGTGCCGACCGCGGTCGGCGTCGGCTTTTCCGACCGTGACATCTTCCGCCTCGTGCGCGACACCAAGGCGTTCGCGCTCGGCGCGCAGGTCGCGAGCCGGGTAGCGCCGCGCACGGTCATACCGGTGGCGCTTCCCATCCTGCAGGACAGTGCGTTCCGCGGCATGTGTGCCGTTGGCATTTCGCTCGCCACCATCGGCGATCTGGTGACACCCGTGCGAACGGCCGAGCACGTCGCGGTGGCGCTGGTCGATCGCAACGGTGGCTCGATCGGCGGCGACCCGCTGGCGACGCGCGCGCTGCCGGTCCCGGCGCGGGTAGCCGCGGCCATCGTCGGCGGCCAGCCGGAGTTCAGCGACTTCGGCCAGGACGGCTCGTTCTACGAATTCCACCTTCTGCCGCTGGCCAACAACTCGATCTTCGTCGTCAGTGCGGCTGTCGCGGTCGACGGCTGGCCGGGGCTGGTCGATGCCTGGGGTGGGTTCGCCGCGGTCGTGCTGGCGCTCGCCGGTGCGTTGCTGGTGGTCTGGCTGGGCGCCGATCGCTGGTGCATGCGTCCACTGCGCTACATCCAGAACTTCGCCGACCGGATCGCCCGTGGCGAGGACATCGAGCTTGCCCGCCAGAGCTCGTGGGCGCCCGAGCTCGCCTCGGTGAGCGACGGCGTCAGGGCGATGGCCGAGGCGATCGCCAGCCGCGAGGCGGAGTTGCGGGCAGGCCTCGAGCAGCGCGACCATATGCTGCGTGAAATCCATCACCGGGTGAAAAATAACCTGCAGATGATCTCCAGTCTGCTCAACCTCCAGGCCGGCGAGATCCGCTCGCCGCGCATTCGCCGCTTCTTCGGTGACGCCCAGAACCGTGTGCTGACGCTGTCGATCCTGCACCGTCATCTCTATGAACGGTCGAGCTGGGCGCTCGTCGACTTCCAGCAGTTCATCAGCGACCTCGTGCGCCAGATCTCGGTGGGCCGGCGCGCGCCCGACCTTGCGCAGCCGCGCTATCACATCCGTGCGCCGATCATGGCGGTCGGCCCCGATATCGCCATTCCCGTCGGGTTGATCGTGACCGAGGCGGTGAGCAGCGCGCTCGACCGCAGCTTCGACGGCGTCGCGGCGCCCGAGATTCGCATCGAGGCGGGTGACAAGGCTGGCATGGTCGAGCTGGTCATCGAGGATAACGGGGCCGGGCCGCGCGGCGCGATCAGGCCTGGTGTCCGCAGCGGCTTTGGCCTGACGCTGATCCGCGGGCTTGCCATGCAGCTCGGCGGCGAGGCCGATGTATCGTCGCGCGAAGGCGGGGGCACGCGGGTCAGCGTGACCTTCCCGACGCCGGAGGAGCCGGAGGCCAATGCGTAACATGCGTGTTACGGCGCGCTCGACCGGCGTCATCGTCGGGCTGACCATCGCGATCCTGATCGGCGCGGGCGCCATGCTGGCCATCGCCCATTCGAACTCGGCGGCCCGCCAGCAGCGCCTGGTGGTCGGCAGCTACGAGACGCTGTCCTTGATGCGGCAGGCGATCATTGCATTGCAGGACACGGAGATCGGCCAGCGCGCCTACTTGCTGAGCGGCGAGGTTGCCGATCTGCAGCCCTACGAGCGCTCGCGTCTGCGCATCGAGACCGAACTGCGCCAGCTCGAGGCGGCGGCCGGCGGCGATCCTGACACGATGCAGCAGGTCAGGGAATTCCGCGGCGCTGCCAACGAGAAGCTGGAACAGCTCAACAGCACGATCACGACCTATCAGCTCTATGGCCGCGACGCCGCGCTGGCGTTCGAACGCACCGGAGCGGGCCGCGCGACCAGCGATCAGCTGCGTCAGATCGCCAATTCCTTCATCGAGGGGCAGCGACTCCTGCTAGCGCGCCGGCTGACCATGCTCCGCTCGGAACAGGAACAGTCCGACATCGCGGGCCTGCTGGTCATGGCCGGGGCGTTCCTGTGCCTCATCGTCGGCATGTACATCGTCATTCGCAGTGCCAGCCGCCTGGAAGACACGCAGCGTGAGCTGGGCGACCGGTCGCGGCTGCTGCAGACGACGCTGGAAAGCCTGCAGGACCCGATCTTCGTGATCGACCCGCAAGGCAAGGTCGTCGCCTGGAACGAGCCGTTCGCCCGCTTCTCCGGCTGGGATCCCGCCAAGCAGGGCGCGCCGACACGCGATCAGCTGCTCTCCGATCGCTTGCCGGCGGTGCGCGCGCTGCTCGAGCCGCTGAAGCTCGGGGCCGAGGCACCCGGCCGATCGCAGACGGTTCGCGCCGCCTACGACGGCCGCGATTACGAGGTTTCGCGCGGCGCGATGACGGGCGGCGGCGCGGTCGTTCGCTTCGTCGATATCACCGAGAAGCTGCGCGACGAGATGGCGTTGCGGCAGGGCCAGAAAATGGAGGCGACCGGCCAACTCACCGGCGGCATGGCGCACGACTTCAACAACATCCTCCAGGTCATCCAGGCCAACCTCGACCTGATGAAGGGCGCGGTGAATTCCAACCCGGCCATGTTGGCGCGCCTCCACGCCGCGGCCGCCGCGGCCGATCGGGGTGCCCGCCTGACCCAGCAGCTGCTGGCGTTCGCGCGGCGCCAGCCGCTGGTGCCGCAGCCGACCAATGTCGCGCGCCTGGTGACCGATCTTGCCGACCTGCTGCGCAACTCGCTGGGCGAGCGCATCGCGATGCAACTCAGGGTCACCGACGATCCGTGGAACGCCAGGATCGATCCCGGACAGCTCGAAAACGCCATCCTCAACCTCGCGATCAATGCCCGCGATGCCATGCCGGACGGTGGCACGGTGACGGTCGAGGTCGCCAACGCCACGCTCGACCGGCGTTATGCCGCGCTGCATCCCGACGTCACGCCGGGACCTTACGTCCTGGTCGCCGTCGACGATACCGGCACCGGCATGCCGCCGGAAGTCGCGGCCCAGGCCTTCGATCCGTTCTTCACCACCAAGCGCGACGGCAAGGGAACCGGCCTCGGCCTCAGCATGGTGTACGGCTTCGTGCGCCAGTCGAACGGCCATATCCGGCTCGACAGCGCGATCGGCCAGGGCACCAGCGTGAAGCTCTATTTGCCACGCACCATGGACCCGGTCGCTGAAACGCCGGCTGAAGCGGCCCACGCGCCGGCCGGCAGCGAGCGCGTACTGGTCGTCGAAGACAACGACGAGGTGCGGCATGCGGTGGTCGATATGCTGACCGGCTGGGGTTACCGCGTCGTCGCCGCGGAGAATCCCGACGTGGCGGCGGCCATCCTGGAACGCGACGCGGGCTTCGACCTCCTGTTCACCGATGTCGTGATGCCGGGGTCGATTTCGGCCATCGAACTGGCGGCGCTGGCGCAGCGGCGTCGGCCCCAGATCGCCGTGCTCCTGACGTCGGGCTATGCGCGCGACCTCATTCCCATGGAGGACCGCCCGGATTATCCGATGATCACCAAGCCCTATCGCGGCGAGGAGCTCATGGCGAGGTTGCGCAGCGTGCTGGCCGCGCGACGAGCACCGCCGCCGGCCGAGCCGGCCAAGCCGCCGGAGACAGCGGAAAAAGAGGCGGCGTCGGGTCGGCCGCGGCGCGTTCTCCTGGTCGAGGACGAGGTCCTCCTGCGCATGTCGACCACCGACATGCTGGAGCAGCTCGGCTGCTTCGTGGCCGGCGTCGGCAGCGGCGAGCAGGCCCTCGAACTGCTGGCACGGGGCGGTTCGTTCGACCTGCTTCTGACCGACCTTGGCCTGCCGGGAATCAGCGGCGAGGAGCTGGCGGCGCGGGTGCGCGGGCAGTTCCCCACGCTGCCGGTCGTCATTGCCAGCGGCTATGGCCGGTCCGGCATGCAGGGCGAGGGCCTCCAGTTCATTTCCAAGCCCTATTCAGCGGTCGATCTGCAGCAGGCTCTCGATCACGCAGGCCGGATGGCGGCGCCTTCCTGATTCTTCGCGGGCCGTGCAACCCAAGGCGGCTTCATGGCGTTCCTAAGGCATATCTGCAGCCATGATGGGGCAACGCCATGCGAACGATCCTGTCCAAGCCTGCGCAAGCCACGCCGAGCGACTCCGGCAAAGGGCCGCTACATGGTGAATTGTTGGATCTCTACATGGCGATACTGATCGTCATTCCGCTCGCCCTGTTCCTGAAGTCGTTGTGGACCTGACCGCCCCTTGATTTTGCCGCGATGGGACCGACCGCGGGCAACCTGAGCCGCGAAATCTCGTTGACCCGCAACGCGCACTTCGCGCCGCATTTTTTCATACCCAGGAGACACTCATGCGTTCGATTGCCATTCTCGCCGCTTGCGCCGCCATGACCGCCGGCACCGTGCCGCTGGTCGTTCATGCGCAGACCACCACCCAGACCGTTAAGACCGATACCAAGACGATGTGGGAGAAGATCAAGGGCAGCTGGAGCCAGACCAAGGGCGCCGTTAAGGAGCAGTGGGGCAAGCTCACGGACGACGACCTGCTGACGATCGAAGGCCGCCGCGATCAGCTCGTCGGCAAGATCCAGACCCGCTACGGCATCTCGCACGATCAGGCCGAAGCCCAGGTCAGCGCCTGGGAGCAGAAGCACTCGCGCGACATGTAACGTCTGCGACGCTTTAAAGCCGGCCACGCTATTCGGGCCGGTCCTCCTGTCGAAAGCAGGCGGGCCGGCCCGTTTCTCTTTGGGTCCGATCACGGCTACGCTGCCCGCCTCCGAGCGAGGGGTGAAGTATGCGTAACGGTTTGGGGCGCAGGACGATGTTGGCCGGCGGCGCGGGGCTGGGAGCAGCCTCGCTGATCCGGCCACCGAGGGCGCACGCGGCGGCGAAGGCGATGACGGTGGTGCTCGAATCCGAGGTCACTATCCTCGATCCGCACGCCATCACGGCGACCATCACGCGCACCTTTGGGCTGCACGTGTTCGACATGCTGTTCGCCATGAACGAGCGGGGCGAGATCAAGCCGCAGATGGTCGAGAGCTACGACAGCAGCCCCGACAAGCTCACCTGGACGTTCGTGCTGCGCGATGGCCTCAAGTGGCACGACGGCAATCCGGTCAGCGCAGGGGATTGCGTGGCCTCGCTCAAGCGCTGGGCGGTGCGTGACCCGCTGGGCAAGATGCTGATGGCCGAGGCGGCCTCGCTCGACGCCGCCGATCCCAAGACCCTCAAGCTCGTGCTGAAGCAGCCCTTCCCGCTGCTGCTCGAAGTCCTGGGCAAGCCCAATGCGCCTCTGCCGGTGATGATGCCGGCGCGGCTGGCCGCGACGCCGGCCGACCAGCGCATCGGCGATCCCATCGGCTCCGGCCCGTTCCGTTTCCTGAAGGACCAGTGGCGACCCGGCAGCGCCATGGTGCTGGAGCGCAATCCCGCCTACGTGCCGCGCAAGGAAGCGCCCGATTTCCTGGCCGGCGGCAAGAACGTCAAGATCGACCAGCTCACCTTGCGCGTCATGCCCGACCAGTCGACCGGCGCCAACGCCCTGATGGCGGGCGAGATCGACTACATGCAGTACCTGCCTTTCGACATGCTGCCGCTGCTCGAGAAGGACAAGGGCGTCAAACTGATGGGGCTGGGCGGCATCCACCAGTTCCAGGGCAACTTCCGCCTGAACCACGCCTTCCCGCCGTTCGACAATCCCGCGGTGCGCCGGGTGATGTGGAAGCTGGTCGACCAGGACGCGACTTTGACGGCAATCGGCGTGCCCGAGCCGTACCGCAGCAAGTCGTGCCCATCGTTCTGGATGTGCGGCACGCCGCTCACCACCGACGCCGGCGCGAGCGTGGCCAAGGTCGACCTCGCCGCGGCGAAGGCGGAGCTCAAGGCCTCGGGCTACAAGGGCGAGCCGGTGATCATCCTCGAGGTCGCGGGTTCGATCAGCCAGACCGCATCGCGCGTGCTCACCCAGAACATGCGCGACGTGGGTTTCACCGTCGAAGCGCAGCCGCGCGACTGGCCGACCGTGCTGGCGCGACGCGCAAAAAAGGACGGCTGGTCGATGTTTCCGGTCTACTCCAACGGCACCGACATGTACTCGCCGCTGACGCACTTCTATGTCGCGGCGAGCTGCAACGATTTCCCCGGCTGGTCATGCGACAACCGCGTGCCTGATCTTTTGGAGGCATTCACGCGCGCCGCCACGTTCGACGAGCGCAAGAAGATCGCAGCCGAGATCCAGGTCATCGCCTACGAGATGGTGCCGTCCCTGATGTGGGGCCAGTTCACCATCCCGGCCGGCTATCGCAGTGATCTCAAGGGTCTGATCCAGTCTTCGTATCCCATGTTCTGGGAGGTCGACCGGACATGACAGTGAGACACAACGCAGCCTTGAACCGCTACGAGCTCGACACCGAGCATGGTCTCGCCGTGGCCGTCTATCGCGAGCAAGGCGATCGCGCGATCTTCACGCACACCGAGGTGCCGACGGCCGACGAAGGCAAGGGCATCGGCGCGAGCCTGGTGCGCGCCGCGCTCGACGATGCTCGCAAACGCGGCTTCAAGATCGTGCCGGCCTGCAGTTTCGTGGCGGCCTTCGTGCGACGGCATCCGGAATACAACGACGAGCGCTGATCCCTCACGTCGCGCGCATCGCCAGGAAGCAAGCGGCAGCGGCGGCTGCCGTCACGACGGCGCCCCAGGCGAGATCGACGAGGCTCACCGTGAGCGGCCAGCCACGCAGCGTGGCGAGGTTCGTCAGATCGTAGGCGGCGTAGACGCAAAAGCCGAACAGCGCGCCGAACAGCGCCGCCGAAACCCATGACGCGGCCAACGGCACGGCGAACACGACGATCGCCAAAGCATGGATGAAATAGAATAGAATCGCCGCATACCACTGGGGCTGCTCGAGCAGGAGCTGGCCCAATCGCGCCTTGTAGAACTCGCGGCTCACGACCCCGAGCCATGCGGCGTCGAGGATCGCCAGTGTCACGAGCGTGGCGAGGTAACCGACGAGACAGGTCTTCGTCGGCCCCATCCTAGCCCGCCGGGCGAGGCGAACCTATCTTGGCAACAGGAACAGCCAAGCCAGCGCCAGCGCCACAATCGCACCGGCGGACGACAGGGCCAGGATCGTGAGGACGCGACCGCTGACGACGCCGCCACGCGCCTCGACAGGCGTGAGTTCGCGTTCCATGGGGCCTCCTGCCTGTTATCAGGCGCTTGAAGGGAACGTTGCGCCGTCGGTCGGGTTGCCCGGACGCTCTCCGGAACCGGCCTGTCCTTGCGGCGTTAACCCGTCGAAGCTCAAAGGAGTCGGGAAATGTTGTATTGGGCGCTGATGTTCCTCGTGATCGCGCTGGTCGCCGCCGTGTTCGGCTTCGGCGGGATCGCCTCGACGGCGACAGGCATGGCGCAAATACTTTTCGTCATTGCCCTGGTGCTGTTCATTGTCAGCCTGTTTGCAGGCTTCCTGAGGCGAAACCTTTAATCGGACGTGCCGACGGCCGACGACTCGAAGTGCGTGCGCAGCATTTCGCGTGCGGCATCGCCGGCGGCGCGATTCCAGCAATTGATGATGGCGACACGAAAGCCACCGGGCGGCATGGCGTGCCGGCCAGGCGGCAGGTTTTCGTGAAAGGTGATCTGCAGGCTCGAGATGCCTGGCAGGCTTGCCGCCTTGCGCTGCAGCTCTAGCGGCGGATGGCGATAGTGCGGCCCGTGCGGAACGAACAGCACCACGCTGTAGCCCGTGCGCCGTTCCGAATCGTCGAACCGCCACTCGCCTCGGGCATAGAGGCGGATGAGAGCGTCGACCCAGCCCGCGCCGTAGAGGTCGGGCCACTGATCGGCAAAGCGAAGGTGCGCCTCGATGATGCGGCCGGCGATGGTCTCGAGATTCAGCATACCGGTATAGCCCTTGAGATGTCGCCGGCACCAGGCACCGCACCATTCCTCGACAGCGGGCTCGGCTTCGGCGCGGACCTCCCAGCCGTCAAACGTCCCGCCCCCCGAGGCGATGCCGCCGGCATGGCGCCACCATTGAGGCGCTCCGTCGATCAGCGCAACATCGCTGCTGATGTGCTTGCCTTCGAGCAGGGTCGACCACATATGACCGGGCTGGTAGGCGGCGGCGTAGTCGTCGGCCGACGCCAGCGGGCGGCTGCCGACGCCCATGCCCTTTAGGTTGTAGATCGGCTTGGAGAACACAGGATAATTCTGCGGAGCGATGCCGTGCGGTGCAGCATTGAGGCCTTGGCTCACGGCAACGGCGAGCTTGTCATAAATCCAGCGATGCTTGGGGTTCCACAGCCAGCCGTCGCTGTCCTCAGTGGGAATGAAAACGTCTGCGGGGCAGGCGGCGTTCTCGAAATATTGAGTGCGCCACGGGTCGATCTCACAAATCGGCACTTGCGTCCTCGGGTCGACGAGAGAAGGCTGTGCACAGTGAGTGTGCGACCGGAGCATTGCAACCGCCTATTGTCGCCCGCCGTTGCGACCGGTGCGGAGGTGTCGTGTCCAACCTGATAACGTGTCCCGTGCCGGCGCACGGCTCGACCCGCGCCGAGCACTTCCTGTCTGTCCGCAATGTGACCGAGCACCTGGCCGCGCCGCTGTCGGCGGAGGACCAAACCGTCCAGTCGATGCCCGATGCCAGTCCGACCAAATGGCATCTCGCGCACACGACCTGGTTCTTCGAGACGTTCCTGCTGCGGCCGTACGCGCGGGACTACCGCGTGTTCGACCCGCCTTATGAATATCTCTTCAACTCCTATTACGAGGCGGTTGGTCCACGGCACCCGCGGCCGCAGCGCGGCATGATCACCCGTCCCGGGGTCGGGGAGATCCTGGCCTATCGCCGCCACGTCTCCGACGCGATGGCTGCGCTGCTGACAAAAAGTGACAACCGTATCCATCACCTTGTCGAGCTCGGACTTCACCATGAGCAGCAGCACCAGGAACTTTTGTTGATGGACGCCAAGCACCTGCTGGCTCAGAACCCGCTCAAGCCCGCTTACAAAACGGCTGTTGCGCCGAAGGGCGACGCGCGGCCGCTCGCTTGGCGCGAGTTCGAAGGCGGGCTTCTGGAAATCGGCCACGACGGCACAGGCTTCGCCTTCGACAATGAAGGCCCCCGGCATCGCGTCTGGCTGGAACCCTTCGCGCTCGCGACGCGGCCGGTGAGCTGCGGCGAATATCTCGCTTTCATGAAAGACGGCGGCTACCGGCGGCCGGAGTTCTGGCTGTCGGCGGGTTGGGACTGCGTCGGCCAGCGCGACTGGCAGGCGCCGCTTTACTGGGAGAGGGACGGCGACGGCTGGCAAGTCTTCACGCTCTCCGGCCTCGAGCCGATCGATCCGGCCCGGCCGGTGTGCCATGTCAGCGCCTATGAGGCCGCGGCCTTCGCCAAATGGGCAGGCAAGCGCCTGCCGCGCGAGCAGGAATGGGAAACCGGCGCGGGCGCGGTGGAGGGCATCGGCCAGGTCTGGGAATGGACCGCCTCTCCTTACGTCGCCTATCCCGGCTATCGCGAGCCGGCGGGGGCGATCGGCGAATACAACGGCAAGTTCATGGCCAACCAGATGGTGCTGCGCGGCGGCTGCGCGGCGACCCCGGCCGGCCATGCGCGCACGACCTATCGGAACTTCTTTCCGCCGGACGCACGTTGGATGTTCGGCGGTCTTCGTCTGGCGGAGGATCTGCAATGAACGGGCCGGCTCTTGTCCTCGAGCGATCCGAGGCTGACGATCGCGCGGAATTCAGGGAATCGGTGCTGGCGGGACTCGCGCGCACGCCGCGCGCCATTCCTGCCAAATTCCTCTACGACGCTCGCGGCTCGGCGCTGTTCGACCAGATCTGCGAGCTGCCGGAATATTACCTGACGCGCACCGAGACCGGGATTCTCCGCCAATGCGTCGCCGAGCTTGCCGTATTGGCCGGTCCTGATTGCGCGCTGGTCGAGTTCGGCAGCGGCTCGAGCGTGAAGTCTCGCCTGCTGCTCGAGGGGCTGCGCGATCTCTCGGCCTATGTGCCGATCGACATCTCTCGTCAGCATCTCGATGCCACGGCGGCCAGGCTGCGCCGCGATTATCCCGGCCTGAAAGTCGAGCCGGTCTGCGCCGACTACATGGCCCTCACAGATCTGCCGGCCGATGTGAACGGCGCGACGCGGCTCGGCTTTTTCCCCGGGTCGACCATCGGCAACCTCGAACCCGCCGAGGCCACCGCCTTCCTGCGCCGCGCCCGTTCGCTTCTCGGGCCGACCGGCTGCCTGGTGATGGGGGTCGATCTCAAAAAGGATCCACGCCGCCTGCACGCCGCCTACAACGACTCAGCGGGCGTCACCGCCGAGTTCACCCTCAATCTGCTGCGCCGCATGAATCGCGAGCTCGAGGCCAATTTCGACCTGGCGGGCTTTGCCCACGAGGCCTTCTACAACGCCGCGGAAGGCCGCATCGAGATCTACTTCAGGAGCCTGCGCCCCCAGACCGTGACCGTCGCTGGCCGCAGCTTCACCTTCTCGGAAGGCGAGCGGGTCCATACCGAATATTCCTACAAATACGACGATGCCGGCATCGACACGCTGGCCCGCAGCGGCGGCTTCTCCATTGAGCATACCTGGACCGATCCGGACCGGCTGTTTGCGGTGACTTACCTGGAATCCGCCCCCTGAAGCAGGCAGCCCGCCCCCAATTTCTCGGGGGCGGGCTATAGGTCGAGTGGGGAGAGTGGCATCGCTGAGCGGGGGCAGGGCGATACCGGTACCCGACCGATATAGTCAAAACGATCCCGGCT
>Ga0209693_10000682_pt1 | contig 13931 bp, 12 predicted proteins | sample HubBroMetageWRM3_FD_188345 | JGI IMG/M metagenome (GOLD analysis project Ga0209693, IMG submission 188345) | Warmed soil microbial communities from the Hubbard Brook experimental Forest, New Hampshire - Hubbard Brook CCASE Soil Metagenome WRM 3... | ecosystem: Environmental > Terrestrial > Soil...
ACGCACCGGTGATCGCTACCTGCTGTGCTCGGACGGCCTCTCCGACCCGGTCAGCGACGAAACCATCCTCGACGCCCTGCAGATTCCCGATGTCACCGACAGCGCCGACCGCCTTATCGAATTGGCGCTGCGCGGCGGCGGCCCCGACAACGTCACCGTGGTGGTCGCCGACGTCGTCGACTACGACTACGGCCCGACCCAACCGATCATCGCGGGCGCGGTATCCGGCGAAGACGACCAACTGACCCTGACCCGCCCCAACACCTCAGCAGGCCGCGCCTCGGCTATCAGTCCGCGCAAGAATGTCGTCAAACGCGTTCTGCCGCAAGTCGATACCTTCACCCCGCCGCGGCGGTCGCGACGGCGGATCGCGATCGGCGCCGCGCTCATCGTCTTGCTGGTGCTCGCAGCGCTGGCCATCGGCCGAACCATCATCCGCAATTACTACTATGTCGCCGAATACGGCGGCGCCGTGTCCATCATGCAAGGCATCCAGGTGTCCATCCTGGGAGTGCCGCTGCACCAGCCCTATTCGCAAGGCTGCCTGAACAGCCGCAACCAGCTGTCGGTGATCCGCTACGGCCAGGCCGGCGGTAACTGCCAACCGATGAAGCTGTCCGACCTGGCCGAGTCGGCTCGTGCGCAGGTGGCCGCCGGGCTTCCGGTAGGCACGCTCGACCAGGCCGATGCACAGCTGCGCAGATTGTCGACCGCGTCGCTGCTGCCGCTCTGCCCGCCCGCGCACGCCCAGTCGCCACCTGCGTCGACGCCACAACCGACCGCGCCCACCACGACCCAGGCGCCGGAGTCAGGCGCCAGTACCCCGGATCAACCTGCGGCAAGTCCATCGCCGACATCGGCCGCTCCCACTGTCACGGCGCTCGCGCCACCACCACCGCAGCCGGGCACCGACTGCCGGGCGCCGACATGACCACCCAGCCGCAGCCGCCGGTCGCGGTGACACCTCCGCTGCCGAACCGGCGCAATGCCGAACTGCTGCTGCTGTGCTTCGCCGCCGTGATCACCACGGCGGCTTTCGTGATCGTGCAGGCCGACCAGGAACGCGGCTTGAACTGGCAGCTGATCAATTACGCCGTAGGGTTTTTGGCGGTGTTCGCATGCGCCCACCTGGCCATCAGACGCTTTGCGCCGTACGCGGATCCGTTGCTGCTACCAATAGTGGCGCTGCTCAACGGTCTGGGCCTGGTGATGATTCACCGGCTTGACCTGGACGAGCGTCTCTCCGGGGCCAATGCCCGCGCAAACCCGCAAATTCTGTGGACCCTGGTGGGGGTGGGGGCTTTTGCTTTCGTGGTGATCTGGTTGAAGGACCATCGCCAACTGGCCCGCTACGGCTACATCTGTGGGCTGACCGGACTGGTCATACTCGCGATTCCGGCACTGCTGCCACGGTCGTTATCTGAGCAGAACGGCGCGAAGATCTGGATCAAGTTGCCGGGCTTTTCGATTCAGCCGGCTGAATTCTCCAAAATCCTTCTGCTCATTTTCTTTTCAGCGGTGCTGATAGCCAAACGCGGTCTGTTCACCAGTGCCGGCAAGCATGTCCTGGGCATGGACCTACCGCGGCCGCGTGACCTGGCTCCGCTGCTGGCGGCCTGGGTGGCTTCGGTCGGCGTGATGGTCTTCGAAAAAGACCTGGGAACTTCGCTGCTGCTCTACGCGTCATTCCTAGTGGTCGTTTACCTTGCCACCCAGCGGTTCAGTTGGGTGGTCCTCGGCTTGGCCCTGTTCGCGCTGGGAAGTGTTGCGGCGTACTTCATTTTCAACCATGTTCGGGTTCGCGTTCAGACCTGGCTGGACCCATTCGCCGACCCGGATGGTGCGGGCTATCAGATTGTGCAGTCACTGTTCAGCTTTGCTACCGGCGGAGTGTTCGGCACCGGTCTCGGCAATGGTCAGCCCGGTACCGTGCCGGCCGCGTCGACCGATTTCATCGTCGCCGCGTTCGGCGAAGAACTCGGGCTGGTCGGGTTGGCCGGCCTGCTGATGCTCTACACGATCGTGATCATCCGCGGCATGCGGACCGCGATCGCGGTGCGGGACAGTTTCGGCAAGCTGCTGGCCGCGGGCCTGGCCTCGGCGCTCGCCGTGCAGCTGTTCATCGTCGTCGGCGGGGTGACCAACCTCATTCCGCTAACCGGGCTGACCACGCCCTGGATGTCCTACGGGGGCTCGTCGCTGTTGGCCAACTATGTGCTGCTGGCCATCCTGGTGCGCATCTCGCATTCGGCCCGGCGCCCGTTCCGCACCCGGCCGCGTCATACGTCGCCGATCGCCGGTGCCAGCACCGATGTGATCGAGCGGGTATGAACACCTCGTTGCGCCGGATCTCGGTGACCGTGATGGCGCTGATCGTGCTGTTGCTGTTCAACGCCACCCTCACTCAGGTGTTCACCGCCGACGGGTTGCGGGCCGATCCGCGCAACCAGCGGGTGCTGCTCGACGAGTATTCGCGCCAGCGCGGCCAAATCACCGCGAGCGGCCAGCTACTGGCGTATTCGGTGGCCACCGAGAACCGCTTCCGATTCCTGCGGGTCTATCCCAACGCCGCGGTCTACGCCCCGGTCACCGGGTTCTATTCGTTGCGCTATTCCAGCACCGGGCTGGAACGGGCCGAGGATCCCCTGCTGAACGGATCCGACCAACGGTTGTTCGGTCGCCGGCTGGCCGACTTCTTCACCGGCCGCGACCCGCGCGGCGGCAACGTCGACACCACCATCAACCCGCGGATCCAGCAAGCCGGTTGGGACGCCATGCAGCAGGGCTGCAACGGACCCTGCCGGGGAGCGGTCGTCGCGCTAGAGCCGTCAACCGGCAAAATCCTGGCGCTGGTGTCTACGCCGTCCTACGACCAAAACCTGCTCGCGTCGCATGACCCCGAACAGCAGTCGCAAACCTGGCAGCAACTTCGCGACGACCCGCATTCGCCGATGACCAACCGCGCCATCTCCGAGACCTATCCACCCGGTTCGACATTCAAGGTGATCACCACCGCGGCCGCGCTGCAGAACGGCGCCACCGAAGACGAACAGCTCACCGCCGCGGCCACGATTCCATTGCCGGACAGCACCGCCACCCTGGAAAACTACGGCGGCGCCGCCTGCATCGACGCCGAAACCGTCTCCCTGCGTGAGGCGTTCGCCCGGTCGTGTAACACCGCGTTCGTCCAGTTGGGCCTGCTCACCGGCACCGACGCGCTGCGCAGCACCGCCCAGTCGTTCGGCCTCGACGACGTCCCCGACCCCATTCCGCTGCAGGTCGCCGAGTCCACCGCGGGCCCGATCGCGGACGCCGCCGCGTTGGGAATGTCGAGCATCGGCCAAAAGGACGTCGCGGTGACCCCGCTGGAGAATGCGCTGGTTGCCGCTACCATCGCCAATGCCGGCGTAACCATGCAGCCCTACCTGGTCAACAGCCTGCAAGGGCCCGATCTGGCTAACATCGGCACCACCGCGCCGCATCAACGGCGCCGTGCAGTCTCCCCAGAGGTCGCAGCTAAGCTAACGGAGTTGATGGTCGGCGCCGAGAAGGTCACACAGCAGAAAGGGGCGATCCCCGGCGTGCAGATCGCATCCAAGACGGGCACCGCAGAGCACGGCACCGACCCACGCCACACGCCACCCCACGCGTGGTACATCGCCTTCGCGCCCGCACAGACCCCGAAGGTGGCGGTTGCGGTGCTGGTGGAGGACGGCGCTGACCGCTTGTCCGCAACCGGCGGTGCGCTCGCCGCACCGATCGGACGGGCCGTGATCGAGTCCGCGCTGCAGGGAGGACCATGAGCCCGCGAGTAGGTGTGACGCTGTCTGGCCGGTACCGGCTGCAGCGTCTCATCGCCACCGGCGGCATGGGCCAAGTGTGGGAGGCGGTGGACAGCCGGCTGGGGCGGCGTGTCGCGGTCAAGGTGCTCAAGAGCGAGTTCTCCTCCGACCCTGAGTTCATCGAGCGGTTTCGGTTCGAGGCACGTACCACGGCGATGCTCAATCATCCCGGGATCGCCAGCGTGCACGACTACGGGGAAACCCAGATGGACGGCGAGGGTCGCACCGCCTACCTGGTGATGGAGTTGGTCAACGGCGAGCCGCTCAACTCGGTGCTCAAGCGCACCGGCCGCCTCTCGCTGCGGCACACGCTGGACATGCTCGAGCAGACCGGGCGTGCGCTGCAAGTCGCGCACGCCGCCGGCCTGGTGCATCGCGACGTCAAGCCCGGCAACATTCTGATCACGCCCACCGGTCAGGTGAAGATCACCGACTTCGGTATCGCCAAGGCCGTCGACGCCGCTCCGGTGACCCAGACCGGCATGGTGATGGGCACCGCCCAGTACATCGCCCCCGAACAGGCGCTGGGCCACGATGCGTCTCCGGCCAGCGATGTCTACTCGCTGGGAGTGGTTGGCTACGAAGCGGTTTCGGGTAAGCGACCGTTCACTGGTGACGGCGCGTTGACGGTGGCGATGAAGCACATCAAAGAGCCGCCCCCGCCGCTGCCGCCCGACCTGCCGCCCAACGTGCGCGAGCTCATCGAGATAACGCTGGTCAAAAACCCCGGCATGCGTTACCGCAGCGGGGGACCGTTCGCCGACGCCGTAGCCGCCGTCCGCGCCGGCCGCAGGCCGCCTCGACCCAACCAGGGGGCACCCGCCGGCCGGGCCACTCCGGCCGCCATTCCGTCGGGCGCACAGGCGAAGGCGGCCGCCACCGCGACCGGCCGGGCTCCCACCGCCCGTCGCGCCCGGCCGAGCACCGGCGGTCACCGCACGCAGCCGCCACGGCGCACCTTCTCGTCCGGTCAACGGGCGCTGCTGTGGGCCGCCGGGGTACTCGGCGCACTCGCGATCATCATCGCCGTCCTCATCGTCATCAACTCGCACGACAACAACTCTCAGCAGCAGCCGTCGGCACCCACCGTGACCGACACGGGGCAGCCGCCCAGCAAGCCGAGTCCATCGCCGGCGCATCCGACAAATTGGACGGATCGAGGGGTGACAGGTAATGCTGGACGGCAATGCAAGCTGCCCACACACAGACGGGCGGCCGCGCTGATCCACTACCGCGCGTTGCCGCCCCGACACGAGACACCAGAATGACGACCCCGCAACACTTGTCCGACCGCTACGAACTGGGCGAAATCCTCGGCTTCGGCGGCATGTCCGAGGTTCATTTGGCCCGGGATGTCCGGTTACACCGCGATGTGGCGGTCAAGGTGTTGCGCGCCGACCTGGCCCGCGACCCCAGCTTTTACCTGCGCTTCCGGCGAGAGGCGCAAAACGCCGCCGCACTGAACCACCCGGCGATCGTCGCGGTCTACGACACCGGCGAGGCCGAAACCGCGGCCGGCCCGCTGCCCTACATCGTGATGGAGTACGTCAACGGCGTCACGCTGCGCGACATCGTTCACACCGACGGACCGCTGCCGCCGACGCGGGCCATCGAGATCATCGCCGACGCCTGCCAGGCGCTTAACTTTTCCCACCAGCACGGCATCATCCACCGCGACGTCAAGCCCGCCAACATCATGATCAGCACGACCAACGCGGTGAAGGTGATGGACTTCGGTATCGCCAGGGCGCTCGCCGACGGCGGAAACAGCGTCACCCAGACCGCGGCGGTGATCGGTACCGCGCAATACCTTTCTCCCGAGCAGGCCCGCGGCGAATCGGTCGATGCCCGCTCCGATGTCTACTCGCTGGGCTGCGTGCTCTACGAAATGCTCACCGGCGAACCCCCTTTCGTCGGCGATTCGCCCGTCGCGGTGGCCTACCAGCATGTCCGCGAGGACCCTGTTTCGCCGTCGCAGCGGCATCCGGGCATTTCCGCCGATCTCGACGCCGTGGTGCTCAAGGCGCTGGCCAAAAATCCCGAGAACCGCTATCAGACCGCCGCGGAGATGCGCGCCGACCTGGTTCGGGTGCACAGCGGTGAGCCGCCCGAGGCGCCCAAGGTTCTCACCGACGCCGAGCGCTTGTCGCTGCTGGCGTCGCCCCATCCCAGTGACTCGGCCGGGCCGCAGACCGATCCGCTGCCCCGCCAGGAACTCGACTTCACCCGGGACCGCGGCCCCGGTTCGGTGAGCCGCTGGGTCGTCGCGGTCGCGGCGCTGGCGGTGCTGACCGTCATCGTCACCATCCTGATCAACACCTACGGCGGCGGCATGCGCGACGTGCAAGTGCCCGACGTGCGAGGCCAGGCGTCCGCCGACGCGATCGCCGCGCTGCAAAATCACGGCTTCAAGACGCGCACCCAGCAGAAGCCCGATTCAACCGTCCAGCCCGACCACGTCATCGACACCGACCCGGCCGCCAACGCCAAAGTGGGGGCCGGCGACCTGGTCACGGTCGACGTGTCCACCGGCCCCGAGCAGCGCGAGGTGCCGGACGTGTCGTCGCTGAGCTACTCCGCCGCGGTTAAGAAACTGAAATCGGCCGGGTTCGGCCGCTTCAAGGAGGTCCAATCGCCCTCCACACCGGAGATGAAAGACAAGGTCATCGGGACCAATCCGCCGGCCAACCAGACGTCGGCGATCACCAACGAGATCGACGTCCTCGTCGGCTCGGGTCCGTCGACCAAGCAGGTTCCCGACGTCGCGGGGCAGACCGCCGACAGCGCGCAGAAAAACCTCACCGTCTACGGGTTCACCAAATTCACTCAGACCGCCGTCGACAGCCCCCGTCCGGCCGGCGACGTGCTCGCTACCAATCCGCCTGCGGGAGCGACTGTTCCGGTCGATCAGGTGATCGAGATCCAGGTCTCCAAGGGCAACCAGTTCATCATGCCGGATTTGTCAGGTCTGGTCTGGACGGACGCCGAGCCGCAGCTGCGCGCGCTCGGATGGAGCGGCGTGCTGGTGAAGGGCGCCGACGTCGACGCAGGCGGTCCTCAGCACAACCGGGTGGTGTATCAGAGCCCGTCGGCAGGCCAGGGCGTGAACAAGGACGGCCCGATCACGCTGAAGTTCGGTCAATAGCCGACAGCGCCCGTCCAGATGACCTCGGGTTGTCGTCGTGGCGCCGCGCCGTGGCCAAACTGCTCACCACTTCGTTTTCGAGGCGCCGTACCAACGCGTCGTCCCAGACCTGGCCGCAGTAGGCCAGCCAGTTGGCCAGCATTCGATGGCCGCCTTCGGTGAGGATCGATTCCGGATGGAACTGGACCCCGTGGATGGGCAGGTCCGTGTGCCGCACGCCCATGATCACGCCGCTACGGGTGCGGGCGGTCACCTCCAGCTCGGCGGGCAGGGTTTCCGGCAAGATGGTCAGCGAGTGGTACCGGGTCGCCGTGAATGGATCTGGAAGTCCCTGCAGCACACCAGTATTCGTGTGGAAGACGCTACTGGTCTTGCCGTGCAGCAACTCCGGAGCCCGATCCACGGTGGCGCCGAACGCGACACCGATGGCCTGGTGCCCCAGGCACACACCCAGTAGCGGAGTGCGGGCCACCGCGCACGCGCGCACCAAGCCGATCGACGCGCCCGCCCGTTCCGGTGTACCGGGCCCGGGGCTGAGCAGGATCCCATCGACTTCGGCGGCGACCGCGGCGTGGTCGGACAACCGGGCGTCGTCGTTGCGCCATACCTGTGCCTCGACGCCCAGCTGGCCGAGGTACTGCACCAGGTTGAAGACGAAACTGTCGTAGTTGTCGACGACCAAGATCCGCATCGTGCCAGGCTACCGGGCCGCCCTATCGGCTCGCCGCTTTAGTAACTGACCGGGCCGGCGGGCTGGGCGAAGTGCATCCGGACCGGCTCGCTGTACCCGGGGACGCGGATATCCGTCGTGACCTGCTCGGTGTAGCCGAGCCCGAACCGCACCACATATTGCTTATAGAGGATGACCAGGGGAGCGGCGGTCAAAGCGGCCTGCATGGCCGACGCGTCACCGATGGCGGTGATCGTGTAAGGCGGGCTATAGGTCCGCCCGTTGAGAAGCAACGTGTTCCCGACACAGCGGGGCGCCGAGGTGGCGATGATGCGCTGGTCCTGCATCTGGATCGCCTCCGCACCGGCGCTCCACATCGCGTTGAGTACGGCCTGGATGTCCTGTTGGTGGACGACGAGGTCATCCGGGGACGCGTCGCGCGGGAAGCGGCCGTTGGTGTCCCGCTGCGCGTCGTTGAGGGTCACGATCAGGCCCGGCCCGTGCACCGGGTCCAGACCGGCGTCACCGGCCAGCTCGGCGGACCGGCGCAGCATGGCCGCCAGCGCGGTGTCCGACGATCGGCCGTGCGTCGAATCGATCGTGTTGGCCAGTCGATCGCGTTCGGCGTTCAACCGGTCGACGTCGGACTGTTCCTGGCGGACCAGGTCCACCAGCCGCGGCGCGTCGCTGCGGCGGATCTCGCCGCCACGAGATACCCCGTGGGTAGCACCGAGCAGCAACCCGGCCAGCAGGCAGACCAGCGGAACGCCGACCCGCCATGGCGACGGGCGCGATTCGTCGCCGCGCGACCTGGCGCCACGCGCGGCGAGCAGCCGGGCGACCCGTTTGGCCATCGGCTCTCCGTTCGCTGCTGACGGGTGCGTTAGGCTCGTCGGTGCACCTGCCCTAAATACCAGTATCGCCGAGGTACCGATGCCCAAGTCCAAGGTCCGCAAGAAAAGCGACTTCACCGTCAGCGGGGTGAGCCGTACGCCGGTCAAGGTCAAGGCCGGCCCGTCCAGCGTGTGGTTCGTTGCGTTGTTCGTCGGCCTGATGCTGATCGGCCTGATCTGGCTGATGGTGTTCCAGCTGGCTGCCACCGGCCCCGATGCACCCTCGTTGCTCAGTTGGATGGCCAACCTCGGCCCGTGGAACTACGCCGTTGCGTTTGCTTTCATGATCAGCGGCTTGTTGCTCACAATGCGGTGGCGGTAGCCGCGGCAGCCGGTGTAATGAATTCATTTTGGGTCTGTGCGGTTACTGGCCTGGCAACGTCGGACCCACCGGATCACACGCGTGTGATTCATCCCCATTGTGTATAGCGCTTGTGGATAACCCCATCGATGGTGGTAGGCCCGCCTAGGAACGCCGTGCAGCAAACACAGTGGTCGCCGTCTTCACCCGGAATCGCAGCTTGCGGTACCGCCGGTGTCGTGATGGCTATCGCATGTGTGACCGTCGTCACAGACGCGCCCGGCCGGTTACTGCTCGGTATTTCCGCAGTCGGTCTGATCTTGTTTGCAAGCGCGGCGTGGCGCGCGCGTCCGAAGCTGGCAATTACCTCTGACGGTCTTCAGGTACGCGGATGGTGGCGGACGCAGCTATTACGCCGCACCGACATCAAGATCATCCGGATCACCGAATTCCGTCGGATCGGACGAAAAATCCGGTTGCTGGAAATCGACGCAGTGGACGGCCGGCTGCTGATCTTATCGCGCTGGGACCTCGGCACCGATCCGCTGGACGTGCTCGACGCGCTGACCGCCTCGGGTTACGCCGGTTCCTGATCCGCCCGCAGGGCGGGGAATTCAGGAAATCGTGATCGACTCGATGACCACCGGTTCGGTTGGCCGGTCGCCGTGATCGGTGGCGGTGGTGGCGATGGTGTCGACGACTTTCTGCGAATCGGTGCCGACGACCTCACCGAAGATGGTGTGCCGCCGGTTCAGGTGCGGCGTCTGACCCACCGTGATGAAAAATTGTGACCCGTTGGTTCCCGGGCCCGCATTGGCCATCGCCAGCAGGTAGGGCTTGTCGAACTGCAACTCGGGGTGGAATTCGTCGGCGAATTTGTAGCCAGGGCCGCCGCGGCCGGTCCCGGTCGGGTCGCCGCCCTGGATCATGAAGCCGCTGATCACCCGGTGAAAGATTGCGCCGTCGTAGAACGGGCCCGAGCTACCGCCCGAGGCGTTCTCGGTCGAATAGTCCTTGGTGCCTTGGGCCAGGCCGACGAAGTTCGCGACGGTCTTGGGGGCGTGGTTTCCGAACAGCGCGATCTTGATGTCGCCGCGGTTGGTGTGCAGTGTGGCAGTGGCAGTCTGAATCGGGCTGGTAGTCACGGCATCACAGTCTGCCATCACGTCGTGTCCCGCCGGGCATCCGGTGCCCGTACTCCAGCGCATCGGGCCCGCAGGCGTGCGGGTGATGGCAGTCTGAAAGTATTCGGACCACGGTCTTGCGAAAGCGGCCGGGAAAGGCGAGACATGAGCGCGAGGAACCACACCCGGCTTACCCCGCGGCAGCGGCTATCCCGCGGCCTGACCTATACGGCGGTCGGGCCGGTGGACGTCACCCGCGGCATTGTCGGGTTGGGCGCTCACTCGGCGCAGGCCGGCGCGTCGACTCTGCGTCGCCGTTACCGCGAGGGCCGGCTGGCCCGCGATCTGCAAACCGCCCAGGAGACGCTGGCGCAAGAGCTGGCGGCCGCGCAGGAGGTCGTCACCGGGCTGCCGCAAGCGCTTCAGCAGGCCCGCCGATCGCAGCGGCGCGGCAAGCGCCCCTTGCTGATCGCGGGATTGGCCGTGGTGGTCCTTGCCGGTGGCGCGGCGGTGTTCTCGATCGTCCGCCGCTCGACGCAGCGGGAGCCATCGCCGTTGCCGCCGAGCGTCGACGTGCAGCCCCGCCCCTGACTGCGCCGGCTATTTGGCGTCAGCATCGGCCGCACGCTACAGGCCTCTGAACTGCCGCTATGTCGTGGAGCCTAGGGGATTCGAACCCCTGACTTCTGCCTTGCAAAGGCAGCGCTCTACCAACTGAGCTAAGGCCCCGCACTCCGACCATCGGTCTGGTCGGCGGCCACATGCCAGACCTCGACGCCCTGCCGAGACCGGATCACCACCGCCAGCGCGGCGATCGCTGCCAGCGGCAACACCAGTCTCACGAAACGTCTTGGCAAACACATGGTTGTGGGCCTAGGAGGACTCGAACCTCCGACCTCTTCGTTATCAGCGAAGCGCTCTAACCGCCTGAGCTATAGGCCCGCACGCGCACACGGCCGAGCGACGAGATTACCGCACCGCAGCGTCCGCACCCAAACCGCTAGTCCCGGTCGGCGAGCATCACCTCGACGCCCCCGATCAGGTCGGTCGTCAGGTTGTAGATAAATGCGCCGATGGTGGCCATGGCGCTGAGCAGCACGATGTTCACCAAGCCGATCAGCACGGCGCCACCGAAGATCGTGCCGGCGGACACCAGGTCGGCGGTGCTGCCGCTGGTGTTGTTCAGCAGGTCCCCGACATTGCTGTTGAGCTTGCTCCACACGCCCATGCCGCCGAGCACCAGATAGAGGAACGCGACCGCGATCATCCAGACGAAGAACAACGCCACCGAGAGCACCAGCGACACCTTCAGCGTGCTCCAGGGATCGATTCGACGGATCTGCATGCTGGCACGGACCGGGCCTTGGGGTCGCGCGGCCACCTGAATGCGGCGTTCCGTCCGCACCGGTGACGTCGACGTGTCCGGTGCTTGGTCGGCAGCCGGTTTGCGCTGCCCGACCCGGGGGATCGGACCGGACAGATCGGGCAATTCGCTGGCGTAGGCCTCGCTGGACCGGCTTTCGTCGTGCGACGGCGTCTTGGCAGCACCCGGCGCCGCGGTGCCCGAGATGAAGCGACTCAACCGGGCCTCGGTATTAGTGCCACCGGAGGTGGGGCCTGTGGGCCGTGGCTCGCGCGGTTTCGGCGCATCCGAGGACGGGCGCTGTGGTGATTGCGAGGATCGGGCGCCGCCGCGCGGCCGCGGTGCGTCCGCGGCATCGGAGACGCGCTCGGTGCCGGACCCATGCGGCGTCCGCTGCGTACCTCCCCGGTCGACCGAGCCATTCCCGTTCGGGCTATCGCCCGGTCCGGGATATCCCGGCTCGTTCGGTGAAGTCACCCCACGGCTCCTAACTGTGCATCCGGCCGCAGCCGCGGTCGGCGATCGCTCACGCGTCCGGTCCGCTACCCGGATCGTCGTCGGTAACGGCGGCTTCCTCGGCATTACGGGCAATGGCTAATAGTGTGTCGCCCTGGCCCAAGTTCATCAAGCGAACACCTTTGGTCTGCCGTCCGGCCTTCCGGACCTGTCTGGCCGCCGTTCGGATCACCCCGCCCCCGGAGGTGATCGCATACACCTCGCTGTCGTCATCGACGATCAGCGCCCCTACCAGCCTGCCACGGCGGGTGTCGTACTGAATCGTCAAGATGCCTTTACCGCCGCGGCCCTGCGCCGTGTATTCCTCGATCGCCGTGCGCTTGGCATAGCCTCCGGACGTCGCTACCAGCAGATATGTGCCTTCTCGGACCACGTTGAGCGACAGTAAATAGTCGTCGGTGTTGAACCGCATGCCCTGCACACCCGAGGTCGCGCGGCCCATCGGCCGCAGTGCCTCGTCGGTTGCGGAGAACCGGATCGACTGGCCGTTGGCCGAGACCAGCAGCAGGTCGTCCTCGGCCGAGCACAGCACCGCCCCGACCAGTTCGTCGCCATCGCGCAGGTTGACCGCCACAATCCCGCCGGACCGGTTGGAGTCGAAGTCGGTGAGCGCCGTCTTTTTGACAAGCCCGTTGCGGGTGGCCAGTACCAAATACGGGGCGTCCTCGTAGCTCTGGATCTGGATCACCTGAGCGATCCGCTCCTCGGGTTGGAAGGCCAGCAGGTTGGCGACGTGCTGGCCGCGCGCCGTCCTCGAGGCTTCCGGCAGGTCGTAGGCCTTGGCCCGGTATACCCGGCCCTGGGTCGTAAAGAACAGGATCCAGTCGTGCGTCGAGCACACGAAGAAGTGCCGCACGATGTCGTCCTGCTTCAGCCCGGCGCCCTGCACCCCCTTCCCGCCGCGCTTCTGGCTGCGGTACAGGTCGGTCTTGGTGCGCTTGGCGTAGCCGGTTTCGGTAATGGTGACGACGACGTCTTCGCGGGTGATCAGGTCCTCGTCGCTGACCTCGCCATCGGCGGCGATGATCCGGGTGCGCCGGTCGTCGCCGTGCTTCTCGACAATCTCGGCGAGCTCGTCGTGCACGATCCGGCGCTGACGCTCCGGCTTGGCCAAAATGTCTTCCAGGTCGGCGATTTCGGCTTCGATCTTGGCCAGGTCGTCGATGATGCGCTGGCGCTCCAACGCCGCCAGTCGGCGCAACTGCATGTCCAGGATGGCCTGGGCCTGGATGTCGTCGATGTCGAGCAGGTCGATCAGGCCGGCCCGCGCGATGTCCACCGTCTCCGATGCCCGGATCAAGGCGATGACTTCGTCGAGCGCGTCCAGCGCTTTGACCAGGCCGCGCAGGATGTGGGCGCGTTCGTTGGCCTTGCGCAGCCGGTAGGTGGTGCGCCGGATGATGACGTCGAGTTGGTGCTCGACGTAGTAGCGGATCAGCTGGTCCAGCCGCAGGGTGCGCGGCACCCCGTCGACGATGGCCAGCATGTTGGCGCCGAAGCTGGTCTGCAGCTGGGTGTGCTTGTAGAGGTTGTTCAGCACCACCTTGGCCACCGCGTCGCGCTTGATCTCGACGACGATGCGCAGCCCGACCCGGTCACTGCTCTGGTCTTCGATGTTGGCGATCCCGGCCAGCCTGCCGTCGCGGACCTGCTCTGCGATCGAGGTGATGAAGTTGTCGTGGTTGACCTGATACGGCAACTCGGTGATCACCAGGCCCGTCCGGCCCCGCGAATCTTCTTCCACCTCAACCACTCCGCGCATCCGGATGGAACCGCGGCCAGTCTTGTACGCATCCGCGATGCCTTGCGAACCGACGATCAGCCCCGAGGTAGGGAAGTCGGGGCCTTTGATCCGTTCCATGACGGCGGCCAGGGTGGCCTCTTCGTCGGCGTCGTAGTTGTCCAGCGCCCAGAACACCGCTTCGGCGAGCTCGCGCAGGTTGTGCGGCGGCATGTTGGTCGCCATACCGACCGCGATGCCGCCGGATCCGTTGGCCAGCAGGTTGGGGAACCGGCTGGGCAGGACTGTGGGCTCCTGCACCCGGCCGTCGTAGTTCGGTATGAAATCGACTGTCTC
>Ga0209693_10000684_pt1 | contig 13920 bp, 10 predicted proteins | sample HubBroMetageWRM3_FD_188345 | JGI IMG/M metagenome (GOLD analysis project Ga0209693, IMG submission 188345) | Warmed soil microbial communities from the Hubbard Brook experimental Forest, New Hampshire - Hubbard Brook CCASE Soil Metagenome WRM 3... | ecosystem: Environmental > Terrestrial > Soil...
AAGGGCGATTGATTTTCGAAGAAGGACCTTATGGAGTGATCGCAGGAGGGCACAAGATCACGGTGGCTGATTCAAACCCGGCCAAGACGCTGGCCACGAACGGGATGCGTCCCACTTATGACGCGAATGACACCTACATTGGGCTGGACAACGCGGGGGGAGCTTCCGCATCGAATGCGCAACTGGCATTTGGGGCGCCGGTTGCGATCTCGGACTACATCGGCAATGCGGGCGATAACGTCAGTTTTCTGGAACGGCTGACGGCTTCGCTGAAAACCTTCAACGTGCCGGTGAAGGTTAATGGGAATCTGACGGTGACGGGGACCTGCACGGGATGCGGTTCAGGGGTGGTGAACAGCGGGACGGCGACGCAGCTGGCGCTATATTCCGCGAACGGAGCGGCGGTGAGCGGAGACAGCGGGCTCACAGATACCGGGTCGACGCTGAACTATACGGGAAGCAATGGGATTATGGCGGCGGGGGGAACGTTCAGCGGGAATGTGACGGTGAACGGGCAGCTGCTGGTAGCGGGGCCGTGGACGGTGAGTTCGCCGGTACCCGGGGCGGCGATGACGGCGGCGGGGGCGGGAACTTCGGCGCTGGGGATCTCGAACGACGGGAACTTTTATATTTCGGCTAACGCAGGGACTCCACAGAAAGTGGCGACGACGGCGACGAGCTCCTACTTTCCGAATCTTTTCCAGGAAGATGCGAACGACCTGGGCGAATACGTGGTGGGAGGGGCGGCGCAGAATCTCCACGTGTACTCGAGTTACACGAACAGTTCGACCTGGCAGCGGATATCGATGGGATACGATACCGGCGATGGCTACTCGGTGTTGCGCAGCGAAAGTTCGCCTTCCGGAAGTGCGTACGGGCTGGGCTTCTGGATCAACAGCGGATTGAAGTGGGTGATCGATGCGTACGGGAATCTGAAACCGTGGACCGACCAGATTTATAGCGTAGGGTCGTTCAATAGCGGGAGCGGCACGGGGCTGCGGCCGGGGACGGTTTACGCGGCGGGAAACTCCACGAGCGGAAGCGGCTTTGAACTGGGGAAGTTTGCCAGCGAAAGCTACGAATTGTGCAATGACACGACGACGGGAACAATTATCAATGGGTTGGCGGTGCTGACCGCTGCGGGATGTGCGGTGTCGTCCCCGAGCGCGCTGACTAGCGGAGCGATTGGGGTGGTGATTTTCAACGCGGGGACTTCTGGGGTAGTTACGTTGGCAAAGGCTGGCTCCGCCTATTGCAGCTTCGACGGAAGCGCTACCGTGGTGGGGGACTACGTTGTGCCTTCGAGCACGGCGAGTGGCGGACTCTATCCCCTGTGCCATGACGCGGGTGCTACGCGGCCGACAGGGACGCAGATCCTGGGCCGGGTGCTGCAGGCGAGTTCGGGCAGCACGACGGTGCAGATGTTTCTCGACATGCCGGGATCGAATGTCAGCAGCAGCGTTTCGTATTCGATCCCGTGGTTTACGACGAATACGACGGGGACGGCGATCACCTTTTCGAGTACCGCGGGCAAGGCGGAGCTTTGGGGCGTGGTGCTGACGTTTCCACTGACCACGACCCAGGTGACGTATGACGTTTCGACGGCGGACAATACTAGCAACACATATGACATTGGAGTGCTGAACAGCTCGGGCACGGTGGTGGCACACATCGGGAGCACGGCCGGGACGACGTTTGCTCCGAGCACGGGGTACAAGACTTTGAGCTGGACCGCGAGCGCGACACTGCAGCCGGGGAAATATTATCTGGCGATTACGAGCAGTTGCACCAGCGCGTGCGCGCAGATTTACGGTGGGAGTTCGGCGGGGTTTACATTTCTGGGCGGCAGCAGCGGGACGGTGGAGAGCGTGACGGCCGGAGGGACACTGAATAATGGCATCACGATTCCGGCGGACAATCCAACAGAGGCAACGATCATGAGTTGGGAGATTCATTAGAGTTGGGAGCGGGGCCTCGAGGGCCATCGGCGAGAGCCGGTGGCCTTTTTTGTTGGGGAGAGCGGGGGTTGGCTGTCAGCCGTCGGCCGTCAGCGAAAAACGTCGAGCTGCTCGACGGACAGCCGAGGGCGGCTGTCCGCGCATTTAGTTATCCCGTATTTGTCTGAAGGCAGTTTTACAAATATTTTTCTGGAGGAGAGAGTTATGAGCAGTGCGATCAATCCGGAGGCTGCAACACCATCGGTTCCACAATCGTTTGAGCAGAGTGACAGGAATCCGCCGGTTTCAGAACTCGGCGGGACAGATGCAGGGGGCGGGCAGTTGCCGAGTCCGACTGGTTCGGAGAGCAGAGTGACTCAGCCTGGCCCAGCGCCATCGGCGAATGCCGGGCTGACGAATTATGACACGGGCGACAGCGCCGACCCGGGGCAGGACGAGGCGGAGCGCGAAGGCTGACGCAGCAGTGAGGCATCGAGCTGTGCTCGAGTGGACAGCCCCTTCGGCTTCGATTAGGGCAGGGTGAGGGCGGCTGTCCTCATGTACTTGTAGGAAGCAGTGGTCGGTCTTGAAGGCCATCGGCTAAAGCTGGTGGCCTTTTCTATTGGAAGAGGCAAGTGAAGCGGGAGAGACATGAACGCGAAAGTTCCTATCGAAGCCGGTGATAGCGCGAAGGTGAAAGGGGTCCTTCGGCTCCGCACGACGATTCGCTCTGCGAATCGTCGTGCTCCGCTCAGGATGACAGGGCTGGAAGTGAGTGCAGTAGTTTTCTTGCTGATGCTTCTTGGCGCCAGGGCTTGGGCTACTACTTACTACGTTAGTTCCGGCGCGGGGAGCGACTCGAATAATGGGACCTCCGCGGCCACGCCTTGGCAAACGATTGCGCATGTGAATGCGCAGACGTTTTCGCCGGGGGATTCGGTTCTGTTCAAGCGGGGGGATGTTTGGAATGAGAGTCTGGCGCCTGCTTCTTCGGGGAGTTCGGGAAATCCGATTGCGTTTGACGCGTATGGGACCGGGGCGGCACCGAACTTGACGGGATATTATGCTGTGCCGTCTTCGGAGTGGGTGGTGGTGACGGGCAATGCCTGGAAGGCACCGGTTCCGTCAACTTATTCGGCGATCAACTTTTGTCTGTTTGGATCGGTGTGGGGCCAGAAGGTGGCGGCGGTTTCGTCGAACTTGACAGCTCGGGGCGATTTTTATCTGGCAGATGGGTTTGTCTACATTTTTTCGGTGGGGTCACCCGCGACTTACTATAACGAGCCGATCGTGCCGATGGCGTTGAGCAATGTGCCCGTGATTAATGTCAACGGCCAATCGTGGCTGACCTTCCAGCACTTTCTGGTGAACTGGTTCGATCAGTATGGGGTTTATGTGCAAGGAGCGAGTGATCATCTGGTGTTCGCGAACATGGAAGCGGACTCGATGATTCCGCAGGGCACGCAGCCGCTGGGGTTCTACGTGAATGAGACGACGCCGGGGCCCGGCGACATAAAGATCTACAACTCGGGAGCGCACCTGGATTACGACGGATTTCGATTTGATGGGGTGGCGACTGCGATCACGATGGTGAATGACAAGGGCTACGCGAACCGGGACGGGGCGCTGGTGGAGTGCCTCAACGCATCCACTTGGTGTAAACATACACCAGCCCAAAGCAATCAGCCTACCGCGTAGACACGTTTTAGCCGATCTCTTCGCTCCACGTTTCCAGATTCTTCTTCACCAGAGCCATGAACTGGTCAGCGACGGCGCCGTCAATGAGGCGGTGGTCGTAGCCGAGCGTGAGGTGAACGACGGAGCGAATGGCGATGGAATCGTTGCCTTCTTTGTCGGTGACGACGAGGGGCTGCTTGGTAATGCCTCCCACGCCCATGATGGCGGCGTTCGGCTGATTGATGATGGGCAGACCAAAAACGGCGCCGAACTGGCCGGGGTTGGTGACGGTGAAGGTGGAGCCTTCGACGTCCTCAGGCTTGAGTTTCTTGCTACGGGCGCGTTCGCCGAGGTCGGTGATACCGCGTTGCAGACCGAGGAAGTTGAGGTCGCCGGCATTCTTGAGGACGGGGACGATGAGTCCCCAGTCGAGGGCGACGGCAATGCCTACATTAATGTTGCGGTGGTAGCGGATGTTATCGCCTTCGAGCGAGGCGTTGATGATTGGCCACTGTTGGATCGCGATGATGGCGGCGCGCACGAAGAATGGCATGAAGGTGAGGCGGACGCCGTGGCGTTGCTCGAATGCGTTCTTGTGTTTGGCACGCAGGGTAACGATGCGCGTGAAATCCACTTCATACATGCAGTGGACGTGAGCGCTGGTACGGCGCGACTCGATCATGCGCTGGGCGATGATCTTGCGCATGTTGGTCATGGGGACGAGGTCGCCGGGATAGGCCGCGGGAGTGGCGGGACGGGGCGCTGCTGGCGAAGCGGGCGCTGGTGACGCCTCGCTTCGCTCGGCGGGACGGACGAATGCGTCCGTCCCCCCACGAGCCTGGCCCTCTATGAAGGCCGTGATGTCCTGCTTGGTGATGCGGCCGCCGAGTCCGGTGCCGGGAACTTGGGAGAGATTGACACCGTGCTCGCGGGCGATCTTGCGGACGAGGGGCGAAGAGCGGGTTTCTTCTTCGTCGACTGACTCCTGCGGCGCGGCGCTGGCGACCGGCGAAGGTGCTGCAGCGGGCTTCTTCTCTTCTTTCTTTTCTTCTTTCGCCGGCGGCGCGGCTGCCGGGGCGGCTTTCGCGGGTTTGGCGGCGGCTTCGCCATCCACGGCGATCGTGCCGACGACGGTGTTTACTCCCACCGTTGTACCTTCGGTGACTTTGATCTCCTGCAAGACGCCCGAGGCAGGTGCGGGAATTTCGGCGTCGACCTTGTCGGTGGAAATTTCGAAGAGCGGCTCATCGCGCTGAACCTTGTCGCCGGGCTTCTTCAGCCACTTGGTAATGGTGCCTTCGACGATGGATTCGCCCATCTGGGGCATGATGATGTCTGTCGGCATGATTTCCTTCCACGCGGCCCACGGTTCGGGACAGAAGGCCGGATGCAAACGAATATTATAGCGGGTTGGGGAGTTGGGGTGGAAAGGCGTGGTCCCGCATTGCTATCCCAGATGTCTGGATCCAGAGGCGACGCGGCGGGCCGCGGCTTAGTGTTTTTCCTTGTCCTCTCCGCCGGTTGGAGCGGTTACGCCAAAGCTTGTTTTCCAGTAGTCCTGAACGGCGGGCGGGAGTTTGTCGAGGTGCGACAGGAGGCTTGTGATCTTCCACATATCCTGCTCGCTCAGCGTTTTTTCCCAGGAGGGCATGCCTGTATAACGGACGCCGGTGCGGATGCAGTAGAAGACGTGCCATTCGGGGTCGTCTGGTGGATCGGAGACGAGATTCGGAGGAGGCGGGTAGAAAGAGTTTGCGAGAGAGGCGGGCTTGCGATCAAGTCCGCCGTGGCAGAGGGCGCAGTTCATGGTATAGAGCTTCATGCCATCTTCAAGATTCTGATCACTGGGCGGCAGGGGATTGGTGACGTGAGGAGCGTGGCGTTCCATAGAAGCGTCGACGGCGGCATTGGCCAGATGATGCTCCCAGCGAGGTGGTGCGACGTTGGCGTGGGTCGGGATGAAGCCCAGGGTGGCGAACCCGAGTCCGCCGAGAATGAGCGCGAGAAGAGTAACGATTACGCCGAGAATAAATTTACGCATGGATTCCTCCGACCGACTATTGTGGCAGATGAAGTGGGTGGGGCGCTAGTTTTGGGTCAACTAGGGTTCGTGTAGCTTACCTACGCCTCGCATTGCTCGGCTGAACCCTTCGGCTTCGCTCAGGGCAGGCGCACGAGAGTGCCCATTCTTACAAATGCTTCCTGGTCCTGGAGGTTCAATACGCTTTCAGCCGGCGCGCTTCGCGGACAACATCTTCCACTTTCGGCAAGTAGTGCTCTTCCTGCGGGGGAGAGAATGGGATTGCCGAGTCGAGGCCGGCGATGCGGACAATAGGGCCGTCGAGGTCGTCGAATGCTTCTTCGTTAATGATAGCTGCAATTTCGCCGGCGAGGCCTCCGGTGCGGGAGTGTTCGTGGAGGATGATTACTTTGTTTGTCTTTTTCACGGTCTGCGCGATGGCTTCGCGGTCGAGCGGCGAGACGGTGCGCAGGTCGAGGATCTCGAGATCGATCCCGTCGTTTTTCAGAACCTCGGCGGCTTCTAAGGCGGTATGAACCATCGCTGCATAAGTAATGATGCTTAGGTCGCTGCCCTCGCGGACGATGTTGGCTTTACCGATGGGGACTATGTAATCTTCCGCGGGAACTTCTCCCTTGATGCGGCGGTAGAGATATTTGTGCTCGAAGAAGATGCAGGGATTGTTGTCGCGGATGGCGGCTTTGATCAAGCCTTTGGCGTCGTATGGCGTCGCGGGGCAAATGACTTTGAGCCCGGGATTATGGACGAACCACATCTCGGGGTTCTGCGAGTGGAACGGGCCGCCGTGGACGTATCCGCCGCTGGGGCCGCGCAGGACTAGCGGGGCCGGCGCGCCCCAGAGGTAATGCGTTTTCGCGACCATGTTGCTGATCTGGTTAAAGGCGCAGCCGATGAAGTCCATGAACTGGAACTCGGCGACGGGACGCATGCCAGTCAGCGACGCTCCGAAGGCCGCGCCCACGATGGCGGATTCGGCGATGGGCGTGTCAATGACGCGCTCGGGGCCGAAGCGGTCGATGAAGCCGTCGGTGACTTTGAAGGCGCCGCCGTAGATGCCGATATCTTCTCCAAGGCAGAAGACAGACGGGTCGCGGTCCATTTCTTCCCAGATTCCCTGGCGGATGGCTTCGAGGTAGGTTAGCTGCATAGAATTCTTTGCCAACGGATTTAAGCGGATCAATACTGATTCTTCTATTTCAAATGCCCGGCTGCTTCGGTCTGCTTGTAGCCCGCCGTTCCCTTCTTCACCTTTGGCAGCCCATACTTTGGCTTGATGTCGTGGCAGCCGTCTTCGCAGAAGACGCCGCCTTCGGCTGATTCTGGCGTCGGCATCGGGGAGTTCACCGCGATCTCGCGCTCCGCTTCGATCACGCGCTCAACTTCCGAAATCAATTCCGCGTTTTCTTTCGCCGTCAGCCACTTCTTTTCCTTCACCAGATAGTTCTCGAAGCGCGCAATCGGGTCGCGTTTTTTCCAGAAGTCAAACATCGGTTTGGGCACGTACGCGGCGGCGTCGTGGATGGCGTGGCCTTTCATGCGCATCATTTTGGCTTCGATCAGCGTGGGGCCTTCGCCGCGGTGGGCGCGCTCGACGGCGTCGCGGGCGGCGTCGTAGACCTGGCAGGCGTCGGTGCCGTCGACGATCACGCCGGGGATGCCGTATCCGATGGCGCGCTCGGCGAGATCTTTGCAGCGGTACTGCATCTCCGACGGCGTGGAATAAGCCCACTCGTTGCTTTCGACGAAGAGCACGAGGCCGAGGTTCTGTACGGCGGCGAAGTTGATGCCTTCGTAGGTGACGCCTGTGGACTGGCCTCCATCGCCGATGTAGGTCATGACGGCAATGTTGCGCCCCTGCAGGCGCGCGCCCAGCGCCACGCCAGAGAGCACCGGAATTAGATCGCCGAGCATCGAGATGGGCGAGACCATGTTGCGCTTTTCGATGTCGCCGAAGTGCGAGGTCCCGTCGCGGCCGTGTGTGGGGGAATCCGCTTTGGCCATGTACTGCATCATGGTGTCAGAGGCGCGAAAGCCGCGTACCAGCAGCGAGCCCTGGTTGCGAATCATCGGCGCGAACCAGTCGTCTTTATCGAGCGCGTAAGCCGAGGCGCAGGAGCAGGCTTCCTGGCCGAGTCCGAAGTAAACTCCGCCGACCACTTTGCCCTGCTTGTAGAGGTTTTCGAGCGCGACTTCCATTTTGCGGTTGAGCAGCATGTAACGGTAGATCTCGATGCACTGCTTCTTGTCGAGATACTTCGAGTCGAGGATCGGGGGAACAGGAGCGTTGAGGTTGCCGGTGACTTCGTAGCGAACGTGCTCAGCGCCGTCTTTGTCTTTTTCTATTGCTGGGCGGACGCTGAGGTCAGGATGCTCCAGGCGCATGTCGGGGATGGTGTAGGTGCGGAGGTCGGTTGCGGTGGACTTGGACTGAGATGCACCGTTATGCCGACGATTTCCGTTGGGGCTGGACTTGGACGTTTTCTTTTTGATTGCCATGTAAGACGGCGCGTAAGCGCTGGTATTGATGGTATCGCGAGGGGGGGGTGGGAGGCTAGGTGGTCAGCGCTTGCTGGAGTTGCTAAGGGCTTGCCGAATGAGGTCGGCCTTGTCCTTGCGGCCTCCTTCCGACGCAAATTCTAAGGCAGTCTTGCCCTCGGAATCCCGTGCTCTAGGGTCGGCGCCGTGCTCAAGCAGTAGCTTCACAATAGCGGAGCCACCGAATCCGCCCGCCGCGTTCATAAGAGCGGTTGTCCCGTCGTTCGAATGAGCATTCACATCAGACCCCTTGTCGAGAAGAACTTTGACCACGTCGTAGGCGTCATTCATCGTGGCGACAGCACATTCACACGAGGCTGCGATCAGAGCCGTGTGACCGTATTTGTCCCGTGCGTGAAGATTCGCTCCCCGGCCCAACAGCAGAAGGACGACATCGGTCTGAGCGTAGCCAGCCGCATCTACGAGTGGCGGTCCGCGGTATTCGTCTCTGACTTCAATGTCCGCTCCGCTATCGAGGAGCAACTTCACAGTTTCTACCCACGGCTTCTCCAGCCCAGACATGGTCTGTCGCCTTGAGACAGTTTGGTCGGCGGAACTGGCGCCGGGCGGGTTTTCGACCATGACTATCGCCGGTTCGCCGTGAGCGGCATCGAGCAAAGCCCCGTTTTTCTCGGCGAGATCGGGATTTTGCTTCAGCAGAAGGCGGACGATCTCGGTGTGTCCACCGTAGGCGGCATGCATGAGCGGAGTTTCGAGAGAGTGATCTTTTGTGTGAGCCCTGGCTCCCTTCTGCACGAGCAGTTCCACCATCGGGAGGTCGTTGTCACTAGCGGCTACTCCCAAGGGGGTCATGTCGTTATAGGTGGTGCTTTCAATGTTCGCGCCGTTCTTGAGCGAGCGGCGAGTCGAGGCGACGTCATGGCGTTCGACAGCTTGAAATAACTGGCGATTCAGTTCGGCGATTTCGCTGGCGGTAGGTTTCTTCGAACATCCGAGACTTGAGATCGTGACGATCAGCAGAACAACCGCCGTTAGCCGACTGATCGCGTTTGATTGGGTTTCCAACCTACTCAGTGTATGCCAACCTTGTCGCTATGAACTCTGTCACGCCCAGGTTGTTTCGTCTTCGTTGCGGATCAAGCGGAGTTCTTTCGGCGGCCGCATGGGGACGCCGACGGCGCGGCCGAGGAGTGCGTCGAGGGTCTCAACCCAAAGCATCTGGCTGGAGAACACTGTACCGAAATTGCGGGAGATCGACTCGGCGACTTCGGTCAGGTCAAGTGTGTCGCCGAGTTCTTGCTGCATCGAAGTGACTGGCTTGGCCGTAATGCCGCAGGGGATGATCAGGTTGAAGAAGCTGAGGTCAGTGTTTACGTTAAGGGCGAAGCCGTGAGAGGTCACGAAGCGGGAGATGTGGACGCCGATGGCGGCGAGTTTGGCCTCGGATCCGTGGTCGAATGCGCTCGCTTCGCTCCTCTGGACAGCCGAGGCGGCGGTCTCGGCATGAGCATCGTTGCTTCCTGCATTTGTCCACACGCCCGTTAGGCCAGGTACGCGTTTCGTGGGAATCGCGAAGTCGGCGCAGGTGCGAATCAGCACTTCTTCCAAGCGGCGGACGAACTCGACGGCGCCGAGCGTCTTGCGCTTGCCGGCGGGCGTGGCGAATCCGCGCAGATCGAAGATGGGATAACCGACGATTTGGCCGGGACCGTGAAAGGTTACGTCGCCGCCGCGGTCGCATTCGAAAAGCTCGACGCCGCGCTGAGCGAGGATCTCGGGCGAGGCGGTTACGTTTGCGGCCTTTGCGTTGCGGCCCAGAGTGATCACAGGCGAGTGTTCGAGTAGGAGCAGGACATCGCCGAGCTTCTCCTCTTTACGAAGACCGACCAGTTGCTGCTGCAGGCGCGAGGCGGTGGCGTAGTCAACGGTGCCGAGTTGGACGAGGGAGATCAAGTTCAAACCATTTCACCACGGAGACCCTTCGGCTTCGCTCAGGGCTGGCTCCGGCACGGAGAAAGCTTTCGTTATTTTTTTGATCTTCTCCGTGGCTCCGTGCCTCCGTGGTGAGTTCACGCGTTAATCGCAATCCCGTACACGCTGTTTGCCGCATCCAGCATAGCTTCGGCCAGGGTCGGGTGGGCGTGGATTGTCCACATCAGGTCTTCGACGGTGGCTTCAAGCTCTATCGCGGCGACGGCTTCGGCGATCAGTTCTGTCGCCTGCGGGCCGATGATGTGTACTCCGAGAATCTCGCCGTAATCGGCATCGGAGACAATCTTGATAAAGCCTTCATGCTGGCCCACTATGGAGGCGCGCGAGTTCGCAGTGAAAGGGAACTTGCCAATCTTCACGTTGTACCCGGCTTCGCGGGCCCGGGTTTCTGTAAGGCCAACGCTTCCGATTTCCGGATGGCAGTACGTCGCGCCTGGAATGTGCTCAGGGTTAATCGGCTTGCCCGGCTTTCCTGCGATCTTGGCGACAGCCACGATTGCTTCCATAGCTCCCACGTGGGCGAGTTGCGGCGAGCCCAGCACGATGTCGCCCACGGCGTAAACGCCAGGTTCAGAAGTTTGCATCCAGGAATCGGTCTTGATGAATTCGCGGTCCGGCTTGATCTTGGTGCGTTCCAGGCCGATGTTTTGGGTGCGCGGCTTGCGGCCGACGGCGATCAGGATTTTCTCAGCGTTGATGGTCTGTTGCTTGCCTTCGACCGTGATGGTGACGGCAATCCCAGACTTCGTCTTCTCGACTTTGTCGACCTTCGCGCTGGTGTGGAAATTGATGCCGCGTTTTCGAAAGACGCGAGCTAGTTCCTTGGAGACTTCTTCATCTTCAACCGGAACCAGCCGCGGCAGCATTTCGACTATCGTGACCTCGCAATCGAATGAGCGATAGATCGACGCGAACTCCACTCCGACAGCCCCGGCACCCACGATGACGAGCGACTTTGGAAGATCCTTCAGACTGAGAATCTCGATGTTGGTGAGGATGCGGTCGTTAGCCTCAAGACCAGGAAGCATGCGAGCTTCCGATCCAGTGGCGAGAATCACGTTCTTCGCCTTGAGATGGCTGGCCTTGTTGTCATTCACCACTTCAACCGTCAGCAAGCCATTCTGCGCGGGGCCAGTCAGCTTGCCATAGCCCTTCACCGTCTCAACCTTATTCTTCTTCATCAGGAACTCGAGGCCTTTGGCGTGCTTGGCTACGATCTTCGACTTGCGGTCCTGCACCGCAGCCCAGTTCAGCTTGCGCGTATCTACGCCCTCGATGCCGAACTCCTCGGCATCTTTGAGATGGTCCCAGAGTTCGGCGTTGAACAGCAGAGCCTTGGTCGGAATGCAGCCGACGTGCAGGCAAGTGCCGCCAAGAAAGCCGTCTTTCTCGATGAGTGCGGTCTTCAGACCCCACTGGCCGGCGCGGATCGCAGCGGTGTAGCCGGCAGGTCCACTGCCAATGATGGCGACGTCATAAATAGTTTCAGGCAAAGTGAGCGCTCCTCAGTAGGAACAGATGATTAAAGGCAAGCGAATGATTCTAGAACAGGGTGAAGCGGAAGGCCAAACCGAATCGACGAAGAAACCCCTGAAGGGTTCGAGGCGGTGCAGAGGATAAGGGATCCTTCGACTCCGCAGCAGCCTCGCTATCGCGAAGCCACTACTCCGCTCAGGGTTACATTCCCTAAGGATGACAAGGCGTTTAGTTGTTCTCGTTACTGGCGCGCTTCCACGAAATCAGCTCGCCGATGGTCGAGCTGGTGCTGGAAACCGGCTGCTTGTAAGCCTCAACCTCCGACCGCGAAGCTTCCTCCCCGACCGCACGAATACTGAGTCCAACTTTCTTATCTTCCGGACTCATCTTGATGATCTTGAAGTCATGCTCCACGCCCGGTTCCAGATGCAGAGGCTGGCCGTTTCCATCCACCGCTTCCGACTTGTGGCACAGACCCTCCACGCCTTCCGCGATCTCCACAAAAGCGCCAAACGCGGCAACCCGCAGGACTTTGCCGTGAATCACATCGCCGACGTGATGCGCCGCGAAGAAAGTCTCCCAAACGTCGGGCTGAAGTTGCTTCACGCCGAGCGACAGGCGACGCTTGTCAGGTTCAATCGCCAGAACCACAGCCTTTACGCGATCGCCCTTCTTCAGCACTTCCGAAGGATGCTTCACCCGCTTGGTCCAGCTCAGATTGCTGACGTGCACCAGGCCGTCGATACCATCCTCGATTTCGATAAAGGCGCCAAAGTCAGTCAAGTTGCGCACCCGGCCCTCGACCGTCATGCCCACGGGATATTTATCGTGCAGCGCATCCCAGGGATTCTCCGCCAGTTGCCGCATGCCGAGAGAGATACGCCGCTCGCCGGGATTCACGTTCAGCACGACGCATTCCACCTGATCGCCCACATTGACCAGCTTCGAAGGATGCTTCATGCGCTTCGACCAGGTCATTTCACTGACGTGCACCAGGCCTTCGATGCCTTGCTCAAGCTCGACGAACGCTCCGTAGTCGGTCACGCTGATCACGCGCCCGGAGACGTGTGCTCCCACGGGATAGCGGTGCTCCGCATCAAGCCACGGATCGGGCGTCAGCTGCTTGAATCCCAGGGAGACGCGCTGCTTCTCTTTGTCGTACTTCAGCACCTTCACCTGAATCTGGTCGCCGACGTTCACCAGGTCGCGGGGATGCGTGAGCCTGCCCCATGACATGTCGGTGATGTGCAGCAATCCGTCGAGTCCGCCGAGATCCACGAACGCTCCGTATTCGGTCAGGTTCTTTACCACTCCCGTCAGAATCGAGCCCTCTTCCAAATGTTCGAGAGTCTTGCTGCGCTTCTCGTTCTGCTCGCCTTCGAGCAATTCTTTGCGCGAGACCACAATGTTGCCGCGCTTCTTGTTGACCTTGATCACGGTAACTTCGAGGGTTTGGCCCTTCATGCCGTCGAGATTGCGGATGGGTCGCAGATCAACCTGTGAGCCCGGCAGAAACGCTCGTGCGCCGAGAATGTCGACCGTCAGGCCGCCCTTGGTGCGCTCAATCACGGTGGCTTTTACAGGCCGCTTCTCGTGATGAGCTTTTTCTATTTCCTCCCAGGCATGAATGCGGGCTGCCTTCTGGTGCGAGAGGTTGACGTAGCCTTCCTCGGTTTGTCCCTTCTCGCGCATCACCTCAATTTCGTCGCCGGGCTTTACCTTCGGCTTGCCCTCGTGATCGAGGACCTCCGAAATCGGCAACATGCCTTCCGACTTGGTGCCGATGTCGACCACTACATGCGTCGCAGTGAGCTTCAGCACCGTGCCCTTGATGACGCGGTCTTCTCCCACGGCCTCTTCGGTCTCGGTGGTGAAGTTCTCCAGCGCGGAAGCGAAGTCTTCGCCGGCGTGCTTGTCATCGGCAGCGGGCGCGGAGTTCGGCGCCTGCGGCGTCTGCTCTGGGGCGGCGGTTGCGACCGGGGCCTGATCTTGCTGCGTCACGTTTTGGTCAGTCAAGCTCTGCTCGGTTGAGGTGGTCTCGGTAGCCGTCGGTTCTGTTTCGGTTGCGACGGCGGTGGCGGAGTCGGAATGGTGAGTGGTGGTTTCGTCGAACAAGGTCATGCCTCTCGTCTGTGCCTCGCACTCGGTGCGGGGAGGATACGGGCCTGCGTGGCGGACTGCTGGAGTGAGTCGTTTGGTTGTGGTGGGCTCACCCTGGCGAGTGAGCTTGGACAATCCCAGCTGCCGGACGTTTCACAGAAACCCGCGTCCAAAGGGAACTCTTCGACTATAGCAACGCCG
>Ga0209693_10000685_pt1 | contig 13911 bp, 11 predicted proteins | sample HubBroMetageWRM3_FD_188345 | JGI IMG/M metagenome (GOLD analysis project Ga0209693, IMG submission 188345) | Warmed soil microbial communities from the Hubbard Brook experimental Forest, New Hampshire - Hubbard Brook CCASE Soil Metagenome WRM 3... | ecosystem: Environmental > Terrestrial > Soil...
CGTCTGCTCCTTGAGGCGACTCAGCAGCTGTTGCTCCAGCGCCTCGGGCGAGCTGCCCATCAGCCCGAGCAGCAGCCGCTCGAGGTCGTCCAATGTCACCGGCTCTTCTGGCACACTGCGAGCCTTCCAGACGCGAGCCCGACACATGGCCCAAACCGGCATGCCGCCTCTGGACCTGATTCGCCGAACCAGCGCGGCATCTTCCTGCGCTTTCAGCGCGCGGGCGGCGGTGAGGAGTTCGTCGGGCCGACGGCACGAGCGCGGCCGCGCCGTTCTGGGCCGGGCTGATCGCCCTGGCTGACCAGGAGGCCGGCCACCCTCTCGGCTTCGTCAACCCGTCATCTACCGGATCACGCAAGGTCTGCCGTACCACAAGGCGTTCCACGACGTCACCACCGGCAGCAACACGGTGCCCCTCAATGGTGTCATGATCACCGGATACCAGGCCGGACCCGGCTGGGACCCCGTTACCGGCCTGGGCCAGCCCCGACGCCCAGGTCCTCATCCCCCTGCTGGCCCGGTGCGGGCCCGCGAAATGTCCCGGACTTCCCGGGACCATTGCCCCGACGTCACCCCCACCGATGTGGCGGAAACGCCAGATAGATCTCAGATCTCCGAGAAGCTCCATCTGCCTTAAGGACCAACATGACCGCGCGGGTCAGGCCGGGGCACCGCTTTGTGTGCCGGTTTCGTCGGCAAGGATGCGCTGCTCCTGGATGTCGGACACGACAGCTGCGGCAGTAGCGAAGTCTGAGTCTTGGTGCAGGATCGTGAGCTTGTGGTGCAGCGCAGTGGCCACGACCAGGTGATCTGCCACGGAAAGCCCGTTGTGCTGGCTCTTGGCGGCGAGCCGGGCCTGGACGGAGCGCACGGTTTCCCACGCGCGATCGGGTACCGGGACCCGAGGGTAGGCCTCCAGCAGATCCGTCCTGACGCGCTCGTATTCTGTCGCCCGGGCGATCGTGAGTGCCTCGGTGAGGACAGGGTCGCAGATGGCCACCATGCCGTGGGTGACCTGCTCATGCCAGGACCGGTCTACCTGGCGGCGCAGGATCCGCACGAGGGCGCTGGTGTCGATGAGGTACTTCACTGATCGAGGACTTCCAGCCGGTCGTAGTCGAACCCGCCGGCGTCTGCCACGGCGAGCAGGTCCTCGATCGCGGCGGCACGCCGGGCGCGCGCGTTCTCGCACACCCTCTGGAGTGCAACCGTGACGGTGTCCTTCTTCGTCGCTGTTCCCAGCGCCGCGGCGGCCTCGGCGAGAAGATTCTCATCCAAGTCCAGCAGAGTCTTGGCCATTTGTGCACCGTCAGCCCGATCGGATATAATGCGCTCACTTGATATCTTCGTCCTGAAGTATATCTCATCGAGGCCTCGCCGACACCCCGCTGCTCGATGGCCTCCCCGCTCCGTGCGCGCCCTTTACAGCGAGCTGTATCACAAGGTGGCTTTCGGCCCCCGTAGACGATAAGGGTCGGCACAGGATGAGGACTTCGCCGACCGGAGATCGTCGATACGGGGGCGGCCATGCCGAATCAGAGCGCTTCACCCAAGATCCCGTCCGGCTACCGCCGCCTGCCCGGCAGCGAGCGCAGCGCCGCACCTGATGCCGAACTCACCGGCCCGGCGCCGGCCTCGGATCGGGTCCACGTCACCGTCGTGCTACGACGTCGGCCTGATGGCCCGGCAGTACCGGACCCGTCGTATTACCTGAAGACTCCGCCGTCGCAGCGCCGTCGCCTGTCTGAAGGGGACTTCGCGGAACGCTACGGAGCCGCCGAGGACGATATTGCCGCGATGCGCAACTTCGCTGGCCGCAACGACCTCGAGGTCACGCAGGTCAATGCGGCGAGACGAACGGTGGAGCTGTCCGGGACGGTCGAGCAGTTCAGCCGCGCGTTCGCGGTCGCGCTGAACCAGTACCGGCGCCCGGCTCCGCCGGGCCGGCGCCGCGAGGAGGCGGGCACGGAGGTCTACCGCGGCCGGGAGGGCTTCATCTATGTCCCGGCGGCCCTAGTCGAGATCATCGTCGGGGTGTTCGGGCTGGACAACCGATCGGTCACCCACAGCAACGGAGCCGATCCGCCGAACACCAACCCGGTGCCGCTGACCCAGATCACCCAGCTCTATGACTTCCCGGCCAATCAGGCGATCGGCCAGACGATCGCGATCTTCTCCGCCCGCGGCTACCTGGCCTCGGACATCAGCAGCAACTTCGGTGGCAACCCGCCGGTGGTCACCGACATCTCGGTCAACGCCAGCAACGGCAACTGGGCTGACGGGGAGACGACCCAGGACATTGTCATCTCGGCTTCGGTCGCGCCGGGGGCCGATGTAGCCGTGTACTTCAACAACGGCTCTCAGCAGGGCTGGGTCCAGACGGTCGGCCGGGTCGTCCACCCCGACCCATCCGATCCCGTCTGCTCGGTCTTGTCCTCTAGCTTCTACATCCTCAACGGCGACGACAGCGCCCTGTCCTCGGGTGTCACCGCCGCCTTGGTCACCGCGGTCAGCCAGGCCTTCGAGGACGCCGCGATCCAGGGCGTGACGGTCTGCATAGCCTCCGGGGACACCGGGTCGCAGTCGAAGATCGGCGACGGCAAGGCGCACGTCCAGTACCCCGGCAGCGATCCGTGGGTGCTCTCGTGCGGGGGCACGACAATCGGCAACGTGAGCGGCACAAGCTTCGACGAGTGGGTCTGGAACGACGGCTCCGGCGCGACCGGCGGCGGGGTCAGCGCGATCTTCCCGCTGCCCTGGTACCAGGTCAACGCCGGCGTGCCGGGCTCGGTCAACGATGGTCATCATGGGCGCGGCGTCCCCGACGTGGCCGCCAACGCCAGCGTGGCCAGCGGCTACCCGATCATCGTGGGCGGCTTTCCGACGAGGGGCGACGGCACGAGCGCGTCGGCGCCCCTGTGGGCGGGGCTGACCGCCGTCATCAACGCGGCGCTGAACGAGAACATCGGGTTCGTCAACCCCGTGCTCTATGCGCTGGGCTCGAGCGTGTTCCGCGACATCGTCGCCGAGCCCGGGGCGGCCGACAACAGCCTGTTCGGGACCCCCGGATATCCCGCAGGCCCGGGCTGGGACGCCTGCACGGGATGGGGAACCCCCAGGGGCAAGGCCCTTCTCGCGGGATTGCACGGCTTCTACGGCCCGGCGATAGCGGTGAACCTGCAGGACAACCTGGACTTCGGCCTAGCCTGCCGGCGGCCTCGATACCGCACCGTGCACGTGTATAACGTGGGCAACCGGGACCTGATGATCCTCGGCGTCCAGCGCGTTTCCGGCTCAAGCGATTTCACCGTGCTGCCGGCTCCGGCCACCCCGCTGGCGATCGCCCCGGGCGCCGGAATCGACTTCACGATCGAATACCGCCCGGCGGTGCCCGGCGTCGCCAGCGCCGCGACGATCCAGATCACCTGCAACGACCCGGTGAACCCGACGCTGGACCTCGTCGCCCGCGGCGCGAGCGGCACCGGGAAGCTGGCGGTGACCGGCTCCACCTACCTCGGGGGCGTGCGCGCCTGCTGCTACGAGGAGCGCACGATCTGGATCGCCAACGTCGGCGACTGCGAACTGCACGTCTCGGACGTCGCCTTCAAACATCCGGCCAGGGCGTGGAAACTCGTGAACAACGCCTTCCCGGCCACGCTGCGCCCGGGCGCCTGCCTGGCGGTGGTGATCAGGTACCACGCGACCGAACGGTACGCGCGAGTCCGCGAACTGGTAATCACCAGCGATGACCCGCAGCTGCCGGTCCGAGAACTTGAGGTGCTTGCCCACACGGTCTGGGACGAACAATGCCACGACGACCGCGCCAAGGGCTGCAGGGAGCGAGGCCGCTGCGAGCCCTCCTGCCGCGGCTGCGAGCGCTGCCCGGACGAGGACGACGACCGCGACCAGCCGCAGGCGCACTCGCCGGCCTAACGTGATCGCGCGGGAGCAGGCGCTCCCGCCCATTTGGCCGAACGAGCAGTGGTAACCCTCCAGCGGCCAGTGCGAGTGCACGCTCGATGACAGCCGCAGCCGCCGCGACCGGGTCCGGCCTGATCCTGATCTCGCCCAGCGACCTCTACGGGAATAGCGAATAACGCACGTCGGCGCCACCGCAGAGCCCGGAACCCGCCACGGATCGCCGACCTGAATGTATGACGACGGCCCGCTATTCCGACATCATTACCTCGGCGGCGATCGCCATCGACGCCTCGCAGATCAAGGGCGTGCTACGGCCGCTGCATCACAGGGAGTATCGGATGACCTTGGCGACCGCGGCGCTTGGCCCGGCGTACGACCCGGGTTCGTGGGGCACGTTCTTCACGCTGACCGGCACCGTCGCGGCCACGCTGACGGGGCTGTTTTTCGTCGCCTTCTCGCTGCGCGTCCGGGATCTGCAGCTCAGCGTGGTGATCAGGACCCGGGCGGCCTATCTGCTCACGCTCCTGATCGTGATCGTGGTCTATTCGGCGTTCGTCCTCATGCCGGGCCAGTCGCGTTCCGCCGTGGCGGCTGAGATCCTCTTCGTGTCAGTGATCGGCACGGCGTACCTGTGCGGCTGGTGTCTGCCGCGGCTGGTTGGGCTGGCTGTGTTCTCAGTCGATCTGGTCCTCCGGTGGATCGCCGGGGTGACCGGCTTGCTGCTCGGCATCGCGGCGGGGATCAGCCTGCTTATCGGGAACGGCGGCGGGCTGTACTTCCTGGCGTTCGGGGCGCTGCTGCTCATCGCCAACGAGGTCGCAAGCGCCTGGAGCCTGATCGTGGGGATCGGCAAGGACACCGGCGCCAAGGACATCACGCTCGGTCAACAGCCCGCGCCCGAAGGGCCGCCAGCGGGGCAACTGGCCGGGGAGGAGAACGGATCCCGCGCGGTGCCTGAGCAGTGACCGGCGGGAAACCTTGGCACTGAGCCGAACCGCATCGTCGCCTGCTGCTACTAACTCTCCAAGGGGAACCTCCGGGGAGGTCACAGATGGGCGATCCGCGCAGGGACGCCGGCGCAGCGACCTTCGCCGCTAGGCGCGGCGGGGCCGGCGGCGATGCATCGTCGCTGGTGCGCAGGATCGGTCAGGGCGACGAGGACGCGATGGCCGAGTTCTACCGCGAGCACGGCCGGGTGGTGCTCGCGCAGGTCCTGCTGGTGACCGGTGAGCGCGTGCTCGCCGAGGAGATCGTGCAGGACACGATGCTCGCCGTCTGGCGCGGCGCGGGTTCGTTCCGGGGCGAGTCGTCGGCGCGGTCCTGGGTGATCGCCATCGCCCGGCGGCAGACCCGGGACCGGCTGCGCGGCCGCCGGCTGCGGGTGGTGGATGGCGCCTTCCTCGCCGATCGGCCGGGTCCTGGTCCGGGGCCGGAGGCGATGGCCCTGGACCGGGCGGAGCTGGCCGAGGTGATGAGCGCGATCCGGGACCTCGCGCCGGCCCACCGGGAGGTACTGGGCCTTGTCTTCGGGCCCGGGCTGAGCCTCCCCGAGGTCGCCGGCGTGCTGGAGATCCCGGTCGGGACGGTGAAGAGCCGCCTGGCCGCGGCGCGCACCGCGCTGAACCGGGTCCTTGACGAGAGGGAGCAGAACCGATGAACGCAGGTACCCGCTTCCCCCATCTGGACCTCGAGGACCTGATCGCCGGGGCGGCCGGCCAGCCGGCCGGCGACCGGGCCAGGGAGCACCTGGCCGACTGCGAGCACTGCCGGCGCGAGGCGAGCCGGTGGAACCTCGTCGCCGACGGGGTCCGCGGCCTGGCGGCCGCCGCGCCTGGGACAGCCCAGCCTGCCCGGCCGCGCCGCACCGGACGGCGTCGCTCCTGGCGGCGTGCCATGGTGGCGGCGGGCAGCGCGGCCGCCGCGCTCGTCCTGCTCGCGGGGATCGGCGAGGCGACCGGCTTCGTGCACGTGCACCTAAACGGCCCCGGCACCCAGACGGTCCTCGTCGCGGTGACGGGGTGCACCCAGCTTCAGCAGGCCGAAGGGACGCTCGAGCGGGTGAACGGCGGCAGCCTGGTCATCCAGACGGCCAGCGGCCAGCCGGTGACCGTGACCACGACGGCGGCCACGTTCGTGTCCATGTCCGGGGCGCTGCTGGGCGACATCACCGACGGGGCGGCAGTAACGGTGCGCGGCTACGGTTCCGGCGGAACGATCGCGGCCGCCATCGTCACCGTCGGACAGCCGCTCAGCGCGGTGAACCCGCCGGGCTTCGTCCCCGTCCAGGGGACGGCGACAGACGCGAGCACCGCCGGGTTCACCCTCGTGACGTCCAGCGGAACCCGGGTCTCGGTGACCACTTCCGGCAGCACGCTCGTCGTCGTGCCCCGCGCCAGCCCGGGCCAGCTGCGGGCGGGCGCCAGCATCTTCGCCGTCGGCCACGCCGGACCAGGCGGGACGCTGGCGGCACAGGGGGTGGCGGCGGTCTCGCAGCTCCCGGCAGGGCGGCAGGTCAGCGTCTCGGTCAAGGACTGCTCGGCCCGCTCGGTCACCGAGGCGCTCGGCGCGATCGCCACGGCGCCCGTCACCGGCCGCTGACCGGGCCCGGTACCACTATCGCTGGACAGACACCACGTCCCGTTCTGGCTTAGTAAGGAGGCGGCGATGAACGGCAGCAGGCGGCGCGCGGCAGCCCTGGCTGCCGGGTCAGCCGTCGCCGTGCTGGCGGCGTGCGGCGGCAGCCCCCCGTCCCCCGGCACCTCAGCCTCGGCCGGGTCGGCGACCTACCGGGCGGATCTTGCCTACGCGCGGTGCATGCAAACCCACGGCGTGCCGGATTTCCCCGATCCCAACCCGGCGGGGAGCTTCAGCGTCAGCGGGCAACCGCACGGCAACAACCCCGTGGCGCGGGCCAATGCCGCCTGCGAGCACCTGCTGCCGACCGGTGTCACAGCACCGGCGACGGCCGGCCCGCCGCCTGGTGGCGGGCCGGCTGACTGCCTGACCGTGTCGGGGTGCTACGCCCCGCGCCAGTTCCTGGTCGCCTACGGCATCCAGCCGCTGCTAGATCGCGGAATCGACGGCCGCGGCGTCACGGTGGTGCTGCCCGAGGAGGCCGAAACGGGGCCCGCGCGTCCCCAGCCGATCACCGGCCTGCTGCAGTCGGTTACCGACATCAGGCAGGATCTGGCGGACTTCGACAGCCGGTTCGGGCTGCCGCCGGCCCGGATCCAGGTGATCACGACCCTGGCCGGCTCGTCCGCCTCGCGGTGGCTGGCCGGCGTGGAGGAGGTGGAGGACACCGAACTGGTGCACGCCATCGCCCCGGACGCCACCATCCGCGAGCTCCTGGTCGACCCGGCCGGCGTGCGTACCCCGGCGAAGCTCGCCGCCACGTTCGGCTCCTACGTGCGGATCGCCGTCAGCAGCGGGGAGGTGATGTCCCAAAGCGGCATCGGCCAGGACTTCAACCTGGGTGAGAGCTCCTGGACCGGCGCCGAGCTGGCGACCATGAACTCGGCGCTGGAGTACGCCGCCGCCCGCCACGTCACCGTCGTCGTCGCGTCCGGAGACTACGGCGCGATCGGCAACGGCTCATCCAGGCCGCTCAGGGAGGTCAGCCTGCCCGCCTCAGATCCGTGGGCGCTCGCCGCCGGCGGCAGCACGCTGACCGCGAACCCCGTCACCGGCGCGTACATCAGCGAGACCGCCTGGAACGTGCAGTCCGGGTCGCCGGACGGGTCCGGTGGCGGGTTCAGCCGGCTGTTCGCCCGCCCCGGCTACCAGGACGGCGTGCCCGGCATCGGCGCGACCCGCGGCGTGCCGGACGTCGCTGGGGAGGCATTGTCCAGCACCGGCATGGTGCTCGCGTTCAGCGCGCCGGGCGGCGGTGAGGAGTTCGTCGGGGCCGGCGGCACCAGCGCGGCCGCGCCGTTCTGGGCCGGGCTGATCGCCCTGGCCGACCAGGAAGCCGGCCACCCCCTCGGCTTCGTCAACCCCGCCATCTACCGGATCGCGCAAAGCCCGCTGTACCACAGGGCGTTCCACGACATCACCACCGGCAACAACACGGTGTCCCTCAACGGGACCACGATCACCGGCTACCAGGCCGGACCCGGCTGGGACCCCGTCACCGGCTGGGGCACCCCCGACGCCCGGGTCCTCATCCCCCTGCTGGCCCGCTGACGTGTGACCGCAGTCCTGTGCAGGGCGAAGTGCTCATTCGCCGGTTGCGGGCGGCTGGCCCTGGTGCTTCCCCGGTGCCGGGGGAAAGTTTGCGACCGGCTCTTGACTTCAAGCGCTTGAGGTTTGCTTGGCTGTCTCCATGACAGCTCTGGGCATTCAGGACGCGGCGCTGCGCAGCGGTCTCACCGGGCCGACGCTCCGCTACTACGAGGAGGTCGGGTTGGTCGGGCCGATCGCCCGCGACCCGGGCAGCGGGCACCGCCGCTACCGCGACGAAGACATCGACACCCTGCAGGCGCTGGCCTGCCTGCGGGCGATGGGGGTCGGAATCGAGGACATGCGCACCTACCAGGCCAACCGCGCGCTCGGTCACGCTAAGGCGGGCGAGCAGCGCGACCTGCTGCTGCGCCACGCCGAGCGGATCGAGGCCGAGATCGAGACGCTCCGGGTACACCTGGGATACCTGCATGCCAAGGCTGCCCTGTGGGACGCCCGTGACCGCCAGGACAAGGATGCCGAATCACAGGCAAGCGAGCAGGTGCAGGCGATCATCCCGCGCCTGGAGGAGGTAATGCAGCGATGAGCACGGTGCTGGTGACGGGCGGAAACGGCTATCTGGGGACCCAGGTGATCGCGGCGCTGCTCCGGCAGGGGCGGGAGGTACGCGCGACGGTGCGCTCACTCGGCTCAGAGCCTGAGATCCGCGAGGCGCTGCGCCGCAGCGGCGCAGACGGCAACGGACTGGAGGTGGTCGCAGCCGACCTCGCCAGCGACGACGGCTGGGCGAAAGCCACAGCCGGCGTCGAGGAGGTGCATCACGTCGCCAGCCCGATCCCGCCCGCCCAGCCTGAGGATCCCGACGAGCTGATCGTCCCCGCGCGTGAGGGCACGTTGCGGGTGCTCAGGGCCGCACGTGAAGCCGGGGTCCGTCGCGTGGTGCTGACCTCGAGCTTCGCCGCGGTCGGCTACTCGCCCAAGCCGGTCCGTGACTACACCGAGGACGACTGGACCGATCCCGACACCCCCGGCCTGCCGCCCTACCCGCGGTCCAAGGCGATCGCCGAGCGCGCCGCCTGGGACTACATCGGACAGCACCCGGGCGACATCGAGCTGGTCGTGCTCAACCCGACGTTCATCATCGGCCCGGCGCTGGTCACCGCCCTGCGTTCCTCCCTGGTCGCGATCAAGGCGATCGCCGAGGGCACCATGCCGGCGCTGCCCCGCCAGCGCTTCGGCGTGGCCGACGTGCGCGATGTGGCCGACGCCCACCTCAAGGCCGCGGCCACGCCCGACGCCGTCGGCAAGCGTTACCTGCTGCTGGCCGACGGGCCGACGATCACCTGGCTAGGCCTGGCCGAGGCGATCCGCGATCACCTCGGCGCCGCCGGTGCGAACGTCACCCTCCGGGAGGCTCCAGGCGAAGACCCGAAGCCGCTCACGATCCACAACGACCGCGCCAAGCAGGAACTCGCCTGGCAGCCACGACCGGCGCACGCCACGATCACCGACACCATCGATAACCTCCGCGAACTTGGCCTATTGGCCTATTGAAAGCCCGGGTGATGACGCCCCCGGCAGCGACACGGCCTCGCCCGAAGATCAGGCTGCCCACCTGACTGCACTGCTCCGCCGAATCAGCCAGTACGAGCAAGCGGCCACCAGTCAGCAAACCGACCTGCCCCAGGCTGCTTGATGACCCCCGACGAATTTAGCCGGAGAAGAGAAACTCGTCCGCGGAGATGTTGAGCGCCTCTCGTGCCGCGTGGTCCAGCATGACCCGGCCCTCTTCGCGAGAGACCTCCACTACCTGGACCTCATGATCTGACGTGGTGTCAGGCATCGGGTACAACCCCTTCCCTGGTGCCAGGCACTCTCCGTCACCCGCAGCATCTCAGCTGTAGCTGCTGGTTCTTCTACTTTGAGAAAGACCAGCACCGCGCAAGTCCATAGCCCAATACATGACAAACGTTTCCTACGGCCATCCCCAGCAAGCTGGGCGTTGGAGCACGGGTGCGTTCCCTACCTCCCGGCGCTCGGGCCCGGGGCCGGGCATGACGATGGCGCGGGAGCCGTCGATGGCAGGATTAATCGTTGTGGCTGTGAACCGGATGCCGGCCGCCGAGGTTGAGGTGTCGGCGGACCTGGTACGGCGGCTGCTCGCCGATCAGCACCCTGACCTGGCGCGCCTGCCGGTGGAGTTCCTCGCGAACGGCTGGGACAACGAGCTCTACCGGGTCGGGGACGGGCTCGTCGCGCGGCTGCCGCGCCGCGCCCTTGGCGCGGAGATCATCAAGAATGAGCAGCGGTGGCTGCCCGGGCTCGCCCCGGGGCTGCCACTGCCTATCCCGTATCCAGAACGGACCGGGGTTCCCGCCCGCGGTTACCCCTATTCATGGAGCGTGGTGCCCTACCTGCCGGGCGTGCCCGCGGCGCAGGCCAGCTCCTTCGACCCGGCGGCAGCCGCGGCCGTCGTTGGCGGGTTCATCGGTGCGCTGCACGTCCCCGCCCCGGCGGACGCGCCGGCCAACCCGTTCCGCGGCGTCCCGCTGGCCGAGCGCGCCGGCAAGTTCATGGCCTGCCTCGCCCTGCTCACCGGCCAGGCCGGCCAGGATCACGTCGACCGGGACGCGGTGCTGCGCGTGTGGGACGCGGCGCTGGCGGCCCCCGGCTACGACGGCCCGCCGGTGTGGCTGCACGGCGACCTGCACCCGGCGAACGTCCTAGTGAACGACGGCCAGGTCAGCGGCGTGATCGACTTCGGCGACATCACCGCGGGCGACCCGGCCGTCGACCTGTCGGTGGCCTGGATGCTGCTGCCGCCCCGCTGCCATGCCAGCTTCTGGTCCGCCTACCAGGCAGCCGGCGGCCGGGCCGGCGACGCCCTGCGGACGCGGGCCAGAGGCTGGGCACTGAACTTCGCGATCATGTTCCTGGCCCACTCCGAAGACAACCCGGCGCTCCTGCAAACCGGACGCCGCACCCTCAGCACCGTGCTGGAGGATCCGCGCGGCCCAGCCAGGTAAAGAGCCCGGAAGATCGCCACCGCCATTCCGCGTGAGCACGAATGACGGAGACCGACGCCGCCCTGCTGCCCGGCCTCCCCGGCGAGGGCCCAGCCCGGGAGCGCTTTCCCTGACGCTCGCCTGGGACCGTATCCCCCGCTGATCTCCCGTTCCCCCAGGCCGCCATATCGTAAAGCTTTTTCGAGCCGAACTAATTAAACGTCAAGTGCAGGAGTGCACGCCGACCGCCGGGCTGCGCGGTAACCGGAGCTTTCGCCGCGGCCACAGTCACCCGGGCGGCAGTAAGGTCGCGATGTGGACATCACGGTTTCCGGGAATGAGCTTCGCGACGCCGCGCGGCTCGCGCGCGAAAGCGTTGTCGTGGATCGGGCCGTCACGCTGGGCCGCTGGATCGGCACGGGGCGCCGTCCGCTGACAGCCGGGCAGGTGCTTCGCAAGGCCGACGTGCCCGCGGCGGGCGCGGCGCTCGGCGTGGACGTGCCGTCGCGGCTGCGGACGATGGCCGACATCGGGGCGTTGCACAGGCCGTGGTGCGTCGCGGTCGCGACGGGCCTGCTGCAACTCGGCGGTGGGTGGGTCACCGGTGGTCCCGCGCTGGAGGGCTGGCCGCCTGGCGATGCGGACCTGCTCGCCAGATGGCTGACCGGCCTGCGCGCAGTGTGCGCAGCGGAGTCGTACCCGCAGGACGAGGACAGCGTGCGGCTGCTGGCGATGGCCCTGCTCACGGTGCTTGGCAAGGATAGAGTGCCTCGCAAAGCCGGTCTCTGGGAGCCGGTGGACGCCGCGTTGCGCGACCTGTGCGACAGGTACGACAAGGCGTCCTGGGAAGCGCGGCACGCGGCTGACAGGTACTACGATCTCGAAACCGGGACCCCGCTTGCCGGGCTGGTGGCGCTTCTGGCCGGGTTCGGCGCGGTGACCGACGACCCCGGAAGGCCGGTGATCACCCCGCTGGGCCGGTGGGCCGCTGCACATCTGGCGGACGGGCTGCCCGGCCTGGCCGACCCGGCCATGTCGCCCGCCGAGGTGATCGCCGAGGCCGCCCGGTTCAGCGACGAGGAGCATCAGCACCACGTCGCGTGGGGATGGCTGGCGGGGCGCGACCCCGTGCAGGCCGCGCGGGAGATCCTGGCGGCCGCCGAGGGGATGTCACCGCTTTTGCGCAGCGTAGCCGTCCGGGTGGTGGAGAGGCTCGGCGAAGACGCACTGCCTGCCTGGCGGGAGATGAAGTCGTCACCCCATGTAGGCCCGCACGCCCGCGCCGAGCTGGCCGCCTGGGACCAGGGTCCCGAGCCCGGCGACACAGACTGGGAGTGGCTGGCGGTGGAGGCCGCCGCGGCCGCACTGCAGGATAAGGGGCCTGATGAGGCGCTGAACCGCGTCTGGGAGGGCATGTCAGGAGCGGACCTGGACGCTTGCCTCGCCGCCGTGCAGGGTACCGGTCACCCGGAGGCCGCGGACCTGGCCCGGGCGGTCGCAGCGTTCGCCGCCAGCGGCGCCCCGCTCAGCATCGAGCAGGTGGCCGAGCTGAAGGTCTCGCTATCCCGTGTCCGGCCCCCGATCTGGCGGCGGGTCCGGCTGCCGGCCGCCGCGACCCTGGCCGATCTGCACCAGGTCATCCAGGTGCTGTTCGGCTGGGACGGCGACCACCTGCACCTGTTCCGAGTGGGCAAGCAGCAGTACTCAGACCAGCTCACGGGCCTGGAGCGGACCGGAGACGAAGAGGCAGTACGGATCCGCGACGTCCTGACGCCAGGCGCGAAGATCGGTTACACCTACGACTTCGGAGCCGACTGGGACCACGAGATCACGCTGGAGCAGACGATCCCGCGCGACCCCGGCCAGGACTACCCCGTTTGCGTGGAGTGGCGCGGCGACTCCCCGGTCGAGTACTGGTCCGAGGACGAACCCGAAGAACCCGAGCCGTTCAGCCTGACCGAGGTCAACCGCAAGCTGGCCGCACTCGGCGGGGCCGAGGAGTGACCTGGCACTACGCCGCGAGCTGGCCGACCGAAAATAGTGGTCGGCCGGAATTGCCTGCCTGCCGCGCTACCGGACGCGTTCGGCCTTGAAGGCACCGCCGACCTTATGGACTGATGCCGCACCGCCTGGCTCAGCGGGCCGGAATCAAGACCGTGGCCAGGCCGGCCAGCCGCTCGTTCAGGTCGCCGACGGTGAACAGGCTGCCGAAATCGGCGAACTGCTCATTGAAGACCCAGATCCCGCCGCAATCCTCCGGCGGCGCATCCCTGCGCCCGCCGGTGCAGCGCGGGTAGGCCACTCCCGGCGAGGCCGGGATGATCTTCTCCACGACGATGTCATGCCGCCAGTCATCGCCGAAGTCGTAGCTGTACACCACCTTCGCCCGCTCAGCCCCCGCCACCTGCGCGAGCGTGGCTGCGTCCTCATCCTGCCGTTCCGCCCAGTCGCCGCCATCTTCGCCCGGCGAGCCGAACTCACCGCACACCGTCTCGAAGGCATGCAGGTGATACCCGTGCCAGCCGAAGGCGACCTGCAGGACCGCGTGCACGAGGTTCAGCGGCATCGCGCTGGGAATCTCGAGCCGCCGCCAGACCGGCGGCTTCGCGCCGTACAGGCTCACCTTGACCCGGTGCACGGTAGTGGTGGCATCCTCCGGCAGTCCGGGCAGTTCCTGCCGCGCGACGCGCTTGCCGCCAACATACGTCTGCTCCTTGAGGCGACTCAGCAGCTGTTGCTCCAGCGCCTCGGGCGAGCTGCCCATCAGCCCGAGCAGCAGCCGCTCGAGGTCGTCCAATGTCAC
>Ga0209693_10000687_pt1 | contig 13905 bp, 9 predicted proteins | sample HubBroMetageWRM3_FD_188345 | JGI IMG/M metagenome (GOLD analysis project Ga0209693, IMG submission 188345) | Warmed soil microbial communities from the Hubbard Brook experimental Forest, New Hampshire - Hubbard Brook CCASE Soil Metagenome WRM 3... | ecosystem: Environmental > Terrestrial > Soil...
AGGCTGCGGTAGCCAAACACACGCAAGCCAGCACTAGCGCAGTGATCGAGGTGAGTGTGGCGAAACGTCTATTCATTTCTGATTTATTCTCCTGTTTTGGGTGATGGAAAGAAATTCTAAACAGCGTGTTTCCTCAGTGAGCCAGAGTGCTTCGTGGCGGGGCACAGCAGAGGCCATGCGATTTTCAACGGGCTTGCTCTGGAAGTCAATGGAAACTTTGTCAATTCTTTGGTGGGCAAAGTCTTGCAACTATTGCGCAAGTGCGGGGCACAGGTGTGGGCATGCAAGGTGAGGCGGCGAGATGAAAAGAAAGCCCGCTTCGCTGGAAGCGGGCTTTTACAGTTCAGCCAGCGATACCAAGTGCCTACTTCCCTTGGTGAATACGCTGGTGAGCGTTTTACTTCGCCAGTGCGTTGATCAGGCCAGACTGGTTCGGACTGCCCCATCCCGTGGCCAAGTCATAGCCTTTTGTCGCGGGAAAGCCGTTGCTTCCGACGGTGATGTCGTGGAAGTCGGTCGAATAGCCTTTCCCCAGACCCAGCGGGTAAATAGTTGGGTTAATGAAGCCGGGCGGTTTATCGCCGTGGGCTTTCGCTTGTTGATTAGCCAGAGCCAGGTAGCCGGCCCACATGGGCGCGGCAAAACTGGTCCCGCCATAAAGGTTTTCCGAGCAAGCGGCCTGGTCGGCGCAGACGTAAAAGGTAAAATTCGAGTTTGCCGAGACGTCCGGGCCGTTGCGATATTTCGTGGATCCCTGGTTGGCCTTGGTGATCACTCCTTTAAGTTTCTGCCAACTCGGAATCGCGAACTTGTCGGGAGAGATGCCGCCGCCACCGTCGACCCAAACGGTTTCCGAACTCCAGCCTTTGCCTGCGCCCTTGGTGACGAGGTCCGTGCCGCCGACGCAGATGACTAATGGAGATTCCATTGGCCACATGCTCGTGGTACGCCATGCGCCACTGTCGCCAGCCGCTTCAAAGAAACTCTGGCCCTGCGCAGCGAACTTCATGAAGAACGGATCGTCAGACTTGGGGTCGACGGGCGTCCAAAACCACGACGAGCTCAAATTCAAAGGTAACGGTTTGTGCGAAGACATGCTACTCAACATGGCCGTATCGCTGTTGTTGCTCACGTATTCGTAGACAGCGGTCACACCGGGGGCCATGCCGAGCGCCTGGGTAACGTCAATGGTCTGTTCGGTATCGTCACAACCTTGGTTAGCGAAGCAGTTGATTGAGCTTCCATCCGTGGAAATGCCTATAACCTTGGCGGTTCGCTTTTGCTTGGCGTTCTTGTAGTAGGTGTTCACGTCGGCTATGTCAAATCCGAGGAACTCCAGCAATCCGATGTTCTGGCCCTTGCCAGTGAGAGCGGTTCCCTCGTAGTAAGCTGCCCTCATGTCGCTGCCGCAAAAGGAGGCACCAGGACAAGAGCCGGTTGTGGCAGGGGGATTCACATTCGAATCTCTGCGTACGAGTGCGCGGCGCGGGATCGAATAGTTGTCTAAACCAGTGATGTGCCAGAGCTGGAAAGGCAGGTCCACGGTGGGCTCGCGGTCCGGAGCATAAAAGTTTCGGTTCTCGATGGGATCGTGATAGAGACCCATTTTTATGTGCAAAGCGGTCTCGATTGCCGCGACCGAACCCTTGAGTTGGACATCCATGGCATCGCGGGAGCCACCGGTCACGGTTAGGCCGTTGGTTTTCGCGAAACGGATCAGGGCGTCAAAATCCCTCTGGCTGGGTCCGAACCTCTCGGTGAACTGCTCGACTGTGAGGAACTGTCGGTAGGACGGGCTGGAAGGATCGTAGAGCTCACGCAAGAAACTATCCAATCCTTCGCGTGCCGGCAGAACTATGTCGAAGCGCATGGACTGGGTTGCGGGGAGGCGGCCAACGAATGGAGCCTGCCCAGTGAGAGTGACTTCACGCACATGGCGCGTCAAGAGCGACTGGGGCTGGGCCAGGGCGGCTGGTGTGGACGAAGCGGACATCAAAAGCAAAGCTGCTGCAGTGGTCAGCAGCGCGATGGAATGTTTCATGAGTTCTCTCCTTGGCTGGTTGGTGCAACGCCTATGGTGACTTGATTGAGTGTCATTACGGGGCTTTGAGCGATGACGGAGAAATGTTCGACAAACGCCTTTCTCAATGGTCTCGAATGATCACTGCGGGGGAGCAGTAAAGAGCCAAGCGATTTTCAACGGGCCTATGTTGGAAGTCAATCGGAAAGTGACGAATGTTTGCTGTCGAGGAAAAGTGTTGCATGAATTATGCAAACTCAAGGATCAGAAAAAAGCCCGCTCCGAGGGGAGCGGGCTTTCAGGCTATGAAGAAGTTACTGGCCTGGACAGACGTGCGTTTCGTCATTCTGGAAGCTGAGCCACTTGTTCGCCGAGTCGCTTCTGGGGGCACCGAAATAGCCTATCCATACCAGCGACTGCAGGTTATAAGTGAAACCATTGAGCTTGTAGGGGAAGGCTCCATAGTTGGGACCGCCCTCGAGCGGGTCGCCTACTTCCAGTTGGCTATTGTCGTTACATCCCACCGTGTTCGTGCCGAAGAACGGGTTGTCCATCCACTCGCCGAGTTCGTGAGACATCGCGGAGACGTCCTGTGAGAATGTCTTAACGTCTGCGTAGGCTGCGTTGGTATAGGTTTGGCTAGCCGGCGGTGGGCCGTTTGCGCCGTGGTAGCCGCCGATGCAGCAGAAGTTCAACCCTATTCCTCCCGACGTCAGGTAAACGTCGTTCCAGATGAACAGCGGGACAATGTCCGGGGTAGCCCCCAGTTTGGTCATGAAACCCTGGACCAGGTTGTCGTAGTAGTTGATGTCGGCGAGGCCCGCAGTAATATTCGGGTCAGTACCGAAATGAAAGGTGTCGACCTGGCAGCTGGCGTCGGTGCAGTTGATGGTCTGCTCGGGCTTGAGTACGGTCTTTAGCAGAACGTGGTATTTGTTATTCTTCTTGACGTTCTTTCCCCACCAGGTGCCGCGCTGGAAGGCGTCAATGTACTCGGTGTTACCCAGGTCGGTCGCGCCCTGTTTGAAGTCGATGCCGGCGTTGAACAGGGGTGATTTTAGAGTGTTCTGAGTCACCGTGCGTCCGTTCGACAGTTTGTGCTTGCTGGGATCAAAGGTTTTGTTCCCGTGGCTGGCGTCGTAAACGAACTTGATTGGGATGACCCACACGGTGAAGGTGGTGGTGACGTCGGTCGTCGAGGGATTGGTGCCGGCCATGGTGAAGGTGCGCTTCACGTGGGTCAGGTCGGTGAAGCTGCCGTTCCACTGGACCAGTTGCTTGCCGGGAACCGGCGAAGCCAATTCTGGGTGCTGTACGGCAGTAAAGCGCGGCACTGGTTTCGCCGAAGGATCGGTCTCGGTATCTTGGGCGAAGGCTGAGCTGGCACAAACCAGTAGCAGGGTGGCGAGCAGGCTAAGGGTAGCAAAACGTCTGTTCATTGAAGCATCTCCTTGTTTGGCTTCTCGATTGGGGTTGGAATTTGATTCTAAGCATCCCGATTATTCCCACATGGCGCATCTGCTGCCGGAGGCGTTACAGGATTTAATGACGGCAAGAAATCTCAACCTGTTTCTCTTGGCGGTCAGAATGACTTCCGCGGGGGCGGCGAGAAGAGAGGCAATTTTGGACGTGATTGGGATGAAAGTCAATCCGAAAGTTGTCAAAGGCTTTGATGTAGGCAAATTTTTGCAGCTATTGCGCAACGTCGTGCGCTGATCGCGGCGCGCTCGGTTTGATCGCTCCCGCACGGGCGATGACGCCCGCGCCTACATTTGCGACCTAGAAGGTCACGCGGACACCTAGTTGGGCGGCGAAGGGAATGCCGACGGTGGTGCCGGGGCCGAAGAAATCTCCGAGAGCGCCGCCGGGGACGCCTAACTGACCCAAGCTGGTGATCGGCTGCAACGTGGTGCATGACGGATTAGCGCAGATGTGCATAACGTTGCCGGACGCCGCTTCGCTCGGCGGGACGGGGAGCGCAGCCACATTGGTGACATAGTTCGCGCCTGGGTTGTTGCGATTGAAGAGATTGAAGAATTCGACGAAGGGGATGAGCGACCATCGATCATGGAAATTGAAAGGGCGGGTGACGCGCAGATCAACCTGAATGTAGGGAGTGCCGCGAAATTCGTCCAGCGTGGTTCTTACTCCGTTGACCTCGATGCGATCGCTGTTGTCGGCGAGGGTGATGGTGAAGGGACGGGCGCTCTCGGCCTGGGTGAGGGTGCTCAGCTGGAAACCGCCCGGCACGTAGAATGTTCCGGCAAAAACGAAGCGCTGGGTGACGTCCTCGCCGGAGGGGCCGTAGTCGCCGGGGCGAAAGGGATTGAGGGGATCACAGACGCCGTTGACGTAGTCGAAGAGTTCTCCGAGCACGCAGCCCCAGGTTTTCGCGCTGGACAAAGTGTAGTTTGCGACCAGGTTGAGGCGGCGGGCGACGTTGCCTTGCAGGTGGATCATGAGGGCGTTGTAGCTGGAGCGATTGTCGGATTTGAAAACGTTGACGTTGGGCACGAGGTCCTGGTTGGCGGGATCGGGAGAAAATAGGGACGTGCCGGCGGCGTAGGGGTAGGCACGGTAGGCGTGATTTCCCTCTTCGTGGGTGTAGTCTGCGCCGAGGGTCCAGTTGGCGTTCAAGGCGTGCTGGATTCCTGCTGTGGCATGGATCGCGTAGGGAGTCTTGTAATTGGGATCGATGATGTTTCCTGTTCCACCTCCCGGGATGCAGCCCGGATCTCCGGGATTAACGCATACACCCGGCGGCTCGTTGACAGCTTGAAAAGCCGTCACCCAGCCGTTCTGGGCGAGATCGTTGTAGAAGAGGCCGAAGCCGGCGCGGATTACGGTGGTTCCGGATTGTCCGGGAGAATAGGCGATGCCGATGCGCGGGCCGAAGGCTTTGCGGTAATCGTGGGCCACCCCGTTGATTAGAGGAATGCCCAAGGCCTTTAGGGTGAGGTAGGCGGGATTGAAGGCTTGACTGCGACCGGAGGCGGTCAGCAGGCCGAAGGTGGTGTCATAGCGCAAGCCGTAATTGATGGTGAGGTGCGCGGTGGCACGCCAGGAATCTTCGGCGTAGAGGCCCAGACGTTGCACGTTCTGGGAGAAGCTGCCATTGCCGGCGGGCGTCTGCGAGCAGGTAACATCGGCTGGCGGGTTTACGCAATTCAGATTGAAGTAAAACTGCGAAGGATTGGCCGCGTAGAAGTCCGGGTTGTTGGTATAGGCGAGCAGAGTTTCGGCGGTGCCGGAGAGCGCGCCGCTGAGGACAGGCTCGTGAATGAAGTTGATTCCGAATCTGGGAGCATGGTCACCGGAAGCACGGCTCATGTCGTAACGGAATTGATATTTTTCCTGATTGCGCAGAACTGGGAAAGCTGTGATCGGGGTAAGGAATTGGTTGTCGCCGTAGGTCTCGAAGCCGGAAATGGTTTGCGATGTCGAGGTGAAGGGGAAAGCCAGCGCATAACCCAGGTTCGAATTGCGAGCTTCCGTGAGATGCAACCCGCTGGCAGTAAATACCAAGCTTCCCAGCCAGGTTGGACTGAATGTGTAGGTGTTGCTGATGACCATGTTCATGTAGTTGTTATGCTGCTCGGCGCCGGTCGACGGCAACGTGGCTTGCTGCACCAGAGCATTGTGGGTGATGTAGTTGTCAATGCCGGCGCGAAGGAACCACTGGGATTTTTGCGATTGCGACCAGTCGAAACGCGTCGTGGCAAGGTAGTCGCGGAAGGGGACGGGGACGTTCGGCGGCACTGGAATTGAAGTCGTGCCGGGAATCAGTCCTTGCGCGGCCAAAGCAGCCAGCGCGTTGAATTGGGCCTGGCTGGCTGGGCTGTAGGCGATGCTGGCGTTCTCGTGAACGTATTCGAAGGAAGTGAAAAACCAGACCTTGTCCTTCTTGATAGGTCCGCCGATTGTGGCTACGTAATTCTGACGAGAGAAGGGTTGTTTGGGATTGGGCGCGGGATTTTCTATTGGGAAACGAGCGTTGAGGTCGGCGGCTCGCTCGTAGAAGGCTCCGCCACCATGCCACTGATTGGTGCCTCGTTTGGTCGTGATCACTACTGACCCTGCGGTGGTGCGCCCGGTATCGGCGTCTTCCTGAGCCGTGCGTACGGCGAATTCCTGGACAGAATCGGGCGAGAAGTTCTGCAGGAATCCACCGATGTAGTCGTCGGAATTGTCGCCACCGTCTACGGAAAGCTCGTTGTTCAGCCCGGAACTGCCGCCGGTGGAGACCGCGGTGATGCGAGCTTTGGTGGGGTCGGAGGGCTCGACCGGTTCGGTTCCGGGAGCGAGATACGCGATGTTGGCAAAGCTGCGTGCGGCCAGAGGCAAGGTTTGCAGGTCCTGCGTCGAAACTGTCGCCTGATGTACGGCGCTGGCCAAGTCAATCGGTTGCGTGGTGATGGATGAGGGACGGGCTTGCACGTTTACGGTTTCTTTCACCGTCGCGGGATTCATGGTGACGGTGATATCACGGACTGAACTGACGACGACTGCTACATCGGCCTGGGCCTGGGAGAAACCGGGGGCGTCGACCGTGACGTGATAAGTGCCGGGCAAGAGCTCACTCAGGCGGAATTCTCCGTGATCGTCACTTCTTGTCTCGCGCTTCAGCGATGATCCTCTTGCCTGCACGACGATGGTTGCGGAGGGGATGCGCGCAGCCTTTGGGTCTTGGACATCGCCTCGCAATGTTCCGGTGGGGTTCTGGCTGTATACGCTAACCGAGAGCAATGTTGTGGCTACGAGAACGAAGGTGATCCTGCTGAGCAAGGCTGCGCTTTTTAGTTTGGGCCGCATGGTTGATCTTCCCTACGACCTGCAGGGATCGCCTGGGAGTGAAGACGAGTGGCCCGAGACTAGCGTGTGCGGCTGGCTACTACCAGAGTCCGTAGGAACAGGATGCCGCTGCGTAATGGCGCGGGCGGGGGCGCCCGCGCCACGTGTTCAGGGTCTTTGCGCGGCGGCTACTCGGGGAATGCCTTGCAGGTCGTTTGTGATTTGAAACTGCGTCCATCGGTCGAGCAGGTGCTTGACTTCTCCGACGATAGTTCCACTGATCTCGATGACCAGCCACCCGCCGGTCTTCAACGCGGTGTGGGCTTGCGGAATCAGGCGTTCGATCACTTCCATTCCGGTGGGCCCTGCGAAGACCGCATTGCGAGGTTCGAATTTTCGGACTTCGAGCTGTACCTGGTCTTCTTCTGACTCGCCAACGTACGGAGGATTGGAAACCACGAAATCGAAAGTGCCGGGATCGAGGCCCTGGAGCAGATCCGCTTGGTGGAACTGAATCCGATGCTCGAATTGATTGCGGGCGGCGTTGGCTTGGGCTACTTCTAGTGCGGCGGTCGAGATGTCGGTTGCATGGATGTCTGACCCGGGGAGTTCTTTGGCTAGCGCAATGGCGATGCAGCCTGATCCTGTGCCTACGTCGACGATGTGCGTTGGGCCGCCGGGCGAGGACGCCCGGCCTCCATTGTTTCTCTCTAAGTGCAGTACGGTTTCGATTACGTGCTCGGTTTCTGGGCGGGGGATTAGCACTGCCGGTGAAACGATCAAGTCCATGCCCCAGAATTCCTGGTGGCCGGTGATGTATTGCGCGGGGATGCCGCTCGCTCGTCGGGTCAGCGCTTCTTCGTAGCGGTTTTGCTCTTCGACCGTAAGATTGCGCTCGGGATGGGCGAAAAGATATGCGCGGTCGCAGGACAGAGTGAACATCAGAAGCAGTTCAGCGTTCATGCGGGGTGAGCCAACGTTAGCTGCCGTAAGGCTGTTGACCGCTGATGTGAGTGCGTCTTTGAGGAGCACGAGACTATTTGAACATAAGACATCTTGAACATAAGACATCCACGGCCTTCGGCCCGCGCCATGGCGCGACACTCTCGCTCGACACTCTGGTAACTTTCCGCTTCGCGTGGCCGATGCTAAGTTCGCCCTATGAAGCGAAAGCTGTCAGCGGGCTTGTTATGTCTGGTGTGCACGATTCTGATCAGTTCGCTGGTTTGGGCTCAGGACATGCCCGGCGAGATCGTCGGCCAAAAACTTCCAGTGCCCGGAAGACCCGTTCATGGCACTACCAGTCAGCTCTCTGAAGTCGAGCGCGACATGGTGGATCATATGGCTCCGCAGCAGCAGGCGGAGAGGTTGCTACAGTACGCCATCTCTCATCACCAGGGCGCTACCGACGAAATCAAAGCGCGAGTGCGGCAATGGCGGGGCCAGATCAAGCAAACTGACTCGCTGGTAACGCTCATGGACGTGGCCATGAATGGCGACGATCTACGGGTGCGCGCGGCGGTTTTCGAAATTGATCTGGCGGTCGCCAACTTGGCGAAAACCAGCGATCAAGCCGAGGCGCTGCTGCAGTTGGCCGAAAGCGATCCGACGCGCGCGGAATACTGCATCTGGTATTTGGGTCGTCTGGCCAATCGCGGAGTGGAGGTTGAGCGCATCCACACTCAGTTGCGGGTGTGGACACATTCCGAGAACGAACCGGTGCGGCTGCGCGCCGTTTCCGCAATCGGTGATATCGGTACGGACGACACGGTTCCGGACCTCGTGGAAGCCTTCCACCACGATCCCGCGTTCCGCGTGCGCATCGACGCTGCCGGTTGTGGCCTCGCCCACTGCGGCATGCTTACTCGTGCGCAACGTATGCAGGCGGTGCCAGGGCTGATCGAAATGGTCGAGGACAAAAAGCTTGACGCGGAAACCCTGAAGTATGGTTACCGCGCCCTGCGGGAGATTACTGACCAGGAAATAGGCGACGAACCTGGGCTGTGGCGGGAATGGTATGCAGCGCACGGCGCTGAGACTACCGAGCGGTTCCGCCAGTTTCAGAAAGCGATGGAATCGCAGCCGTAGGCGGCCCAAACAAGATCGCGGTAGGTGGTAAATCCCTGCGCCGCGTCCACGGCGCCGGTGCGGACACACCTTGAACCCTTCTCTCCGCCGCCTTAAACTAAGTTAGGATGCACATGCACAGCCATGGCACGGGCGAACGAACGTCCAAGGTTCTGCGGGTTTCGCTCGTCGTCACGCTGGCCTACATTGTATTGCTGGTGGTTGCCGGCATCCGCGCCCATTCTCTGGCGTTGCTTTCCGAAGCTGGGCATAACCTTTCGGATTTCGTGGCGCTGCTGCTTTCGCTGGTTGCGGTGTATTTGGAATCGCGTCCGCCCAGCGCTACCAAGACTTACGGCTGGCATCGCGCCGGAGTGTTGGCGGCGCTGGTGAATGCCGGCTCGCTGGTGGTGGTTTCCTTCCTTATTTTCTACGAGGCATTCCGGCGGTTGCAAAACCCGGAGCATGTGTACGCCGGCCTGATGATCTGGGTCGCGGCCGCCGGCGTGGTGATGAATGGGGTGATTGCGCTGCTGCTTTACCGTTCTGGCCGCGACGTCAACATCCGCAGCGCGCTGCTGCATGAGATTGGCGATACGGTTTCTACTGCTGCGGTCATCGTTGGCGGCTGGGTGATTCTGGCGACGGGGCAGTACTGGATTGATTCAGCGCTGTCATTTGGAATCGGCGCCCTGATTCTGTGGTCGGGGTTCGGCATCTGTCGCGAGACCCTCAACATCCTGCTGGAAGGAACGCCCCGCGGCATCCGGCTGGATCGCGTCGAGGCGGCCATGCGGGCGGTCGAGGGTGTGAACGATGTCCACGATCTGCATGTCTGGAACATCGGTTCGGAGACGCGGGCTTTGTCGTGTCATATTTCGATTGAAGACATTCCGCCGTCAGTCAGCGAGCGGATTCTGCGTGATGTGAAACAACGCCTTCACGAAGAGTTCCGCATCGATCACACGACCATCCAGTTTGAGAATGTGATTTGCGAAGTGGCGCATGGATGCGTGATTCCGGTGAGCGAAGAGGAGCACCATGGGCACAGCCATTGAATTCAGCCCTTAGTGTCCCTAGACTTTTTCGCGAACGCCGGGCTGGCCTAGGTGCTAGTTATGTGCTGGCTCGTGCCTCTGCTTCTCGTAGACTTCACGCGCTCTTTCGATCGTGTCCGCTTCTTCTGGCGGTTTGTCGGTTCTTATCCGAACGATTCTCGGGAAGCGCAAGGCATACCCGCTTTCGTGGCGGTCGGAGCGCATCATGTTGTTGAAGGCTACTTCCAATACGATCTTCGGCTCGACTACCAGCCGGAAACCCTGATCTTCAACCGTGTGCTCCAGAAACCATTTGGTCATCTCGGCAATCTCGGCGTCGGTCAGGCCTGAGTAGGCCTTGCCGATATTCACCAAACGCTCGCCATCCCGTACCGCGAAGGTGTAATCGCTGAGAACTCCTATGCGCTTGCCGTGACCGTATTCGACCGCGGTGACTACGACGTCGAGCCTGGCTAGTTCGCGCTTCAGCTTCAGCCAGGATTTTCCGCGGCGTCCCGGAGTATAGGTCGACTCGGGGTCTTTGATCATCAACCCTTCGTTGCCGCGGGCCTGGGCCGCTTCGAATAGTTGATCGAGTTCGTCAGGCGAAGATGCTCGAAAGACCGGTGCGCGGAAAATCTGGGTAGTGCTTGCCGACTCGGGCGATTCCAGCATCAACTGACCCTGCGCTGCGCCGAACCTCGCTTGGGTCGGAATTCGTGGCACTGCCAACAACTCGTCGAGCAGCTTTGCTCGCTCTCGTTGCGGACGGTCGATCAGCAATTCGCCTCCGGCGTATAGGATATCGAAGACGAGATAGGCGACTGGCACCCGGCGCATCATCTCGTCGCTGACTTTCTTTCGGCCGAGCCGCTGCTGTAATGCGCTGAATGGCAGGGCTCGGCCGGTCTCGCCGGATTCAGCAGCAAGATAGCTCCAAGCCACAATTTCTCCGTCGAGGATTGCGGCTTGAGGAAGTCCAGCGAGCGCGTCGGGCAACTCGGGAAAAGATTCTGTGATTTCGTCCCTCGTACGCGAAAAGATATGGACCTCGCCACCGGAGCAATGTGCCTGGGCGCGGATGCCGTCGTATTTGTCTTCGACCAGGGCGTTCTCGAAATAGTTCAGCGCTTCTTCCGCAGATTGCGCGGGGCTGGCCAGCATGAATCCCAAGGGATGGAAGAGCCGCATTTTGGCTTGGTTCAGTTTGCCTTCTACTGCAAAGCGGAGGGTTTCTCCGATGTCACCGAGCAACATGTTGGCTCGCTGTGCGTCTTTCGCCGAGGCCCCGAAGGCCTTGGCCATGGCTTCTTCGACCAGACTTTCCTTCATCCCGATGCGGAGATCGCCGGTGATGATCTTAACGATGTACTTGGCTTCGAGCGGAGTCACTTGGGAGAGCAATTCGCGGAGGAGAATCGCTTTGGCGGCAGAACCACGTGCGGCGGCGATCTTTCGAAATGCGGCTTGCACTTCTCGCGCACTGAGACCGTCGTTGGAGATTGAATCCTCGTGGTTTTCCTCACTGCCGAGCTTTGCTCGGCCTGGACCGGCGGGGGCGCCCGTCCCCACACCAGCTTCGAGTAGAACTTCCGCGGCTGCGGCGCCCAAGTCTCCGTGCTTGCGGTACGCGGCGGTTATTTCCTCCTCATTTTTCTCGGAGAGCTCCTCGACCACTTTCCAAAGTAACCTTCCTCCTACTTGTAACGTCGTCTCCTCCCATGCCGGGAACGGTCTGCCCGACAGAAAAACTGCTGCGACCGAGGCTTCCTCCGGCAGGCTCGACTTGAGGCAGTCGGCGACAATCGCGATTTTCTGCAGCTTCTTGGTCGTGTCTGCGATGCGTTCGCAGGCTTCTGCGAATTTGCGCATGATGAGTACTCGTCAAGGTGCCGAGCTTCGCTCGGCGGACGGGTCAGAGACCCGTCCCCACACAACTGCTCCTCCGATGACGGCGTTGTAACCTCCTACCCAGCCGCCACTTAGGGCTTCCGCTAGCCCATCCTAAATCACCTCGGCCTGTGATACTCTTAGCGTGGTGCTTTGTCGCCGGAAAGACATCCAATAAACCATGCGCTTTTTGCGAACAATGTGGCGGTTTTTTGTGGCAATCCAGCTTCTGCCGGCGCTCGAGGGCGGCGAGGAGACCCTGGTGGGCGGCCAAGCCGTCCTCGAGGGCGTTATGATGCGTTCGCCCCATGCGTGGGCCATTGCTTGCCGCAAACCCTCGGGTGAGGTTTCGACCCACTGCGAACCGCTGGAGCGGCTTTCCGAAAAGCACAAATGGATGGGCTGGCCGGTCATGCGCGGCGTCATCACGCTGGGGCATGCTATGACGCTGGGCTTCCGCGCGCTGAAGTTTTCCGCAAACGTTGCGCTCGACGAGTTGCAGCCTGCAGCGGCCCCCGGCGAGCCGGAGAAAAAGAAGATCGAAATCAGCGGATGGATTGCCGCCGTGAATATCGTCTTTTCAGTCGGCTTCTTCATTTTCATGTACAAGTTTCTGCCGCTGGTGGCGACCACGGAATTGAAGCGCCTGAACCCGGTTTTCGGCGAACAGATTGTTTTCAATCTGGTGGACGGTATCATTCGGCTTGCGTTGTTCTTGCTCTTTATCTGGGGCACCTCGTTATTGAAAGACATTCGGCGTGTTTATGAGTATCACGGGGCCGAGCACAAAACTGTATTTGCTTTTGAGAACGGTGATGCGCTGAACACGCCTGCGGTGCAGAAGTATTCGACCTATCATCCGCGCTGCGGAACCAGCTTTCTGATGACCGTGATGATCATTTCGATTTTCGTTTATATGCTGGTGCCCGTCACTACGTTCTGGGCGCGATTTGCGGTTCGTATCGTGCTGCTGCCGGTGATTACCGGGTTGTCTTATGAGATCATTCGTTTTGCGGCCAAGCACCGCGGTTCGCTGTTTGCTCTCATGACTGCTCCGGGATTGTGGATGCAGCGCATCACCACCCAGCCTCCATCCGATGAGCAGGCGGAGTGTGCCATCGTGGCTTTGGACCACGCGATGTCTCTGGAAAAGCAGCGTGGTGGCGAATTGGTCATCGCCTAGGACGAAAACCAGCCGTCGGTTGTTCGTCTTTGGTCGTTGGCCCACATCCGCGCGAAACAAATGGCTGCCGACGATCCATTCGGGTTACTCATCACATACAACCTGCCAGAAGAAATAGTAGAAAGTTCATCTGGAGAAATGTATGTCGTTTTCGTCGTTTCGGGATTTACGGGTGTGGCAGGGAGCAATGAAACTTACGGCCGAAGCCTACAGAGGCACAGTTCATTTTCCACGGCACGAACTTTAGGGGTGGACCTCGCGAATGCGCCGAGCCGCGGTCTCTGTACCAAGTAATATTGCGGAAGGCAAAGGTCACCACTCCGACAGGAGTTCTCTCATTTCCTATTTCATGCGCGGGGTTCGCTGTTGATTACGGGGGAATTACAATACTTGTCTCGGGAAGATGGGGCAACGGTTGTCAGCCGTGTGTGAGGCGTTGGTCGCGCCTTGAATGGATTGATCACTCGCTCTGCGGCAAAGTTGCCTGATCCCGAATGGCGAACCACGAACGACTAACGGCTAAACACAAATGTTTGAACGGTTAGACCAAATCGAAGCGCGTTACGACGAACTGACGCAGGCGCTGGCTTCGCCGGAGATCATGAATGACTCGGCGAGATACCAGAAGACTGCCAAGGCGCATAGCGAAATCAGTCTTATCGTGGAGCGATACCGCGAATACAAGGATTTGACGCGAGGCATTGCAGAGAGCCGGGCTATGCTGGCTGACGAAAAAGATCCCGAGATGCGCGCCTATGCTCAAGAGGAGTTGGACAAACTGGAGGGGCGCGTCGGTGCGGTGGAAGAAGAGCTTAAAGTTCTGCTTTTGCCGAAAGATCCAAATGATGAGAAGGATGTGATCCTGGAAATCCGGGCGGGAACGGGTGGCGACGAGGCCACTTTGTTTGCCGCTGAAA
>Ga0209693_10000688_pt1 | contig 13903 bp, 17 predicted proteins | sample HubBroMetageWRM3_FD_188345 | JGI IMG/M metagenome (GOLD analysis project Ga0209693, IMG submission 188345) | Warmed soil microbial communities from the Hubbard Brook experimental Forest, New Hampshire - Hubbard Brook CCASE Soil Metagenome WRM 3... | ecosystem: Environmental > Terrestrial > Soil...
CGTGAAGCGCGGAAGGGACGCAGCCGCAAGGCTGCCGAACAACCCCGAGATGGGGTGCGAGTCGCGTGACCACTAAAGATCACTCACTCGCAACGGTACGTCTTGTCAGCACATCGCTGGCGGATGTACTACCCTGCAGCGACCTGCTTCTTGCCGTATACGCGCTCCATCATCGCTGTGTCCGGGTACAGCTCAGCCCGTACCGTCTTGCCGTCGCGGAGGGTGTACACCTCGGCGTCTTTACCTGCCTCGTTTCCAACAGTCACGTCGCTGAGCACGACGACCGTGTCACCGTCGGCGAGGAAGCGGCGAGGCTTGATCGTCGGCGACTTCTCGGCCAACCGGCCGAGGAGCTCGCCGAGTTCACCTTTGCCGTGGTAGGTCCCGCTGATCGCGCTATCGCCCGGTTGCACCCACTCGATGTTGTCGTCGTACAGGCTCATCACCGTTTCAATGTCACCGGCGGAGAAGGCTTCGTAGCCCTTCTTGACGAGCTCGATGTTCTGTTCTTGCTCCGACATTTTCAGTTCCCTTTCGTGATTACCCGATATTTCGCTGTGCCAGGCCCGGCCGGTCTGGGGACACCGGTGGAGCGGCCCACGACCGTCCCCTTCACGAGCTGGGCATGATGCCCGTCACAGGTGGCCCATCTGGCGAGACATCCGCGCCGCCTCGAAATAGCTGGCCTCACGCCGCGGATAAATAGGTCGCGGCTCGTGCAGCCGAATGTGGACGTGGCCGATTGCCGCAATCAACGTGGTGCCCGGCCAGCGACGGTGGGCCGTCGCTGCTGGTAGTAATGTCGCCGCGGCGGTGCTGAATACGACTTCCTGTTCAGTGATGAGAACCGGTGTCGAGGTGTGTCGTGTGGGGCTTACCCTGGCGGAAGCTGGCCCAATAACGGGCGCCGCGGGCTTGGATAGTAAGTGCAACATGTGCGGATGCCTCCGGGATGATTGGTGGCTCCGAGCCGGAGCCACGGTTTCCGAACACTTGGAAGACAAGCACCATCACGGGCGCAATACGTCATCTAAATGGATGAGATCCGACTAGTCTTTCCCACAAGCCTCTATGCCCGTTGTTGGCGCGCCGGTCCGCTGCACAAACGGCGCGTGGATGGTTCGGCCACCGCAGCATTGCCCGCGCGGGCACCGGCTGCGGCCGGGACACACAATCGTCGGGACCAGCGCCTGCGCCTGCGGGCGGCACCTGACATGGCGCCGCGAGTGCGGTGCTGTCACCTATGGGCCGGCGCTCGGCGAGGGGTGCAGGGTGCTCGACGGGCCAGCGCCGATACGCGGGTAGGGCTTGTGAACACCACCCCACAGCGTAAGTCGTCAGGGCCGAAGGTGAAGTGTGCCGCGAGCCGCGCTCATCTAACGCTCTCCGCGGATGTGCGATATCGAGGTGATCGACTCCGAACTTCGACTCCTGCGGGCGATTTGCCACATGGCCCGTGAGGCAGAAGGCCACGCTTGCCCAGGCACATCAGGTCCAGCGCGGCATCGCCCTTAACCTTCGACGAACTCGATTCTGTTCCCTGCTCCGTCGAGGGAGTGGAATCGGCGGCGACCTGGTATTTCCGCTTCATCGGCCCAGTCGACGCGGTATCCCGCGGCTGCGAGCATGGCTGCGGTGGCGTCGACGTCTACCACGAACGCCGGGTGCGCCTTCAGAGCAGGTCGGAAGTCCTCTTCAATACCCACGTGGAGTTCGCCATCGGGACCGCCAACGCCGGGAACTTTGAACCAGCAGCCCCCGCGCCGGCTCAGGAGCGGGGGTTTTTGCAGTTCGGCCCAACCGAGGGCGCCGACATAAAAAGACCGTTGGGCTGATTCGCCTCCAACGGGGCAGGCAACTTGAACGTGGTGGATCACTCCGCCAAGCCTACCGCCAAGGCGATCTCTGAGAATCAGGTGAGTCAACGCAGCGCCGAGATCCCGACTACCATCGCGTCGTAGTCGCTATTCAGTGCTAGCCGATCGTTAAGCATCCCCGTGACAGCGCGGGTGCCGTATGCACCGTCCAGCATCGTGCACACCGACCGCCCCGCTTTGATCACCACGTCAGGCGCGGCCTGGACGAGCGGGCGCCCAGTCGCTGAGTCGTCACCGCCCGGAGAGAAACGCGAATGCAGACACCACTGCGACCGTGAAAATGACGAGTAAAAATGCGACCAAGACGATTTCGATCTTCGCGCGGGAAGTGCGCTGTACTTTCTCCGCTCGTGCTTTGGCCGTGCGCGCAGATTGAGCCGCTTGTGCGAGCGGCGCCAACGGTTCCGCATCTCGTGGTAGGCGGGCTGACGGCTTTCCGGCTATCGGAGCCTTGAGGGTCGCCGCGTTACTGCTCCTCGCGGGGGACTTGCTAAAAGCTGCTTTTGTATTATTTTCCGCCGGTTAGGCAGCTACGACCACGCTTACGCGCGCCACACCTCGTCGCTTCCCGACTTTACCGTGTCGAGCCCGGATCACGCCGCTAACTTTTTTGCCGGTCACCGAACCCGGTGGCTCGTCGCGTCACGTCGACTAACCGATCCACCGGGCCTACTACGCCAGCGGGGTCCGTTCCTTCAAGCCCGTCCACGCGGCGCACCTTTAGCGCTACCTCGCCTTTGGCCCGACTCACGGCTTCAAAATCTTGGACGGCTTCGTGGACGTCCTCCGCTGCCCTGACGACCTTCGGCGGGCACGTCAGCCTGACCACCGCAATAGGGCTTCCGAACGCAAGTTGCGCCGAGTAGACAGAGGCTCTCGAGGACTCGAGGTTCTCCATTAGTTTCTCTTCGGGTACGCGAGTCGCCACGTCGCGGAATAGGTCTTGTTCTTGCGCGCTGGTCGCATAGACCCAGGCGTGGGCGCTGCCTATCACCTCGCTCGCCGCTTTGGTGATGCTCGCGTTGCGCTCCTTGCGTCTCGTTCCCCAGCTGATGGCAGAGTTCACAGCCTGGGTGATGGCCACGCCTGCGAGAGTGCCTGTAAGCGTCAGCACTGCTCCCCAGCCGGGTGTGTAGAACATCGCAGGCCTTCTGCTTAGATCGACAAGTCGCGGCGCAGTTTGGCCACGTGCCCAGTCGCTTTCACGTTGTACTGCGCCACCTCAACCTTGCCCTTGTCATCGACAACAAAGGTTGACCGAATGACACCTTGGACTTTCTTTCCATACATCGTCTTCTCACCGAATGCGCCGTAGGCGGTCAAGACTTTGCGCTCGGGATCGGACAGCAGGGGAAACGTCAGCTTCTCGGCGTCCCGGAATTTGGCCAGCTTTTCCGGTTTGTCGGGGGAGATGCCGACGACGTCAACACCTTCCTCATTGAGGTCGGCCAGACTGTCGCGGAAGTCGCAGGCCTGTTTGGTGCAGCCGGGTGTCGATGCAGCGGGGTAGAAGTAGACGATCACGCGACGGCCCTTGAAGTCGGCGAGCGAGACCTTCTTCCCGTCGGCGTCGGGCAGGCTGAACGCGGGGGCTTTGTCGCCCGGCTCCAGCCGCGTGTTCTGGGTCAACGTGGTAGTCCTTTCGTACAGCCCAAGAACATTGGTCTACATAGCGCAGGTACGTAAGTGGCTCTCGCGTGTCGCCGAGGCTTCACCGAGGCCAGCTCGACGGCGCTTGACTGTCCCAAAAGCCGAGGTCCGGGAAGCGGTCCATCTCGGGGAAGTCGGCCAAGTACTTCGTCAGCCCGCTACCCGTGCGGCACTGGGCAATCTCCATTCCCTCCTCGCGGATTACTCGCTCGACGGCGGCGCGGTCGTCGGGGTCGATGTCCGGCTCACCCACGTTCTCCTGGAGGAGCGCCCAATGCGCATAGATCGCTCGTCGGGCTGCCCCGCGCGGCTTGCCCCCCGAGACGCTGATCACCTCATTGGGGTAGCGCGCCAGCACCTCCCTCAACTCCATCCCCTCCGCGTACAGTCGAGCAGCCTCCGCGCGGGTCTGCGGGTTGGGCCAGAATGCCCGCCTTCGTTCAAGAACAAAGCCCATTGCGTTCCCTTCTCACTTTGCGGGCTCCTTAGTACGTGTTACCCGCCGATACACGCCCTGGACGGTCTTGCCGTACATCTGCTTCTCCGTAGGCGCCCCAGGCCGCCAGCACCTTGCGGTCGGGATCGGACAGCAGCGGGAACGTCAACTCCTCCGCGTCACGGAATTTGGCGAGCTTCGCCGGTGGGTCGGGGGAGATGCCGACCACATCGAGGCCGGCATCGTTGAGATCGTGCAGGCTGTCACGAAAAGCGCAGGCCTGTTTGGTGCAGCCCGGCGTCGAGGCCGCCGGGTAGAAGTAGACAACGACACGGCGCCCTCGATAATCGGCCAGCGACACGTTGTTGCCGTCAGCGTCGGGCAGGCTGAAGGCGGGCGCTTTGTCGCCCGGCGCCAGTCGCGTGGTCTCGGTCAATGAAACTCTCTTTCTGTTCACCGGGCATCGGGGTCCGTTCCAGCTGCTCTAGGGTAGTTCGTCAGGTGCACCAGGCGGACTTGCAGGTGGGCTTTGCAGGCTGACTTGCATGTTGACCGAAGCGGACTTGGAGGACAGACGTGGCGGAGCGCGATCCCGACACCATCAAGCAGGACATCGACGTCGCCCGCGACCAGCTGGCGGCCACCGTCGATTCACTTGCTGAGCGTGCTAATCCTCGCCGTCTTGCCGACGATCTCAAGGCCAAGGCGATCGCATTCGTGACAAAGCCCGCGGTCACCGTCTCCCTGGTCGGGATCGGATCGGTCGTGCTGATCGTGGTGGTCCGCAAAATCAGGAATCGCTGATTCGGGGCCTACCGGAACAGACAGACAGCTCTGTCTAGCTCTGCTAGCGTCGGCGACATGGAGATCCTCGACCGGGAGGCCGCCACACCCGCTGCCGATTCACGATCGGCTTCGCCGGCCGATCGGCTGCTTGCGGTGGCAACGAAACTGTTTGCCGCGCATGGGATTCGAGCGGTCGGTATCGAACGGATTCTGCGGGAGTCCGGCTGCGCGAAGGCCAGCTTGTATGACCTGTACGGCTCCAAGGCAGCGTTGGTCGTCGCTTACCTGACGCAGCTGGATCGTGCCGATCGCAGGCGCTGGGAGCAGGCGGTCGAGACGCTGAGCTACCCAACCGAAAAGGCTTTGGCCTTCTTCGATCTGGCCATCGCCAACGGGCCCAAGTGCGACTTCCCCGGTTGCTTGTATGCCAACGTGGCCACGGAATTTCCTGGTGTGCGCTTCGAACCCATCGACGAGCATCGCCAGTGGGTGCGGTCATGCCTGACCGAGCTGATGAGATCCGCCGGCGCCGAGTGCCCGGATTCGACCGCCCGGGAAATCCAGCTGCTCTACGACGGCGCCTTGACCGGCTCCAAGCTCGAACAATCCATAGAGCCGATCCGGCTCGGCCGGCGCATTGCGGCTGACTTCATCGATCGCGCCTGCGCCCGGGGCTGCTAGCAACCGGGCCATTCCGATCACCGCGATCCAATTTGGTGAGGTGGGCGATCTCTCACGTCCCTGCGCGCATAGACTTTCTGCCGGCTAGCTTTCGCGCAACCAAAGTCGCACAGTAATCGATCGATGCCCGGCTTGGATCCCATGTGCTGCAGAGAAGTTCGTCGCAGCATTAGCAACACCTCGGCCGGTGGTCACGGTCGGGACCTGGGCGGTAGCCGCAGCGGAACCCTGGTCAACGATCTTCATCCCGCGATGCCCGCAGATCAGTCGAATAGACAGAGCGGTCTGTCTGTGACAGCGTCGCGGTGGTGCCATGCCCGGCAGTGCGCGAGGCCGGTACCCGGCCCCGGCGAAAGGAAAATTACGGTGGCAACTGGCACAGTACGAATAGTTGACGGCCACAAGCGCTTTGGGGCTGGCAGCCATGCGCTGGCCAGCATCGACCTGACCATCGACGACGGCGACTTCCTGGCGATCCTGGGACGGAGCGGAAGCGGCAAGTCCACCTTGCTCCGGGTGATCGCCGGGCTGGAGAATCTCACGTCGGGAACCGTCGAATGGTCCACCGGTAACGGGGTGGCACGCCCGCACACCGGTGTCGTGTTCCAGCAGGCTCTGCTCATGCCGTGGCTGACCGCCGGCGAAAACGTCCTGTTCGCCGGACGATTTTCCGCAAACCGGAAATCGTTCCAACCCGAATACGCCCAGGAACTGCTGCAGCGTTTCGACCTGGAGCGGGTGGCAGACCAATACCCCGATCAGCTGTCGGGCGGTCAGGCTCAGCGTGTTTCGATAATCCGCGCGGTAGCCACCCGGCCCCAGCTGCTGCTGCTCGATGAGCCGTTCGGCGCCCTGGACCCCGCCATCCGGGGTGATTTGCGGAGGTGGCTGGCCGACCTTGCCGCTGAACTCGCGATCACCGTCGTCCTGGTCACCCACGACGTCGACGAGGCTTTGGAGCTGGCCACCCGCATCGTTCTGCTCGGTCCTGACGGGCGGATTCGCCGGGAATGGCAACCCGCCGGCACCGCCGACCCGGGCAGCGGCAACGAGGAGCTGAGGCTGCAGATTCTGGACCATTACCGCGTGGCCGAACAATGAGCGGCCCGCTGCTCTCACGCCGGTCGCTGCTGGCCGGTACGGTCACGCTGGCCGCGGCGGGGGGTCTGGCCGGTATCGCCGACCTCGCGCACGCCGCGACCGTCGACCGCGCCAACACCAGCGGACAGCTTCGTATCGGGTACCTGCCGATCACCGACGCGGCACCGTTGCTGATCGCTCATGCGGCCGGGCTATACCAGCCGGGTGTGGTGAGTTCGACAAAGCCGGTGTTGTTCCGCAGCTGGGCGTCGCTGGCCGAGGCGTTCATCACCCGCCAGGTCGACGCCGTGCACATGCTGATGCCGATGGCCATCCAGCTGCGGTTCTTTCTGGGTAGCGCAGTTCGGGTGCTCGGCTGGAACCACACCAACGGCTCGGCATTGACCGTCGCGCCGAACATCAGCGATCTCGGACAGCTGGCCGGAACCCAAGTCGCCATACCGTTTTGGTGGTCGATTCACAACATCATCCTGCAAGAGCTGCTGCGCGCCCACGACCTGGTGCCGGTGGTGCGCCAAAGTGCATCGCGCAGCGCCCGCACCGTCGAGCTGATCGTGATGAGCCCGTCGGACATGGTGCCGGCGCTGGCCAACCGATCGATCGGCGGCTACGTGGTCGCCGATCCCTTCAACGCCATGGCACAGGTGCGCAAGATAGGCCGTATCCACACTTTTCTCGGCGACGTGTGGCGTGATCACGCCTGCTGTGTAGTTCTGGCTCACGAGGACCTCATCGAGAACCGGCCGCAGGCAGCCGCATCGCTGGTCAACTCGATTGTGCTTGCGCAGCAACGTATCAACGACAACCGGCCGGCGGCTGCGGCGGCGCTGTCGGGCGGGGCCTATCTGCCCCAGCCCTTGCCGGCTATCAAGACCGCACTCACCTATAACCCGAAGGACTATCACTTCACGCACCCGGACTGGCAGCCACAGCGCTTGGGTTACCAGCCGTTCCCGTTCCCGAGTTTCACTCGTCGACTCGTGGAGGCTATGCACGACACCGTTGTCGACGGTGACCGACGGTTCCTGAATCGGCTCGATCCGGCGACCGTGCACGCACAGTTGGTTGACGACAGCTTCGTACGGACCGCGCTGGCTGCCCACGGCGGCACCGAAAGCTTTGGCCTTCCTTCCGATCTGACCCGAGTCGAACAGGTACAGCCGTTATGACCACCAAAGGAATCAGCCCCGTCGACACTGCAACGCCGGACGAGGCTGTGACACCAGCGACCACCTCCACACCCAAGTGGCGATTTCTGCGGCGCTGGTGGCCACCCGCTCTCGCGATCGGCGCGGCAGTTGCGGTTTGGTGGCTGGCCACTGCCGTTCTTGCCTCCCCGCAATCGCTGTTGCGCCAGACCGCACCCGGCCATGTGGCCAGATCGCTGGTCGAGCTCTACAACCGCGGAGTGCTGCTGGCCGACACCGAGGTCAGCCTGTGGCGACTGCTTGTCGGGCTGCTCGTGGCCGCCGTCATCGGAATTCCCGCCGGACTGCTCATCGGGTCGAACGACACCGCTGACCGCGCCACTCGTCCCGTTGTGCAGTTTCTGCGCATGATCTCACCGCTGTCATGGGCGCCAATATCTGTGGCGATCTTCGGAATCGGCAACGAGCCGGTCATTTTTCTTATTGCCGCGGCTGCGGTGTGGCCGATCCTGATCAACACCGCGGCCGGCGTGCACGCCGTCGATCCTGGCTACCTGCAGGTGGCCAGATCGTTTGGCGCAACCCGAACCGAGCTGCTGACAGCGGTGGTGTTGCCCGCCATCCGCGGCCACCTGCAAACCGGCTTACGGGTCGCACTGGGAATCGCGTGGGTTGTCCTGGTGCCAGCCGAAATGCTCGGTGTGCGTTCCGGTCTGGGATACCAGATCCTCAACGCGCGCGACCAACTGGCCTATGGCCAGGTAGTCGCGCTGATCGTGGTCATCGGGGTCATCGGGTACGTGCTGGATCTCGGTGCACGGCGAGCACTGTCAACGTCACGCAGAGACCGCTCAGCCGCGGCGTAGTACACCGTCAGGCCATGCCGGCACCGGCGCTGCTCTCGATGTGCACCGGGAGGTCATCGGCCCACGGCTGAGTGGTGACCATGTCGTCGACGTCGACATAGCCGCGCTCGAATTCGCCCGTCGCGGCGTCGACGAGCCGGTACTCCTGCCTCTGTTTCTGGATGGGCTGCGCATCGAGAATCACCACCCGTACCTCGCCGGGCTCGAACCCGCACCGGCGCTGTAGCGCCTCGATGAGGCACTCGTTGTGCATATGCCCGTCGCCGAAGTTCCATCCAAGAACCATCGCGCACAGAATCTCGCCTTCGCACAGGTTGTAATCGTCCTCGTGGTAACCGGCCATCGCCCGGTGCACCAGGGTGAACAGTGCGCGCCCGTGGGTGTTCATCCCGCGGAAGGCGAATGAGAGGTGGATTGGAACCAGGGTTCCCGCTTTGTCGCCGTACAACCGCTCGAGCTGCAGGTGATACATCGGGCCGAGCGCGCGAGCGCCGGTGCGGATCTTCTCGTCGGCCGACGGCTTGACGCACCACACCGTGGTGTCCCAATTGCCGGCGTAGTAGCGCATGCCGGGCAGGAAGGAGACCTTGCGGGGGTACAGGTTGCCGATGACTACGGTTCCGGCGATGACCACGAACAGGATGGCAACCGGCAACGGGTTCGTGAGATCCGCCAATCCCAGGTTCGGGTGCGCGACGAACAGCCACAGCACCCCAAAGATCATGAAGACGTTCCACTCCAACGGCACGCCCATCGGGAAGGCCAGCAGAATGTTCAAGTGGAACACGATCATCACGAACGCGGCGATCGCCGTCAGCCAGCCACCGTGCGAGAAGAACAGCGCCACAGGCACCAGCCCTTCCACCGCGGTCGAGAAGTGGGCAATCAAACCTGACAACCCGCTAGGGCGCAGGTCATCCGGATAATGCTTGAACAACGACCGCTTGAGCGGGCCGGAGGGGATGAACGGGTTGTTCGCCAGCATCGTCGAGATCACGAAAGGGAAGTGTCGGTTGAGCTTCGACGTCGCCGCGCCCAGCCAGATCACCATGAAGACCACCTTGGCCCCGACGACGATGTCCGCCCCGGAGAACAGGAACACCAGCGCCAACGGGGCGTACACCTCGGCGCGAGCGGCCAGGAAGATCACCTTGTCGCGCAAGCTGATCGCGGCCAGGACTGTGAGGATCGCGACGATCTGCCACCACGGCAGCACGCCGATCTCGGTGCCCAGAGCAGGAATTGGCCCGGCGCCGTCGGACACCAGCGCGATTGCGAGCAGCACGAGCAGCACGCCGTAGAGCAACGCGTCGAACGGAGTTCTGTCGCTGCCTTTGGTTAGCGGCACCCGGTCGGGCCAGGGTGGCAACCGGATGGTGCCGGGCCGCAGCCAGTAGAGGATCGAACCCATCGGTGGGAAGTAGCGCCCGGCGAGCGGCCCGAAGCAGCAACCGAGCCCGACGACTTCGAACAGCATCGTGTAGAGCACGGCCTTCTCGAAGACGATCGGTTCCGACCACCATGCGGCAACGTTGGTGAACCCGTTGATGCCTTTCGTGGACAACGCGAAGAGCCAGCCGCCGAGGATGTACAGCGCGATCTTCACGCCGTACATGAGGTGCATCACCAGGGGAGTGCCGAAGCCGTTCTCGGCGATGTGGCGCGCCATCGGCACAATCCGCTCGGCGCGTGGGCGCTTGCTCCACTCGACCACGTCGACCACGGGCAGGTTGGGCTGAATGAACCCCATGGCAGCTCCTTCGACATCGGTGTCAGGCAAGAAACTACAGGTAGAGGCCACTAGTGCAAAGCGCAACCAGTCGGGCCAGGGAGCGGGTACGAAAATCTCTGCCGCACAAATTACTCGCGCCGGAACCGGCTTGTCAGCCCGCTTTGACGGCGCTGGTCCAAGCCAACGGGTTGAGTTTGCGGAAAGGGTCATCGGCGCGGACGGCCAGCAGATCGGTCAGTATCGTTTCGAGCGATTGCTGAGTGTGCTTCCTGACCGTCGCCACCCAATCTTTGGTCGATACGCGGTTCGGCTTCGTGGTGTCGAGCGGTTCGCCGAAGCGCAGATACATCCGCTGCGGACGGGGGATGAGAGTGGGGCCGATGCCGCGCATCAAGGGCATCGTCATATTGGCATTGCCGGACAGCTTGGTGCCGATGGTTTGGCTGAGCCGACCCAGCACGCTGTCGCGGGTGACCAGGCTCTTGTAGACGTCGTCGCCGCCAACCAGGCCGACCGGGACGATCGGATAGTCGTTTTCCACCGCGACGCGGGCGAATCCCGAACGGCCATTCCAGTTCAGGGTGTACTCCTCGCCCTTGAACTTCGCTGCCTCGCGGCCCCCGCCAGGGAACACCAGGATGGTCTCGTTGTGGCGCATCAGCTCTCGCGCGGTCTCCGGGGCGCCGACGACGCCGCCGTAGGCGGCTATCAGGTCACCAACCCCGCGCGTCGCCGCGAACCTGCGATCGGCCAGCGGCCGGACCCAGGTGCCGATCGCGCGACGCACGAAATGCGTAATCAACAAGACCTCACTGCCTGAGGCAGTGTGGTTGCCCACCAATAAGAACCGACCATCCGCGGGCACCTGCCCCAGACCACTCAGGTACGGCTGGGACAGGTCGAGGACCGGCGCAATGCCGTCGTGGACCCGGTCCAGCGCAGCGCGCAAAATTCGGACACGGCGCGGGTGGTTCATCACCGCATCGACATTGATTGGTTCGTTCACCGCATCGTCAGTTCGGGCCGATCGGTCGTTCCTCAGCTGCTGGATGTTGTTCATTTCGTCGCGATACGTCACCGACGACAGTGCCGGCAGGCACCGACTCGCTTCAGACGCGGCCTTAAGCGTCGCCGGTCCGCGTCGCGGCGGCTGCCAGGGTGATGTACTCCATGGTGAAACCACCTCCAATCGAGTCGATGGTGGTTCCCACTGCTTCCAGCACAGTTGCGAGCTGGTCCGGCGCGAGCTGGGTCAGCGCGCCAGTGGTGGGCAGGTGGTCCAGCCATTCGTCGCGGCTGTAATGCCGCTGCCATTCGTACTGCCACTGCTCGGGTTCGGCGAAGCCGCCCGCAGTTCCGATACCTTCCACAGCTCTGTCGAGGTTTCCCTGTTGAAGCTCGAGGCCAAGGTTCTGCAGCGGCGCGTCGGGCGCCACGCGCTGCAAGACATCGTCGAAGGCGGTGGCGACATCGCCGGGTGGGGCGAAGACATGCCAGTACATCGCCAGCAGCCCGTGTGGCCGCAGCACCTGTGCCGCCTTGCGGGCACCCAGCACCGGGTCGACCCAGTGCCAGGCCTGCCCGGCGACGACCGCGTCGAAAGACCGGCCGTTGGGTTTCCAAGTCTCGAAGTTGCCGATCTCGACCTCGACCCCGGTCCGCCTGGCGAACTCGGCCATCCGCGCGTCCGGGTCGACGCCGAGTACCGTGCAACCGGCTGCCTTGTACTGCCGTGCGCCGATGCCGGTGCCGCAGCCGACATCCAGGAACTCGACGCCGGGGCTCGCGGCGATGACGCGCTGTATCAGGGCGTCGGGGTAGCGAGGCCTCGCCCGGTCGTACCGGTCAGCGTTCAATCCGAAGGACTCCGCTACCTGCCGGAGCCGGTGCGGCTCCTGGTGGAAAAAAGACGAGGGTTCAGTCGACACAGTGCGAGTCTACGTCCCATGCCTTGACCGAACGCCAGCGTTGCCTGCGGTGGCGCACGTGGCGCACTTGGCGCACTTCAATCTCGACGTCATGAAATCCCGCCGCGGGCAAGCGATCCGGCAGTGTCTCCGGCGCAACCGTGCTGCAGGCGTAGTTCAAGCGTGCCTCGATCACCACGTATCGCGCAGAGACAAAGCTCTACCGCGCATCGCCTTGAAACGGACCACGATCCGAACGCATCGCTGTGTGGCCGTCTGCTACTGGGAAGGGACCCTGGGTCGATCATCCGACCATCGCGCTCTGCTCGGCTTCGACATCCACCTGGATAAGCGACGGGCCCGGGGGTGTTGGATGGGCATGGTGGGTTGGTCAGCCTGGCGAAGTCAGCTTCGCCCCGCCTACGTTTAGGAGCCACGCATGGGCGACGCCGATGCCGCATCGATCCGAGCGGCGCGGAGTGACTGGATCAGCGAGCACCTCGAGATGTATCTGACCTCCGGTGGCACGCGGGGTCACATCATGGACGTGAGCGCGGTCGGGGGCCGTGCGCTGACCACGCACTGCTTGATCAAGTGTGCGGGGCGCAAGTCGGGGAAGAGCTATGTCAGGCCGTTGATCTACGGCAACGTCGGTGGCGAGATCGTGATCGTCGCATCGAAGGGCGGTGCCGACGCGCATCCGGAGTGGTACCTGAATGTCTTAGAGAGCAACACGATCGGCGTCCAGATCGCGACCCAAGCATTCGAGGCCAACTGGCGGGAACCCGAAGGCGAGGAACGTCATCAGGTGTGGGCGTATATGGCGCACCTGTACCCGCCGTACCTCGCCTATCAGAAGTCGACGAGGCGTCAGATCCCACTGGTGATGTTGACGCCCGTGCGGGCGATCGACGTCTTCTCAGCGGGCTCCAATAACCGCCGTTGAGTAGTTTTCAGCCGCGGGGGGCACCGGCTCGCTGAGCGCCGGTGTGGATGCCGCCCACGATTCGGGTGTATGTCGGACGGTGTCCCTACGCTCAGGCCCGTGACCGATTTCGACGAGACCACCGGGGTGCCCAGCACCCCGCAGACTCAGCTCGGTTGGCTGGCGTGGTCTGAAGGCGCCGATGACACCGGGCAGCCGGAGCGCCAGTCGTGGGCTTCCACCTTGGGCGCCGCCGCGGTAATAGTGGCCAGCTGCAGCGTGCTTGCAGTCGCGCTCGGATTCGGCTTGTGGGCCTCCCGGCAACATGACGACGGCACGCCGCTGGTGTCCGGCATCCCGCAGACGCCGTCGATTACGGCGATGCCCGCGGCCGCGCTTCCACCGATCGCGTCCGAACCTCCCGCCTCGCCGGCTCCCGAGTTGAAGACCGCCAATCCAGCGCCGTCACCGCCCCCGACCACGATGACGGTGACCGTGACACCGCAGGCCGCCGCTGTCCCACCCACGCCGTCGCAGGCCGACCTGGATGAGCGTTACCTCGATGATCTGACCAGCGCGGGGCTGCGTATCACCAATGTGCGTGAGGTCGTCGGTGATGCTCACCAGATCTGCGCCTACCTGGCCGCCGGGCACTCGGAGTCCGATGCCGCGCGGCTGGCGATGCGTGACAACACCACACTGACTGAGGGCAACGCGGCGACTCTGGTTGACTTGGCAGTGCAGGTTTATTGTCCGCAGTTCTGATCGGCGTAACGATGAGCGTTACGCACGAC
>Ga0209693_10000690_pt1 | contig 13883 bp, 12 predicted proteins | sample HubBroMetageWRM3_FD_188345 | JGI IMG/M metagenome (GOLD analysis project Ga0209693, IMG submission 188345) | Warmed soil microbial communities from the Hubbard Brook experimental Forest, New Hampshire - Hubbard Brook CCASE Soil Metagenome WRM 3... | ecosystem: Environmental > Terrestrial > Soil...
CTACCAGGGAGATCTCGCGGTCGGCGGCCGCCTTGACCGCGCGGAGATGGCGTGGCTGGATGCCGTACTCGCGCACCGCCACCGCGCAGCGGACGACGGTCAGCGCTTCGGTTCCGTATGCCCGCGCGTGGCGAACAAGACCGTAGTCCTCGAGCTCGGCGAGCAGCGCCTCGTCGGCGCCGGTCGCCTCGAGCAGCTCGCTGCGGGTCAGCGCGGCGGCGGACGCGGCCGCTCCGGCGCCGCCGTCACCGGACAGGGCGTCGAGCCGCTCCTTGATCACCCGGAGCGGCAGGTACTCGTCGCGCTGCGCGGTCAGGATGAACCGCAGCCGTTCGATGTCGGCGACCGCGAACCTGCGGTAGCCGGACGAGGCGCGCTCGGGCGCGATGAGGCCTTCCGCCTCGAGGAACCGGATCTTCGACGGGCTGACGTCAGGGAATTCCTGGCGCAGTTCTTCCAGCACCTGTCCGATGCCGACGAGAGCCCGGGCAGAGCCGCCGCGTGTCGGTATACCGCGGGCGAGCGCCGAGCGGTCGCCGCCCGTCATGCGTAACCCTGCGCTCCAGGTCCGCGACGCCTGCCGACTTCCGGGCTGCGGGTCAGGAACAGCAGCCGGAACTTGCCGATCTGCACCTCATCGCCCCCGAACAACTCGGCCTCCTCGATCCGCTCCCGGTTTACGTAGGTGCCATTCAGGCTACCAACGTCACGCACGGTGAACCGGTCACTCCCGTGCCGGTAGAACTCGGCGTGTCGCCGGGAGACCGTCACGTCGTCGAGGAAGATGTCGCTGTCCGGATGGCGGCCGGTGCTGGTGAAGTCGTGGTCGAGCAGGAAGCGGCTGCCCGCGTTCGGACCGCGGAGCACGACGAGCAGCGCGGTGCCCGGCGGGAGCGACTCGACGGCGGAGTAGTCGGGCGCCAGCTCGTCGGCGTACTCGGGCTCGCCGGCCACCGGCGAGATCATCGAGGTCGTCTCGCCAGGACGGTCCCCCTGGCCCGCCGCGGGCCAGCTTCCGGTCGCGGCGCGGGTCAGCGGGGCACCGCAGTTCGAGCAGTACCTGGCCCCCTCGGGGTTCGGCCGGCTGCATCGCGCGCAGTACACACCTGGCATAGCCTCGCTCGGCCTCCCCTCTCCTGGCATGGTACCTTCGCGCAGCATCGTTTCCGGCGACGATGCCAAAGGTACCTGTGCGGAGGGCTGCCGGTCCATGCGCCACGCGAAGAGCCGGCGTAGCCCGCCTCTGGGCGCGCCGTCGCGTTCGCGACCTTTCCGCCACACAGCCGCTTCACCTCCGGTAACGGGCGCGACGACAGCTCATCCGGCGCGCGCAGCCCATCCCTTGCGCACCGCGAATCGCACGTCTGCGTAATCAATACAGATTACCTGAATGAGGGGGGGTTATTAGCCGCTGTTAACGGGATTGCCCCTGGCTGGCGACGTAGCTGACCGTCTGACCAGCCAGCCCTCACTGGTCGGCCTGCTCCACGACCGTCGCCCACTCGTCGAGCAATAGCTGCGCGCTGTCGGCATCGGTGCCCTCCGCCCACAGATGGGTGACCGCGTCGGCCGGGTCTGGCAGCACGAGTACCCAGCCCCGGTCGGGATCGATGATCCGCACCCCGTCGGTGGTGTCCACCGACTGGTCCGCGGCCGCCTCGACGACCGTCCGCATCACCGATCCCTTGGCCGCCCACGGCGTGGGTATCGACCGGCGCAGCAGGTGCGCCTGCGGGATGCGGGCGTCGATCTGGCTGAGGGTCAGCCGGGTCCGCGCCACCAGCCCGAGCAGCATCACGAACGCGGTGATCCCGTCGACCGTCCGCGCGAACGACGGGACGACGAACCCGCCGCGCCCGTCGGCCGCGAAGATCACGTCGTCGGCCGCGGCCGCGGTCGTCAGCGCCTCCTGCGACGTCCCGGTCCAGGTCACCTGGACGCCGTGGAACCGGCAGACCTGCTCGGCCACCCGGGTCGTGTTCACCGGCAGCGCCACCCGGCCGCGCCGGCGCTCGGCCGCCACCAGGTCGAGCACGACGAGCAGGGCACGCTCGTCGCTGACGAGGGCGCCCTGCTCGTCGACGAGCTGGATCCGCTCGCCGACCGGGTCGAAACGGACCCCGAACGTCGCCCGGGACGACGACACCACCTCGGCGAGCCGCTGCATGCCGGCGCGCTGCTGCGCGACGGTCTGGGTCGGGGTGACCTCGTCGAGCCGGTTGTTCAGCGTGTGCACCTCGACGCCGATGCGGCCGAGCAGCGTGGGCAGCACCAGCGACACGGTGCCACCCGCGCAGTCCGCCACCACCTTCAGGTCCGCGTCGCGGACCCCGTTCAGGTTGACGGAGCGGAGCAGCTCGTGGGTGTACCACTCCACGACGCGCGGCGGGTAGGACAGCTCGGCGATCTCGCCAGGGAACGCCCGCCGGAACTCCTGCCGGGAGAACACCCGCTCTAGCCGTCGCTGCGCGGCCTGGGACAGCTCGGCCCCGCGCTCGTCGAGGAAGATGATGTCGATCGACTGGCTGTCCCCCGGCGTGGTGCGCAGCGCGATGCCGCCGCTGTAGTCAGACCGCGCGGTCTCGTACCGGGCCACCGGCAGCGGCAGCGCCTCCAGGTCCATCACGTTGATCGCGCTCGCGTTGAGCGCGCTCTGCACGGCCCGCTTGAGGGTGCGGGCGGCGCGGGATACGTCGCGGGACGTGGTGACTGTCGACCCCTTCTTAAGCATGGTCGCGTACGCGGAGGCCAGCCGGACGCACAGCTCGGGCGTCACCTCCACGTTGATCAGTCCGGACACGCCGCGCTGGCCGAACAGCGTGCGCTGCCCGCGCGACTCCCACACCACGCTGGTGTTGACGACGGCGCCCGCCTCGATGGTCTTGAACGGGTAGACCTTCACCCCGGCGGAGATGTACGCCTCGGGCTCGACCACGCACTCGTCGCCGATCACCGCGGCCTCCTCGATCCGCGCCAGCCGCATCACGTCGGTGTTCTTGCCGACCACGCAGCCGCGCAGCGTGGTGCCCTGGCCGACGAACACGTTGTTGTGCACCACCGCGCGGTGGATGAACGCGCCCTCCTTGACCACCACGTTGGCGCCGATCACGCTGTACTCGCGGATGGTCGCGCCCGCCTCGATCTTCGCGTAGTCGCCGATGACGAGCGGCCCCTTCAGCACCGCGTCCGGGTCCACGTCGGCGCCCTCGGCGATCCACATGCCGGGCGAGACCTCGAAGCCGGCGATGTCGACCTCGACCTTGCCGCTCAGCACGTCCGCCTGGGCCTTCATGTAGCTCTCCAGCGTGCCGACGTCTTCCCAGTACTTGTCGGAGATGTAGCCGAAGATCGGCGCGCCGCGCGCCAGCAGCTTGGGGAACACGTCGTGCGACCAGTCGACCGCCTCCTTCGGCGAGACCTCCGCCAGCACCTCGGGCTCCATGATGTACACGCCGGTGTTCACCGTGTCGGAGAACACCTGCCCCCAGGTCGGCTTCTCGAGGAACCGCTGGATCCGCCCGTCCTCGTCCGCGATCACGATGCCGAACTCCAGCGGGTCGGGCACCCGCGTGAGCCCGACGGTGACCAGGGCGCCGTTCTCCTTGTGGAACCGGCACATCTCGGTCAGGTCCATGTCCGTCAGCGCGTCGCCGGAGATGACCAGGAAGGGGCTGTCCTTGAGCGCGTCCTCGGCGTTCTTCACGCTGCCCGCGGTGCCGAGCGGCATCTCCTCGGTCGCGTACTGCAGGAACATGCCGACGTCCTCGCCGTCACCGAAGTAGTTCCGCACCAGCGCCGCGAGGAACTGCACGGTGACGATGGTCTCCTCGAACCCGTGCTTCTTGAGCAGCCGCAGGACGTGCTCCATGATCGGCCGGTTCGCCACCGGCAGCAACGGCTTGGGCTGGTTGGCGGTCATAGGGCGGAGCCGAGTGCCCTCACCGCCTGCCATGACGACGGCCTTCAAGACGTAGCCGCTCCTTCCATGCCCGATTCCCTCACAAGGTCTCTTACCTGCGTGAGATACAGCATCGCCGCCCACCAGTACAAGGCAGTACCCCAGATGGCGAACGCCCACCCGATCACGCGGACGACCTCGGCCGTCGTCCCGCTGTGAGCTCCGAGGAACAACAAGGGAAACGCGTACATAAGACACAAAGTTGCAGTTTTGCCAACAAAACTCACCTGGAGCGCGCCGTAGACCGTGCGGCGCTGCAGCACGAGCAGGGCGACTCCCACGATCAGCTCCCGCCCGGCGATCGCGCCGAACAGCCACCACGGCATGATCCCGCGGACGGCCAGCGCGATGATCGTGGCGGCGATGTACAGCCGGTCGGCGGCCGGATCGAGCAGCGCGCCGAGCCTGCTTTGCTGGTTGAGCATCCGCGCCAGCTTCCCGTCGAGCCAGTCGGTGATGCCGGCCAGCCCGAGGATGCCCGCCGCGATCAGGTCGCTGGTCGCGGTCCGCGGGCCGAGGACCAGCCAAAGGAACACGGGAACGCCGAGCAGCCTGGCGGCGCTCAGGGCATTCGGCCAGGTAACGATTCGGTCACCCACGCCCTGATCCTAAGCGGAACCCGATCCAGGCGTACGACCGGGTAGGGCACTTAACCGCCCACTCCTCCGCAAAGTTCTCACGTACGTCGGCTCCGCTTTACCATCCGCTGCTGTGGTCACAAGAATGAGGGTCCGGATTCCACAAAATCGCGCACCCTAGCGGCGAAAGACTGGGGTTCCCCGCATTCGCCCGCCGTGCGAAAGTGGGCCCCATCGGGGTATTCGCACGAGGGAGTCCAGTTGAAATGCCACGCGTCATTGTCGTGGGCGGCGGCCTCATTGGCCTGGCCACGTCGCTGCTGATAGCGAGGCAGGGGCACGACGTCACCGTCCTGGAACGCGACCCTGAGCCGCCGCCGAAGACGCCGGAGGAGGCGACCGGCGACTGGGCCCGCCCGGGAGTCATGCAGTTCCGCCTGGTGAACTTCCTCCTGCCGCGGGGCAGGCAGCTGCTCGACGAGCACCTGCCCGAGGTGACGGCCCTGCTGGCCGCCTCGGGCGCCCCGCATCACAACGGACTCGCCACCATGCCGCCCAGCGTCACCGATCGCGCGCCGCGGCCTGGCGACGAGCGGTTCGTCACCCTGGCCGCGCGCCGTCAGCTGCTCGAGTATGCGATGGCCACCGTCGCGGAATCGGCCGTGGACGTCCGCCGCGACGTGCACGTCACCGGACTGCTGTCCGACGGGCGCCGACGGGTGACAGGCGTCCAGCTGCGCGGCTCTGAGCTCCCCGCCGACCTGGTCATCGACGCCTCGGGCCGCCGGTCGCCGCTGCCCGGCTGGCTGGCCGCCATCGGGGCCGACGCCCCTGCCGAGGAATCCGAAGACCTCGGCTTCGTCTACTACGGCCGCTTCTTCCAGGGGCCGGCCGACACGGGCGGACCGCTGCCGATCCCTGTGGGCCTGTTCCACTACGACTCCTACTCGGTGCTCGTCCTCCCTTCGGACACCGGCACCTGGAGCGCGACGATCGTGCTCAGCGCGCGCGATCACGCGCTGCGGGGACTGCGCGAAGAGGCCGGCTTCACGAAGCTGATCAGCGCCTGCCCGATGCACGCCCCGATCCTGAACCTGAAGCCGATCACCGGGATGCTGGCCGCGGCCGGCATCTCCGACCGGCTGCGCCGGACCGTGATCTGCACGGCGCCGGTCGTGACCGGGCTGCTCACGGTCGGCGACTCGTGGGCATGCACGAACCCGTCGCTCGGCCGCGGCATTTCCATCGGCCTCATGCACGCACTGGCAACCGCGGAGGCCGTCGGCGCCCACCTCGACGATCCGGCCGCCCTGGCGGTGGAACACGACCGGCTGACCAGGAAACGGGTCCTGCCGTGGTACCGGGCGACGACGCAGGTGGACCGGCAGCGCGCCGGCCAGGTCGCGGCGGCCATCGAAGGCCGCCCTCCGGCGCCTGCCGCGGCCAGCCCAGAGGTCCAGGTCGTGCAGGACGTCTCGGCCGCCATGATGGTGGACGCGGACGCCTTCCGCGCGTTCCTCGAGCTGACCTTCATGCTGGCGCTCCCCGAAGACCTCGTATCCCGCCCCGGCTTCGCCGCGCACGCCAGGAACATCGCCGCGGCCCTGCCGCCGGCCCGGTTTCCTGGCCCAACCCGCCAGGAACTCCTGGCAATGCTGTCGTAGCAGGCAAGCGGGCGGCGCCCCGCCCGCTTCTTGCTGTTATCAGCGGAGGTTGGCTAACGCTGGGGATTTGACCCCAAATAGGGGTCGGATCTTCAGCGCTAACCAGTCTCGCCAGGGGCGCTGACCGCTTCTTGCTGTTATCAGCGGAGGGGGTGCGGGCGGAGGGGTGCGGGCGGTCGGGGTATGGGCGGTGGGGTTTTAGTGGCTAGTCGCGCCAGCGGTAGAGGTCGCGGAGGAGCGAGATTTCCGCGCCGTGGTGCAGCGCTTCGCGGTTGATGTGCAGGATCAGCGCCGCCATCGGCTCGGCGGCGAACGGGCCTTCGGCCTGGCCGATGGGGCGGCCCAGGTCCTCGGGCTCTAGGGCGCGGACGCCCGCCGCCCACGCGGCGTAGGCCGCGTCAAGGCGGGACAGCGCGGTGGCCGCGTCGCCGGGGTAGTCGTAGGTGTCGTAGCTGATCGCCGGGCCGCCGAAGTGGGACGCGGCCCGCTGCCCGAAGATGCCGATCTGCAGGTGGGCCAGCCGCCAGGCGATTGTCGTGACGGGGGCCGGGTCCGGCTCCGGCCAGGCGTAGTCACAGGTGAAGTCCCCGGAGCCGGCGGCGATCGGCGCCTTGGAGGTGCCGCGCGGGCGGACGTTCCACATGCCGGGCACCGGCTCCCAGAAGTACTCCTCGTCGGTGAGGCCGTCCCAGCGGGGACGCATGTGCTCGCGCCATTGCCAGTCGAGCTGTTCGTATAGCTGGAAAGTCCAGTCGATGGTCATGCCCCGAAGCTAGCGGGAAACGCGGACAGTTTCGGTCCTGATCTGCGGAAGACTGAGCCTATGACCGCTGAGCGCCTGCTTCGCCTGCTGTCCTTGTTCACTGTCCGCCGCTGCTGGGGCGGCGACGAGCTGGCCCAGCGGCTCGGCGTCACACCGCGCACCATCCGGCGGGACGTCGAGCGGCTGCGCGACCTGGGGTACCAGGTGCGCGCCGTGCCCGGCCCGTACGGCGGGTACGAGCTCGGCGCGGGGACCGGCCTGCCGCCGCTGCTGCTCGACGACGACGCCGCGGTGGCCGTGGCGGTCGGGCTGCGCGCCGTCGCGGGCGGCGCTGTGGCGGGGATAGAGGAGGCTGCGGTCCGGGCGGCGGCCGTCATCGAACGGGTGCTGCCCGCGCGGCTGCGGGCCCGGGTGGACGCGCTGCGCGCGGCGGTCGTGCCGTTGCCCGGGGTCCGGCCGGACGATGCCGCGGTGCGGCCGGAGACGCTCGCGCTGCTGGCGCTGGCCTGCAGGGACAGCGAGCGGATCCGGTTCGGCTACACCGACGGCGAGGGCACCCAGAGCAGCAGGCACGTCGAGCCGTTCCGGCTGGTGGTCACGGCCCGGCGCTGGTACCTCGTGGCTCACGACCTGGACAAGGGCGAGTGGCGCAGTTTCCGGCTCGACCGGCTGGAGCGCCCGCAGCCGACCGGCCAGCGGTCCCGGCCCGCCGATCCGCCCGACGCGGCGCGCTTCGTCGCCGAGGGCATCGCGTCAGGCGCCTACCGGTACCAGGCCAAGGTCCTGGTGGCGGCGCCGGCCGACGTCGTCGCGGCCCGCATCCCCGGCCTCGGCGCGGTGGTCGAGGCGGTCAGCGAGTCCGCGTGCCTGGTCATCAGCGGGTCGAACTACCTGGACATGATCGCGTTTCACTTCGCGTCGCTCGACCTGCCGTTCACCCCGCTGGAGCCGCCCGAACTGCGCGCGCGGTGCGCGGCGCTGTCCAGGCGGCTCGGCGAGGCGGCGGGCGGGTGAGGGGAACCACGAGGCCGTTCGGGATAAAGGAACTACTCCCAGCGGAAGACCCGCACGGCCAGCCCAGCGCAGGCCAGCGTCCAGGCGCCGAGCACGAGTAGCGCCGCCGGGTGCGGCCAGCCGCCCGCCATCGCGTCGCGCAGCGCCTGGGCGCCCGCGCCCAGCGGGGTGTACTGCCCGATGTGCCGCGTGGCCGGGGACAACTGCGGGGTCCACAGCCCGGCGAAGTACATCAGCGGGAAGAACAGCACCGTCCCGGCCGCCCCCGCGGACCGGGCGGTGGGCGCCACGGCGCCGATCAGCAGGCCGAGGGCGAGCATCGCGGTGGCGGACAGCACTGCCACCAGGACGAAGCCGGCGGGCTGGCGCGGCAGCGGGACGCCGAAGCCGAGCCGTCCCACGGCGAGGACACCCGCCGTCGCGGCCAGCACGACGACCAGGCTGACGATGAGCTGGGCGGCGACCACCCGCACCGGCCCGGCCGGGGTAGTCGCGAGCCGCCGCAGGATCCGCCGCTCCCGGTAGCCCGCCACCTGCACGGGAATGCCCTGGACGCCGAACACCACGCCCACGAACGCGATGACGATCGGCTCGTAGATGGTGACTAGCGGCACGCCGCCAATATCGGAGGAGGACAGCCCCATGACCGCCAGCAGCGCCATGGGAAACACCAGCCCCCAGAACAGCGCGAGGGGCTCGCGCACCAGCAGCTTGGCCTCCGTCATCGTGAGCGTTTTCATGATGTCCTCCGGCCGGTCAGCGCCACGAAGGCGTCCTCGAGGGTGGGCTGGGCTAGTGCGGCGGGGGCGCCGAGCGCGGCGATCCGGCCGTCGCGCATGATGGCGACCCGGTCGCATAGCCGTGCGGCCTCGTCCATGAAGTGGGTGACCAGCACGATCGTCACTCCCTGGTTCCTGATGTCGTCGATGAGCTGCCACGTGTCCCGGCGGGCGACCGGATCGAGGCCGGTCGTGAGCTCGTCGAGGATGGCGATCCGCGGCCGCCCGATCAGCGCGAGCGCGATCGACAGCCGCTGCTTCTGGCCGCCGGACAGGCGGCGGTACCTGGTGTTGCTCTTGTCGGTGAGGTCGAGCTGCGCGAGCAGGCCGTCGATGTCCGCGGGCCGGGGATAGAAGGAGGCGTACAGCCGCATCGCCTCCGCGACCGTCAGCCGGTCGGGCAGCTCGCTCTCCTGGAGCTGGACGCCGAGCAGCTGGCGCAGCTCACGCCGGTCCTGCCGCGGGTCAAAGCCCGCGACGCGGATCCGGCCGCGGTCGGGCACGCGCAGCCCGGCGAGGCAGTCGACGGTGGTGGACTTGCCGGCGCCGTTGCGGCCGAGCAGGCCGAAGATCTCGCCCTCGGCGACAGCGAAGCTCACGTCGTCAACCGCGACCTTGGGGCCGTAGCGCTTGCTCAGCCCCTCAACCTCGATGGCCGTCATCGTCCCTCCTCGCCTCTTCTTTCTTCACTGCGACGATCTCGAGCTGGCAGGACAGCCGCCTGGCGGCGAGGCCCTTCATGGCCGTGACCCCGAAGGCGTACCTGTCGATGCCGGCGCTGGCGACGATGGTGAGTTGCGGGCCGTCCGCCCGCGCCTGCTCGATCGCCAGCTCGACGGGGTGCTCAGCGTCGCGCACGACCAGCCGGCCGCGCACGACCCACCGTCCGCCGGACTCGGCGACCTGGGTGGACGTGAACGTGAAGACGGGGTGCTCGGCGGTGTCGAGCAGCCGGACCGACCGGACGGTGCGGTCCCGGCCCGGGTTTCCGGTGTGGAAGCTCTCGGCGTCCACGCTCGCCCGCACGGCGCAGTCCTGGACCTGTTCGGCCAGCCGGATCTCACCGGAGCGGAGCCGGAACGTGCCGCGGACGGCGCCGAGGCCGAACAGGTGCCTGGTGCGGAAGGTGATGAGGCAGCGTTCCTCGTCGATCCGGTACGTGCCTGGGCTGAGGGTTTCTGGTACTGAGGCGGTGGTTGTCATGACGGCAGCTTCGCCCGGGGCGAGGACACCGGGCATCGGCCGCTCGCCGGCTCCCGCATCGACCTGGGCCGGCCCGGTGTCCGACTTTGGTCGGTGTCGCGGCTGGCTATCCCGGCTCTAGCCTGGACGCGTGAGTGAATCGCCACCGCTGCCCGTGATCGCGGGAGCGACGATAGGGATCGGGGCGCTGACCGCGGCGACCATCCTGGGACAGGCCAGCTCGCACGAGGCGTCCGGGCTGCTGACGCTGGATATCGTGGTGGGGCTCGCGGCCTGCGCCCTGGTGCCAGTGCTGCTGCGCTGGCCGGTGCCCGGCGCGGTGGCGCTGGCCGTACTGGCGGCGCTGTCGCCCGCGGCCACGCCGGCCGCGACGCTGGGGACGCTGTACGTCGCACAGCGCCGCCCCTTCGCGGTCGCCGTGGCGGCCGGCGGCGCGGACGTGGCGGCGCACCTGATCCGCGGCGTGTGGCGGCCGAACGGGTCGCTGCCGTACGCGTGGTGGGCGGTGCTCGTGATCGCCGCCGGGGCGGCGCTTGTCGGCTGGGGCCAAGGGGGCCGTGCCAGGCAGGCGCTGCTCGCCTCGCTGCGCGAGCGGGCCCGCCGCGCCGAGGCCGAACAGGCCAGCCGCGTCGCCGAGGCCCGCGTCGCGGAGCGGGCGCGGATCGCCCGCGAGATGCATGACGTGCTCGCCCACCGGCTGTCGCTGCTGGCCACCTACGCGGGCGCGCTGGAGTACCGCCCTGACGCCCCGCCCGAGCAGCTCGCCCGCGCCGCGGGGGTGGTGCGAGCTGGCGTGCACCAGGCCCTCGACGAGCTCCGCGAGGTGATCACTGTGCTGCGGGACGACGACGACTTCGACGGGAAGCATCCGCTACCCGGGCTGGCGGACCTGGACGGGCTGATCGCGGAGACCAGGGACGCCGGCACCACCGTGGACGTGACGCGACGGGTGACGCAGCAGGAGGACCTGCCCGGCGGGCTGGGCCGCACCGCCTACCGGGTGGTGCAGGAGGGGCTGACCAACGCCCGCAAGCACGCGCCAGGCCGGCCGGTCCGGGTGCTGCTCGCCGGGAAGCCGGGCGGCCGGCTGGTCGTCGAGCTCGCCAACCCGGTTGGCCCGGCCGACCCGGTCATCAACGGGAGCGGGACCGGCCTGATCGGGCTGACCGAGCGGGTGCGGCTGGCTGGCGGGGAGATCGACCACATGATCAGCGCGGACGGCGAGTTCGTGCTGCGCGCCTGGCTGCCCTGGCCGGCGGAGGCAGCAGAGCCAGCGGAGACAGCAGGGCCAGCGGAGACAGCAGAGCCAGCGGAGACAGCAGGGCCGGCAGAACCAGCGGTGCCGGAATGACCGACGCCCGATGACCGACGAAACAGCGCAGCGCATCCGGGTGCTGCTCGTCGACGACGACGCCCTTGTCAGGGCCGGGCTCACGATGATGCTCGACGGCGCGCATGGCATCGAGGTGGTCGGCGAGGCCGCCGACGGCGCCGAGGTGCCGGCCGCGGTCGACGCGCACGCGCCCGACGTCGTGCTGATGGACCTGCGCATGCCGCGCACCGACGGGATCACCGCCACGCGCCGGCTCCGCGCCAGGCCGCGCGCCCCCGAGGTGATCGTGCTGACCACCTTCGACGCCGACGAGAACGTGCTCGGCGGCCTGCGGGCCGGCGCCAGCGGCTTCCTGCTCAAGGACTCTCCGCCGGCCCAGATCGTCGACGCGATCCGCCGGGTCGCGGCCGGCGACCCCATCCTCTCCCCGGTTATCACCCGCCGCCTGATGGACCGCGCCGTGGCCGAGTCCGGCACCAAGGACAAGGCCCGCGCGGTGCTGGCCGGCCTGACCCCGCGCGAGCACGAGGTCGTGCTGGGCATCGCCCAGGGCGAGACCAACGCCGAGATCGCCGCCCGGCTCTACATGAGCGTGGCCACCGTGAAGGCACACATCACTCACATCCTGACTAAGCTCGGCGCCACCAACCGCACCCAGATCGCGCTCCTCGCCCACGACGCTGGCCTGGTCTGACACCGGCCGGTCCCACAGATTCCTTGATTACTTAACGTAGTAGTCTGACTGCAATTTGCAATGACGCTTTTGCTCACCTGCGGATACTTCCCAGATCGGCACGCTCGTGCGATGGTATGTCTGCAGACCTCATATGCGAGGAGTGAACGCAATGGCACGCATTGTGGTCATTGGCGGCGGATTAATAGGCTTCGCAACCGCGCTGATGGTCGCGAAGCAGGGGCACGACGTCACCATTCTCGAGCGCGACCCGGCGCCGCCGCCGGGCACTCCCGGTGAGGCCTGGGATCACTGGGAGCGGCAGGGCGTCATGCAGTTCCGGCAGCCGCACTACCTGCTGCCGCAGGGCCTGCGCGTGCTTGAGGAGCACCTGCCCGAGATGGCCTGCGCCATCAGGAACGCCGGCGCCATCCCGCACACCATGCTGTCCGCGCTGCCGCCGGGGATCACCGACCGCGCGCCGCGCCCTGACGACGGCAAGTTCCTGACCGTCACCGCGCGGCGGCCGGTGCTCGAGCAGGCGATGGCGGGCGCGGCTGGCAGGCTCGTGGAGGTCCGCCGCGGCGCGCGGGTCTCCGGCCTGCTGACCACCAGGTCGCGACAGGTGACCGGCGTCCGGCTGCACAACAACATGGAGCTGAGCGCCGACCTGGTGATCGACGCCATGGGCCGGAGTTCCCCGCTGCCGGTGTGGCTCGACGCGGCCGGCCTGTACGAGGTGGCCGAACGCGCCGACGACGCCGGCTTCACCTATTACTCCCGGTTCTTCCGCGCCCGCCCAGGCGAGGCGCCGCCGGCCCCGCTGACCGGCAACCTCACGCCGTTCGACTGCTACTCGATCCGCACGACCCCGGGCGACTCGGGCACCTGGTCGGTGACGGTCTCCATCCACTCCCAGGACAGCGCGCTACGGCGGCTGCGGGACGAGCGGCACTGGACCAGGCTGGTCAGCGACTGCCCGCTGCACGCCCACCTCATCGCGGACGGCGAGCCGGTCACCGGCGTGCTCGCCGCGGGCGGCACGGTGAACCGGATCCGCGCCATCGTCAGGGCGGGCGTGCCAGTGGCGACCGGGGTGCTCAGCGTCGGCGACGCGTGGGCGTGCACCAACCCCTCCCTCGGCCGCGGCATGACGCTCGGCCTGATGCACGCCGCGATCGTGGCGGAAGTCGTCGCCGATCACGTCAAGGACCCGTTCACGCTCGCGCTCGAGTACGACAGGCTGACCAGGCAGCGACTGCTCCCCTGGTACCGGAACACGGTCTACCTGGACAGCCAGCGCATCGCGCAGATCGCCGCGGTGATCCAGGGCCGTTCGCCGAGCCAGGACGTCCCCGACCTGGCGGGCGCCCCGCTGCGGGACCTGGCGGCGGCCATGACGTGGGACGCGGACGTGTTCCGCGCGTTCATGGAGATGATCACGATGCTGGCGCCGCCGCAGGAGATCATGACCCGCCCCGGCCTGGCGCGGAAGATCACGGAGGCCGCCGCGCTGGCGACCGCCGGCGGCCGCGACCCGTGGACGGCCCCTGGACCGACGCGCGCCGAGGTGCTAAAGATGCTGTCGTGATCGTGCATTCCGGCGGCGTCGAACTGTACGCCGAGGACCATTACTCCGAAGAGCAGGGCGACGGCACCCCGGTTCTGCTACTGCATGGCTGGCCCGACTCGTCCGCGCTGTGGCGCCACCAGGTCCTCTTCCTCACCGCGCACGGGTTCCGTGTCATCGCGCCTGACCTGCGCGGGTTCGGCCGCAGCGCCCGCCCGGACGAGACGGACGCCTACCAGCTGGGCAACTCGGTCGCCGACGTGGCGGCCGTGCTCGACGCCTGCGGTGTCGAGGTCGCGCACGTCGTCGGGCACGACTGGGGCGCGGCGGTCGCCTGGCTGACCGCCA
>Ga0209693_10000692_pt1 | contig 13873 bp, 11 predicted proteins | sample HubBroMetageWRM3_FD_188345 | JGI IMG/M metagenome (GOLD analysis project Ga0209693, IMG submission 188345) | Warmed soil microbial communities from the Hubbard Brook experimental Forest, New Hampshire - Hubbard Brook CCASE Soil Metagenome WRM 3... | ecosystem: Environmental > Terrestrial > Soil...
ACTGTCCTGTCCCGCCGTGTCGGACAACCTGTGCCAGCCGGTCGTCGAGCGGATGAGACTTCCCGGCGGTAGCTGGACAAGGACACCTCTCGCGACGCCAGCCTCGCCGATGAATGTGCAGCTCACCCTGCTGTCCGGCCGCGCCGCCCTGGTGGTCATCTGGGGACCTCACGCCGAGCTTGCCAGCACCACCGACGGCGGCGCGCACTGGCTTGCGCGAGCGGTGCCTGATGGCCCGCCCATCCCGTGCGGCCGGGGCCTGGCAGGCTCGTTTACCGCGGCCGGGCCGGGTGACTGGTGGCTGCTCTGCCCGGGAGGCGCGGCGGCGGACAGTACCACCAGGGCCCTGTGGCGCTCGACGGACGCCGGGCGGACCTGGACCGCGGTCACCGCGATCACCAACCTGGCCAGCCCGCGGCGGGCAGGATCGCTGCCCTATCAGGACGGCGCCGTGATCGCCGCGGGCTCACCCGGCCAGCTCTGGATCGTGACGCAGAACACGATGAGCGTCAGCACGGACGGCGGCGCGTTCTGGTCCACGACTCAGCTCGACACCGATGGGCTCTTCGGACAGTTCGACGTGCTGTCCGGCACCGTCGCATGGATGCTCGGGCCTGGCGCCGGGCTCTGGCAGACCACCGACGGGACCACCTGGCGCTCGATCGGCGGCGCAGGCCCGTTAGCAGATCCTGCCTAGAGGTGCTGGGGCTGCAGCGCCTTGTAGATTCGGTGGATGCCCGATCAGCTAGTGGAAATCGTCGAGTACGACCCGGCGTGGCCGGACAAGTTCGCCGGCCAGCGGGACACGGTGACCGCCCTGCTCGGCCCGTGGCTTGCAGGCCCGGTTGAGCACATCGGCTCGACATCGGTTCCCGGTCTGCCCGCGAAGCCGGTCATCGACATGCTCGCGCCGGTCCGCTCGCTGCAGGCGGCGCACGACGCAGTGCCGGCCCTCGAAGCGGACGGCTGGCTGTCCTGGCCAGACGACCCATGCCGGCACTACCGCTTGTGGTTCCTGCGGCCCCAGCCGCAGGCCCGGACCCATCACTTGCATGTGATCGAGTGCGATCATCCCCATGCTCAGGCGCTGATTGCCTTCCGGGACACCCTGCGGGCCGATCCGGGCCTGCGTCGCGACTACGCGCAGCTGAAGAAGGATCTCGCCCGCCAGCACGCCGGCAACCGCAACGCCTACTCCAACGCCAAGGGCGGCTTCGTTGAGCGGGTGCTGTGCGGTGCTGGTATCGAGCCGCCGTCGCGCGACCTGCTGCCCGAGTAGCCCGAGCCGACCGGGTAAATCACCGGTCCAGCCACGCATCCTCCCGGGCGTAGTCGAAGAAGGGCTCGGCACCCCGGCAGCATAGGCCATGGCTAGACGAGGCCGGCGCTAACCGGTGCTCGCGCTAACCACGCGCGCGGCCGCGCCGCAGGTGCAGGCCGTGTGGGGTGGCCAGGTACGCCGCCGCCACTGCCAGTCGGGGAGCACGACCTCGAGCGTCCCGTTCGCCGTGGCGGGAACCGTCCCCGGACGGTCGATGTAGGCGAGGGCCTGCCCGGACGCGAGCGTGGCCGCCATCGCGGCGAGCACGGTGTCGCACGCCTCAGGCCGGGCCCGGCCGAAGGTCGCCTGGGCGAGCACCTTCGGCCATGCCGGGTCGCCCTCCGCCTTGCGCAGGTCGACGCAGCGCAGGCAGGCCGAACGCCCCGGCAGCACCAGCGGCCCAACCAGGCCGATCGCCTCGCCGGTGCGCAACGCGAGATGCGGCACCCGGTCGCGCAGCAGCGCGTCGATCAGGTCGGGCATCGTCGCCCCGGTGAGCACCACCAGGTCCGGCATGGCGCCGTCGTCGCCGGTCCGCACGTCGGGCGCGGCTCGCTGCACCGCGCGGGCGGCGCCCTCCTGCCTCGGCTCGCCGAGGTCGGCCCGGATCAGCCCGGCGGGTGCCAGGTCGGCGGGCTCCGCGGGCTCGGGATCCGTGCACGCGACGCGCCCGACGCCGGAGGCCGCGAGGAAGCTGGCCACGCACGCGCCGGTCCGGCCGGCCCCGTGCACCCGGACGAAGGCGGCCCGCCTGCGGGCCATGGTGCGCGCCCCGCCGTCGGCGTCCCCGTACGCGAGCGAGGCGGCGGCCAGCTCTGGTGCCAGCCGCGCGCGCAGTTCGTCCGGCATGCTGGCGTGCAGCCGGGACGGGAAGTCGTCGAGCACGCCCGCGGCCGCCAGCGTCGCAAGCAGCTGGCCGGTCGCCTCCGGCGCGACCCCGTACGCCTGCGCCGCGGCGACCAGCGCCGACCGATCGCGGCTCCCGTCCAGCAGGCTGATCACGGCGGCGGCCGGCCCCAGCCCGGTCAGCGCGACCGCCCGCCGCGGGTCCACCCCGATCTGCAGCGTGTCCCGATCCCGCCACAGCGGCAGCAGCCCGGCCTTCAACGCAGGTCTCACGCCCACATGCTGACACCCCCCGGTGACATTCCGCGCTCGCCGCCAGCGCCTCCCCATCATCGTGGATCAAAACTTCCCCTATAAGGGCAGTAAAGATCCACGATAACGAAAATGCCTTCCACCCCAGCCGCCCGGTGCCCTACCGGCGGTTCCGGTGGGCCAGCACGAGCGCCGTAACGAGCGCGCCCAGCGGCAGCGCCGGCACCGCGTCCGCCGCGTCCGCCGCGGTGGCGATCAGCAGGCCGCTCAGACTCGCCCCCGCCGCCAGCCCGATCAGCACGCCGAACCGCCGGACCCGGTGCGGCGTCTTGTGGCCCGGCCGGGCCAGCGAGGCGACGAGACCGGTCAGCGTCCCGGTGAGGTACGTGGTCGTCACCTCCATCAGGCCCATGTCCCTGGCCGCGCCCGCCTGCACGCCCATGGCCGCCGCCGCCGTCGCGAGCAGGCAGAACTGCGCCCAGCCCGCCGGCCGGGCACCGCTCACCTCCCAGCCGACGGTGAACCCGGCGAGCAGCACAAGCTCGGCCCGCAGCGCCCAGGTGACGTGCCCCGGCCACACGCCGCCCTGCTCGCCGGACTTCGACCCGGACGCGGACCGCAGGCGGTAGGCGATCCGGGTCGCCCCGATCACCCCGGCGATGTAGCCGGCAAGCGAGACCGCGGTATGGCTGGCGAGCGACACCGACCCGCGGGCCACCGCCAGCCCCCCCAGGACGATGTTGCCGGTCATGACGCTGGCGAAAACGCCGCCCAGCCTGGTGAAGCAGGCCACGTCCGTCGCCCCGGAGCCGAACGTCAGGGCTATCACGGCCAGCGTCAGCGACTGCGGTCTCGGCCAGTGCTTCATGGCCCGATAGGACATCATCCCGGCCCCTCACCAGGCAAACCGGGGCCGGCTAACAGGCTCAGTCCAGCTCCACCCGGACCGCGCGGGCCCACTCCGGCGCATCAGGCGCCCGCGGTCCGAGCAGCCCGACGACGACCCGCGTCCCCTTCGGCGGCTGCGCCGGCCACGGGGTGTACCCGTCGGTCAGCACGACCGTGACGGCCGGCCTGGGCCGCAGCGCGGCCGCCGCGGCGATGCCCGCCCCCATGTCCGTGCCGCCGCCGCCGACCAGCTGCACCTGGCGGGCCGAGCTGACCCGCTGCGCCTGCGCGACCGCGGTGTCGCAGGCGAGCACGCGGACCTGCCGGGCCAGCCCGACCGCCCGCAGCAGCCCCTCGACCTCCGCCAGCGCCGCCGCCAGCAGGTCGTCGGTCATGCTGCCCGACGTGTCGCAGACCACCGCGACCTCGGGCACCGGCCGCCGCAGCGCAGGCAGCACGACGTCGCCGGCCACGCTCGACCGGCGGGACGGCCGCCGGTAGGAGTAGTCGACGGCCCCGGAGACCTCGGCCACGGCCCGCCGCAGCTCGGCCGCGAGCAGCTTGCGCCAGTCGACCTTCGGGCTGAGCATCGCCTCCGCCCAGCGAAGCAGCCCGGCCGGCACGGTCCCGGCCCGCTTGCCGTGCGCGATGACGTCCTGCGCGACCTGCCGCCGCAGCAGTTCGGCCTGCCAGGCCGGCCGCCCGCCCGGGCCGTCGCCGGCCCGCGGCACCCCGTCCGCGCCGCTCCCGCAGTCAAGCCAGCCTCCCGCCGTCTCCTTTTTTTCAATTTGGGCCGAACGGTCCGTGGTCTCCCCCCCGCGCCAGCCGCTCGTCCCCGGCGGCGGCGTCCGCCGCAGGCTGCGCAGCCCCTCGAAGTACTGTTCCGCGAGCAGGCCGTCGGTGGAGCCCAGGTCGTGCGGGAGGACCGGCGTGCCAGGCAGGTCGAGCCCGGCGGGCACCAGGTCGTCGTTGATCTCGGCGTCCGCGGCGCGGATCCAGGTGGGGGATTCCTCCGGCCCCACGCCGGCCCCCTGCGCCCGCTCCCCGTGCGTCCGCAGCAGGTGGCAGACGTGATGAACGAGCACGCTGCCCAGCTGCGCCGGTGTCCACTGCGCGGCCAGTTCCGGGTCCGCCCGCATCCGCCAGTGCTCGTCCACCGACACCGTGCCGCTGCCAGGATCCGTGATCACCTCGGCCCCGAACACCCCGGTGGCCAGGTAGGGAAACCGGGTCGCGGCCCACAGCCGCGCTGCCGCGAGCCCCTCAATCCGCCCTTCCGCCATGGCCGCTCAGGCCTACATCATGCCCGCGTCGCGCAGCACCGGGGCGAACAGCCGGATCTCGGCGGGCAGCGCCGCGCCCTCCGGGCGGCACCTGGCGAGCACCCGCGCTGCGACCGCGGCTACGTCGGGCGCGGCGTCCGCGGCGAGGCCGAGCACCTGCCAGCCCGCCGCCCAGCGCTCCGGGGTCGGGTCCGCGGCCACCGCGGCGGCGATCGCCGCGAGCGCGGCGTAGGCCCGGTCGCCTCGCTCCGGCAGCAGGAACGAGGCCGGATCGGCGAGCACCTGCTCCGGATCGGGCAGGTCCATCTCCACCAGCCAGGCCAGGAACTCCACTCCCGCGCCGTCCCCGACCGCCCCCGTGACCAGGGCCGAACGCGCCTCGTCCGAGGCACCAGACGCGCCCGCGGCGGCCATCAGCCTGGCGGCCATCTCCCACGTCCTCGGGGACGGCCAGCCGCGCCCCGCGGCCGCCGCGTTGGTCGGCGGAGCGCACGCCAACGCGGGCCTGACGTGCAGGAAGGCGGCGACGAGGCCGCGGGAGAGGATCTCCTCGGCCTGCCAGCCCTCGGGTAGCTCGGGCACCACGGGGGCGGACCAGCCGCCCGCGAGCCCGTCGGCCACCGCCCGCGGGTCGGTCCGCCAGGCCAGGTGGCACAGCCGGTTGGCCAGCGGCGCGGACAGGTCCCAGCCGTCGGCCGCCTGCTCCGGCGGGTTGGCGGCCGCCACCACGGCGACCTCGTCCGGCAGCGTGAGGTCGCCGACGGCCCGCTCGAGCACCACCCGAAGCAGCGCCGCCTGCACGGCGGGCGGGGCGGTGGAAAGCTCGTCAAGGAACAGCAGGCCGCGCCCGGCCACGGCGAGCCGCCGCGCCCACGCCGGGGGAGCGAACTGGACGTCCCCGCCGACCACGATCGGCAGCCCGGCGAAGTCGGAGGGCTCCCTGATCGAGGCGATCACCGTCTCGCAGGGCAGCCCCATGGCCTGCGCCATGGCGCGGATCGCGGAGGTCTTGCCGGTCCCGGGCGCGCCCCACAGCAGTACAGGCACCCGGGCCGCGACCGCGACCCCGAGCGCCTCGACCGCCGGATTCTGGTCACGGGGCTGCACGGTCACACCTCCCAGTGTGGCGCATCCCCGAGACCAGCGGCGCCGTGCCCGTCAAGCGCCACGCACCTCCCAATGCGGCGCATCGCCGGTACCAGCAGCGCCGTGCACGTCAAGTTCCACGGGCTCCGCGCCGGGCGCGCGCAGCGCGAGCACCCGCGCGTCGGGCCAGCCCGCCCGCTGCACCGCCACGACCAGGTGCCTGCCCGTCAGCGCCATGCCGCACGCCCACACCCGGGCCAGCCACCCGGCCGGCAGGCTGACCCGCAGCCGCCGCTCCTCGCCCCGCCCGGTCAGCTCGACAGAACCCCAGCCCGGCCCGGTGTGCAGCGACACGACCACCTGCCCGGGATCGATGCCGAGCCACTCCTCCGCGACCGGGGCCAGCCTGCCGCTGATAGCGGCGACCAGCGCGGGCCGGACTCGTTCATCCGCCGCCTCCTCATGCGCCACGGCCACCTGCCCGGCCAGCCGGACCTGGAACCCGTACCCGAGCGCGAGCAGCGACAGCATGTCGTTCCTGCGCCGCTCGACCAGCTCGAGTTCGGCCTGCATCTGCCGCCGCCGCGCGCCCAGCGCGGCCATGCTGGCCGGCCGCGCGCCGGCCCGCCGCATCAGCCCATGCTGGGCCAGGCCTCCAGGACCCGGTGCGACGGCCGGGCCGGGCGGGCCGAGCGAGCCGGGCAAGCGGACCGGTCCCGGCCGTGCGGCCGCCACGTCGTCCCAGCCGACCACGATCTCGTCCGCGGGGTGCCGCGGGCCGATGGCCAGCACGGACAGGTCGGCGCCGTGCCGCTGCCACGCCTCGGCAACCTCGACGCAGCCGGACTTCTCACCGCCCAGGGCGGCCAGCACGAGCTCGCCCTCGACATCGGGATGTTCGGGCAGCAGGAACGATCCGGCTTCCCAGCGGACCGGGTGCCTGCCCTCACCGCAGGGCACCTGCGCCTCGCAGCTTGGCAGCGAGTCGAACCACTGCCCGTTCGGTATCGAAGTCCCAAAAATCACGGTGAGTACCCCCAGTCGAGCGGCAGCCTAACGCGAACCTCAGCCGACTGCCCCACGGCCAGCACGTCGACCCAGGTCGCGGACTCGGCCAGCGGCGGCACCAGATGCAGCGTGAGCACGCACTCGCTGTCGGCCCAGTGCCAGTTGGACGGGCGGGTGGCATGCCACCGGCCGCCGCTGTCGTGTACCCAGATCGACAACGAGAAGTGCATGTCGACGGCGGAGGCTGCGCCGTGCCCGTCCGGCGCCAGGCCGTTCGCGAGGACGTTCAGCACCGTGCTCCCGTCGCTGTTGTCCAGGCTGAGCAGCGCGAGCCGGACGCCGTCCAGTTCGGGGAGCACTGCGGCCAGCGTCGCGCAGCCGTCCGACGTCGGCGCGCTCTCCGGCTTCCTCCTGTGGTAGTGAGCGAGCAAGCTGAGCCAGGGCTCCGGCAGGTCACGCGCGGGCGGCGCGGTGATCCCGTGCCCGCTGACTCGCAGGCTGGCGCACAGCGCGGCGAGTCGGCCCGGCACCGGGCTCAGTGGCGACAGCACGTCGGCGGCCTCGAGCGCGGCGATGACGTGGCCGAGTCCGGCGGCGGCGTTGGTCAGCGGTCCCGGCGACACCGCGGCCAGCTGCAGCCGCAGATCGTGCGGGAACTCCGGTGCGATCGTGAGCAGCCGCACCGCGAGCATGTTGAGCAGGTGCTCGCCCGGACTGACCTTCGCCTCGCGGATCTCGGGCGCCGCGCCGGGTGCCGACGCCGGGTCCGAGGGGCCGGGCGGACCGGGGGGACCGGGGGGATTGGCCTGGTCCGTCGCGTTCAGGCTGACCCGGGTTTTCCGGCCGCCGGGCGCGCAGATGTCGAGCCAGCTGATGTCATCAGGCGGCTCCGGGTGCACGTCGAGGTTGACGGTCCACTCCGGGCCGCCCTGGGCCGTGACATGCAGGCGGTAACGGCCGCCACGCTCATCGGCGGCCGAGAACTCCTCGATAGGCAGCACGCCGGGAAGCCGCGACCGCCCGGAGTCGGGCTCCCGTGTCCGCCACATCACCTTGAACCGCGCGCCGGCGGCGGTGTGCGTGTACCAGATCAGGTGCACCTCGCCGCGGTCGAACGGTACCGTCACCCCGACCGCCACAAACCGGTCAGGCCCGCCCGCCGGAGGGCCTTCGGCCCCTTCGGCCCCTTGTATGCCGCCGGATGGCTGCGCGACCCCAGGCATGCTCCTGGCCGGCCAGGCCCGCAACACCCCCTCGGCAATCCCCCTGGCGCCGCCCGCGAACCGGATCGCCCCGGGCCGGGTCACCGATCCGATCCGCGCCCCTGGTGCCCCTGGTGCCCCTTGCGTCCCCTGCGCCCGCCGCACCGCCGCCGCCAGTTCGAAATTCCCGAGGATGTCCCGAGCGGTCTCGGCGTCCAGTGCTCCGACCGCGATCAGGGCCTGGGCCACCGCCATCATCCTGGCGATACTCCCGCCGGGCCCGCCCGACCACGCCTGCGGCACGCCAGCCGCCAGCGGCTCGCGCAACTCGGACTCGCCAAGCAGTCGCAGGTAGGTTTCCGCACCCTCGCGGTTCATGTGCTAAGTGTCCCCCGTGCCCTGGACCGCCAGGTACCGCCGCGCGCCCTCACGCAGGCCCCGTCTGTCCCATCCGTACCAGCGCCCGGTGATGTCAGAGGTAGTGAACGTGGCACCGCATACCGAAAACGGTAGGCAACGTAGCGTTCACTACCCTCCCCGGCCGACGCGGGCACGGCGGCACGTGCAGGCGCCTCGCCACCGCGAGCGCCAGCGCCGGGCAAGGCGAGAATCAGAACCACGCCAGCGGCACCCGGGCGCACACGCGTCCCGCGAGTCCGGTCAGCACCACCTCGACGGACTCCGATGACCGGCTCAGCGGCGGGAGCACCTCCATCGAAAGGAAGGTACCGTCGCCGGTCCGCAGCAGGTCCGGCATGGCCACGTGCCAGTGCCCCGCCTCGTCCCTCAGCCACCAGGAGAAGGTCGAGGGGACCCCGTCGGTGCCGAACGAGTCCCACTGCACCGCCGGACCGCGGAAGCCCTCGATGAGCGCGTACAGGTAGGTCCTGCCGAGTTCGTTCTCAAGCCCGGCGAGCACGAACCTGGTGCCGTCCAGTTCGCCGAGGTCCACGCCGATGGCCGCGTAGCCGTTCCCGGCCCGATGGCCGGCCCGCAGCCGGCGCAGCCCCGCGAGCACGTCGAGCCACGGTTCGGGCAGCCCCGCGTCCGCCAGCGCGAGCCCGCCGTCCACCGAGGCGAGCGGGCCGAGGACCGCGCACAAGGTGGCGACGTGGCCGGCCAGCGGGCTGGCCGCGGGCAGCGCCTCGGCGGCGGCGAGGGCCGCCGCGATCGCGCCGAGCATCCCGGCCAAGTAGCCGCCCCGGGCCGACTCGGTGTCCGCCGCGGCGAGAGCGCGTTCCGCTGCCGTGGTCAGCAGCCGTTCGCCCAGGCTGACGGCCACGTCCTCGGCGGTGACCGCGGCGATCGCGGGCGCGCCAAGCAGGTCCATCCTGACCACCCGGTCGCCCGCGAGGAAATGCAGCTCCAGCCATTCCATGTCCGCGGGCGTCTGCCACGCAGAGATCGTGCCCCGCCATTTGTCGCCCGATCCTGCCCCGGCGTCGCCGGCCCGTCCGGTCAGGTAATGGTCCCCTCGGTCGTCCCGCGCGGTCATCGTCAGCGACTCCTCGACGGGCTGCGGTCCCGCGGCCGGCCCGCGCCGTCTGGCTGTCACCATGAGCCGGGCCAAGCCCGGCGTCACCTTGACGGCCACGATGCACACCTCGACGCCGGCGAACCTGACCCTGCGTCCCACCGGAACCACCTGGGCCGGCCCCGCACCGCCGCGCGCGTCGGCCCCGTCGCCCACGTCGCCCTGGCGACCCGGATCCGCGGCGGGGGTCAGCCGCAGCGGGAAGCTCGCGGGCAGCGGGAACCTCGGGGGCAGCGGCAGGCGCGCGGGCCGCGACGCGACGTACTGCCGGGGGCGGCAGCGCACCTGTAGTGCGAGCTGGAGGTCCGCCAGGATCGTCTCTGCCGGGTCGGCCCGTACCGCGCCGACGGCCATCAGCACCCAGGCGGGCGCCAGCATCCGCCACATTCCCGCGTCCACCACCATCGGCTCTCCGGGCACGGCCGGCCCGGCGCCAGCAGCCCGGCGCACCTCGGCCTCGGCCAGCAGCCGCAGGTACGTCTCCGCCCGCTCGGCGTCCATACCGACCATCCTGCCCCGCCGAGCCAGCCACCCCAACAGCACGAAACCGGGGGCTCCCCAACCGAAACAGGGGAGCCCCCGGGCAAAACAAAGGGGCAAGACGAACAGGACCAAGACAGGACTAGCTGGCGAAGTCGTCCGCCAGCTCGCCCAGGTCCGGGTAACCGAGCCCGGTGCCCGCGTTGAACACCTGCCCGGACGTCCCGGTGTAGTACAGGTTGTCGTTGCTCGTGCCCGACGTGCCCAGCGGGGTGAACGGCGAGTTGCCCGACTGGGCGAAGGCGTAGATCGCCGGGTTCCACAGGCCGACGCGGTGACCGACGTACTCGTCGATCAGCGCGGTCGAGCCGTTCAGCTGCGGCGCCACGAAGCTGGTACCGCCCCAGCCGCTCTGCAGCGCCGGGGTGGACAGCGGGTCGTACAGCAGGTAGCCGGTGAACGGGTCAGCGTCTGCCACCAGGTCGGGCATGGCCCGGCCGGTCCCGGTGCCGTGCCGGACGTTGGGCGAGGCGTTGAAGTTCCACTCCGTCGGCAGGCTCGGGCCGAAGTCTGTGGTGTAGTCGGTCGGCTTGAGGTACTGCACGTAGCTGTAGTGGTGCAGGCCGGGGACCGCCTCCTGGTACACGGGGGTCGCCTCCAGGGCGCTGAACCCGCCGCCGCCGCCGGCCACTTCCTGCTCCGCGAAGACCGCTTCCGACGGGGCGCCGAACGCCGCCCAGTCAGGCCACAGCCAGTCCCAGCCCCACGCGCGCTGGGCCGGGATCGTCGCGGTCACGTCCACGCCCCCCGCCGTGGAGCTGATCGTGCCGCCGAGCGTGCTGCCGCCCGCGGCGGTGACGAACGGGCTGTCGTCGGGGTTGTCGACCGACAGGTTCGTGGTCCCGAGGTCACTGGACGCCTGGTAGGCGCCCGCGTCGCCCGCGGCGATGAAGTTGCTCTGGTCCTGGGCGGCCATCTCGAGGAACGCCTCGTCGAACGCCGCCATGTAGGCCGGCGACTCATAGCCGCCCGCGATGTTCGTCTGCAGCAGGGTTTCCGACTCACCCCAGCTGGAGGAGACCGTGTCGGCCGTGTTCTGGCTGGCGGCGTCGAAGAACGCGTCCGCGAACCCGAAGTCGGTGTTCGGTGCCTGGTAGACGATGATGTCGGCGTCGGGTGCGATCGCGCCGGACTGCTCGACGTCCAGGTCGCTCTCGCCCGAGCCCGCAAAGTCGCTCGGCGCGCCGGGACCGCCGTCCACGTTGCGGACCATGATGCGGTCCGGTGCGGTGGTGATGTTCAGCACCTGGTGCCAGAAGTAGGTCGCCGTGGCCGGGGCGAAGCCGGCCAGCGTCACGATGCCAATCGTCTCGCCCTGGCCGGTCATGCCGTCTGTGTAGAGCGGGGTCAGGTCGTAGTTGGTCGCGAAGTCCGCCGGCGTGAGGTTGCCCGTGTAGGTGTCGCTCGGCGTGACCGAGTCGGAGTCCCGCACGCCCTTGGGGGTGTGCACGAGCTCGTCGGTGAACGGCGAGTAGTTGGTCAGGCCGAGGATGGCCAGCACGTGCGTGCCGATGCTGGCCGGCATCTGCGGGCTGTCGGTGGTGCCGTACACCTGCTGAGCCGGAAGGCCGGACTGGCCGCCGACGCCGGGAGACGCGGCCACCGAGTACTGCTTTTCCTGCACCGTCAGCGCGAGGTCGAACTCCGCCGCGGTCCCGTTCGCGGTTACGTCGAGCCTGTCGGCGTATTGCGTGGTGGTGATCCCGTACCCGGCCAGGTAGCTGCGCAGCGCGGCGATCACGGCGGGGGTCTGCCCGTACTCGGCGGCGAACTGCGACACCGACAGGTCCGGCGAGTTACCGGTCTCCACCGCGGTCTTCAGGCTGCCCAGGTTGCGCCCCTGCAGGACGAACGAGACCGTCTCCGGGGTGTTGCCCGGCGTGTCGCCGAGCGGGGTCGCGTTCTTGAGCACGGCGGGCCCGATGCCCTGCGGCACCGTGACCTGCCCGGCCGGCCCAGCCGTCGCCGGCAGGGCAGTCGACGACAGGGCCGCCGCGGCCGAGGACCCGGCCGTAGCCGAGATGAGCGCGCCCGCCGTGCCGAGGGTAGCGGCGACCGCGACGGCGGTGATCCTGCGTCGTTTCGCATGCTTAGGGTGCTTCAAAAGATCTCTCCTCTGGTCGCAAAGTTGAGCACCGCGAGTCGGCGTCCACGGAAAGGCACGGCCGACCTGCCGTAAGCGTGAAAGCACAGATACTAGAAGTAACTGAGCGAGCACGCTCTGCAACCAAAGAACGATCAGATCGCGATATAGTTACGATCGGATAACCGGAGAGTAACGAGCCTCAGGCGGACGTGCCGACCGGCTGGGCCGACGAGGCCGAAGGGTCCGGCGGGTCGGCGGCGGGCGTCCAGCAGCGGACGATGTCCCGCATCGACAGCAGCCCGGCCACGTCGTGCCCCTCGACCACCACCAGGTGCCTGAACCCGCCCCGGACCATCGCCGTGGCGGCCTCCTCGAGGGTCCAGTCCGGCGAGGCGTACACCAGGCTCTCGGTGCGGTGCTGCGCGACCAGTTCGGCGTCGGGGTCCTCGCCCGCGGCGACCGAGTCCAGGATGTCGCGTTCGGTGAGGATGCCGACGCCCGCCTGCTCCGGGTCGATCACCACGGCTGCCCCGATCCGGCGCGACGACATCATCCGCGCCGCCTGCCGCAGCGTGTGCGCCGGCCCGACGGTAAGGACAAGGTGGGACATGCCGTCCCGTACCTTCACGACCAATCACCTCACCTGGATTCCGGAGCTTGTGAATTTGTGATGTCCCACCAGCATCGGTGAAAAGACGTCACAGGGCAAGCCCTCCGTTACCCAGCTGTGCCAGCACCTCGTCGTGCAGGTGGCCGTTCGTGCAGACCACGCTGCCTGCGTCCGGGGTGGGCTCGCCCTCAAGCGAGGTAAACCGCCCGCCGGCCTCGGTGACGATGATCTGCAGCGCGGCCATGTCCCACAGGGTCACCTGCGGCTCCGCGGAGATGTCGCAGGCGCCCTCCGCGACCAGCATGTGCGACCAGAAGTCGCCGAACGCCCGGGTTCGCCACACCGACCGGGTAAGCCCGAGGAAGTTGTCGAGCTGCCCTCGTTCGGCCCAGCCGCCGAGGCCCGAGTAAGACAGCGACGCGTCGCCGAGCTTGGTGACGCCGGACACCCGCAACGGCGAGGCCTTGGTCAGGCTGCGCCCGGTCCACGCGCCGCCGCCGAGCGCGCCCCACCAGCGCCGCGCGAGGGCCGGCGCCGACACCACCCCGACCACCACGTCGGGCCCGTCCATCAGCGCGACCAGGGTGGCCCAGACCGGGACCCCGCGCACGTAGTTCTTCGTCCCGTCGATCGGGTCGATGACCCAGCACCGCGGGCCCACCCCGGTCCGGCCGAACTCCTCGCCGAGCACCGCGTCCCGCGGCCGGGACCTGCGCAGGATGTTGCGCAGCGACTCCTCGGTCGCCTGGTCGGCATCGGACACCGGGGTCAGGTCGGGCTTGGTCTCCACCCTCAGGTCGAGCGCCCGGAACCGACGGGTGGTGATGTCGTCGGCGTTGTCCGCGAGGACGTGCGCGAAGCGCAGGTCATCGTCGTATCGTGCCACCCGCGAAACGGTACCGCCTGGGACATCTTGATTGCTAACTGGCCGATGCCGGCGGCCCGCGCGGCCGTGCATAATCGGCGGCATGCGGGTCATACTTAACGTGATGGGTACCCACGATGTTCTCGCCGACCCGCCGCCCGAGCTGCGGCCCTTCATCCGCGATGGCCGGATCACCGCGGTGCCGGCCAAGCGGACCCGCCGCCTGATGCTGCTCGACCAGGTGGCGCAGGCGTTCGAGCCCGGCCGCGAGTACCCGGAGGCCGTCGTCGACGAGATCCTCAAGGCGATCTTCGACGACCACTGCGCGCTGCGCAGGTACCTGGTAGACGAG
>Ga0209693_10000693_pt1 | contig 13867 bp, 15 predicted proteins | sample HubBroMetageWRM3_FD_188345 | JGI IMG/M metagenome (GOLD analysis project Ga0209693, IMG submission 188345) | Warmed soil microbial communities from the Hubbard Brook experimental Forest, New Hampshire - Hubbard Brook CCASE Soil Metagenome WRM 3... | ecosystem: Environmental > Terrestrial > Soil...
CCACGGGTTCGACTTCCGCGGCTTCCTCAGCGGGGCCCCCGCGTTCCATGGTGACGTGCACGTCCCACGCCATCCCCCAAGGGCTGAGCACCACCGGACCAAGCGCCACGGCCCACACCCCCGGTTCGATCGGGCCGGCCAGATAGCCCGGGGTGGCATGGGTACTGGAGATGACGAAGCTATCGCGGGCGCCGCCTGACCAGCCCCGAAAGCCGGCAGCATTACCCAAGTCGTGGCCGGCGGGACCAAAGATTCCTAGATCCAACACATTTCGCGCCGAGGCACCGACGCCGAAGTCCGAATGAGATGTGGTGACCCGGATTCGCTGCACACCCACCGAAACCTCGAACGGCAGGTAAGCCCAGCGGTAGATGCCAAACCCGAATCGTCCCGAAAACACGACCTCGATCGCAGGCGCGATTGTCGCGATCCCCATGGCTGCCAGCATCCGCCATGACGGAGTAACTAACCGTTACATCGACACGAACGCCGGCCATCGGGCGGCTTTAGGGTTGACGAGTCTGCACAGCACAAGTTTGTTGGACGAACAAAGTTCACCGAGCTGACCGCGTTGAAGGGCTCCCAGAAGAAGTACACTGAAACCGCCCGGTTTACGCCTCCGCGCGGGCTACACAGCGGCTTCGACCGCAACAGACAACACGTTCAACGCCAAAGCGAGGGCGGTTTTTGTGATGGCCAAAGTCGCCTCGGGCAACGGTGTTCGACCCGTTGAGAGCACCGACAAGCCCGTCATCGTCTCTCGCAGCGGAAGAGTCGCACGTCTGGAGTCCAGCCTGACCCCGCATGAGGCGCAGATCGAGGATCTTGTTTTTGTCCGCAAGATCCTAAAAAGGGCGAATATTCCGTTCTTATTGATCCGCGATCACAAGAACCGCCCGGTTCTCGCCATCGATATCGAACTGCGTTCAGCGGTCGAGACCGAGCTGACGACCGCGTGCGCCAGCGAACCGATGTACGCCAAGACAGTTGATGTTAGCGGCCTTTCGCCTGTCTTAATGGCGGACGGCAGGCTGTCCAGATTGGATGATCCGCGTATCGTGCGGCTGTATCGGCGGCGGATCGCGCCCGGCGGCTTTCGGTACGGCTCCAAGTTCGGCGTCGAGCTGCAATTCTGGGCCTACGAGGAGACGGTGATCCATTGCCCCGTCGAGAACTCGCTGACGCGTACGGTGCTGCCGCGGCGAGAAGCCGTGCCCGCAACCGCAAAGCTCTACGGATATAAATGGCCGACTATCCAGGGGATGTTCACACCACATACGAGCGACGTGACGTTTGACATCGACATGGTGTTCTCCTGGGTCGACGGCAGTGACCCGGAGTTTCGGGCCCGCCGGGCGGCGCAGATGTCGGAGGTTGTGGTCGGTGAAGGCGACGAGGCCGAAGCGCGCATTCGGCAGATCGACGAGTTGAAGTACGCGCTGCGGTCGGTGAACATGTTTGCGCCGTGGGTGCGGCGGATCTTCGTTGCGACCGATTCGGTCCTTCCGTCCTGGCTGGCCGAGCACCCCAAAATCACCATTGTTCGGGCGACAGAACACTTCTCGGATCCAGCCGCGTTACCCACCTACAACTCGCATGCGGTCGAGAGCCAACTTCAGAACATTCCAGAGCTGGCTGAGCATTTCCTGTACTCCAACGACGACATGTTTTTCGGCCGACCGCTCAGAGCCAGCGTGTTCTTCTCGCCCGGCGGGGTGACGAGGTTCATCGAAGCCAAGACCCGGATAGGGCTCGGCGCCAACGATCCCACCCGCAGCGGCTTTGAAAACGCGGCCCGGGTCAACCGACAGCTGCTCTTCGAGCGGTTCGGACAGGTCACCACCCGCCATCTGGAACACACTGCAGTTCCGTTGCGCAAAAGCATACTGAGGGAGATGGAACGAGAATTCCCAGAAGAATTCGCCCGCACTCAGGCCAGCGCGTTTCGGTCCAACACCGACATCTCGGTCACCAACTCGTTCTACCACTATTACGCGCTGATGACCGGGCGCGCTGTCCAACAAGAAAAAGCCAAAGTGCTGTACGTGAACACCACCACCCGCGAAGGACTCGATCTACTTCCCGAGCTGCGAAAGAGACGCCGGTATCACTTCTTCTGCCTCAACGACAGCAGCTTCCCGGAAGTCTCGGCGGTCGAGCGCACCGAACGGGTCACCGATTTCCTTGACCGGTATTTCCCCATACCCGCTCCCTGGGAGAAGGTCACCGCTGACATCGATCAGCCCGGGTTTGCCGAGCCGATGACGTTGACGCCATCGAGCGGTGCGTGAAGAGCGGATAGCGTAAACGGCCGGATCAGGGGACGGCGACGGCGATCCACAATGCCGAGTGGTAGGAGGCCTTGGTCCCCTCGCCGACAACCGCTCCGGCCCAGGCAAATCCGAGCGAGCCACCGATGCCGAACGAGGCGAATCGCTGAGCCTAATTCGACAGTTTGAGCAAACGCTCGGCGTTGAGGTGGGCGATCTTTTCTTTGTCGGCCGGGTTGATGGGCATCTGCTCAAGGAATTGTCGACCGGCTTTCATGCTGGCGAACGGATAGTCGGTGGTGAACACGATCCGGTCGATGCCGATCACGTTGACCATGGCCTGATAGGCGTTGAACGACAGGCTCCAACTGGGATCGACGGCGCCGGGGTCTTGGTCCGCGAACTCGCCGGCCAGGATGCCGCCGTAGAAGTTCTCCCGAAGGTATTCCTTGATGGTGCGTTTGAGGCCGGTCTGCTTAACCGGAAACGAGTAGTCGGCGCGCCACGCCATCCAACTCAGGGCCTCGAACTGGTGGCCCACGATGATCTGCAGCCGGGGAAACCGGTCGAACACTCCGCCGAGGATCAGTCGCAGGCAGTGGATCCCGGTGTCGATGTGCCAGCCGGCCCCCGCGATGGACAGCATCGCCGACACCCCCGGGGCGAAGCCCCGGTAGTAGGCGTCGATCACCGGCAGGGGCGGCACGGTGGGATGCAGATAGATCGGCACGCCTAGCGTCTCGGCGGATTCGAACACCGGCCAAAAGAACTTGTCGTCAAGGTAACGGCCGTTAACGTGGCCATTGATCAGCGCGCCGACAAAACCGTCGTCGCGCACGGCGCGATCGAGTTCGGCTGCAGCAGCGTCGGGGTCGCCCATCGGCAGGGTGGCAAACCCGCGGAGCCGGCCGGGGTGTTGAGTGACCGCAGCTGCCACGGCGTCGTTGGCCTGCCTGGCCAGCTGCACCGCCAGCGGCACCTCCACGGCCTCCGCACCGGGAACGTTGGACAGGATCTGGACGTCGATGCCGGCGGCGTCCATGGCAGCGATCCGATGTTCTCCCAGATCAAGAATGCCTGTCGGCCACCCGCCGTCGGCGTCGCTGTCCTCGAAGCGTCCGCTGCGCATCGTGTCGAACAATTTGCGGGGACTGTTCGGATTCGCTTCGGCGATAGCCGGAAGCACCCAGTGCTCTTCGAAACCAATGATCTTCATGACATCCACTCAACCACTCGTATCCGAGTGGCCTGGTCAGCCAGTGGTGCGAACGATCAGAACGTCGATATTGGCCCTGGTGGCGACAGCTCCGGGGATCGAGAACACCCGTCCGACGATCGCGGATCGCGCGTCCAGTCCGACATTGCCGACCACCAGCAGGTCGGCCCCGACCTTCTCGGCAAGATCAACCAGCGCCTGCACCGGACCAGCTTCAATCGGCCGGTCCTCGATGTTCTTCGCCCCGGCCGCCTTTGCTCGGTCGCGGGCATCGTGCAGCATCGCGTAGATTGGCGCGTTGCCGCGCACCTTGTAGCCCTCCTCCCCGAGGGCGTCGGCCGCGCGCAAATCGTCCGCCTGGGCCACGTAGCCCGTCGCGATGATCAGCTTCGCGTCCGACTCGGCGGCAATCGTGGCCGCACGGTCGACCGCGCGCAGCGACGACTCCGAGCCATCGGTGCCGACCACCACAGTCTGGTAGGTCATGTGCCCTCCCCAGCGTCGTTTGCAATGCCCACCAGAGACAGTAACCCTCCCACCCTCAAGACCTGGGGATTTCGCGCAATCGACCGTCTCGCCGCGTACCCTCAGGCGGTGGCCGACATTGACCGCAGCTGCACCGTCGCGGCCGACCCGCAGCAAGTCTGGGATGTTCTCGCGGACTTCGGCTCGATCAGTTCGTGGGCGGACAACCTCGACCACTCGTGCATCCTCAATCACGGCAGCGACCCGGTCGGCACCACCCGGCGAGTCCAAATCGGCCGCGATGCCCTCGTCGAGCGGATCATCGAGTTCGATCCGACATGGGCACTTGCCTACGAGGTTGAGGGCCTGCCCAAGCGCCTGCGCCGGTTCACCAACCGCTGGACACTCCGGGCGGCCCAAGGCGGTACAACCGTTGTGACATTGACCACTACTGTCGAAATCGGGCCTGGCCCAATGCAAAAGCTCGTCGAACGCGCAGTGTGTCGCGTTCAGGTGCGACGGTCCGACGTGCTGCTCGCCGGGCTGGCGAAACGATTGGAGAAGTCTCGTGGCTGATCGCCCCGACATCATCATCCTGATGACCGACGAGGAACGAGCGGTTCCGCCGTACGAGTCACCCAAAGTGCTTACCTGGCGCGACCGAACGCTGCACGGCCGGAAGTGGTTCGACGAGCACGGCGTCAGCTTTGCGCGGCACTACACCGGTTCGCTGGCCTGCGCGCCTAGTCGTCCAACCATTTTCACCGGGCACTATCCCGACCTGCACGGCGTCACCCAGACCGACGGTCTCGGCAAGACGGCATACGACTCACGCATGCGCTGGCTGCGCCAAGGTGAGGTGCCCACGCTGGGCAATTGGTTCCGGGCCGCGGGTTACGACACCCACTACGACGGCAAATGGCACATCTCGCACGCCGATCTGCGCGACGCCGACGGGCGGGTGCTGGCGACCAATGACGATGACGGTGTCGTCGACCCTGTCGCGGTGCTGCGTTATCTCGACGCCGATCCCCTTGCGCCGTATGGCTTCTCGGGGTGGGTCGGTCCCGAGCCGCACGGAGCGCTAATGGCCGATGCCGGCGTGCGCCGCGATCCGTTGATCGCCGACCGCGTCGTCACCTGGCTGATCGATCGTTACGCGGCCCGCCGCGCCGGCGAGGAGGCCGCGCTGCGTCCATTCCTGTTGGTGGCCAGCTTCGTCAACCCGCACGACATCGTGCTGTTCCCGGCCTGGATGCGCCGCAACCCGTTGCAGCCGTCGCGGCTGGATCCGCCGCACGTGCCCGCGGCGCCCACCGCCGACGAGGACTTGGCGACCAAACCGGCCGCGCAGATCGCGTACCGGGAGGCCTACTACTCCGGCTACGGGCCGGCGCCGGTCATCGATCGGACCTACGCCCGCAACGCCCAGAAATACCGCGACCTCTACTACCGGCTGCACGCCGAGGTGGACGGGCCGATCGACCGAGTCCGGCGAGCGGTCACCGAAGGCGGATCGGACAACGCGGTGCTGGTGCGCACCTCCGATCACGGCGATCTGCTCGGGGCGCACGGCGGGCTGCATCAGAAGTGGTTCAACCTGTACGACGAGGCCACCCGGGTGCCGTTGGTGATCGCCCGCATCGGCGAGGCCGCGACGTCGCCGCGGGTGGTCACCGCGCCGACGTCGCATGTCGACCTGGTGCCCACCCTGCTGGGCGCGGCTGGTGTCGATGTCGCGGCGGCGGCCGCCACGCTGGCCGAGTCGTTCTCCGAGGTGCACCCGCTGCCGGGCCGCGACCTGATGCCGGTGGTGGACGGAGCGCCGGCCGACGACACCCGCGCCGTCTACCTGATGACCCGCGACAACATCCTCGAGGGTGACACCGGCGCCTCGGGCCTGGCGCGGCGTCTGAAGCGGACAGTGAATCCGCCTGCGCCGCTGCGTATCCGGGTTCCCGCACATGTGGGGTCGAACTTCGAAGGCTTGGTGGTCCGCGTCGACGACATCGACGGCGGCGAGGGCCACCTGTGGAAGCTGGTGCGCACCTTCGACGATCCGGCGACCTGGACCGAACCGGGGGTCCGTCACCTCGCGGCGAATGGGATTGGCGGAGAGGCGTATCGGATGAGCCCGCTCGACGACCAGTGGGAGTTGTACGACCTGACTGCCGATCCGACGGAGTCCCGTAACCTGTGGACAGATCCGGGCCTGCACGAGTTGCGCCAACACCTGAGGACGCAGCTCAAGCACGCGCGAGCCAGTTCGGTCCCGGAGCGAAATCGGCCCTGGCCCTACGTATCTCGTCGACCGCCGACAGCGCGGTATTCCCGCATTCACCAGGCACTCAAAAAGGTGGTTAAACGATGACTCTCCCGCCCCCATCGCAGGACTCGGTCGCCGTGGTCACCGGCGCATCCTCGGGTATCGGCGAACAATTCGCCCGCCAGCTGGTGGCCCGCGGCTACCGCGTCGTCGTCACCGCCCGCCGCGAACACCGGCTGCATGCATTGTGCGCCGAGTTGGGCGGCGACGAGCACGCCGTCGCGGTGGGCACCGATCTCGCCATCCCCGCCGACCGCGACCGGCTGGCCGCCCGCATCGATGAGCTGGGCGCCCAGGTCGACATCTTGGTCAACAATGCGGGCCTGGGCATCTACACCAAATTCGGCGCCGAAGGCCGCGACCAGGAACTGCAGATGCTGCGCGTCGACGTCGAGGCGGTGGCCGACCTGATGTTGCGCTACCTGCCGGGCATGGTCGAGCGCGGCCGCGGCGCGATCATCAATCTGTCGTCGGTGTCGGGATTTCAGCCGGCCCCGTACAACGCCAACTACGCCGCGTCCAAGGCGTATGTGCTGTGGTTGTCGGAGGCGGTCAACGCCGAAGTCGCCGACAACGGGGTGACGGTCACCGCGGTCTGCCCGGGCCCGGTGCCGACGGAGTTCCAGGCCAGCAACGACGCCGTCTACCTGGTGAACCGGATGCCGGGATTCACCCATGTGTCCGCCGAGCGGGTGGTCGCCGACGCGCTGAAGGCCGCCGAGCATGGTCACGCGTCGGTGGTCCCGGGCGGACCGCAGGTGCGATTGGCACTGGGATCGACTCGGTTTGTGCCGACTCGGTTGGTCTTGCCCGTCCTCAAGCGAGTGTTGAAGCGGTAGCGGGGATCGTCTTGCACCGTTGGACAAGTTCGGCGAGCGCAGCGTCGTGCTCGTCGTCTGCGGGGACCGGCAGGCTGAGCCCAGTGCACAGTCCCGAGTACCACTGACCGAGGATGTCGGGGATCTCCTGGTAAATACCTTGTGGGACAACACGGTTCATCACTTCATCGGTGAGGTGGTGGGCCAGGTCGCTCCATTCGCCGCGGCGTGCCATCTCGCTCAGCGCTTCGCCGACCTCTGCCAAGCCGAAGTCCTCCAACTGCCGACGATAGGCGGGTGTGCTGTAGAGGAAAGCCAATTCGGCACGGCGCGGCTCGCGCAGTTCTTCGAGAGCATCGCGGGTCGCGGCCATCATGGGTTGCGGGTTGGCGACGACGGCCGGCGCCCGCTTACGTCCTGCGGCTCGGGCGCCCTCGGCAATCGCCGGAAGGGTGCGCGCGGTCAGGATGTCCGGGTGCGAATTGGTGGGATGACACACGAAGCCGTCTGACAACTCGCCGGCGAGCACACACATCTGCTTGTTGACCCCGCCGGTCCAGATTTGCGGGATGGGATGGTCGATCGGGCCGGGGTTGAAGTAGGGCTGTAATCGATTGAATCGGTAGTACTTGCCGGCGTGGTTGAGTGGCTCACCGGTCTGGAATGCGTGGAAGATCGCGCGCAACGATTCGATGTAGTCGCCCAGGCGCGACACCGGCTCTGACCATGCGGAGGAGAACCGGCCGATGATGTTGCCACGCACCTGGGAAGCGATCCCCAACTGGAAGCGGCCGTTGGAGTACTTCGCGAGATCCCAGGCCGCATACGCGACGATCATCGGACTGCGGGGAAATGCCAGCACCATGCTGGTGCGAACGGTCAGCTGCTTGGTGTGGGTCAGGGCCATCGCCGCGATGGAGAACGGATCGTGGATGGTCTCAGCGATGTGGATGACGTCAAAGCCGATGCGCTCCATGCGTGATGCCCAGTCAGCGATCTCGCTGAGACCCATCTGGGCCGGAGCAGAGGCGATGATCTCCACGGGTACCTAGCCTCCTGGGGCGCAACCGCCTCCAGACTAGGCTTGCCACCGTGCGTAGAGAACCGGGCCTGGCGCGACGCTTCTTCGATCGATTCGAGCCAGTGCATGGCGTGACGTACTTCGCGCCGGAGGCGCGAGCGGCGTTGGACGGTTTGGGCTACCGCGGCTATTGGATGGGCTATTTCGCCGCCCGGTCGGCGCCGCTGGGCATGGTGTCGCCTGAGGTGGTGACCGCGATCTTCTACAACTTCGCCCCCGAGCGGGTCGCCAAGGCGCTGCCGGCGGCGTGGCAGATCGCTGGCCCGGAGGCAGCGTTACAGGCCCGGCAGGATTCCGCGGTCGCGGCGCTACGCCGCTACGGCATCGAAGCAGATGAAAGCGTCACTACCGCAGCGGAATTGGCAGCAAAGGCGGTGCAGCAGGCCCCGCTCGACGGACGACCGCTGTTCGCCGCCAATCGGGCACTGCCGTGGCCGGACGATCCGCTGGCCGCGCTGTGGCAGGCGGCGACGCTGTTGCGCGAACACCGCGGCGACGCGCACATCGCAGTACTTAGCGCCGCCGGTGTCTCCGGCCGGGAGTGCAACGTCTTGCAGGCCGCGGCCGGGCTGATTCCGCGCGACTACATCGCCCGCACCCGCGACTACGACGACGCGACGTGGCGTCACCACGAAGAACAGCTGGCCGAGCGCGGGCTGCTCAACGACGACGGAACGCTGACCGAGGCGGGCCGGGAACTGAAGGACGCCATCGAATCGACCACCGACGCGCTTGCGCTGTCGGCGCTCGGCGCGCTCAGCGACGACGAGGTCGAGGCGCTGTTTCAAGCGCTCACGCCGATCACACGGGCCGTGGTCGCAGGCGGTGATGTTCCCGCGGTCACCCCGATGAATTTGCGTCGTGACGAATTAGACGACGGCAGCGCGCATTTGGCTTCTTAGCCGCCGCGTCACACCGGGCGACCGAAATAGGCCATCAGCCGGGCGGTCGGCGTCGCGTCCTCGGCTACCGGTTGGGCCGGTCCGAACCCACCAGGCCGGCGCAGCTTGTCTTCCGGCACCGACTCCGCCACCTGACGGCAAAATCCAAGCAGGCCGTCGGGCAGCTCGAGCGCCCGGTCCTGTGACCGGTAGACGTCCCAGACATGGATGGCCAGGCCGCAAATGGGAGACGCCAGCGCCTGGTGCAGAGGGACCTCGCCCTCCGGCGAGGGCCGCGCCGCATCCTGGTCGGCGCCGGCCAGGGCGTCGTTCAATCGGACTGTCAGTTCGTGAAGCTGTGCAGCCGGATCGTCGGACTTCCAGTCATCCGGCTCGGAGGGGCCCTCCCAGGTCTGCCCACCCTCGATGAGCGTCACGATCTTCGCCGCGGTGCCCGTGGTGTGAGCCACCAGGTCCCGGATACTCCAGCCCTCGAGGTTTGACGGCTGATCCCAAGCCGCCGAAGGGATTTGGTCTACCGCCTCGATGAACAAGTCCATCGCTTCGGTTGCTCGCGTGCCGACGCCCGCGTCGTTCATCGGGCCAGCGGCTTGTAGAAGACCACGCCGTTGCCCTTGTTGTCGTAGACCACGGCGCGGCGTTCGTGGGCGTCGTCGTACGGGCCTTTCACGATCCCGCCGCCGCTGGCCTCGACCGCCTTGGCCGCGGCGTCGACGTCGGCGGTCTTGATCCCGACGACGACCTGCCCGGGAATGGGATGGTCCACGGCGGTCGCCAGCGCGAGGGTGATCGGCCCGCCGTCGAGGGCGGCGAAGTGGGCTCCGTCGCGGAACTTCAGCGACATGCCCAGGGTCTCGCTGTAAAAGCGGATCGATTCATCCAGGTCGTCAGTCGACAGGATGATCATCTTGACTTCGTGGTCGCTCATTGCTGCCTCCTATCGCTAAAGGGGGTGCGCCGTCTAGCCGGTGGCCCATTCTTTGGCTCGCTCAAGCTCGTCGAGCCTGAAGACGGCGAGCTCGCCGGGAATCAGCCACGCCAGCGCATGCACGGTATGAGCGACCCACGCCTTATCGGACACAACCGCAATTCTTTTGAAGGCCGAATGATGCGGCAAGACAGTGCCGAACCCCAGCTTTAGATCCTCGAATAACCCGCCTGGCCCGAAGCCCTCGTAGTCGGGCGCGATGACTTCAACGATCCTGATCTCGTCGGTTTGCAGCATTTCCTCGATGGTGGGTTTGAGCTCGCGCAGCTCGTCACCCCGCAGTCGGCCTGACACGCGAATACCGGTCACTCCCTTCGGCATGTCCGGCAGTACCTCGATCATGGATTTTCCTTCCTTGGCACCCCATTGCCTCAATTGCGATCATGCCCCAAGTCAGGGGACGAGCACGATGAAAATTCCCTCCACTACCTAGAAGATGTGCGCAATCCGGGCTCGCCCGAGTGCCGATGGTCAACACTGGGGGCTATGGCAGATCTCGGCGAGGGCCGTGTTGCGGTCTATCTCGACTTCGACAACATTGTCATCTCCCGCTACGACCAGGTGAATGGCCGCAGTTCGTTCCAGAAGGACAAGGCCAAGGGCTTGGACAAGTATCCGGATCGGTTGGCGCAGGCCACCGTCGACGTCGGCGCCATCATCGACTTCGCGTCGTCGTTCGGCACCTTGGTGCTCACCCGCGCGTACGCGGACTGGTCGGCCGAGGTCAACACCGGCTACCGCGAACAGTTGGTGGGCCGCGCCGTCGATCTGGTGCAGCTGTTCCCCGCGGCGGCCTACGGTAAGAACGCCGCCGACATTCGGCTGGCCGTCGACGCGGTCGAGGACATGTTCCGCCTGCCCGACCTGACCCATGTGGTGATCGTGGCCGGCGACTCCGACTACATCCCGCTGGCGCAACGCTGCAAGCGGCTCGGCCGCTACGTGGTGGGCGTCGGGGTCGCCGGCTCGTCGAGCCGGTCGCTGGCGGCGGCCTGCGACGAGTTCGTCATCTACGACGCGCTGCCCGGAGTTCCGGTACCCGAACCGAAGCGACGCGCTCGCGCCAAGGACACCGACGCCGATGAGCCGCCACCGCCCGATCCACAGGCCGCGGCCACCGACCTGCTGACGCGCGCCTTGCGGATCGGCCTGGAGAAGGATGACGCCGACTGGCTGCACAACTCCGCAGTCAAGGCGCAGATGAAGCGGATGGACCCGTCGTTCAGCGAAAAGTCCTTGGGATTCAAGTCTTTTAGCGACTTTCTGCGGTCACGCTCGGATCTGGTAGAGCTCGATGAGAGTTCGACGACGCGAATGGTGCGACTACGCGGCAGCGACGTATAGCTGAATCCTGTTTGGAGCCGCGGCGACCCTTTAAAATCCCAGGTCGCGGGCGTAATATGTAAACATCATGTAAAAATGCGCTCCCGGAGAGGAGCAATCTGCTATGGACATGAAGCTCCTGGCCGGGGTGGCCGCGATCGCTACCGGAGTCGGGCTGTCAACATTGACATCCGGCGCAGGGATTGTTCAGGCCGCCCCGTCGAATCCACCCCCACCGTGCTTCAACTGCCAACCGGGTCCCGGCGGACCGGGCAGCAGCCCGCAGGATAATCCACTTCCCCCGGGTTACCCCGGGCTCCGGTTCCCGGGCAGCCCACTCCTCATTCCCGCGGTTGGGGGAGGCCCCAAGAGCGGAGGAGTGTCAGTCCAGCAGCCCGGTGTTACCGCCAGAACGCCCGCAGCCCAATAGATCCGCGCAGCGGGCATCACGTCCGCTGCGCCGACACGAACAGATACGGCGGGATGCCGTCGTCGATCTGCTGCGGAGGCGTGCGGCCGTAGCCGGTCATCAGCTCGTCCGACGGCGTCACCGTCACCTGCCAGCCGTGACGGCGCCACCAATCGCCGACGTCTTCGCGTTCCTCGAAGTACCACAGTTCGTCGGTTCGCGGGATCTCGCGCTGCGGGTCGGCCTTGGCCATCAACGCCACGACCCAATCCATGCGCTCACGCCGCTGCACGGCGGCCTCGGGATCGGCGAAGTTGGGTGACAGCGCCTCGATGCCGACCCGGCTGCCGGAAGCGGTCAGCCCCTGCACGCGCTCGAACAGCAACTCTTGGGCCGTCGCCGGCAGATACATCAACAGCCCCTCAGCAGACCAGGCGCTCGGTGCCGACGCATCAAAACCGGCCTGCTGCAACGCCTTCGGCCAGTCCTGCCGCAGGTCCACCGGCACGCCGACCCGATGACAGGTCGGTTCTACCCCGTAGTCGTGCAACGTCGAGGCTTTGAAGTCCAACACCCGGGGCTGGTCAAGCTCGTAGACCGTCACCCCGTCGGGCCACGGCAACCGCCAGGACCGCGCGTCCAGGCCGGCCGCCAGGATCACCACCTGACGGATGCCCGCGCGGGCGGCATCGAGGAAGAACGTGTCGAAAAACAAAGTCCGCGAAGCGAAAAAACTGACCATCGACTTCATCCGCACCGGGAGTTCGGGTACGGCCTCGACGACCTCGGCGGGCAGCTCGGGAGCCCCGAACCAGTCCCATTCGCCGTTGCCGACGGTGTCGAGGAAAACCCGCGCGAACGGATCGCTGATCAGCGGATCGCCGCTCTCGGTTTCGGCCGCACGCGCCGCCGCCACGCCGAGCGCCGTCGCGCCCACACTTTCGGTGATCTCCCAGCTGTCGTCATCGGTTCTCACGACACCCGACCCTACGTGAGCGGCTCGGCCTCCGCGCGTGCGGAAGAATCACGGTCAGCATGACCGACAACGACGGTTCCGCGCCGACATCGCGGCGACGCCACATCGTCCGGCTCGCCGTGTTCGGCGTGTTCTTGGTCGCGCTGTTCTATCTGCTGGCCGTGCGACACGTTGTCGACATCGAGGACGTGCGGCGCACCGTCAAGGCGACGGGCCCGGCGGCGCCGTTGACCTACATCGTGCTGTCGGCCGTCCTCGGCGCTGTGTTCGTGCCCGGCCCGATTCTGGCGGCGAGCAGCGGGCTGCTGTTCGGTCCGGTGCTGGGCGTGTTCGTGACGCTGGGCGCGACGGTGGGAACCGCGGTCGTTGCGAGCCTGGTGGGCCGTCGAGCCGGCCGAGCCAGTGCGCGAGCGCTGCTGGGTGCGTCACGCGCTGACCGCATCGACGCGCTGGTCGAGCGATGGGGACTGTGGGCGGTGGTCGGTCAGCGCTTCGTTCCCGGCCTGTCGGACGCGCTCGCCTCTTATGCGTTCGGGGCTTTAGGAGTTCCGTTGTGGCAGATGGCTGTTGGCGCGTTCATCGGTTCGGTGCCGCGGGCATTCGTCTACACCGCGTTGGGCGCCTCGATCGGAAACCGGTCGCCGATGTTGGCATACGCGGCAATAGCGGTGTGGTGCGTGACCGCGATCGTCGGCGCGTTCGCCGCGCATCGGGGCTTTCGGAAGTGGCGTGGACACGAGGAGCACACCGAGGCACGCTGATGCCGTCGGCATCCGGCTAATCACATACGTTTCACCAGTCACGCTGCCGAACCACTATGCGATTTGCCCGCCTAAGAGCGATTTCTCGGCGACGGTGGCGTTTAGAGACGCAGGGCCTGGGCTGCCGCCGTAGCCACGTCACCGCGCAGCTTCGAGATCGGTGGACTGCCTCGCAGATGGATTGAGTTCGCGAGCAGAATCACGTAGGTATCTGAGCCCGGGTCCATCCAAAGCGAGGTGCCGGTAAAGCCTGTGGCGCCAAAGCTGCCGATGGGAAAGATCAAGCCTCGCGGCTTGGAATAGTCCGTATCGATATCCCAGCCAAAGCCGAA
>Ga0209693_10000695_pt1 | contig 13859 bp, 8 predicted proteins | sample HubBroMetageWRM3_FD_188345 | JGI IMG/M metagenome (GOLD analysis project Ga0209693, IMG submission 188345) | Warmed soil microbial communities from the Hubbard Brook experimental Forest, New Hampshire - Hubbard Brook CCASE Soil Metagenome WRM 3... | ecosystem: Environmental > Terrestrial > Soil...
CGGATGATCGTCGCCCTCGAGCGGCCGACCTCAGGCCGGGTGCTGTTCGAAGGCCAGGATCTCGGCAGCCTGACCGGGGCGCGCCTGCGGCAGGTCCGCAAGGACCTGCAGCTGATGTTCCAGGATCCCTATGCGTCGCTGGATCCGCGGATGCGGGTGGGCTCGATCCTGCGCGAGCCGCTGCAGATCCAGGGTCTGGGCAGCGCTGCGGAGCAGCGGGAGCGCGTGGCCGACCTGCTCCGCGAGGTGGGCCTGAGCCCGCGCTCGACCGAGCTCTATCCGCATGAGTTCTCTGGCGGCCAGCGGCAGCGCATCGGCCTGGCCCGCGCTCTCGCGCTCTCGCCCAAGCTCATCGTCGCCGATGAGCCCGTGTCCGCGCTCGACGTGTCGATCCGCTCGCAGATCCTCAACCTGATGCGGCGGCTGCAGGCGGCCCACGGGCTGACCTACGTGGTGATTTCGCACGACCTTTCGGTGATCCGGTACCTGGCGGACCAGGTCGGCGTCATGTACCTGGGCAAGCTCGTCGAAGTTGGCAACAGCGTCGACATCTACGAGCGCCCGGCCCACCCCTACACCCACGGGCTGCTCAACACCATCCCGGTGCCCGATCCTGAGGTCGAGCGCGCGAAGCACGGAGTCGCCGTGGCCGGCGAGCTTCCATCGGCGATGGACCCGCCCTCGGGATGCCGGTTCCGGACTCGCTGCCCGCTGGCGCAGGACATCTGTGCCGCCGAGGAACCGCCGCTCCGGGCGTTCGGCGGCGAGCACAGGGCCGCGTGCCACTTCCCGCTGCAGACCCCCGCTCAGTACCCCGTCACTGGTACGCCGCCAGCGGGTTCGGCGGCGGCGTGGTTACCGGCGACGTAGCCGGGCCACACAGCGCCATCGCGGCGGATCATCACATTGACCCGGCGCGGATCGCCGGGGCTCTGCGCGGTAGGTTGCGATTTACCCGAAAAGCATGCGTGGGACCCCATGGGTCCGTGGTGCGCGTTAGCGAGGTGCTTGCCTAGGTGATCGGCTTCATCATCCGCCGGATCGGCCAAGCGATCATCGTCATCATCGGCGTAACGGTCATCGTGTTCATCCTGCGCCATCTCCTGCCGGGCAACATCGCGCGCGCGATCCTCGGGATTCGGGCGACGCCGCCGGCGATTGCCGCGTTCAACCGCCAGAACGGTCTCGACAAGCCGTTGCCGCTGCAGTACGTCGCGTTCCTCAATCAGCTGATACACGGCAACCTCGGCTTCTCGTTCAAGCAGAACATGAGCGTGGACGCCATCGTCGTGCACGATCTGCCCAACGACATTGTCCTGGTCGGCGTGTCGCTCGTGCTCGCGCTCCTGATCGCGATCCCGCTCGGCATCGTGCAGGCGGTCCGGCGTAACAAGCTGACGGACTACACCGCCACGGGCATCGCGTTCGTCCTGTACTCCATGCCGGCGTACCTGCTGGGGCTGCTGCTGATCGCGGCTTTCGCGGTCAACCTCAGGCTGCTGCCGGCCGAGGCGCCTCAGGCATCGTCGATCGGCGGGGTGCTGGCCGATCCGGCCGGCCTCGTGCTGCCGGTCGCGACGCTGACGCTGGTCACGGTCGCGCTGTTCAGCCGCTACATGCGATCCTCAGCGATCGATAGCCTGACGCAGGACTACATTCGCACAGCCCGTGCCAAGGGGCTGCGCCAGAGCGCCATCTTGTACCGGCACCTGCTGCGCAACTCCCTGATCCCGGTCGCCACGCTGATCGGGATCTCGATACCGGGCATCCTGACGTTCGGGCTGATCATCGAGCAGCTGTTCAACTTCCCCGGGGTCGGGCTTGCGTATTTCAACGGCGCCGTGAACGGCGATTACCCGGTGGTGTTCGGCATCACCGTGCTTGTGGCCGTGGCGACGGTGCTCGGCAACTTGATCGCTGATGTCGCCTACGCGGTCCTGGACCCACGGGTGCGTTATGACTGACATCACGGCTCAGACCCGGCCCGGCGCAACCCCCGAGGGCGGCGAGGCGGTCCGCCATGACGCTGGCTGGCGGATGATCCTGCGTGCGTTCGTGGAGAACAAGCTCGCGCTGGCCGGGCTCATCCTGGTCGTGGCGGTCGTTGTGTTCTGCTTCATCGGCCCGCTCTTTTATCACACCAACCAGGTCGCCACGAACCTCCTGCTGGTCAACGAGCGGCCGAACGGCAAGCACCCGCTGGGCACCGACAACCTGGGATACGACGTGCTGGGTCGGCTCATGGCCGGCGGCCAGAGTTCGCTCGAAGTGGGGTTCGCCGTCGCGCTGGTCGCAACCGTGATCGGCGTGCTCTACGGCGTGATCTCCGGCTTCTTCGGCGGCCTGGCGGACACGATCTTGATGCGCTTCGTCGACATCATGCTCGCCATCCCCGTCGTGTACCTGTTCATCGATCTGGCTACCGAGTTCAAGCCGACGCTCTTGCTGCTCATCCTGGTTCTCGCGCTGCTGTCCTGGCTGGGCCCGGCGCGGCTGGTGCGCGGGGAGACGCTGAGCCTGCGGGTCAGGGAGTACGTCGAGGCGGTCAGGACCATGGGCGGCCGGTCTGGCCGGATCATCATCCGCCACCTGGTGCCCAATACGGTGGGCACGATCGTCGTCAACGCGACGTTCCAGGTCGCCGACGCGATCTCGATCCTCGCGGTGCTGAGCTACTTCGGCTTCAGCCTGCCCCCGCCGACCGCAACGTGGGGCGGGATGCTGGAGAACGGTGTCAACTTCCTTTACGACGGCTACTGGTGGGAGATCTACCCGGCCGGCCTGATGATCGTGCTCACGGTGGTCGCCTTCAACTTCATTGGCGACGGCCTGCGCGACTCACTAGACGTCCGGCTGCAGCGCCGCTAAGAACCCCCGCGCGCTCGGCAGATGCTGGGCGCGCGGGGGTCCGGGGTCTGTTACTTCACGAAGTACCAGTCCTGCGGGTAGAGGTTCTCCAGCGGGTCCAGCGGGTAGACGCCCCTGAGCTTGCTGTTCACGGCGGCGATCGCGGTGTCAGCCTGCGGCATCCACAGCCCGGGGAGCTGCTTGGCGAGATAGTCCTGGTAGGTGTAGAGCGCGGAGAGGCCGCCCGAGCCCAGGTTGTTGATGAGGGAATCGGCCGTCGGGTTGGAGTATCCGCCGAGGTTGGACGGCCCGCTCGAGCCGAATAGGATCGCCCCGTCGGGCTCGAAGAAGCCGGGGTCGAACAGCCATCCCTCGCCCACGTAGGACATCTGCCAGCAGCTCGACTTCGTGCAGCCGGGCGTCATGCTGCCGGCCACCGTCGGGAACGGCGCATCGCTCGTAGACATCTTGATACCCGCCTGAGCGAAGGCCGACTGGAGTGATTCGACTTCCTCGTCCTCCGCCAGCGAGCCCGTCGTGTACTCGAAGGCGAGCGTCAGCTTGGCGCCGGAGGCGACACCGGCGCCGCACTCGTTCGATCCGGTGCCCGGCCGGGTGCATGTGTCCGTGCCGCCGGGCACGACCTTCCAGCCGTGCTGCTTCAGCAGGTTGACCGCTTCCAGCGGGTTGTACGGGTACGGGTTCTCCGTTTCCTGCCGGGAGACGAAGGCGCTGGCAGGCTGCTGCGGCACCGGGCCGTAGGTCGGGTACGCGTAGCCCTCGAGGAACGCGCTGATGTAACCGGCCTGGTTGATCAGATGCTCCATCGCCTGACGGATGTAGAGCTGCTTGAAGATGGCGCCCAACTGCGGCGACGAGTAGTTCATGAAGATGTAGTTGATGCCCCACGCGGGCCAGGACGACACGGTGTAGCCGGCACTCTTGACCCGCGATACCTGGGCCGCGTCGTTGAACGGCACGTAGCCGAAGTCGACGCCGCCCACCGACAGCAGCTGGTCGAACTCGGCCGTGTCGCTGGTGTAGCTGTCGATCTTGAGCTCGTGCAGCGAGCCGGTGACCGGCCCGAAGTACTTCATGTTCCGGACGTATGTGGCGTCGCCGGATCCGTTGGTGGCGTACGCGGTCAGCTTCCACGGGCCGTCGACGACCTGCCAGAGCGGGTTCGTGGCGTAGGTGGAGGTGTCCTTGTTCTGCGCCAGCAGGAAGTTGTCGACATCCAGGGCGCCGGAGGTGGTCAGGTCGTAGTTCCCGACCGGGCCGGTCGCCGATTCCTTGTCCCAGGCCTGCTGGGGCAGCGGGATGATCAGGGCGAGCTGGTTGTAGAGCCACTCCGACGAGTAGTTGTGGTCGAAGACGAGCTGGAACTTGGTGCTGCTTAGGCTCTCGAACGAGGTGAGGTTGTCCGGGAACTCGCCAGGCTCATAGCCCCAGAACTGAGTCTTGTCCGCCTTCAGCAGATTGATCCAGAACTCCACGTCGCGGCTGGTGACCTGCGCGCCATCGGACCAGTGGTAGGACTTGAGCTGAATCGTGGCGGTCGTCTTTCCGCCGAACGAGGTCACGACCGGGGGGTCGGCCAGGCTCATCGACTTATTCAGCCCGACGTGGCCCGGGCGCCCGAACCAGTACAGCGGCTCCCACATCTGGTACTGCGAGTAGGTGACATTGGCGAACGTGTCATTGTTGATGTCAAGCAGCGGGAAAATGTAATTGAAGACGCCATCGGCCTGGGCGAGCGACATCGTGGCCGTTCCCCCGTGAACGCGGTTGCCCGCCGCGCTCGGCGACGGCGAACTGACAGAAGAGCAGGCGGCCAGCACCACCGTGCAGGCAACGCTGGCGATCGCCAGCAGCCCGACGCTACCCCGGGTACGCATTCGTATTACTCCTATTCCGTGTCGAATGCAGGGCGGGCGTCAGGCTGAAAATAACAGAGCTCAATGGCCGATGCGGGGGAAACCAGGCCATTCCGCTCCTGGTGGCTGTGGCCGCGTGTGGCTTGTTACCAGGGACGATGGACGGTGCGGAAACGGCCTGTGTGGCCAGTGGGATTGGCGTTTAAATAGGGCAGGAATAGGTCACGCCTGCGCAAGAAGACAGCGATCGCCACCGCGGCGAGCGGCAAGCACCCGCTGGGCACCGACTCGCGCAAAAGTCGGACCCCCGCGCGCCCAGCAGGTGCTGGGCGCGCGGGGGTCCGGGGGTACGCCGGGTTACCCGGGGAGCGCTACTTAACGAAGTACCAATCCTGCGGGTAGATGTTCTCCAGCGGGTCCAGCGGGAGGACGCCCTTGAGCTTGCCGTTCACCGCGGAGATCGCGGTGTCGGTCTGCGGCATCCACAACCCCGGGAGCTGCTTAGCGAGGTAGTTCTGGTAGGTGAAGAGCGCCGCGTTGCCTCCCGAGCCCAGCTTGTTCATCAGCGAGTCGGCCGTCGGGTTCGAGTACCCGCCGAGGTTGGACGGCCCGTTCGAGAGGAACAGGATTGATCCGTCCGGCTCGTTGAAGCCGGGGTCGAACAGCCAGGCCTCGCCCACGTAGGACATCTGCCAGCAGCTCGTCTTCGTGCAACCGGGCGACATGCCGCCGGCCACCGTTGCGAACGGCGCATTGCTGAACGATGAAAACTTGATACCGGCCTGCGAGAACGCCGACTGGAGCGAGGAGACCTCCTCGTCCTCCGCCAGCGAGCCGGTCGCGTACTCGAAGCCAAAGGTCAGCTTCTGGCCCGCGGTGATACCGGCGCCGCACTCGTTTGAACCGGTGCCCGGCCGCGCGCAGGTGTCCGTCTGGCCGGCCACGACCTTCCAGCCGTGCGTCTTCAGGATGCTGACCGCCTCCGTCGGATTGTACGGGTACGGGTTCTGCGTCTCTTCGGGGGAAACGAAGTTGCTGGACGGCTTTTGCGGCACGGGTCCGTAGGTCGGGTAGGCGTAGCCCTCGAGGAACGCGCTGATGTAACCGGCCTGGTTGATCAGATGCTCCATCGCCTGACGGATGTAGAGCTGCTTGAATATGGCGCCAGACTGCGGCGACGCGTAGTTCATGAAGACGTAGTTGATGCCCCAGGCGGGCCAGGACGCCACGGTGTAGCCGTCTCCCTTGACCCGCGACACCTGCGCGGCGTCGTTGAACGGCACGTAGCCGAAGTCGATGCCGCTGGCCGACAGCAGCTGGTCGAACTCGGCCGTGTCGCTGGTGTAGCTGTCCACCTTGATCTCATGCAGCGAGCCCGTGGCCGGCCCGGAGAACTTGGTGTTGCGGACGTAAGTGGCGTCGCCGGTCGAGGGCGTGTAGCTGGTCAGCTTCCACGGGCCGTCGACGACCTGCCAGAGCGGGTTCGTGGCGTAAGTGGAGGTGTCCTTGTTCTGCGCCAGCAGGAAGTTGTCGACCGCCAGAGCCCCGGAGGTGGTCGTGTCGTTGTTTCCGACCGAGCCGCTCGTCGACGTCTTGTCCCAGGCGTGCTGGGGCAGCGGGATGATCAGGGCGAGCTGGTTATAGAGCCACTCCGAGCCGTACGCGTGGTTGAAAACGAGCTGGAACTTGGTGCTGCTGAGGGTCTTGAACGAGCTGAGGTTGTCCGGGAACTCGCCGGGCTCATAGCCCCAGAACTGGGCCTTGTCCCCCTTCAGCAGATTGATCCAGAACTCTACGTCGCGGCTCGTGACCGGCGTGCCATCGGACCACTTGTACGACTTGAGCGTGATCGTCGCGGTGGTCTTCCCGCCGGACGAGGTCACGACCGGGGGATTGGCCAGGCTCTCCGACTCGTTCACCCCGACGCCGCCCGGCTTGCCGAACCAGTAGAGCGGCCGGAACATGAGGTACTGCGAGTAGGTGATGTTCGCGAAGGTGTCGTTGTCGAAGTTGAGCAGAGGGAAGATGTAGTTGAAAATGCCGTCGGTTTGGGTGAGCGACAGCGTGGCCGTCCCCCCCTGAACGCGGTTGCTTGCGGAGCTGTTCGATGGCTGGCTACTTGACGAGCAGGCCGCCAGCGCCATCGAGCAGGCCACGCCAGCGACCGCGAGCAGCCGGACTGTACCTCGGATTCGCATTCCCATTAGTCCTATTCCGTGACGAACGAGGGGCATATGGCTTACGCCAGGGCTGAAATAGTAGATGTGGGCTACATAAGCCGATTGATGATCGTAACAGAGCGCAATGGCCGATGCGGGTGAAACAGGTCCATTCCGCTCGTGTGTTCGGCCGACGGGAGACGCAGCCTCCGGCCAGCAAGATCGGTGTCAGATAGAGCAAGCCTTGGTCACAAGTTACGCAAAAAGGGCATTGGCGATCGGGCCCGCGCTGTCGGCGCCGAGCCCGCCGCCCTCCACCAGGTCTCGTGACCGGCTGCCCGGGCGAGGCGAACCTGGCCGCGGTCGCGTCCACCCGGTTACCCGGGCCCTCGATCCTGATGGTCAGCGACGGTCGCCCGGCCAGCCGGGCCTGGTAGCACGGCGACCCGCCGTCGCCTGCCCCGGAAAATACCGCTTTGGGGCAACCCCGGCCAGGGTGGTCAGGTTGTAGCCGGAGCGCGTGTTTTCTATGCGTTACGGGCGGTCATCTTGGAATGGCCCAAGGCTCGGCCACGGTGGCGGGATATCGTGCACGGGTGGCGTCTACACGGCAAACAGCCACCGTCAGCGCGCGCCCGGTCGGGCAGGCGTGGTACCGGCGCGGCGGTCCGCTGCTCGCCGTCGGCGCCGCCGCCTTCGGCGTGGCCCTGGCGGGATACATCATCTACGCCCTCATCAGCCCGAGCCATCAGTGGATGGACCCCGTCGACCTGAAGGTTTACACCGACGGGGGACGGATCGTCCGGCACATCGCGCCGTTCTACCGCGCGCATCGCGCCGCGCCGCTGTATGACTGGCCCGGGTACGCCCACCTTCCGTTCACCTACAGCCCGTTCGCCGCGATGGTGTTCACGGTGCTGACGCTGTTCTCGTTCATGACGGCGGCGAAGATCACGGTCGGGGTGAACCTCGCCGCCATGCTCGGATGCGTCTGGATGACGCTCGGCGGCCTCGGCTGCCGACGTGGTCTGGCCCGGCTTGGCGCGACGCTGCTGCTGGCCGCGCCGCTGCTGTGGACCGAGCCGATACAGCGGACGCTGTTCCTCGGCCAGATCGAGATCGTGCTGGTGACCCTGATCGTCTGGGACCAGGTCCAGCCGGACCGGCGCTGGTGGAAGGGGATAGGCATCGGCATCGGGGCGGGCATCGACCTAATCCCGCTGATCTTCATTCCGTACCTGGTGCTGACCCGCAGGTTCCGGCAGGCCGCCGTCGCGACGGGAACGTTCGTGGCGACGTTCCTGATCGGGTTCGCCGTGCTGCCCGCCGATTCCAGGAAGTACTGGCTGACCGGGCTGTTCGCCCACGGCCAGCGCACCGGCTTCGTCGGCTGGGAGGGCAACCAGTCGCTGCCCGCGCTCATCACCCGGCTGACCGGCAACGTGCTGCGCGCGCAGCCCACGTGGCTGGCCGTCGATGCCGCGGTGCTGATCGCCGGGGTGATCTGCGCGGCGCTGATCGACCGGGCGGGCCACCGCATGGCCGGGCTGCTGACCTGCGCGCTGACCGGGCTGCTGTGCTCCCCGATCAGCTGGGACCACCACTGGGTGTGGGTCGTGCCCGGGGTGGTGACCGCCGCCGTCTACGCGGTGCGCGCCAGGGGGGCTTGGCGCTGGGCCATGGCTGGCCTGGCCGCGGGCCTGTTGCTGGTGTTCGGGGCGTGGCCGGGAAGCCTGTGGCATCTGCCGGGCAACACCGGGGGGTACTTCGAGGGGCTGATCTGGTGGCCTCCGCTGACCAACCCGGAAACGTACCTGCGCATCGGCGATAAGCCGTGGTACGCCGAGTACCACTGGCACGGGCTGCAGCTGCTCTTCGGGAACCTCTACGTGCTGACCGGGATGGCGCTATTCGCGGCGCTGCTGGTGGTGGGGTTTGGGCCAGCCGCACGCGCCGCCCTGGCCTCGCGAAGGAGCGATCGGCTCACGCCCGCAGCGGCCGCCCCAGACGGCTGACGCTGACCGGCGGATCCATCTTCCACCGGTTGGTCAGGCACAGCCAGACCAGCGCGACCGCCGCGGCGAGCAGCACCACCGGCGCCCACCAGAACACGCTGTCGTTGGTGATCACCTGGAGCCAGTGCTGCGGCGGGGTGACCGCGTTCCCCGGCATCAGCGCGAACGTCGCGGCGGTGAGCCGGGCCAGCGCCAGCCAGTCGATCAGGGACGCCGGGTAGAGCGCGAGCAGGCAGAACGCCATCGAGTCGTACCACGGGTACTGGTAGGACCAGATGAACAGCCAGGCCAGGCTGACCGCCAGCGCGGGCCTGATCGCTGGCAGGTCGGGAACCCCGTCCGGCAGGCGCCACAGCAGCAGCGCGGCCACACCCGCCAGCGCCACGGCGGCCACCAGCAACTGATGCGGGAACAGGTTGCCGTGCGAGCCGACGAACAGCTGGTAGAAGTTGTCCACCGAGGCGCTGCCGTCCCGCCTGAGCAGCGCCTTTACGGCAGGGGCGCCGAACCACGCGTACGCGGGCAGCGCCGCGATCGCGACGCCGACGCCGGCGCCGAGCCACGCGGCGACGGATCGCCGCGCCGCCCAGGCCACGCCCACTCCCAGCAGCAGATAGACGATCTTTATGTCCGCGGCCACCCCCACGAGCAGGCCGGCCGCGAGGCCGCGGAGCGCTCCGGGCTGCACGCCCGGCTCCGGGCTGCGCATCACGAGCAGGCCGAAGAAGCCGGCGGCCGCGGCCAGTATGTCCACGTGCCCTGCGGCGACCAGGACCCACAGCAGCAGCGGGTTCACCGACCACAGCAGGTGCGCCCGGAGCCTGCGCGCCGGATCGCGGCGCGTCAGCCTGTCCAGGGCGAGCACCACCGCGCCGAACGCGATCGTGGTCCAGAGCTTCAGCCAGAAGGCGATCCGCGCGGCCGAGGTGCCGCCGAGTTCGGCGGCTGCCCACTGCTCGGCGCTGGCCAGCGGCCCGTACACGGTCACCTGGTGGCGCCATTCGTTGCCGATGGCCTTGCCGACCGGATCGCCGCTGCGCCGCAGCTTTGCCGGCGTCTCCACGTAGGGGCTGTGGCCGAGCACGACGATCCGGCCGTACGCGGCGTAGTCGAGTGCGTCGGTGGAGCCGGTCGGCGGCGTCACGGTGAACGCCACCGCCGCCACGAGCCCGGCTCCCAGCAGCAGCCGGATCGGGGGCCGGGCGCCGCGTGACAGGGCGGCGAGCCCGGCCGCGACGCTGGCGCCGCCGAGGAGGGCAGCGGCCCACATGGCCACGCTCACCTCAGGAAGCAGCGCCCGGTGCGCCGAGAGCGCCCAGGGAAACCCCCCGGTGGGCAGCACGATGTACGGATGCTCCCAGCTGTTGCGGACCAGCGAGGCCGCGATCATGATCAGCAGGGTGATGACGATCCCGGCCGCCGCCGACCAGGAGAGGAACCTGGCGAAGCGATCCGGGGCGCCGCCCGAAGGCGATGGCTCGGCAGGCGCCGTGGCCAGCTTGTCACCAACGTCCCGGCTGCCAGTCGTCCCGCTCATCGTGATCTTTGTGCTCGCCTTCGCGTCATCCCTGCCGAGGTCTGCCGAACGATAACCGATGATTGCGGTGACCGGGGCACAGGTTCGGCATGCTCCTGCAACTTCCTGCTCACCTGCGCCGCCGCCGGGCGGGGCTCACCCGGGCGCCGCCGTGGCGTTCCGCGGTGCCGCGGGCGCGGCCGGGAACGATGACAGTGCCCGCAGAATCGTCTCCACGACGGCGTCGAGGGGTATCGCGGTGGAGTCGATCAGCAGATGGTAGTGACGCGGGTCGGCGGGGTCGGCGCGGTACAGGCGGCGGACGTAGGCGGTGCGGGCCCGGTCCGCCGCGTCCATGTGACGGCGGGCCTCTTCCTGGCCGACGCCCTCGATCGCGGCGCCCTGCACGGCGCGCAGGCCCGGCGGGCCGTCGAGCCGCACGTGGAACCCCCGGTCCTTGCCGAGCACCACCGCCGCGCCCCGGCCCAGGATCACGCCCGCTTCCGCGGCCGCCAGCTGCCGGATGTCGCCCTCGCAGTGGCGGCGCAGGTCGTCGTCCACATGGCGTACTGGCGGCGGTGACTGCGTTGGCCCGGCCGGCATCGCGTTGATGAACGAGGCGAGCAGCCGGGATACCGGTGTGATCTCCGACTCTTCCGGCACCAGCCGCTCAACGCACGGTTCCGGTCCGCCGATGCCGCCGGTGCTGGTCGTTGCCCGCTGCACGAACGGGACGCCGAGCCGCTCCGCCAGCGCCGGGGCGACTACGCTGCCGCCTGCGCCGTAGGAGGCCGACACGGTGACCAGCCGGGCTTGGTCCGAACTCATGGTCGCCCGTCTCCTTTCCTTGTGCCGTTCACGCCGGGACCGCTGCGGCAGCCTGGGTAACGTCGACGACCTTGCGGGTCAGCACACCCGGCCGCAGCACCAGCCCGCACACGACGGCGGCGCTCGCGAAGATCCCGGCGCAAACCCAGAACGCGACGACGTAGCTGTGTACCGCGGCGCCGGCCGTAGCCGCCGGACTGTGCCCATGCACCAGCAGGTAGCTGGCCAGCGCGCTGGCGGCAATCGTGTTCAGCAGCGCCGTGCCTATTGAGCCGCCGACCTGCTGGCAGGTGTTCACCATCGCCGACGCCACCCCCGCATCGGCGGGGGCGGCACCGTACGTGGCGGTGTTCATCGCGCAGCCGAACACCAGGCCAAGCCCGACGCCGACCACCAGCAGCGCCGGCAGGATCGAGGCCAGGTAGCTGGCGCTGATGCTCAGCTGGGTCGCGAGGATAACCAGCCCGCCCGCGGCGATGACCATCCCGGTCGGAACGAGGATGCGGGGGCCGAGCCGGGGCATGAGCAGCCCGCTGGACGTGGTCGAGGATGCAATCAGCGCGGCGATCATCGGCAGGAACGCCAGGCCGGTCTGCACCGGCGAGTAGGCCAGGATGAGCTGCAGGTAATAGGTGAGGAAGAGGAAGATCCCGAACATGCCCGTGGCGGACAGGCCGATGGCCAGATAGGCCCCGCCCCGGAACCGGTTCAGGACTATCCGCAGTGGCAGCAGCGGATGCGCCACCCTTTGTTCGACCAGCACGAACGCGACGAGCAGTGCGACCCCGGCCACCAGCAGCGCGATCGTCAGCGGCGCCCCCCAGCCCTTGGTCTCGGCCTCGGACAGCCCGTAGACGACGCCGATCAGCCCGGCCACGACCAGCACCGTGCCTGGCGGGTCGAGACGAACTCCGGCATCACGGGGCTGGTTGCGCAGCAGCCGCACCGCGGCCGTGACCGCGACCACCGAGAAGACGACGTTGACGTACAGACACCACCGCCAGGACAGGTACTCGGTCAGGATGCCGCCCAGCAGCAGCCCGACCGCACCGCCGGCCCCGGCGATTGCGCCGTAGATGCCGAAGGCCTTGCCGCGCTCGGCCGGGTTGGTGAACGTCACCGTGAGCGTGGACAGCGCGGCCGGCGCGAGCATCGCGCCGAACGCGCCCTGGATCGCGCGGCCGGCCAGCAGCATGCCGAAGCCGATGGCCGCGCCTCCCAGCGCCGAGGCGGCGGCGAAGCCCACCATGCCGATGATCAGCATCCGCTTGCGCCCGAGCAGGTCAGAGAGCCGGCCGCCGAGCAGTAGCAGCCCGCCGAAGGCCAGCGAATAGGCGGTCACCACCCACTGCCGGTCAGCATTGGAGAACGCCAGGTCATGCTGGGCGGTCGGCAGCGCGATGTTCACCACGGTGGCGTCCAGCACCACCATCAGCTGGGCCAGGCAGACGACGCCCAGGATCAGCCAGCGACGGCCAGACACCTGGTCGGCGTCGGCGGGCCCCGCTGGCCCCGCCACCCCCGGTGCGGCAGCGCTGCGGTCAGCGACCCGCGAAACCACGGGACGGTCGGCGTCCTGGGCCATCGGGTACCTCCTGGGCAAAGACTACCCATCCGGCCGGCGGCGAACTCGCCCCGCGCCTCGGTCGGCCTGCCACGCGCCTCCCGTCAGTCTCGCGCCACTCCCCGCGCCTCGGTCGGCCTGCTACGCGCCTCCCGTCAGTCTCGCGCCACTCCCCGCGCCTCGGTCGGCCTGCTACGCGCCTCCCGTCAGTCTCGCGCCACGGCCCCCGTCTGCCCGGCAGTGGCCGAACAGCTTGACCGCGGTACTCATACTGGTTATCGTTTTCATTTGTATTAAGCCTGTGGCCTCGGCCCGTCGTGCATCAGACCTGGACTGGAGGAGCTTGACCATGCTCTCTCGGCTGTCCCGCCGCGGGATCGTGCTCGCCGTGGTGGCTGTCACCGCGGGGGTTTCCGCGGCGGCCTGCTCGTCGACTTCGGCGGCCACCAGCTCGGGCGGGCAGGTGGTCGCGGTCGGCGCCGAGAACCAGTACGCCAACGTGATCGGCCAGATCGGCGGCAAGTACGTGCGGGTGAGCGCGATCGAGAGCAACCCCAACACCGACCCGCACACGTTCGAGGCCAGCCCGAGCGTCGCCAATGCCGTCTCCTCGGCGCAGCTCGTGGTGCAGAACGGCATCGGCTACGACACGTTCATGAACAAGATCGAGTCCGCGGCACCGAGCACGACCCGAAAGGTCATCGTGGTTCAGAACCTGCTCGGCCTGCCGGACAGCACACCAAACCCGCACCTGTGGTACTCGCCGCGCACGATGCCCGCCGTGGCGAGGGCCGTTGCCGCCGACCTGTCCAAGATGCAGCCGGCGCACGCCGGGTACTTCGCGGCCAACCTGCACAAGTTCGACGCGTCGCTGCAGTCGTGGGACCAGGCGATCGCGACGTTCAAGGCCGCATACCCGGGGACCACGGTGGCGGTCACCGAGCCTGTTGGCGACTACATGCTGCAGGCGATCGGGGCGAAGATCCTCACGCCGTTCACCCTGCAGGCCGACATCATGAACGGGGTGGACCCGTCGCCGCAGGACGTGTCGCT
>Ga0209693_10000696_pt1 | contig 13858 bp, 5 predicted proteins | sample HubBroMetageWRM3_FD_188345 | JGI IMG/M metagenome (GOLD analysis project Ga0209693, IMG submission 188345) | Warmed soil microbial communities from the Hubbard Brook experimental Forest, New Hampshire - Hubbard Brook CCASE Soil Metagenome WRM 3... | ecosystem: Environmental > Terrestrial > Soil...
GGTTATAGGCCCGTAGCTCAGTTGGTTAGAGCGCCTCCCTGACACGGAGGAGGTCGATGGTTCGAGTCCATTCGGGCCTACCATTTTCAAGGCGCTGCTCCATTTTCTACCTGTGATTCTCTACCTGGGTTGGCGTTCTCACATGAGTTTCTTTGCGTTTCCCCGTTCCGAAGGAGCATTCTGCTAATGTGCAAGAACTGGGGAAGACATGATCCTTCGTCGCGTCAGTCAGCTGTTCCCGACAATGGATACACCTACCGTCACTCCTCGGTCGTTTAATGACCGGTTGGCGTGTCAGGACATCACTTGGAAAGAGGTGGATATGCGAAGAGGCGAATTGTTGGCAGTCTTGGCCGTTTTTTGTTGCAGCCTGTGCACGATCTTGGCCGCCTCCACGGGTCCCGATGACCGCCCCCTCACTGATCCGAAGTCGGTAGTCTCGGCGTCAAATGCGGCCGCCCGTCCCGCGCCCATCGACGACCTCTACTACACGCGAAGCGTATTTGCTCCGGCCTGGTCGCCCGACGGCCAGCAAATCGTATTCGTCAGCGACATTGCCGGCCGCTTCAATCTCTGGAAAGTGGTCGCCTCCGGGGGATGGCCGATCCAACTCACCCAGTCCGACGATCGCCAATACAGCCCAGTCTGGTCGCCCGACGGCAAATGGATCGTCTACGAGCAGGACCGGGCCGGTGACGAACTGTGGGATCTCTATGCCGTCCCCAGCAACGGCGGTGAGATCATCAATCTCACGAACACGCCTGCCATTCGCGAGCAGGATCCGCACTGGTCCCACGATGGGCGCACCATAGCATTCTCGTACAAACCCAAGGAAGCATCGCAATATGACATCGCTCTACTCGACTGGAACACCCGCAAGGTCCGGAAGTTGACCGCTGAGGAGCAACCCGGTTACTTCTGGAGCGTGGTGGCCTGGAGCAGCGATGACAAGACCATCTACGCCGGCCGCGTGAATGCTCCCTTCACCGACGCAGACATCTACCGCATCGATGTCGCGACCGGCAAGACAGAGAATCTCACCGCCCACCAGGGCACAGTTCGCTATCTCGCCTCATCCCTCTCGCCCGAGGGTGGGACCCTGTTGCTGAGTTCGGATGCCAAGGGCGGCTACATGAACATCGGCCTGCTCGACATCGCCACCAAGAAAATCATCTGGGTCACCGACTTGAAGTGGGAAGCTTCCTCCGGTAATTTTTCACCCGACGGCAAACATTACACCTACACCGTTAACCAGGACGGAGTGACTGACGCCTATCTCGTCGATCGCGCCTCCAACGACGCGAAGAGGGTGGACCTGCCGCACGGCCTAAATTATTTCTCGGGAGGTTCCAGCGAGTTCGCGCCGCAAAGCGACCGAGTGATCGTTTCTCACGAAGCCTCCAATCAGCCCGGCGATCTTTGGGTCTACAATCTCCAAAGCGGCCACACCGACCAACTGAGTTTTTCTACGGTCGCCAGCCTGCGCGCGACCCCGCTTCCGCCGTCCCAGATTGTCCACTACAAGAGTTTTGACGGAAAAATCATCACCGCGTTGCTCTGGGTGCCGTTCAATCTGAAACGCGACGGGAGCAATCCCGCAATCGTTCTGCCGCACGGCGGACCTACCGGCCAGATGGTCGATTACTGGAACACGGATGTGGCGGCGCTGTCCTCGCGCGGGTATATCTGCATCGCTCCTAACCCACGCGGCTCCACAGGTTACGGCCTGGATTTCCAAAAAGCCAATTTTCAGGACTTAGGCGGCGGCGACCTCAAAGACGAGATTGCCGGAGTAGACTTCCTCAAAGCCACGGGTTACGTTGATCCCAGGAAAATCGGCATCTATGGAGGATCTTACGGCGGATTCATGACGCTGATGGCCATCGGCAAGACACCCGATATCTGGGCAGCCGCCGTGGACGAGTACGGAATCATCAGCTGGTCCACCATGCTGAAGAGTTCCGACCCCTCGTTGAACGAATACCTGAAGGCGCTTTTAGGCGACCCTGACACGAACCGCAAGGTCTATGTAGAGGACTCGCCAATCACTTACATTCGCAGCGAGAAGGCGCCTTTACTCGTGCTGCAGGGCGATAACGATCCACGCGTGCCGAAGGAGGAGGCGCAACAGGTTGTCGATATCCTCAAGAAAGAAGACCGCGTCGTGGATGTTCACTATTACCCGAACGAAGGTCACGGTTTCGTGAAACGCGAGAACCAGATTGACTCCATCCGGCGCACCATCGCCTGGTTCGATCAATACCTTATGGGAAAAACCCCAGCACCCTAGCAACAACCGAGCCAGAACTGGGAATCGAACTCAGCACCAACTGCCCTGCGCTTCTGAAAAGTCGGCGTGGTCTCCGCGCCGCTCACTTTGCCGCACTCACTGCGGCTTCAGCCGCGATCTCTTTCATGCGGCGCAGATCGAGCTTTCCTGTGCCGAGATAGGGAAGAATTTCCACGCGGACAAACTGATCCCCGCGGGGCTTCCACAGCGCTGGCAGGTCCGATTTGCCAAGTTGCTCTAGGCAGGCCTCCAATTTGTCCTCGGACAGAGTGTGCAGCACGATCAGGCGCTCGCCTTTTTTGTCGTCCGGAACCGAGGTCACGGCGAAGGTTTGCTCTGCCGCGCCTACGATTTCGTGGAGCTTGTCTTCGATCTTGATATGCGGAACCATTTCACCGCCGATTTTGCTGAACCGGCTCATGCGATCGGTGATTCGGATAAATCCATCCTCGTCCATTGCAGCAATGTCGCCCGTGTTGTACCAGCCGTCACGCAGAACCTCGGCCGTCTTCTCCGGACGACCCAAATATCCCAGCATCACGTTGGGGCCGTGCACCAACAGCAATCCCGTCTCGCCCTGAGGAACCGCCTCGAAGGTTTCCGGATTCACAATCCGCACGCTGATCCCGGGCAGGGGATGCCCGATGCTGGAGCGCTTAGCTCCCACTTGCCGAAACTGCGCCGCGCGGAAATCGCGCGTGTTTACAGTGACCACGGGCGCGCATTCAGTGCATCCGTAGCCTTCGAGCGGACGAATTCCAAAATGATCTTCAAACGCCACGGCGATCCGCTCCGGCAATTTCTCGGCTCCCGCCATCACATATTGCAGGCTGCCAAATTCTTCCGGCGTGCAGCGCCGCATGTAAGTCTGCAGAAACGTCGGCGTGGCCAGCAGAAACGTAACCGCGTATTGGCTGACCAGCGCGCCGATTGCGCGGGAGTCCAGCGGACTGGGATGGTACACCACCCCCATTCCGATCGCCGTGGGCAAACACAACGTCCCCGTGAAACCGAAGGAATGAAAGAAAGGCAGAATGCCAAGAATCTTGTCGTTGCGATTCAGCATGAACACCTGATTCAGCTGGTCCACATTCGAAGCCACGTTGTAGTGCGTAAGCATCACGCCCTTGGGGTCGCCGGTGCTGCCGCTCGAAAAAATAATCGTTGCGATGTCGTCGAGCGCGATCTTGCGCCTCGCCCCAACAGATTTCTCGATCAGCCGCGCCGGCAATAACCACGCAATTAGCGCCGCGGCCAGCCCTTCGAGCGTGCCGGGATTCTGCGCCAGATCTTCCAGCAGGACGACTTCCCCGGGCGGCCGCACAGGAACTCTTTCCAGAAAAGCTTTTGACGTGATCACCGTCTTCAACTCACATTGCTTCGCGCACGAAGCGAGAATTTCGTTGGAAGCCGTATAGTTGAGATTGACCGGAACTTTTCCCATCAGCAGCGCCGCCATGTTCACCAGCGCTCCCGGCACCGAGGGTGGCAGCAGAATTCCGACCATCGGCTGATCGCGCCAAACGGAGCGCAGGCGCCGCGCCAGGAAAATCGTGCGCGTCAGTGCTCCGCCGAAACTCAGTTTGGGAGTGCGGCCGTCGGCCATGGCGAAGCGGAACGGATGCCGCCGCGCCGTCTGCACAAACGAGCGATGCAGCGGCCGCATATAACGCTTGCCCGCCTTATAAGCCTCAGCCCCGAGTTCCTGCACTGCCTGCCGCGCCTGCTGCGGTCCAGTGGTCGATGGCATCGGTTTGCCAAACGTGACCGAGACCGGATACGGAATTCTCCGCGGCAGCTTCCACAAAAACCTTCCGCGTTCGAAACTGAAAATCGAGCCCCACACCCCGCCCAGATTTACTGGGATGATCGGCGCATCCACGCCCTTCATGATTCGCTCCATGCCTCGGCGAAACGGTAGCATCTGCCCGATCCGCGTCATCTGGCCTTCGGGAAAAATGCAGACGACTTCCCCGTCCTTCAGGGCCTGCGTCGCCGTGCGCAGCGATTGGATCATCTCGCGCGGGCGCAGTTCCGCCGAAATTGGAATCACCTTCATGATTTTCGCGAACGGCTTCACCAGCGGATGATCGTACGAGCCTTTGAACATCAGGAATCGGATAGGTCGGTCAATGGAAGCGATCAGCAAAACCGCGTCCACCATGGAAACGTGGTTCGGGACCAGCAGCGCTCCGCCTTTTGCAGGAACATTCTCGCGGCCTTCGAGATGAATCCGGTATAGCGTATGCGTGGCGATCCACAGCAGCAGCCGCAGCAGCGCATCGGGCAACAGATAGAGCACATAAATCGTTGCCGCCACCGTAACCAGCGAAACCGAAAAGAAAATCGTGGACGGCCCGAAATGCCAGTAGTGCTGGAAGACGTAGTAAATCCCGGCCGCCCCGCCAATGCCGACGAAAGAGAGCAGGTTGGCCGCGGCGATGACTCCGCCCTTGTCTTTCTCGTCGGGACGGTGCTGAATCAGCGCGTTGACCGGAACCGCAAAAAATCCCGCCGAAAATCCCAGCGCCGCCAGCAGCGCCAGAACATGATTGAATGAAAGGCCCGGCCCCGAGAGCAGAATGCCGAACACGGTCATGCCGACCGAGCCCAGTGGAATCAGCCCGTACTCCACTTTGCCGCTCGAAACATATCCCGCGGCCAGGCTGCCCAATCCGATCCCGATCGCAACCGCAGCCTGAAGAATTCCCGAGTGCGTGGGAGTGATGTGCAGCACATCGCTCCCGTAGAAAACGATGTTGGCGGTGAGCACCGCTCCCAGAAACCAGAAATAGGTGTTGCCGAGTACCGCGAGAAAGAGAACACGATCCTTCCGAATCAGCTTTCCCTGCGTCCAAAGATCGCCGATCGGATTCGCGCGGAATTTTTTACCCGGGTCCGCCGCCGGCACTCTGGTGATTCCCACGCTAAAAATCAGTCCGAAGACCGCTAGACTCAGAAAAATCAGCCCCGACCACTCCTGCCGCCCGTGAAAAATATCCGCCAGCCAACCTCCCGAGAATCCTCCGGCAATGACCGCCAAAAAAGTTCCGAGTTCGAGCACTCCGTTGCCCCAGGAAAGCCGCGACTCCGGCAACAATTCCGGCAACAATCCATACTTTGAGGGCCCGAAGAGCGCGCCCTGTGTGCTCGCCAGAAATACCGCCACCATCTCCAGCTTCAGGTTCTGCCAACCCAACCCGGCGATGGCCAGGACCATCACCGCAATTTCAAAAAACTTGGTCCAGATTGTGACGGTACGTTTGCTGAAGCGGTCGGCGAAGAATCCTCCGGTCATAGAGAAGAGAATGAACGGGAGCGAAAACAAAGCGCCGACTGCCAGCACCAGTTTGTCGCGACTTGCCCGTTCAATCCCCATCCCGAGGATGGTGTAAATCACTAACTGCTTGAGACCGTTATCGTTGAACGCGCCCAGAAATTGCGTCGCAACCAGCGACCAAAAGCCGCGCCGCCAGGGCCCGGCGATCGCAGGGTGGTAATCTGTGGCTGAGGATGTCGAGTGCTCGACCGCGCTGGCAAAGCTCGCTTCGCTCATAGATCGTCAAAGTATCGTCAAAGTATAGACAGACAAAGAAAAAGAGAAATCGGTAAGCTATTGCGAATCCCCGACTTCACGCACATTCTGTCATGGACTTTATGCTTTTCCTATCGCAACCGTAAGAACGCTGGTTACCTCTGATTTTGCGGGAAAGCTTCGCGCAAAAAGCCCGCGGGGAAGCTCTTGCAGGGAGGTTGGTGAGGGGAGTTTGCCGCGGAAAATGCCGCGGAAAATAAAGAGCAAGACTCCCGCCCCTGGACGTTCTAATATGGCCCCTTAGTATTGGGGCCAACAGAACCGCGTACACACGGGAGAGTGCCACGGGTGGAGCTCCTAGTCGTACCGTTAGTTTTGTTAGTGGTGTTAATGTTGAGTGCGCCGCCGCTGGCTATTTACGCTCTTTGGCGGCAGCGCAAGCTTGGCCAGCGACTAGCCGAGCTGACCGCACTCGCCGCGAGGCAGAACGATGCTCTGCATCGTGAACTGCTCGATCTCAAGCGTCAATTAGCGGCGTTGCCACGCGTCGCGGCGCCACCCGCCGAGCCTCGTGCCGAACCGTCTGCCGAACCGCCGTTGCGCATTTCGGCAATCATTCCCCAGCCGGAGCAGCCTGCCCCGCCGCCATCGGTGGTCTTGAAGGCGGACGCGCCAACGCCGCCGCTTCCGGTCACTCCTGTCCCAGTTCCTCCGAACGCTACTCCGGTTTCAGCCACTCCAATTGTCGGCACTCCTGGTGAACCGCAGAAAACTCCCGCCGCAGTTCCCGCACCACCCGTCGAGCAGCAGCCCACCGCGCCAACGCCGGCCGCGTCCACACCCGCCAAGCCCACCGTCGAACCGAAACCTCCCTTGCCCGCTGTTCCGCCGCAGAAGCCCGCGCCGGCGCAACCACCGGTAATTCCGCCACGACCGCCCCGGTATGTCGATGTTCCAAGTGTCCCGCTTCAGCCTCCAGTCACACCACTCCCCGCAGCCGCGCGAGTCGCTGCCCCGCCCCAGGTGGCGCCGCTTCGATCCGCCACAGCGCATGCAACCGCTCAGCAGCGCATTAAATCGGTTTCCGCGATTGAAGACGCCCTCGGCCGGAATTGGCTGAACAAAATCGGCATCGTCCTGATCGTCGTCGGCATAGCTTTTTTCGGCATTCTAGAGTTCCGCCAGCTCACGCCCGTGCTCAAGGATGTCCTGCTCTACGCCGTCTCTTTTGCGTTTCTGGGTGGAGGAATTTTCGTCGAGAAGCGCGATCGTTACCGCGTGCTCGGCTACACCCTGATCGGCGGCGGATGGGCCACGCTTTACTTCACCACCTACGCGTTGAATCACGTAGCCGCCATGCGGGCGGTGCAGTCGGAAGTGCTAGACCTCGTCCTGATGCTTGCCGTGGCCTTCGCCATGGTCGTGCACACGCTGCGTTATCGTTCGCAGTTGGTGACCGGCCTCGCGTTCCTGCTCGGCTACTTCACCGTCACGCTCAGCCAGGACAAGATTTATAGCCTGTCCGCAGGCCTGATTCTGGCCATCGGGCTGGTCTCGATCGTCATCCGCATGGGATGGTACGAGCTCGAAATCTTCGGCATCCTCTCAAGTTTCCTCAATCATTTTTATTGGCTCTACCGTCTGCTCGGTCCCGAAGGCGCGCAGCATCAAGCCTTCCCGGACTATCACGTCAGCACGCTTCTGCTTTTTTTCTACTGGCTGACCTATCGCATCTCCTACGTCGTCCGCAAGCCGAAGAATCCGTTTGAAGAACACATTTCGACCGCAGCCGCGCTGCTTAACACGCTTCTCCTGCTCGGCGTGTTGAAGTTTCAGTCGGTGCAGCCCGAGCTGGCGTGGATCGCTCTCCTGGTCGTTGGCGCGATGGAATTCAGTTTCGGCCAGCTTCCCTTGGTCAAGCGCCGTCGCGAGGCGTTTGTGGTCTTGACCGTCCTGGGTGCGGCGCTCATGGTTACGGCCGTTCCCTTCCACTACTCGGGCAACGACGTAGCCATCCTCTGGCTGATCGGCGCCGAAGTATTCTTGATCGCCGGAGCGGTCGCGAGCGAAGTGGTCTTCCGTCGCCTCGGCCTGATCATCGGGCTGCTGATCGCGTTTCGTTTGTCGGGCTTCGATTTCATGCAACTCATGGCGGCCCGCCGCCTGAGCGAAAATCTATTGTTGGACGCGGGCGTGATGTTCGGCCTCTGCGCCGTCGTCTTCTACACCAACGCCCTGCTGATCGGGTGCCGCTGGCCAAAGCTTTTTCAGGATTCTCCCGACGCTCCGCTGCTCGCTCTCCACTCCTACATCGGCGGATTCGCCGCTGTCTGCTCGGTCTGGGCCCTCTGCTCGAATGATTGGACCGCTCTCGGCTTCGCCGCCATCATGCTGACCCTCGCCGCGTTCCAGCGCAAGCTCCGCAACCTGCATCTGGTCGTGCAGTACGCCGGCGTGATCGCCCCGCTCACCATGTTCCGCGTGTTTGCCGTCAACCTCCACACTGAGGTTCTCTTGCCCGCTCACGTGAGCATGCGTCTGCTGACTCTGCCTCTTCTCGCCGCGGCGTTCTACCTGACTGCGTACCTGAATGATCGAAGCGAGAATAGCAGCGGAGACGTCGACCTGACTGTTCTCCGCGGACTATTTTCGGCAGCCGGAACTTTTCTCATCGCAGCGCTCATTTATTTCGAAGTCCCCGCGCTCTGGCAGCCGCTCGCTGCAATCGCATTCGCAGTCCTGCTTCTGGAAGCTGGAAATCGCCTGCCATATCGCCGGTTGACGTGGCACACGCACGCCGTAGCCGCGCTCGCGGTGTTGTTTGCCGTCACGGCCGATCCTCTCGCCGCGTACCGCTGGGGCACCGTTCCTGTTCACGCGTTCTCTGCTCTGCCGGTGGTGGTTGGCGCTTACTGGATGGCAAAACGCATGCGCGTCGTTCTTCCCGGCGGAGCCGATCTGCGCAATAACGACTCGCAGCAGGCTCACGTAGCTGCCATCGCCTACACCTGGGTTGCCGCGGGTCTCGTCGTGTGGGGCCTGAATGAAGCGCTGTCCGCAGCCTGGGTGGCCGTCGGCTGGATTATTTTCGCCGTAGCACTCGCCCATTCCACTCGCTGGATTCGCTATCGCCATCTCGCCTGGCAAGCCGACGCCGTCGCGCTTCTCGCCATCGCTCGCACCTACACCTACAACTACGCGTTCGACATAGGCTTCTGGCCCCACATCTCGGTGCGCCTGCTGACGGTTGTCATCGTGTCCGCCGGACTCTACTCCATCTCGCGCAAGCCCATCAATCTCAACGAATCGTATGCCCGAATCTCGCCCTTCCTCATCAGCGCCGCCGGCACGGCTCTACTCGCGTTGCTGGCGTGGTATGAATCTCCCGCCGGCTGGCTGGCCGCGGTGTGGGCCTCGTTCGCTCTAGTTCTCGCGCTCGTAGATCGCCGCTTCAAGCTCGACGAACTTGGCTGGCAGGCACACGCGCTCGCCTCACTCACCATGCTGCAAAGCGTCACCGTGAATCTTTACGTCACCGATACTTGGCATGGCGTGAGCGTGCGTCTTCTGTCGCTCTCCGTCGTCGCCCTGATCTTTTACGCGCTGTCGTACCTGGTCCGTCTGCCGCAGGAGTGGCGCCAGCGCGAGTTCCATCACATTTATTCCTGGGCCGCATCCGCGCTGGTTTCGTTGCTGGCTTGGTACGAACTGCCGGCGCTCAGCGTGGCCGTCGGCTGGGCCGTGTTCGGTTTGCTGCTGTTCGAATACGGACTGGTGCGCCGGATCCGCCAGTTCCGATTCCAAGCGTACGTGGCGCTCACCGCCGCGTTCGCCCGCATCTTCTTCGTCAATCTCACGGCCGGCGATCCCGGAAACTTCTGGAGCGATCGCACCTATACCGTGCTCCCCATCGCGCTCATCATCTTTTTTGTCTACTCACAATTGGAAACGGACGAAAAGAGCGCGCAAGACGACCAGCACCTGCACTTCGACGAACTCCTTGCCTGCCTCGGAACCGGCAGCATCGTCGCTCTGCTCTATTTCGAATTCACGCATGTCTGGGTGGTGACCGCCTGGGCCGTGGTGGTCTTCATTCTTCTTGGCGTTTCTCTCTGGCTGGAACGGCCAAAGACAGCTGCGCAAATGGATTCGAAAATCGACGGTGCGAAAATCCTCCGCCGCAAACCAGACCGCCCGATTTTTCTCTATCAGGCCCTGCTTCTCACCGTCGGCGCCTGCGCCCGCGGCATCGTCCACAATCTTTTCGGGGCCAGCTATTTCACCGCCGGCAACTGGACCGGACGCTACGCCGTCCTCGGCTCGGCCGTGGCCGTACTGTTCCTATGCCTGCCTTTCGCTTTCAGACTGCGCGATCGCTACGGTGAAAAGCCTCCTGGCGGACGAATCGCCGGTTTGTTCGGCCCTATCATCAAACATCCCGAGCAGATCCTCTTCTTCGCACCGGTCGTCCTGCTGACCATCCTGCTCGCTCTCCAACTACGCGCCGGCATGGTGACCGTGGGCTGGGGCATCGAAGGTTTTCTGATTCTGCTCGGCGCATTCGCCATCAATGAACGAAGCTTCCGCCTGACCGGACTAGTTCTGCTGCTGGCCTGCTTCGTTAAAATCGTTCTCATCGATATGTGGCGACTGGAAGCGCGTGACCGTTACATCACGCTGATCATGGTGGGTGGCGCAATCTTGCTCGCGTCGTTCCTCTACACTCGCTACAGCGAAAAGATTCGGCAATATTTATGAGGCGTTCCGCCGCGTTCCTCACCGTGCTGTTCGTAGCCCTCGCGGCGCTTTACTACACTCAGCGCCATCAGCGGCCCATCGCGGTTTCCGCCAACGCCGTCATCGACATGGTCGCCGACGCGCAACGCGACCTCACCCGCGCCCCCATGCGCTTCACGCGTCTCTCCGACGACGAAGAAATCGCCATCGGCAACGAACTCGCCCAGCGCTACGCCGTTACCGTTCAACTCACCCCCGAAGAACGCGCCTACGAACTCTATATCCGGCGCGTAGGTTTCGCGCTCGGGCAGCGCGCTCATCGCCGTCTGCCGTATTCCTTTCATCTTCTGCCCGACCGCAATCTAATGAACGCGTTCTCCCTGCCCGGCGGCCACGTCTACGTTGGAGAAGGCCTGCTCAACCTGATGACCAGCGAAGATCAGCTGGCGTTCATCCTCGGTCACGAAGTCGAACACATCGACCACTATCACTGCGCCGAGCGCGTGCAGGTGCAAGCGCACCTCAAGAATCTGCAGCTAGAAGTCGTCGGCGCTCTCGTGCAAATCCCGCTTCAGATTTGGGAAGCCGGCTACAGCAAGGACGAAGAACTCGAGGCCGATCGCGAAGGCCTTCGCCTCGCGGTTCTCACAGGCTACTCGCCCTATGGCGCCGTCACCCTGCTTGAAAAGTGCGCTAGGCTGCATGAAGAATACGTGATTCACGCCTACAGCCCCGAGCAGGAGCTGTCGGAACTCGCCATGCAAAGCCTGGAAGGCTACTTCCGCTCCCACCCCATGCCCTCCGAACGCCTCGCGCAAGCCCACCAGCTCATCGCGCAAAACGGCTGGCAAGACCGCACGGCGCAGAAACCCTTCCGCGTCGAATACGAAGTGCACAACGGCGAATACGTGAAATGACCCCGGCTGAAAAACTCCGCAGGCAGGCGGTGACGTGGAAGAGCGGCGCTTCAGCGCCGCGTATGCGATCGAGAATCCAGCCGGATTTTAGCCCTGAGGTCCTCGCCCTATCCAGTCGCCGATGATTTACGGGAAAGTTTCTAGTGTTGCCGCTCCACATACCACGGCGCACTCACGGTAAATATCCGTTCATTCCCCCGCGCCAGCAGCACCCATTCCAGAAGACGCCCCCGCTGATTGTGTAGGAAATATTCATACCAGCGGTCCTCCACGAGTTCCGGAATTACCACCACGATGCTGCGAGTAGGATTCTGTTTCGAAACATCAAGAACGAATTGCACAATCGGAATAATCACGAAGCGATACGGCGACGGCAAAATATGCAGCTTAGGTGGCTCCTTGCCAGCCGCGCGGAAAGGTTGGTCCACGTAGTGATCCCAGTCTTCCTGCAGCAACTCAGAATGCTCGCTGGGGTCAACGTGCAGGGCAATCACTTCCGGAGAAAGCCGCGCGGCAAATTCAATTCCTAGCCGCGTGATGTTGCTCCAGCGATCGATCGCAATCACCGCAATCGGTGGCTGGTCCAACCCCACCGCGTCGACCGGGACCCTGCAACTGGTCATCATTTTCACCGCGTGGTAGTGGCGCCGAACCACTGTAAATAAAGTAATCGTCACTGGTATGAAGAGCAGGGTAATCCATGCGCCTTCCACAAACTTCGCAACCAGCACCACGCAGGTAGTCACTCCGGTGACCAGGGCGCCCAGTCCATTCACCAGCGTGCTCTTCAGCCAATGCGCTCCCCGGCGCCGCCACCAGTGCATCACCATGCCAGCTTGTGAGAGCGTGAAAGCCAAGAACGCGCCGACCGCATAGAGCGGGATGAGTCGATCCGTAACCCCGCCGAAAAGAATGAGAACGCCCCCGCACAGCGCCGCGAGAATAACGATGCCGTACGTATAAACCAGCCGCCTGCCGCGATACCCAAAAACATGCGGCAGATAATTATTCTGTGCGATGGCGCGGCAGAGCCGCGGAAAATCCGCGAAGGCAGTGTTCGCGGAAAGAGAAAGAACCACAAGAATCGATCCCATGGTCAGATAATAAAAAACGCCTTTACCGAAAACCGCGCTCGTAAGCAGCGAGAGCACGCTCTGATAGCCGGGCTGCCCAGGATCGGTGGCCGCGATTCCGTACACTCTCACCAGATAAGAAATTCCCGCCAGCATCACCGCCAACAGAAAAATAATCACGGTGAGTGTGCGCTGCGCATTCTTCACCGTAGGTTCCTTAAATGCTTTCACGCCGTTGCTTACCGCCTCCACTCCCGTCAACGCCGTGCACCCGCTGGCGAAAACCTTGAGCAGCAGCCAGTAACTCACCGCCGCCGTCACTGGTGGAGGAACGGGCAGCGCCACCGCCGGCGTCGGATGTCCGCCACTCACCAGCACCCGCACAATCCCCGCAACGATCGTTATGAGAATCGTGCCCACAAACAGATAGGTAGGAATGGCAAACGCAGTCCCAGCCTCGCGCACGCCGCGGAGATTGAGAATGGTGATCACGATCAGGATCCCCACGCAGAGCGAAACCGTATGCGGCAGCAACGAGGGAACCGCCGAGATCAACGCGCCCACTCCCGCCGAAATTCCCACCGCCGCTGTCAGAATGTAGTCGGCCAGCAGCGCCGCGGCCGCAAGCAATCCCGCAGGCGCGCCCAGGTTGAACCGCGCCACAGTATAAGATCCACCACCCGACGGATAGGCGGCGATGGTCTGCCGGTAGGAAAAATATACGATCACCAGCAACGTGATGATGGCCGCGCTGATCGGCACGATGTAGTGAACGCCCAGCAATCCCAGTGGCATCAGAAGACTGAGCGCCGCTTCCGGCCCATAAGCCGCCGAGCTCAGCGCATCGAGACCAAAAATCGGAATACCTTGCGTCGGGCCGATCTGCTCGGCGCGTTCGTCGCTGGTCGAAATGGGCTTGCCAACTACGAGATCAAGAATGTTCATTGAATCGTGTCCAGGCGATTCCGGCGTTACCCTGTGAACCCCTATGTCCAGAGGCTGCCCTGAGCGAAGTCGAGGGGTGGTGAACGAATCAGGACACCCTCAGCTGCCCAGTCCACAAGCACGGCCCGCTCAGACTTGATATCATGGATCGTTCTCTTCTGGTATGTGAATCGTAGGGCAGCAATCCGGCCTTCTGCTGTCTGCTTGCCACGAAATTCCAGAAACTAAAATCCAGTTCAGGAGTTCGCCCATGTCCGCACCCAGCCGCCGTCCGGAAATTCGCCGGCGCCGTACCCGCAACGAAAAAATCGTCCACCTACGCAAGCGTCTCGCAGCTGCCAAAACAGACGCCGATCGCGAC
>Ga0209693_10000698_pt1 | contig 13809 bp, 10 predicted proteins | sample HubBroMetageWRM3_FD_188345 | JGI IMG/M metagenome (GOLD analysis project Ga0209693, IMG submission 188345) | Warmed soil microbial communities from the Hubbard Brook experimental Forest, New Hampshire - Hubbard Brook CCASE Soil Metagenome WRM 3... | ecosystem: Environmental > Terrestrial > Soil...
GGCGCGCAAGGCGACGGCAAAGGCGAGCTGGTAGAGTCGATGAAGCTGGCGATGCACGACTGGCGCGAACCCGCGTCGTTGACGGGAATAACCGACGGCGAGATGTTCTACATCATCAAAAACGGAAAAGGCCAGATGACGGGTGAAGCGGATCGTGTCAAGCCCGAAGAAATCTGGAATCTTGTGAACTACGTCCGCTCGCTTGCAAAGAGGAGTGCCACCGCTGCGCCCAAAGCTCCAGGATCGTAAGAGGCCTAGCAGTGCCGATTCTGGATGTAAGCGTTCTCAGCGAATGTTAAGTTTCTGAATGATGCGGATCACGTCGGTGGGAGAAACGTCGTAGAGCACGTGTTCGTCTTCCTGCTCCAATCGCTCGCGCAAATATTCGGCAGCAATATAGCTAGCTTCGCGATCACTTAGATTTCGCCCTGTACGCGCCCTGAATTCTACAAATCCGGGATGAGCCAATCCCAAGACAACGCCTTTGCCGTCCACGAAGAACTTGCAATCCATGGTGTCGGCGTGGCGCGTCGCGATTCCATTCCAGCAGTGAGAAAACCGGCAGCGATAGACATAATCGGTCACCTTCGACGGCACATCAAACGCGCCAATAAAATCACTCATCGCGCCGACGTTTGGAATCGCGGTTACTTCTGCCTTGGCCATAAGACTCCCGGTGAATTGATCCAGCCGCGTTCAAACTTCCAAGCCGGACCTTATTTCCTCACACCAGCCATCACCGCCTGACCGCTCTGTTGATAACTGCGGATCGCCGCAGCTACTCCGGCGCCTGCAGGCACTCGTAATCCCTGGTCCAGCAAAACCTTTTCGAATGCGGCAAGAAACAACAGCACGTTCGTATTTTGGCTCGAATATCCCATCAATCCCACGCGCCAGATTTTTCCCTTTACCGCGCCAAAGCCACCTGCTATTTCGATATTAAATTCATCCAACAACTGCATCCGCACCTTTCGGTCATCAGCTCCGGCCGGAATCTTTACACCGGTCACTGTGACCAGCCGCTCCACCGGATCAGCTACGAACATTTCCAGTCCCATCGCTTCGAGCCCGGCGATTAGAGCCTGCTGATTATTTCGGTGACGCTCCCAACGCGCTTCCAATCCTTCTTCCAGCACCAATCGCAACGCTTCACGCATTCCGTATATCAAGGAAATCGGCGGGGTGTGATGATACGTTCGCTCGCTGCCCCACATCGTCATAATTGGCGTGAAATCGAAATACCAGCTGCCCACCGGAGTCTTTCGTGTGCGCATCAATTCTTCGACGCGCCCATTCACCGTAATCGGCGCCATTCCCGGCGGCGCGCTCAATGCTTTCTGTGATCCGCTGAAGCAAATGTCGATCTTCTCCCGATCGATGTCGAGGGGCATTCCCGCCAGCGTCGCAACTGCATCCACCACCAGCAAAGCGCCCAGTTCTTCCGCCACTTTCTTGTAATCCGCGAGCCGCTGCGCTACACCGCTCGAAGTCTCGCCATGCGCCAGACCGACAAATTTAATCTTTTTGCCCTTGCCCGCGCGGCGGACGTCTTCAGGATCGACGGTTCGTCCGTAAGGCGCTTCCACGCGAATTACCTTCGCCGGACTGCGCTCGGCGATCACCGCCATGCGCTCGGAAAACCAGCCGTTCACACAAACGATGCACTCATCGCCCTGTTCAAGTGGGTTCAAGACCGCCGCCTCAATGCCCCCCGAGCCGGATGCCGAAATCGGAAAGGTAATGCGATTTTCCGTCTGAAAAACCCGTCGCAGCAGCACTTGCACGTCGCTCATCATGGCCGTGAACCACGGGTCCATGTGGCCTACGAGGGGAGTGCTGATCGCGCGGTACACACGCGGGTCCATATTTGAAGGACCCGGCGTCATCATCAAGCGCGTTGGAGGGAGAAGTTCGCCAATGATTTCATTCATAATCACATTCCTCGCTGCGCCTCAATCCGCTAGGCTTCGCGGACCAGAGGCAAGAGCTTTAGTCTCGCTAAACTCTCGTCCCGGGGTCAACCTCCAAAATGGTACCAGAAACTGAATTGGCGGGCCGATCCAGAGAGCATTTCACCTGCATGGTTAACTGATTGGAATCACAGGGAGTAGCAGTTTCCGCAACTTGCGCGTCGTCGAGTTGAACGCCCTATACCCCTATGCTAGATTTTCTAATTAGCCTCCAATCAACATGAGCGATAGCAAACCCACGACGTCGCCGGTCGCGAAGCCAAAAATCTCTCGCGTGGAGGTGTACTGGCACACGGTCACCTACAAGACCGTGGCTCTGTACGTTCTCCTGATCGGCACCATCATCGGCTCAGCCACTTATCTGGTATTTCCAGAGACGTCCGCCAGCCTGATCCGCAAGATCACCGAAACGATCACGCCGCACGACACGGGCGTCGCAACCATCAGTGCGCGCCAGGCTCGCTTCGTCAACCTGGACGGCAAAGTTCAAGTGAAAAAAGTTAATTCGGTAACTTGGGCAAACGCTGACTATCAACTTACACTCGATAAGGGCGATTTGATCCAGACTGCCTCCGAAGGAGTGGCGCGCATCCAATTCGCCGATGGAACCACGTACACTGTGAAGGGCGATACTCTGGTTACCGTGGAAGAAAATCTCGTGGAACAGGATCATGCGTCTTCGGTCGGTGTGCACATCTCTTCGGGTCAGGTGGATCTGGCGACCGGCGCGTGGGAAGTGCCGGGCTCTAAAGCGGAGGTTTCCTTCGAGAATGCCGTAGCCTCGCTGCAAGCGAATAGCCGTGCGGCGGTGCGCAGTGATCCGGAAACCAAACAGCAGGAAATCACCGTTGCGTCTGGTAGCGCGGAATTAAGCCGTGGCGGCGAACATTTGGACATCGGACAGTGGGAGCGGGTAACGTTCCCGACCGGCGGCGCGATAACAAAATCGCAAGTGCTGGCTCCGCCGGATTTAGTGCAGCCGCTGAACCTGCAGCCTATCATCGTCGCCGACCCCAAGCGCGATCCGGTTCATTTCTCGTGGAATGCAGTAGCCACCGCCAAGACCTATGATTTTCAGATCAGCAACACGGCGGCATTCAATCACGTCTTGATAGACAAGAAAACCCCGAATGAGAGCGTGGACATTGCAGGCCTGGAACCCGGCGACTATTTCTGGCGCGTGCGTGCCATCGACGCCGACAACAAATCCAGCGACGTGAGCGACTCTTTCAAATTCATTCTCGTCATTCAGGGCAAAGAACAGGAAATGCTGCTGGAAGTGAATTCAACCGAACTGCAAGGCAACGTCGTCGAAGTAATTGGACGCACCGAACCCGGCGCTGCGCTCATTATCAACGGCGAGGAAGTTGCCAGCATTCAGTCCGACGGGCATTTTCGTCATTTCCTGCCGCCGATGGGCAAGGGCAGCCATGAAATTGTCATCACCGGCCAAAATCGCAGGGGTGGTACGGCGACCAAGCGCGTGGAAGTCGTAATTCCGTAGAAATCGCCGGCCCGCCAAAAGACCGGCCAAATCAAACTCGTCGCCGCAGCGGCGCTCAAGTGGAATCTGGGGGAAGCAAGACGTGACGAAAAACGGTTACAACATGCGGTCGGTCTTCAGTCTGTTCTCATCCGACCTGGCCATCGATTTGGGCACCGCTAATACGCTGGTTTTTGCGCGTAGTAAGGGCATCGTGGTGAATGAACCCTCCATCGTCGCCATCAATAAGAACAGCGGTGAAGTCGTAGCCGTGGGACGCGAAGCAAAAGATATGCTCGGCCGCACGCCCGGCAACGTGGTTGCCATCAAGCCTATGAAGGACGGCGTCATCGCCGACTTCAAAGTCACCGAAAAGATGCTCACTTATTTCATTCAGAAAGCGCACAACCGCCGCGTGCTCGTGCATCCGCGCATCGTGATTGGCGTGCCCAGCGAAATCACGCCGGTTGAAAAACGCGCGGTGCAAGATTCCGCCTATCGCGCGCGTGCCAGCGAAGTGTATCTGGTTGAACAAGCCATGGCCGCGGCCATCGGCGCGGGTCTGCCCATCGAGGAGCCTTCCGGCAACATGGTAGTGGATATCGGCGGCGGCACCACGGACATCGCCGTCATCTCCATGAGCGGCATCGTTTATTCGCGTTCAGTGCGTGTCGCAGGAAACGAAATGGACGAAGCTGTAATGCACTACTTGAAGCGAAAATATAATCTCCTGGTCGGCGAACGCACCGCAGAGCAAATCAAAATCGAAATTGGATCGGCCTACCCGCTCGAAAAACCTCTCACGCTTGAAGTGAAAGGCCGCAACCTGATCGAAGGCGTGCCGCGCACCGTCACGATTGACGATAGTGAAATTCGTGAAGCGCTGTCCGAGTGTATTTCAACGATACTGAACGCCATTCGCGTTGCATTGGAGCGTACACCTCCTGAACTTTCCGCGGACATCAGCGACCGCGGCATCGTTCTCACCGGCGGCGGCGCGCTCATCAAGAATCTCGATAAGCGCATCCGCGAAGAAACCGGCCTTCCGGTTTCTATCGCCGATGATCCGCTCGCGTCCGTCGTTCTCGGAACCGGCAAAATGCTGAGCGATTTCCGCCTGCTGCGCCTCGTTTCGATCGATTGACCTCGATTGCTCGAGATTAGAGAAAAACAGATCAAGGCTGTTAGCTTATGATCGACACTTATTCCCGTCGTCGCCCACTCGCGCTGCTGGCTGTCGTGGTGGTCGCACAAGTGCTCTTGCTCGCCTTTCAGATCAAGGGCGAGCACGACGTCCGCCTCATTCGCTTCTGGGCCGTCGAGTTAGTCACCCCGCTGGAGCGTGCGGGTACCTGGATGTTCTCCAGAGTGGGCGGCGCGTGGGGCGGCTACGTGGGCCTGCGCAACGCTCGCGCTGAAAACCAGCGTATGCGAGCGCAGCTTGACCAACTCGAGTTACGCAATCGCGAACTGGAAAGCCATGCTGCCGAAGCGCAGCGCCTGGAGACCTTGCTAAGCTTCCGCGAAGCCCATCCTGAAGCTTCCATGCTGGCGGCACAAGTTATAGGTTCAAGTGCGGACCCCACTTCGCACACGCTTTTCATTAATCGTGGCGAACGGGATCATCTGCGGCTGAATCTCGGCGTGGTCACACCGGAAGGCATCGTCGGCAAAATCGTCGAGGTTCTGCCCAACACGGCCCAGGTCCTGCTGATCAATGACAAAGACAGCGGCGTCGGCGCGCTTTTCTCCGGTTCGCGCACTCACGGAGTCGTAAAGGGCAGCGGTGACCCCGAACCGCGCATGGATTACGTCGTCAACGACGAGAAAGTTCAGCCCGGCGATCTGATCGCAACCTCCGGCGAGGATCGCATTTTCCCCAAGGATTTTCCCATTGGCGCCGTGGAGAGCGCCAAGCCAGGGAATCCGTTTCAGACCATTCGCGTGCATCCTGCCGCGCGCTTGGACCGGCTCGAAGATGTGATCGTCCTGCTATCCCAGCAGCAGGTTGTATTTAAGAAGCCAGAAACGTCGGCCACAGCGGCAGCTCCCCCAGCGGCGCCTCCTATTGCACAACCCGGGGTGACAGAAGCTACACGGCAAAAACCCGCCGCCCCCAAACCGTGAGATGGCGTACATGCTAAATGTCGGAGAGCGCCCGGATCCTAACGTCGAGGTCCACAAATTCTACAGCGGCGCCGTTCTCGGCGTAGCACTGTTAGCGCTTGTGTTTCAGGCTTTCCTGCACAAATACGGCCGTTGGGCCGAACTGATTGACCTGCCTTTGTTGGTCACGGTTTATTTCGGAGTGAGCCGCAGAAACCCGGTGACCGGGATGTTTCTCGGAGGCACGATTGGGATTCTTCAGGATGCGCTGAGCCATGACAATCCCATCGGCATGTACGGAATCGCGAAAACAATCATCGGCTATCTGGCATCCTCTATTGGTGGCCGCGTCGATACCGAGCATCCCGTCAGCCGGTTTCTCCTGGTTTTTTTCTGCTTCCATTTTCACCAAGTGATCCTCGCAATTACTCAGCGTGTGCTACTGAATCATTCAGCCCCTCTTTTCACGCTGCGCCTGCTGCTCGATTCCTTGGTAACGGCTGCCTTCGCTGTTCCCCTCTTCGCGCTGCTCGACCGCCTCCGCAGACCCTCCTAAAGCAGCCCGCTATCGCCTATTTTTGACCAAGTCGCCCTCGGTACAGGTGACCGAATAGACATGGTCAACTTGCAGCCCACGCTCCGCGAGTGTTAGCTTAGTTACCACTTCGAGCGATTTCTGAATTCGAAGTTTGTGCGCGCATCAGGGCCGAGCAAGACCCGCGCAGGAGCAGAAATTCCGTTGCCGTCGTGGAATGTTAACGATCAGAAAATCCCGCAGGGACGCCTTGCGCTCGTTTCTTATGTTTCCGTAGTCGTCGTTGTTCTCCTCATGATCGGCTTTTGGAAGCTGCAGGTCGTGCAGTCCGGCCATTTTGCCGATTTGGCGGACCGCAACCGCACCCGCTCGATCCCCATCATCGCGCCGCGTGGCCCCATGTTGGATCGCGAAGGTCGCGTCCTGGTGGATAGCTATCCTTCATTCAGCATTCTGCTGCTGCGCGACGATCCCAAATCGCTCGAAAAAAGCCTGCCGCAAATTGAAGAGGGGCTGGGCATCAGCCGCGCCGATCTCCAGCAGGAACTCGAAACCGCCAAGAACGAGCCCAAGTTTCAGCCGGTTGTAATCAAACCCGCCGCATCGCAGGCAGACATTGCCTTTGTCGAATCGCACCGGGCCGACCTGCCCTTGCTTGAGCTGATGATGGTCCAGCGCCGCCGCTATCCCCAGAATGAAATGGCGGCAAATACCATCGGCTACGTCGGCGAGGTGTCCGCCCAACAACTCGAAGATAGCGACGGACATTATCGTCCCGGCGACATCGTCGGAAAAGCGGGCCTCGAGCGCGAATACAACGACCAGCTCGAAGGCACGGACGGCATGCGCCGCGTCGTCGTCAACAGCGTGGGCAAAGTCATGCGCACGCTCGACAACGTGGATGCTATCCCCGGCAAGCCCATCCAACTCTCGATTGACTATGACCTACAAGCCATCGCCGAAGCGGATATGGCGGGCAAGACAGGCGCAGTCGTCGCCATGGACGCGCGCACTGGCGAAATCCTGGCAATGCTCAGCAAGCCCACCTTCGACCCCAACGATTTCGCCGTGCGGATCCCGCAGGATGAATGGCAGAAGTTGAACACCGACAAAAACACGCCCCTACTGAATCGCGCGATTCAGGCGCAACTCGCCCCGGGATCAGTTTTCAAGATTGTTATGGCCGCGGCTATGCTCGAATCGAAAGCGATCCCGGAGTCTTACTCTGTATATTGTCCGGGTCACGCGAACTTTTACGGCCGTGAATTTCACTGCTGGCGCCCGCAAGGACACGGAACCGTGAGTCTTCATAACGCCATCGTGGATTCCTGCGACGTTTTTTTCTACAACGTCGGCAAGCAGCTGGGGATCGACAAGATTGCTTACTACGGCTCAGGCCTGGGCCTCGGCAAACGCACGGGGATTGATCTGCCAAGCGAAGAACCCGGCCTGATGCCCTCGGAGCCGTGGGTCGAGCGTGTATTTCACCACAAGTGGTACGCGGGCGAGACGATCTCGGTCGCCATCGGTCAGGGCGCCGTCACCGTCACACCCATCCAACTCGCGCGCATGGCCGCGGCCGTTGCCAGCGGCGGAACTCTCGTGCGGCCACACTTGCTCAAGAACGACCCCAATATGAAAACAGAAAGTTTCCCGCTCTCCGACAACACCGTTGAACAGGTCACTCAAGGCCTCTACGGCGTGGTCAACGAAGGCGGCGGCACCGCCTATCACCTCCGTCTGCAGAACATCGACCTTTGCGGCAAATCCGGCACCGCTCAGCTCATGAGCTACGACGCCGCCAATCGCATCGGCACCAAGAAAATGGACGGCTGGTTTGTCGGTTTCGCGCCGCGCCGCAATCCTGAAATCGTGGTTGCCGCGATTGTGCAGGATACCGTGGAGCATGGCGGCGAGGCCGCTGGCCCCGTTGTACGTGACATTGTAAAGACCTACTACGACAAGAAGAACGCCCGCACGCAGCAAACCGCCACAAATGATGCGCCAGCGCAGCCGCCCATCACCAAGCCGCTCGTGGCTACGGTCGGAGTGCAACAATGAAAGACCGTCCCCAGGTTCAAGACTTCGACTGGACTCTTCTTGCTATAGTTGCCGCCATCTGCGCTCTTGGCGTGATGGAGATCTACTCCTCCACCCACGCGAGCGCCATGGCGGGCATGCATTGGAAGCAACTGATGTGGCTCGGCATCGGAATTGCCGGAATGTTTCTTATTTCGCGGATCGACTATCACACGCTCTTGGATCAGGCGCCGGTGCTTTACATGGCCGGCGTCGCAGGACTGCTGGTTGTTATGGTTATAGGCTCCACGCATTTGGGCGCCAAGCGCTGGATCTCCCTCGGCGGCATCTTCAATTTGCAAGTGTCAGAGCTTATGAAGTTGATTATAATCATAGTGCTGGCTCGCTATTTCAGCGAGGTGCGTACCGACCGTCTGACACTTCCGGATTTGGTGAAGGTTGGAGCCTTGACCATCGTTCCGGCAGCTCTGATATTGAAACAGCCGGACTTAGGAACCGCCATGGTCCTGCTGCCCGTCGCGGCGGTGGGTGCTTTTATCGCCGGAATCGAATGGAAGCATTTGGCCATCGGAGTTGTGCTGGTGGCATTATTGATCCCGTTCGGCTGGAACATGCGGCATCATTTGAAGCCCTACCAGCAGCAGCGCATTGAGACCTTCCTTCATCCGGAAGAGGATCAGCGCGGCGCCGGCTATCAGATTCTGCAGTCGGAAATCGCGGTAGGCTCCGGCGGTTTCTGGGGTAAGGGATTCGGCAAAGGCAGCCAGAACCAGTTGGGCTTTGTGCCGGTGCGGTATTCCGATTTCATTCTGGCGGCTCTGGCCGAGGAGCAGGGTTTTATCGGAGTCTGTGTTGTTCTGCTTTTGTACTTGGGTCTGATTCTGCGATTGGTGGATAACGCGCAGAAGGCGAAAGATCGTGCCGGGATGTATGTGGTAATGGGAGTCACCGCAATTCTGGGATTCCACGTTCTGGTTAATGCGTCAATGGTGATAGGCTACATGCCGGTAACGGGCATTCCCTTGCCGTTGATGAGTTACGGCGGTTCTTCTACCGCATTTGTTTTTTTGGCTTTGGGTCTGGTGATGAACGTCCGGATGCGGCGTTTCGTCAACTGAGCCCGCGTATTTAGAAGTGCAGATGAAATCGGTGTAGTCATTGCCCGAGCCGCGGAAAGACCGCAGGCCGGAAACCTAGCTTTTTGAATCAGGTAAGCATCGGGTGAGGAAAGCAATCACACAGTCCGAAGGATTTTTCCTGGGCGGCCCGTTGTGGCCAGCGCAAGGCGTTGCCTTGCCCCACTTCGGTCGAGCGCGCGCCACTGCGCGTGCCGCCGCGGCCCGATGCGCCATGAGGAGTTTCCATGTCGAAGGAAATGGTTATATCGGCGAACCCGCACGAGACGCGGGTCGCCATTCTGGAAGAAGGTCAGCTTTGTGAGTATTACGTAGAAAGAGAAAAAGAGTTTGCGTTAGTCGGAAGCATCTACAAAGGCAAAGTCACACGCGTGCTGCCCGGCATGCAGTCTGCCTTTGTCGAAATCGGCCTCGATAGCGACGCTTTCCTCTACGTCAGCGATTTCCTCGAAGAAATCGAGGAACTCGATCACGTCGTCACTGCCGTCGAAGACAAGACTCAGAAAATGGAAGCCGAAGGCGGTCAGGTGTTTCCCACCAACACCGGCTCGGCGCCCATCATCGAGCCGGTAGACGTCGAATCGTCTCCTGCGCCTGCCCTTGAGCCGCTCGCCGGCGAATCTATTTCAGGATCGCACGTGCCACCAGCACCATTCACATCTGCGCCACCTCGTCCGTCTGGAACCACGTCCGGCGGGGATCGCGGTCGTTTCGAGAATCGTTCGCGCGGCCAACGGCCCGGTGGAGATCGCGGTGGCCGTTTTGGCCGTCGCGGAGGACGCGGACGTAGCGGTGGCGGCAGTGGCGGACGCGGAGGCGACCGCCGCTTCAGTCGCGAACTTCCTTCGTCGAAATACGCGTCGTCGCGGCCACCCGAGGATCACTCCAGCGAACCGGGAGCGCCGGAAGGGCACATTTCAGTCCTGCTGCCCGGGGAGTCGCTGGCGAAGTTCAAGGAGAGGAGCCCGTCGGATCCTCCGGCTTTGACCACTCAGCCGTTTGATGCCACGGCGATTTCGCCATCTAGTCCAATCTTTGTCGAGCATGAACCGGGCTCACACGAATCGAGCGCACCTGTAGTTGCAGCTGACGAATCGGTAGCGCATTTGCATTCCACCGTCGAGGCGGCAGAACACCCGCCTGCTACGCACGAGCCGTCAACTCGCGAGTCCTTTCCGGCGCGCGACAGTTATATGCCTCGCACTGCTTCCTACCGCGCTTCCTCATCGTCATCGCACGGCCTGGAACCCCTGCCCGGCGAGTCGCTCTCGAAATGGAAGACGCATCAACATCTCCCTGCAGAACCCCGTAATGCCGAGGCCCGACCGGTTGATGATTTGCCGGTTCCCGACGCGGTCCGTTTCGCGCCCTTATCTCCGTTGGTTCCCACGGGACCCGAGGTGGATTCCGCATCCACCCCAGACGCTCACATCGAGGAGCCCGAAGCAACTGTCCATCATGACCAGTCGGACGAGCCTGCCGGAGCATTTGAATCAGCGCACCACGAAGACCACCTGCACCCGGAACTCACTGAAGACGAAGCTACCGCGGTAGCCGAACACATCGCCGACGCGCAGGACGAGCTCGCAGCCCGAAACGCGCAGGAACGCAGCTTTGCGGAAGCAGATGCGATCGCGGAAGCCGCTGGATTGACCGCGGACGAGGATGCACACGCAACGGAAGACGCCTCCGAAGAAGAGTCCGAGGATGCCGAACTCGAACAAGAGGAGGCCGCAGCCGAAGAAGAAGGCATGATCGCGCATCCTGAGGAAGAGCCAGGAAGCGCACACGAACAGGAAATCGCGGCAGCCGCAACATCGGAGGAAAATAGCGCTGTCCTGCCTGGTGAAAATCCCGGCGGCCAAGCGCAGCAACCTTTCCAAGCGCGCGTGCGCAATGATTTTCGCTCGCGCATGCAAAATCCGTCTCGTCGCGGCCGGGATCGGGGACGTCGCGATGATCGCGGTCGCCGTCCGCAGCACGGACACAGCGGCGGACATGGCCATCATCGCCCGCAGCAGCCGCGCCGCACTCAGCTCATCGCGGACATGCTTAAGCAGGGCCAGGAAATCATCGTTCAAATTGCCAAGGAGCCGCTCGGCAAGAAAGGCGCGCGCATCACCAGCCACGTGGCCCTGCCCGGTCGCTTTTTGGTGTACATGCCCACGCTCGATCACACCGGCGTATCGCGCAAGATTGCTTCCGCCGAAGAGCGCTCCCGTCTGCGTCATCTGGTAAACGACGCCAAGGGCACTTCGGGCGGCGGCTTCATCGTCCGCACTGCCGCAGCCAGCGCCGCTCCGGAGGAAGTCCGCGCCGACGTCGAATTTCTCACGCGTACGTGGGCCGAAATTAAAGCGCGCTCGGAACAGCGCAAAGCGCCGTCATTGCTCCATCGCGATCTGAATCTCGTCGAACGCATCCTCCGCGATTTCATCACGCCGGATTTCAACGCGATCTGGGTAGACACCGAGGATGAATACACCAAGGTCGTTGATTTCATGAGCCGCTTCCAGCCGCAGCTCGTAAACCGCGTGAAGCTTTACACCAAGTCAACGCCCGTCTTCGAAGAGTTCGGCATCCAGCAGGAAATCGACAAGGGCTTGCGTCCCAAGGTTTGGCTGAAATCCGGCGGCTACATTGTCATCAACCATACTGAGGCGCTCGTAGCCATTGACGTCAATACCGGCAAATTCGTCGGCAAAGGCTCGAATCGGCTGGAAGACACGATCGTCCGCACCAATCTAGAAGCCTGCAAGGAAATCGTCAGGCAAATGCGCCTGCGCGATTTAGGCGGCATCATTATCATCGACTTCATTGACATGGAAGAGCGCCGCAACCGCGAAAAGGTAATGGCCACTCTGGAAGATGCCCTGCGTGCCGATCGCGCACCCTCGAAAGTTCTACGCTTCAACGAATTCGGCCTCGTCGCCATCACGCGCAAGCGCACCAAGCAAGCTCTCGAGCGCACGCTCTGCCAGCCGTGCCCGTATTGCACGGGCTCCGGCATGGTGAAATCCATCCCGACTCTTTGCTACGAAATTCAAACTGAGGCCCGCAAAATGGCCCCGGACATGGATTCCGGCAGCTTAACGCTCCGTGTCCACCCGGAAATCTCGAAAGCACTGAAAACCCGCGAGTCTTCGCTAATCGAAGAGCTAGAGCGCTGGACCAAAAAGAGCGTGATCATCCAAGCCGACCCCACGCTCCACTGGGAACAATACGACATCTACTAGCGCCGCCTTTGTAGCGGCCGCTTAGCCGCTCGCCGGGTCAACGCTGGAACGAACTGCCACCACGGCTAAGCGTTGTCATCTCTGAAAGCGCGACGGTCAAGCAATCGAGATCGGCGAGCTTCGGGGTCGTACCCAGTCATCTCTAGGCCCTGAGTTCGGACATGAAAATATCGGGAGATGGTCGCATTCAGATGACAATGGCGAGAGCGTGCATGCCGTCGGGGGTTTTTCACTCTCCGCTGTATCGTTCCTCTTTGAACGGATCGCCGTACATGTTGTATCCGTTCTGCTCCCAGAATCCCGGGGCATCGTGCTCCATAAATTCGAGTCCGCGCACCCACTTCACGCTCTTCCACGCATAAAGATGCGGCACTACCCCTCGCACGGGATAGCCATGCTCGGCGGGCAGCGGCTCGCCATTGTGCTTCAGCGCAAAGAGCGTCGTAGGCCTTCGCAAATCAGCGAGCGGCACGTTCGACGTGTATCCCTGCTCCGCCAGCACCATCACGTATTTCGCTTCGGGCTTCACCGAAACGAGCTTCATCACCTCGCTGAACGCCACACCTTCCCAGCGCACATCAAACCGGCTCCAGCGCGTGACGCAATGCATATCTGCCGTGACAGTGGTCATCGGCAGGTGCGAGAATTCGTCCCAAGTCAAACGCAGCGGCTTTTCAACCAGCCCCGTCACCCGAAAATCCCAAATCTTCGGATCGAATCGCGGCACCGTCCCCGCATGCAGCACGGGCCATTTGAGTGTGAGTGACTGTCCAGGTGGCAATCGTCCCGCTTCGCGCATGGCACGCTCTAATTGCTTTCGTTCGTTGCCCTGGCCAAATATCATTTCCCCAACTCCCTCCCGCAAACCCTCAATCATCCATTTTAAGCCGATTCCGCAGCACACGCTTGCAGCCCCACTTTCCGGCGGACTCACGGCGTATTTCGCTGTGCTATCATGGCGACTCCGAAATATTTCGACGCAACATCCAGGAGTTTTGCTTGGTTGCACGCATCTTGAACGGCAACGCAATCCGCGATGAAATTTACGCCGAGTTGTCCGGCGAAATTTCTGCGCTGGCCGCCGCCAGAATTCGTCCCGGCCTCGCTGCGGTGCTGGTTGGCGAAAACCCCGCCTCGAAGGTCTACGTAAAAAGCAAAATCGCGGCCTGCGAAAAGCTTGGTCTGGCGAGCATTCAAGTCACGCCGCCCGCCACGATCATCACGGCCGACTTGCTCGCGATCGTGCAAGATCTGAATCGCCGCGACGATGTGGACGGCATTCTCGTGCAGCTTCCGTTGCCGC
>Ga0209693_10000699_pt1 | contig 13804 bp, 12 predicted proteins | sample HubBroMetageWRM3_FD_188345 | JGI IMG/M metagenome (GOLD analysis project Ga0209693, IMG submission 188345) | Warmed soil microbial communities from the Hubbard Brook experimental Forest, New Hampshire - Hubbard Brook CCASE Soil Metagenome WRM 3... | ecosystem: Environmental > Terrestrial > Soil...
AGCTCCTCGCCGCCTTCAACGGCGGCTTCAAGCTCGGCGTAGGCGCGGGCGGTTACGAGCAGGAGGGGCACGTGATCAGCCCGCTCCTGCGGGGCTATGCGAGCTTTATCATCGACCGCTCCGGCCGCGCGCGGATCGCGCTGTGGGGCTACGGCGCACCCGGCACCGGCGAGGCGGTCTACAGCGTCCGGCAGAACCTCCAGTTGCTCATTGAGCACGGAAAGCCGACGCCGGCCGCTTACGACTGGTACGCGTGGGGCGCGACCCTAGGTGGCGGCGAGTACGTCGCGCGTAGCGCGGTCGGCGAGGACGCGGCGGGCGACCTGCTTTTCGCCGGGAGCATGTCGGCCAGCCCTGAGGACCTGGCGCAGGCGCTCGCCGAGCGCGGCGCCAGGATCGGCATGGAGCTTGACATCAACCCAGAGTGGGTGCAGCTCGACGTAGCGGCGAAGCCCGGTGGCCCGCTGACGGCCGAGGTGCCTGGCCAGTACCGTCCCGCCGATCAGTACCTGTGGGGCTGGAGCCGGGACTTCTTCGCCGTGCTGGCCGGCTAGGTCAGGACTTGACGAGGCGGGCGATGGCCTCGGAGGCCTCGCGGACCTTCGCCGCGGCGACCTCGCCGCCCTCGGCGGTCGCCTGCGCGACGCAGTGCCCGAGGTGATCCTCGAGCAGGCCGAGCGCGACCGACTGCAGCGCGCTCGTCGCGGCGGCCACCTGGGTCAGGATGTCGATGCAGTACTTGTCCTCTTCGATCATCTTCTCCAGGCCGCGGACCTGACCCTCGATGCGGCGCAGCCGGTTGAGGTACTTGTCCTTGTCCTGGGTGTATCCGTACATGGTCCGTTGGCCTCCACTCCGCCGCGTTGACCATACGATACCCCGGCGGGGTAAGTCCCCGGGCGCTACGCCCGCCCGCCGGGCCGGTTAGCGCCGGCGGGTGAACTTCCTGCGGTACGCGAAGCTGCCGAGGCCTGCCGCGATGGCCGCACCGCCGAGAACGAAGACCAGGCCGTCCTGGAGGCCAGCGGTGCCGCCGCCCCCGGTGGCCGGGGCGCCGGTCGGGTAGAAATACGTCGTCGACGGGACTGGCGACGGGCTGACCGTCGTGGTGGCCGGGGTAGGCGTGGTCGCGTGTGTGCTCGGCGTGGTCGACGGGGGCGTGGTGCTCGCCGAGGCATCGGCGGAGGCGGTCGAGGTAGCCGTACCTGATGACGACGATGACCCTGATGAGGGTCCCGACGGCGAAAAAATTGACGGCACGCTCGACGACGGCGCACCGGTGCAGGCCGAGACGGCGACTGCGACGAGGACCATCAAGGCGGCGCAGCCGAGAACGGCCAGCCGCGGGCTGCTCGCCGGTCTAGCGGAGGTTATGCGCACCTTCATGGAGCCTCCTTAAATGTCCGGCGAGAGGGTCGTCGTTTCCCGCCCCCGGCACCACACCTACGGATCGGCATCGGAAAAGAAAAGCGCTGTCGGCGGGAACAGTACCCACGCCGGCCGAAGTTAGTCGCCGCGCGGCGACGGCCATATTGGTAAGCCCGTAGGTGCTACCGGCGCGCAATGGCGTGTTTTCCATTCGGCTATTAGGCTACGTGAGTAGCACCCGGTGCGGAAGACACGCGGAAGGGGCGCGGACTTGGGCAGAGCGCGGCGCATAGCAGGGCTGCGCGTGGTCATGTCCTGGCCGGAGAGCCAGTTCACCCCTGAGCCCGCCCCACGGGGCGCGTTTCGCGCTCGCGCCGCCGGGCTCGGCGGCGCCGCGCTGATCGCCGGCGGCGCGATCGCCATCGGGGTGGCGATGCTCCTCCAGCAGCACGCGCCCCAGCCCGCGGCCTCGGCCGCAGGCGCTACCGGCCCGGCCGCCAAGGGGCCGTCGCTGCACCGTTCGATTCCGGTCTCTGTCGACATACCAGCCATCGGCGTGCACTCGGAGCTCCTGCGCCTTGGCGTCAACGCGGACGGCACCGTCCAGGTGCCGCCGCTGACCACCGGCGCCGACGAGGCGGCGTGGCTAAGGTATTCAGCCACGCCCGGCCAGATCGGCGCGTCCGTCATCGAAGGGCATGTCGACAGTTATCGCGGCCCCGCCATCTTTTACCGGCTGGGAGCGCTCCGCCCCGGAGACACCATCGACGTGACGCTCGCCGACGGGGAGACGGGCATTTTCCGGGTCACCGGCGTCCGCGAATATCTCAAGGACAAATTCCCGGCCAATGCAATTTACAGCGATGCGAATTACGCCGCGCTGCGGCTGATAACCTGCGGCGGCGCATTCGATTACGCCACTGGCCACTATCTGAGTTCCACCGTCGTATTCGCGTCGCTCACCTCGTCGCGCCACCCCAGCAGCCACTGACACGCCGCTGACCTCGGTAGTCACAGTCGCGCCGACGCGAGCCGGCGCGACATCCGGGCGCGGGCCGGCACTGCGGCGCGGGGCCGGAAAATCCCTCATGGCAGGGGTACCGACTTCATGATCACGAAGGAAAAGCACTCTATACGCGTGCTTTCTTACGTGATCATGAAATGCGATCCCCGGCGGCACGGCGGCGGTCGATGCGGGTGAGGGCCGGGAAGGCGAGCAGGCCGCTAAGGAGCGCGGCCAGGCCGCCGACCACGAGCGACCAGCGGGCGCCCGCGTCCTGGCCGATCCAGCCGATGATGGAGCCGCCGATCGGGGTCGAGCCGAGCCAGGCCAGCCCCCACAGCGCCATCACCCGGCCGCGCATCGTCGGTTTCGCGGCAAGCTGCAGCACCGTCTTGGCCATCGAGTTGAACGTGATGCTGCCGTACCCGACGAAGAGGAGCGCGGCCAGTTCGAGCGGCATCGTGGGCGCTACCGCCGCGAGCAGGATCGCGATCCCCCAGCCGACGGCGGACAGGCACAGCGCGGTGACCCGCGGCCGGCCCCGGCCGGCCGCGACCAGGCCGCCCGCCACCGCGCCCACCCCCATCACCGAGGCCATCACGCCGTAGGCGGCGGCGCCACCGCCGAAGACCTTGCTCGCCATCAGCGGCAGCGACACCGGGAACTCCCAGGCCAGCGCGCCGATGACGGCGATCATGACGAGCGGGATGAGCAGTTCGGGAGTGCCGCGGACGTAGCGCAGGCCCTGCCTGATCTGGCCGGGTTCCCTGGTGATGCGGCGCGCGGGAAACAAGTCGGCGGCGCGCATCACGGCCAGCGAGGCGAGCACGGCGCCGAACGACACGGCGTTGAGGCCGAAGCACAGCACCAGCCCGAACGCGGCAGCCACCACTCCCCCGAGCGCCGCGCCGAACACCCGCGCTATGTTCATCGACACCGAGTTGAGCGTCACGGCATTCGGCAGGTCGTCAGGGGGGACCAGCTCCGAGATGAAGCTCTGCCGCGCCGGGTTGTCGAAGACGTTGACGAAGCCGAGCGCGAGGGCCAGCACGTAGATGGTCCACAGCCGCATCTCGTGCGTGCCGGTGAGCACGGCGAAGGCCCCGGCCAGCAGGCCCGCGGAGGCCTGGGTGACGTACAGCACCCGGCGCTTGTCGGCTCGGTCGGCGAACAGGCCGCCGGCCTGGCCGAACAGGAGCACCGGCAGGAAACGGGCCGCCGTGGTGAGCCCGAGCTGTGTTCCGCTGTGGGTTAGTCCCAGCACCAGGAACGACTGCGCCACCGTCTGCATCCAGGTGCCGCCCTGCGAGACCAGCTGGCCGAAGAAGAACAACCGGTAGTTGCGGTGCGACAGGGATGCCATGGTGCGGGAGGCACGGTTATGGCGGATCGGCGGACGGCCTGGCTGCGTCTGGTCAGCATCCTGGACGGCTGTCACGGTCGGCTACGCCCACTCCTCATCGTTTCCTGTGCTACCTGCATAAGGTTAGCTCTGCTAAGGATATTCCGAAGGGCCGGGGGTGGTCTAGGGTCTACCGGGGGTGGTCTAGGGTCCAGTAGCTGCGTTCAGGGGTACGTTGCGCCCGTGGCGGTGTTCGCATTGTGGAGTGCACCGCGAGCGCGATCGACGGCTTTCTTCCGGTCGATGGCTGAGCGCGGCGATATGACCGTACTGCACGAACCGTTCTGCAATCTAAGGGACTATGGCGAGACTGATGCCGGAGCGCGAACGTTCGATTCGCCCCTGTCGCTCCTCGCCTGGCTGCGTGATGAAACGCAGAACATGAGGGTGTTCTTGAAGGACCACCCCCCGGCCGCCTACGTCCGGGACGTGCTCGCCGACCGGCGCTTCCTCGCTGAGGCCCGGCATGCATTCCTCATCCGCCGTCCCGAGGAGATCGCAGCGTCCAGCTACGCGCTGTACCCCGGCACGAACATCGCCGCGATCGGGCTGGAGAGGTTGTGCGAGGTGCAGGCCGCTGTCCGCGATGCCGGGGGGGACGCTTCGGTTGTCATCGACTCTGATGACCTCGTGGCACGACCCGGGGCGACGATGGCGGCGTACTGCGCGGCCGTTGGGCTGCCCTTCATCCCACGGGCGCTCACCTGGCAGCCCGGTGAACGGCCTGAGTGGCGCCGGTCCGCGCGCTGGCACGCGGACGTCAGCGCCAGCTCCGGCTTCGAGCGGCGCGAGCGCGTGTACCCGCACACCGTCGAGAACTCCAGCGAGCTGGCCCGGTTCGCCGCCCACCACCGGCCGTTCTACGAGCGGCTCTACGCACAGCGGCTGGACGTGACACCGTGGGTGCAGGCGGTCTAGGGTTCCGGAGCGCGGGTGGTCTGGGTCCGGGTGGGAGCGGGCTACTTCGGCAGCGGCGCGAGCGCCGTCTTCGTGAAGAAGGACCAGATGACCTGCGCGGCGCTGGGCGTGCTCCCCTGGGGCCACGGGAAGCCGTGGCCGCCGCTGTTCCACACCGCGAACCCGACCCTGGCGCCGCTCGAGCAATCAGCCCACGTGGTGAGCGTCATCGCGCTGTGCGGTGTCTTGGCGGACGACTCGCTGCACCCGTCGACCGCGCGCAGCGCGGCAACCTGCACGGTCGCGGGCGGCGACTCCCTGCCCTTGTCGCCAGGGGCGTAGGGCACGGCGGTGTCGTCGAGCGCGGCGATCTGCAGGATCGTCAGCGAGCGGCTGACCACGCAGCCCGGGTCGGGATCCGCCTTCACCACCGCCGTCCCGTCGAACAGGCCGGGCGCGCTGCACGCCAGCTTGTAGGCGAGGCGGCCGCCGTTGCTGTACCCGACCACGTAGATCGGGTGCCTGTGGCCGGGGTCCACGGCCGCGACCAGCGACGTGATGAACGCGACGTCGTCGACGTCGTGCTGCGCCGCCTGGCCGCAGCAGCCGCCCGCGTTCCACGACATCTTGTATCCCACCGGGTAGACCAGCTCCGCCTGGCCCGTGTTGACGTAGGGCGTCAGGTAGTCCCGCTTGACCTCGTCGCTGACCGGGGCGGCGATCCCGGAGAGCACCACCATGATCGGCGCGGAATCGGGCAGCGTGGCGACCGGGCCGATCACCTCATAGCTCCGGGTCATGGTGCCGACCTTCATCGAGTACGTCGCCGTGTACGTCGTCCGCTGCAGCTCGCTGATGATGTTCGCGCTCGCGAACGACGCGACGCCGAACGTGCACACGAACGCGACGGCCAGGATCAGCGTCCGGCGCGTCAACGTTGCCATCAGCCTCGGCCTCCACAGTCCCCGGTGATCGCCTGCCGGACGGTACTCGCGCCCGGTGAGCAGCAGGCTCAGCGGCGTGCGGCGCGCCGCCGAGGCGATCAGCCACGACGCTCCGTACACGACAGGCACGGCGACGCCGAGCAGCGCGAGCAGTTCGAGCACGGCCGGCGCTCCGCGCACCGCGGCCAGCACGCCGACGGCGCCAGCCACGTACAGCAGGCCCTGCAGCACGAGCGGATGCGCGAGGTAGATGCCGAACGAGCTCGCCGAGCCCGCCGCGAAGAACTTCCGGTGCGGCGCCCCCCGGTCGCTCCACAGCAGGCCGCCGGCCAGCAGCGCCCACCCGAATGCCAGCGCCTCCACCACCACGACCGGCTGGAACACCGCGCTGGCCGCGGCCGGCGTCGCGGCGCCCAGGTAGATCTCGGCGAAGTAGGCGCCGAGCCCGGCCACGACGCCGATCCCGGCGACCAGGGACACGGTCCGCGCCGAGGCGTGCCGCCGGGTGAAGGCGCAGATCTGCTCGAAGTGCCAGCCGGCGATCGCCCCGCCCACCACGTACAGCACGTAGCTGTCCAGCCAGACGCCTGACCCCGCGCCATTCAGCCACTCGGCAACCGGTCCGGTGCGCACCAGGTGGTGCTGCAGCGCGGCGGTCAGCGCCAGCTGGTACACGCAGGCGGCCGCGAACAGCGCCACGTGGTGGCCCGCGGTCTTGCGCAGCACCCAGCGCAGCACCGGGAACAGCAGGTACACCTGCATGGTGACCAGCAGGAAGTACATGTGGTACCGGGCGCCCGCGTGCAGCAGGTCACGGGCGAACGCGGCCGGGAACGGCCCGCGGCCCGGGCCGTCGAACGCGTAGTAGATCAGGCTCCACGCCACGTACGCGGGCACGACCAGCCAGTACCGCCGCCGCCAGAACCGCAGCCAGCGCACCTGCCCGCGGTGCCCGTAGTTGTAGGTCAGCACCAGCGCGGTCAGCAGGAAGAACAGCTCGCGGCTCGTGTGGAAGATCGTGGTGACCGCGCCGAGCACCACGGTAACCTGGCCGCCGCCGAACGCCAGCGTGTGCACGCCGACCACGAACGCCATGATGACCAGGCGGATCAGGTCGAAGGCGACCACGTGCGGCCGGGGCGCCCGGGGCGCCGGGGGCGCCGGGGATGCCGGAGACCGCCGCTGCCCGCCCGGGGCGCCAGGCTCCGTTGCGGGCAGCGGCGGAGAATCAGGTGTGACGGTCGTGCTCACCGCGGCGCCGTCACCAGGTCCTTCAGCCGCCGCCTGGCGATCTTCCCTGTCGGCCCCAGCGGCAGCTCGGGGACCAGGCAGAACTCACTTGGCTGCTTGTGCCGCGGCAGTTCGGCCTCGCACGCCTTGCGCAGCAGCTCCCCGACGTCCGCGGCCGCCCAGCCGGCGTCCGGCACCACGTACGCGACCGGCCGCTCGCCGAGGACCTCGTCGGCGGCGCCGATCACCGCGGCGGCGCGGACCCCGGGCTGGGCCAGCAGGATCTCCTCGATATCCCGCGGGTAGATCTTCTCCCCGCCCCGGTTGATCACGTCGTCGGAGCGCCCGACCAGGAACAGGTAGCCGTCGGCGTCCAGGTAGCCGAGGTCGCCGGTGTCCAGCCAGCCGTCGTCGTCGATCGCGCCAGGCCGCCCGCCCGAGGCGTACGCCCTGATCACGCCGCCGCCCCTGATCCGCACCCGGCCGATATCGCCGGGCGCAGCCGGTCCGCCCGGCGCCTCGATCCGCACCTCGGCGCCCGCCGGCCGCCCCGCCGAGCCCGGCTTGCGGGCGTCGAGCGGGTTCGCGGTGATCATGCTGGCCGCTTCCGTCATCCCGTAGGTCTCGATGACAGGGACGCCGGTCTGGCTCTCGAACCGGCGGAGCGCGGCCAATGACAGCGGGGCGGAGGCCGACCGCACGAACCGCACGCCAGCAGGGCGCGGCGCCGGCGGGTCCATCGCCAGGATCGAGATGATCGCGGGGACCGCGTTGATCCAGCTGATCCGGCGTTCCGCGATCAGCTCCCAGAAGCCGCGGCGGCTGAACTTGCGGTCGACCGCGAGATACGCCCCCGCGCGCAGGGTGGCGAGCAGCCCGACCACCTCGGCGTTGACGTGGAACAACGGCAGCGAGCAATAGCCACGGTCGGCGCGGGTGAGCCGGTGCGCGGCGACGACGCTCGCGGCGGTGTGCGCCAGCTGCTCGTCGCGGAGCAAGATCCCCTTGGGCGTGCCCGTGGTGCCGCTGGTGCACAGGAAAATCCCGGAGTCACCTGGGGTACGTTCCGAAAAATTTATCCGGAACGAGCCCGTGGTGACCGTGGCAGCCGGACGCGCTACCGCCACCACTCGCTCTACCTCGGCCGGGGGCGCTCCAGGGTCCAGCGGCACGGCGACCCGGCCGGCGGCGACGATCGCCACCAGCGCGGTCGCGTACTCGAGCGGTTCGGCGTGCCGGACCGCGATCCTGGCGCCGGGCGGCAGCCCGGCCTCGTCGAGGCGGCGCTCCCAGTCTCCGGCGGCGGCGCGCAGGCCGGCGTAGGTGAGCGTGCCGCCGCCGCGGGCCTCGGCTAGGTAGACGGCGCCGCCGTGGCGGCCAGCCGCCTGCTCGATCCAGTCGCGTAGCACGTCAGTACATCATCCGTGGGTCGTTGTAGTGCTTGAACTCGAGCAGGTTCCCCGCCGGGTCCACGAGGACGAAGGTGCGGTGCTCCTCGACCATGCCGCCGAACCTGACGGCCACCTCGTGGTAGAAGGGGATCTTCCTGGTCACCGCGCAGGCGTGCAGCGCCTCGAAGTCGGCCGCCTCGCGGAACGTCACGCCGAAGTGCCGCGGGTACAGGCTCTCCGGCTTGGCGGGCTCCCCCTCGGTCAGGTGGCACACGACCTGGTCGCCGAAGAAGTCGAGCGTGATCCTGTCGGCGTACCGGCGGGCGAGCTTGCAGCCGAGCCTGGTCACGTAGAAGTCCTGCGCCTCGTCCAGGTCGTGGGCCGGGATAGCCAGGTGGAAGGCGTCGTGGGTGGTTCGCATTCGCCGGTTATCCCTGCTCGAAGACGGTGAGGGTGTCGGCGCGCAGGCCCAGGCGGAGCGTTTCCGTGGAGATGACCCCCTGCGCGGGGACGTTGCCGAGGTTCACGTCCGGCCCGATGCGGGTGATCAGGTGGGTCTGCAGCGCGCTGGTAGGCGCCTCGAAGAGCAGGTGCCGCTCGGGGATGCCCGCGTTCAGCACGTCCTCGACCAGGCCGTCCCGCAGCGCGCCGTCCGCCCGGCAGATGCCGGACTTGCCGCTCTCCCTGGCCTCCAGGGTCACTAGCGCGGCGCCCGCGTCGAGGTCCTCGCTGATACAGGCGATCCACTCGCTCGGCGGCAGCAACTCGGAGCGGCCGGGGTCTTTGAAGCCGACTTCTGACACGACGGTGAAGTCGGCGGCGAGCTTGCGGACGTAGCCCGCCTTCTCGGCGTTCGACATGTCGATGGTGCCGTTGGAGACCTCGACGTGGCGGGCACCGTGCTGCTCGCAGAACCTCCGGTAGTCCTCGAAGCGGCCCTGCAGCACGAACTTCTCGAACAGCGTGCCGCCGAAGTAGAAGCCGATGTCGCTGCCCTCGAGCACCGCGATCTTCTCGCGCAGGCAGTTCGTGACGATCGAGGTGCCCCAGCCGAACTTGACGTAGTCGATGTACTCGGCGCCGAGCTCGATCTGGTCGGTGAACTGGCCGAGCGGGACGCCGCCGTCGATCACCATCGTGAGGCCGGTTTCGCGAGGCTTCACTGCCCGCCTGGGCAGCAACAGCGCGGACGGAGTCATCTGATTCCTCCTCGTGACTTCAGATGTGACTGCATGACGTAGCCGGGAATCCGCAGCACCCGGGCGTTCTCCAGCGGCGGCCAGGCCATCTGCCCGACCGGCACGCCGGTCAGGTAGGCCTCGAGCACGCGCAGCGTGCCGCCGTGCGCGACGACCACCACGTCACCGGCCTGGTCGCCGCCGTCTTCGTCGTGGGCCGCGGCCAGCTCCTCGGCGAACCCGGCGGCGCGCTGGTACAGGTCACGCACGGACTCACCGCCCGCGGGTCGCGCGTCGGGGTCGGTCACCCGGCCGCCGGCGAGACCGGTGAGGGCCGGGTCTATCGCCATCGCCGCGGTGCCCTCGAGGACGCCGAGGCTGCGCTCCCGCAGCCTGCCGTCGGCGAATACGGGCAGGCCGAGCACGCCGGCGAACGCCGCGGCGGTCTGCAGCGCGCGGCGCAGGTCGCTGGCGTACAGGGCGCGGACGGGGTGGCCGCTGAATCGCGCCGCCGTCTCCGCCGCCTGCCGCAGGCCGCGGCTGGTCAGCTCCGCGAGGTCGTTGTGGCCCTGCGCCAGGCCAAGCGTGTTCCAGGTGCTCTCGCCGTGCCTGACCAGGTGAAGATCGAACATGTCAGGCAGGTTGGCCAGCGTTTGTTAAAGAACGATGAAAATGTAAACGCCTCCAGGGAACTCTTAAGAACTTCTAAGGATGCCCTGATTAACTCGCTGTTCATGCGACCGAGGCTCCTCGTGGTGGACGACGACCCTGACGTGCGCGACTCACTGCGGCGCGCGCTGGGTTACGCGGGTTACACCGTGTCGACCGCCGCGAACGGGCTCGACGCGCTCAGCTCGCTGTCCCGGTCCCCTGCCGACCTGGTCATCCTCGACGTGCTGATGCCGATGCTCGACGGGCTGGACACGTGCCGCGCGCTGCGCGACCGCGGCAACGCCGCCCCGGTGCTGGTGCTCACGGCGCGCGACTCAATCGACGACCGGGTGGCCGGCCTCGAGGCCGGCGCCGACGACTACCTGGTCAAGCCGTTCGCGCTGCGGGAGCTGCTGGCCCGGGTGAGCGCGCTGCTGCGGCGCGCCCAGCCGCCCCGTCAGGTGCTCGGCTACGCGGACCTGACGCTCGACCTCACCAGCCGGACGGTGACCCGCGACGAAACGCCGGTCAGCCTGACCAAGATCGAGTTCGCGCTGCTCGAGCTGCTGCTGCGGAACGCCGAGCACGTGCTCAGCTACGACGTCATCCTTGACCGGGTGTGGGGCTACGGGGAGGCGCCCGCCTCCAACGCGCTGCAGGTCTTCGTCGGCATGCTGCGCCGCAAGCTCGAGGAGCACGGTGAGCGCCGGCTGGTGCACAACGTGCGCGGCGTCGGGTACGTGCTGCGGGCCGGCACGTGACGCGGCTCTTCCGCTTCCGGGAGCGTTCCCGGGGGCGGGGCTCCTGGCGACGGATGTTCCGGCAGCGGCTCGGGCTGCAGACCCGGTTCACGCTGGTCGCCGCCGGCGCGGTGGCCGCGACCGCGCTGGCCATCACCGCGGTCGCCTTCCTCGCGATCCGCACCGACCTGGAGAACCAGATACAGCAGCAGCTCACCGCCCGCGCGGCCAGCGTCGAGCACGCGGCGGACAACCTGCACGGGCACATCCCCGCAGGCTGGGTTCCGCCGCACTCGAACCGGTTCGGCGTGAACACGCCGTACACGCAGGTGATCACGGCGACGGGCGGCGTCTGGACGGCGGGCGGCAATGCCGGGCTGCTGTCCCCCGACGCCGCCGACCGCGCGGTGGCGCGCGGCGACAGCGCGGCGTTCTTCGCCAACCGCAAGGTCGGCGGGACACCGTCCGCGGTGCTCACCACGCCGCTCGCGCCGGGCCTGGCCCTCCAGGTGGCCGAGTCGCTGAGCACGACCGACGTCGAGGTGGCCAGCGTCGGCGCCACGCTGGCGGTGCTCAGCGCGATCGGGATCATGGCCGCCACCGTGCTCGGCTGGGCGGTCGCCAGGGCGGGCCTCGCCCCGGTCGCCCGGCTGGCCGGCGTCGCCGAGGAGGTCACGGCGACCGGAGACCCGGGCCGCCGGGTGCGGGTGGACCGCCAGGACGAGCTCGGCAGGCTCGCGGCGTCGTTCAACAGCATGCTGAGCGCGCTGCAGCAGTCGCTGGCCGCGCAGCGGCGGCTGGTCAGCGACGCCAGCCACGAGCTGCGCACCCCGCTGGCCAGCCTGCGCGTCAACGTCGAACTGCTCGCCGACGATCCGGGCGTGCCGCCCGCGGAGCGGCAGGACGTGCTCACCCGGGTGGTCGACCAGGTCGCTGAGCTGAGCCTGCTGGTGGCCGGCGTCACCGAGCTGGCCAGGGGCGAGACGCCGGCGGCCGACTGGGGGCCGTGGGGCCCGGTCCGGCTCGACGAGGTGACCGCGACCGCCGTGGACGCGGCGCGGCGGGACTGGCCGAAGACCGAGTTCAGCGCCGATCTGGAGAGCTGCGTTGTGGAGGGCAGCGCCGACCGGCTGCGGGTGGCGATCAGGAACCTGCTGGACAACGCGGCGAAGTTCGGCCCGCCTGAGGGGCCGGTGGACGTGCGGCTGGCGGGCGGGTCGCTGACGGTGCGGGACTACGGGCCCGGCATCAGCCCCGATGACGCGCCGCACGTGTTCGACCGGTTCTACCGGTCGCTGTCGGCCCGCGCGGTGCCCGGCTCCGGGCTGGGACTCGCCGTCGTGCGGGAGATCGCGCGGGGCCACAGCGGCAGCGTGGCGGCCGAGAACGCGCCGGGCGGCGGCGCCGTCATGCGCCTTACGCTGCCCGCTGGCTAATCTTTGTTGATTTCGCTATTCCAGAGACCCGCCTTGCTAGTGTTTGGTGCTGGATAAGTTATTTGGGGGGATTGCGGGGCCGCTGGTGGATGTTGAGATCAGCATTACCGACCTGCGGGACGCGGTTTACCCCATCGAATTCGACTGCCTGATTTCAGCGGAACCCCAGCACCGCGTCGGCGACCTGAGCGCCGCGCTTCTCTCGCTGCGTGCCGGCGGGTATGGCGGGCCCGGCGCCCCCGGGGCCCCCGGCGTCCTCGGTGCCCCCGGCGGCTGGCAGGCGGGACCGCCCGGCCTCTGGCTGGACGGCGCGCAACTCGATCCCGCGGCGCCGCTGGCCTCCAGCGGCATTCGCGCGGGGGCCAGGCTCGGCTTCGGCGGGCCCCTGCCCGTCGGTCGAGGCGCCCCGGGCGCCCCTGGCGGCACTGGCTGGGACGCGGGGCCTGGCGACATGATCTCGCTGCGCGCTGACCCGGCGAACCCGTTCGGCTGGCTGGTCAACAAGCCGTTCCGGACGGTGCCCGCGCTGCCCGCGCCGATCGTCGTCGATGCCGCTAGCGGCGTCGAGTCGCCGCGCGGCCGGTCGTCCTGGCTGGTCCTGCTCATCGCGCCCGTGCTGTCGCTCGCCACCGGAGCCGTCGTCGGGGCACTCACCCACCAGTGGCTGTTCCTACTGCTCGGGCTGGGCGGCGTCGCCGGCTCGCTGGTGCCGCAGCTGATCAACAGGCGGACGGCCGCCGGGCACGCGCGCCGGGCGAAACGCGAGTCGCGGGACGCCGCGGCCGCCGGGCAGGCCAGGCTCGGCGACGCCGTCGCGGCCGAGGAACGGGCGCGCGGGCAGGCGCTGCCCGATCCGGCCGGCGTCCGGCTGATCGCCGCGGGCCCTGGCACCCGGCTGTGGGAGCGCTTGCCGCAGGACGAGGACTTCCTGCGTCTCCGAGCCGGCACCGGTGACCTGCTGGCCAGCACGGTCAGCCTGCGCGGCGGCTCTCCCGGTGGCCCTTACGACCCGGCGGGAGACTCTGCGCCGGTCGTGCGCGACGTGCCGGTCGCCGTCCCCCTCGCCGACCTCGGCGTGCTCGGCATCGCCGGGCCGCCGGCGGCGAGCCGCCCCGCGCTCGCCTGGGCGGTCAGCCAGCTCGCCGTCCTGCACGGCCCGAGCGACCTGCGCCTCGTGCTGCTGACGGAGGAACCCGCCGCCTGGCGGTGGGCCCGCTGGCTGCCGCACCTTCGCCCGTTCGGCGGTGCGACCGACTGGCTGAGCGTCGGCACCGAGCCGGCGACCTGGACGAGGCGGATCACCGAGCTGCGCGACCTGATGGCCAGGCGGCACGCCGCGGCCGACGGTCCGCGCCGCGGCGTGCCGCCCGGCCACGGCGGTTATGGCGGCCGTGAGCGGCCGCTGCCCGTCGTTGTGCTCGTCATCGATGGCTCGGCCAGCATTCGCGACGTGCCGGGCATCCATGAGGTGCTGTCCCACGGCCCGGCCGCCGGCGTGTTCGTGATCTGCCGCGACGATGACTGGCGGGACCTGCCCGGCGTGTGCCGCGGCAGGCTGGACACC